>Ga0190265_10002223_pt1 | contig 12984 bp, 8 predicted proteins | sample Popmic124T_FD_133135 | JGI IMG/M metagenome (GOLD analysis project Ga0190265, IMG submission 133135) | Populus adjacent soil microbial communities from riparian zone of Indian Creek, Utah, USA - 124 T | ecosystem: Environmental > Terrestrial > Soil > Riparian zone | place: USA: Utah | collected... | reverse complement strand
GGCGGCCGTTTCGACGACCACGCCGTCGGCCACGGCGAGGACCTCCCGGCCATAACCGAACCAGTCTTCGAGCCGGCTGCCGTCTCCTTTCTGAAGGCGTCCGCCATCGCCCATGCCGACCAGGTCCACGGCGAACTCCTCGTTGGGCACCCAGCGGTGATGGCTGTGCAGGCTGGGCCCCGCCCCAACGTACCAGGTGCCGGCGAGAGGAAAGCTGTACTGATTGGGCGAGCGGTGGCTCTCGACGCGCAACGTGCCGCGGCCTTCGACCGGCTTGCCCGCCGCGTCCCGCGCGTGAGCGGTGATCACGATCTGGTCCGGCAGACCGATGAACAGAAGGGGTTTCGAATTGACGAGGAGCGCGGTTCCCTGGCTCATCGCGAGGCTGGGTGACAGGTGAATGCCCTCGCCGAGAAAGCGGCTGGTCTGGAAATAGAAATCATAAAGTTTGAGGAGTCCCTGCGCCTCCATCGCGCTCAGGCGCTTGGCGTTCTCCTCGATCTTCGCCGCGGGAACGATCAGCGTCTGCACGGTCTGTCCCTGGGACAGGACCTTGATCTCGATCGATTCGAGTGTGACCGGCGCGGCGTCTTTCTGGACGACCGCGATGTTATGAAGCATGGCGGTATAGAGGCCATGCTGGGGATCGGCCTCGTCGACATAGACGACCTCCCCGGGATGGACGCGGACCTCGATCGCGGTGAGCTGAAGCGGAAACAACAGGGCCAGGGCCCAGAGCGGTCTCATCTAGTTCTCTCTTCCTGCCCGGACGAGTCGCCAGGCGGTCTGTGCGCAGTACGCGCGGGAGCCGCCCCCGGTTTCAGGCCGTCACTCCTTCGGGCCGAGCAGCTTGCCGAGCGCCCTGCCGAGGCCACGCTCGATCTGCCGGTTGATCTCACGGCCGAGGACGGCGCGGCCCATCTCCATCAAGGTATCCAGGTCCAGGGTGACGCGGGGGGCCTGGAGAGTGCCGGTCAGGGCGAGGGGGACGGTCACGAAGCCCTTCTCGCTCACGCGGTCGAGCAACTGAGGCGCCACGCCGGCGAGGCTCAGGAGGTCGCGGGGGGCGCGCACGGCGATCTTCAGGTCGAGGGGACCGGTCAGGTCCACCCAGCCGTCGAAGCGCAGGACGACGGTCGAGGTCCTGATCTCAAAAGGGGCGAAGGTCACGCGGTCCTGGTGGAGGCTCAGGCTCGCCTCGAAAGGTTCGTAGGCCGAGCCGCTCAAGGTCGTACGGCCGAGGGCGGACTCCAGGGCGGAAAAGAGGGAAGAGGCGGGGAGCCTGCCGGCCTCGACGCTCAAGGTGCCCTGGCCGTCTCGGGTCTCGCCGGCACCCTGGCCCTCGAAGGCTAGACGGCCTGGCCCGAACCCACCCTTTTCGCCCAGGCCGAGGAGGACGTTGGTCCGGAGCGGGTCCACCCGGAAGCTCAGCCGATAGTCCGGAGGATCCTGGTCGAGGTCGACGTCCAGCTCCTCCAGGACGAGCTCGCCCTGGCTGAGGGTCGCTCTCACCTCTTCGAGCCGGAGGTGGCCGTCCGCGAATTCAAAGCGGCCCTGGGCTTCGCTCCCCAGCAAGGGGCCTATGAGGATCTCCCGCGCCCGCAGATCGCCCGCCAATCGAGGGGGATCGAGCACGATGTCGCTCAGCTCGGCGTCGAGGCCGCGGATCTCGAAGCCGATCCCGAAAGAGACCACCCCGTCGCGGATCTCCAGCCGCTTCACCTCGACTCTGCCGGAGAGGAGGGCCTCCGGCTGGTGATGGACGACGAGCTCGCCGGCGGTGACCGTCAGCCGCCCGTCCGAGGCCTCGAACCGGACGTCCTCCAGCCGCAGGCCCTTGAGGAGATGGAGCCGGAACTTCCTAGCTTCGAGCCGGCCGCCCAGCCGCCGCCCGATCCTCCCCAGGAGCGCCCGCCCGAGCCGGGGCGAGTCGATGCCTACGAACAGGAGGAAAGCTGACCCTCCGGTCAGTACGGCGGCGAGACCGGACAGGGTCCAGAGGGTGGTTTTGAGGGCCTTTCTCATAGCGTCCAGTGTAGCGCCACGGTGCTGTGGTATCGTCCCTGCGACTCACACTTCTTCTCAGGAGACTCTCATGAACCGGACCCGGTTCTCGGATCGGCTGCGCTACGCGTTCGACAACAGTATGTCCGGTGGGGCGATCGTGCTGATCGGCTACCTCGGGCTCGTCTCTCTCGCCTTGATCGCCCTCTTCGCCGTGGTCGTCGTCCTCTTCCGCATCGTTCCCGGGGGAGCCGCGGAGCCGCCGGGGTTCGTCGAGGCGGCGTGGCTCAGCCTGATGCGCACGCTCGACTCGGGCACGATGGGGGGCGACGAGGGGTGGGGGTTCCGCGTCTCGATGCTCGGCGTCACGCTCGGCGGCATCTTCATCGTCAGCGCCCTCATCGGCGTCATCAACAACGGCATCGAGGACAAGCTCGACGAGCTGCGCAAGGGGCGGTCGGCGGTGCTCGAGAAGGACCATACGCTCATCCTCGGCTGGTCGCCCAAGATCTTCACCATCCTTTCGGAGCTGGTGCTCGCCAACGAGAGCCGGCGACGCCCGCGCATCGTCGTCATGGCCGAGAAGGACAAGGTCGAGATGGAGGACGAGATCCGCGAGGCGGTGCCTGATACCAAGAACACCAAGATCATCTGCCGCACCGGCAGCTCGCTCAACCTGCAGGACCTGGAGATCGTCAACCCGCGCACCAGCCGGTCGATCATCGTCCTCGCGCCGGAGGGGGACAACCCCGACTCCGAGGTGATCAAGACGATCCTCGCGCTGACCAACAACCCGAACCGGCGGCCGGAGCCCTACCACATCGTGGCCGAGCTCGACGATCCACGGAACCTCGAGGTGGCCCGCATGGTGGGCCGCGACGAGGCACAGCTCATCGTCACCAGCGACCTGATCTCGCGGATCATCGTGCAGACCTCGCGGCAGTCGGGCCTCTCGGTGGTCTACACCGAGCTGCTCGACTTCGGGGGCGACGAGATCTACTTCCACGAGGAGCCGAAGCTGGTGGGCCGCACCTTCGCCGAGACGCTCCTGTCCTATGAGGACTCGTGCGTGATCGGCCTGCGCCACGCGGACGGGCGCCTCGTCCTGAACCCGCCGATGTCGACCCAGATCGCCGCGGGCGACCAGGTCATCGCCGTCTCCGAGGACGACGACACGGTGCGCGTCTCGGCCGCGGCCGAGACGCGGGAAGGGCTGGAGCAGCGCGTGGGGGTCGAGGCCGAGGCCATCCGCTTCGCGAAGCCCGCGGCGCCCGAGCCGGAGAGCACGCTGATCCTGGGCTGGAACGGCCGCGGCTTCTCGATCGTCAACGAGCTCGACTGCTACGTCGCGCCCGGCTCGCGCCTGCACGTGGTGGCGGACGGCTCCGAGGCGACCGAGGAGATCGCGGCCAAGTGCGCGAGCGCCAAGAACCTGGCCATCTCCTGCCTCGAAGCGGACACCACCGACCGCCGGGTGCTGGACGGCCTCGGGGTCGAGGCCTACAACCAGGTCATCCTGCTCTGCTACTCGGACCGCCTGAGCAACCAGGAGGCGGACGCGCGCACTCTCATCACCCTGCTCCACCTGCGCGACATGGCCGAGAAGGGGGACCACGACTTCCGCATCGTCAGCGAGATGCTCGACGTGAGGAACCGCGAGCTGGCCGAGGTGACGCAGGCCGACGACTTCATCGTCAGCAACAAGCTGACCAGCCTCATGCTCTCGCAGATCTCCGAGAACCGGGAGCTCGCCGCGGTGTTCGCCGACATCTTCGACCCCGATGGCTCGGAGGTCTACCTGAAGCCGGCCGCCGCCTACGTCGAGCCCGGCGGGGAGGTCAACTTCTACACGGTGACGGTGGCGGCGAGCCGCCGCGGCGAGGTGGCGATCGGCTACCGGCGCCAAGCCGACTCGAAGGACGCCACGAAGGCCTACGGGGTCGTCGTCAACCCGAAGAAGTCCGAGAAGATCGCCTTCACGGCCAGCGACTGGATCATCGTGCTGGCGGAGGAGTAGCTCCTAGGCACTCTTGAAGAAGTCGGCGAGCAGCGGGTTCACCCGGCCGGGCTCCTCGTGCTGCAACCAGTGGCTGGCGTCATCCAAGAGCACCAGTTGGCCGTCGTCGCAGAGGTCGATGCTCGGCTGCGCCATCTCCTGGCCGAGGAAGCGGTCCCGGGTCCCCCAGAGGAGCAGGGTGGGCACGGTGATTCGAGGGCTCGCCGGCCGCCGGGGCTGGGCGCGCAGAGCGGCGCGGTACCAGTTGAGCATCGCGGTGACGGCCCCGGGCTGCGCCCAGGCCTCCTTGTAGAGGGCCAGGTCGGCGTCGCTGAAGGTTCCCGGCCGGCTGGTCGCGCGGAGGATCTTCGCGGGGTACTCCCAGTCGTTCTTCCGGAAGCTCCGCTCGGGGAGCCAGGGGAGCTGGAAGAAGAACATGTAGGAGCTTTTGCGGAGCTGCCGGGGATTCGTGAGGACGGTTTTCCGCATCACCAGCAGGTGGGGGACGTTCAGGATCGCGACCCGCTCGAGCCGGTGGGCGTGCTTGACGCCGAGCCACCAGGCGACGGCGCCACCCCAGTCGTGGCCGGCGACGAAGGCGCGGTCTCGGCCGGCCTCGTCGATGAGGCCGACGATGTCCAAGGCCAGGGTGTCGAGGCCGTAGGAGGAGACTCCTCCGGGCTTGTCGCTCAGGTTGTAGCCGCGCTGGTCGGGCGCCAGCACCCGGAAACCGGCGTCGGCGAGGGGCTCGATCTGGTGGCGCCAGCTATACCAGGGCTCCGGGAAGCCGTGCAGCAGGATGAGCAGGGGGCCGTCCCCCGGCCCGGCCTCGACGGCGTGCAGGCGGACCCCATTGGTGGCGATGGTGCGGTGCCGCAACTTGGGCTCGATGGCCATGGAGGTCCCTCCTTCGGCTCCATTCTATAATCGCCCCGAGCTCCGACTCCGGAGCCAGAGAGGCAGCCGTTCCATGAGCTTCACCCGCCGTTTCATCCTCGTCGTTTACATTCTGATGGCTCCGGCGTTCGCCTTCGCCGCCCCTCCGGCCGCCCCCGCCTTGCCGCAGGACGTAGTCCCCCTGCCTCCCGAGTTGGACGAGCACCTGAAGGAGCTGATGCGGACCGCTGAGAAGTACCGGGGCCTCGAAGCACTGCGTAGTGTGCCGTCCGGCACGCTGAGCGAGGAGGCGCTGCAACGGAAGATGGCCCAGTCGCTGCGCGAGGACCTGCCGCCCGAGGAGCTGAAGGCGGTCGAGGCGAGCCTCAAGGCTTTCGGCCTGATCCCCGAGACGATGGACCTCGCCACCTACTATCCGGAGCTCCTGAGCACCCAGGTGGCGGGCTTCTACGATCCGGAGCGGCACTACCTGGCGCTGGTGCGGCGGGAAGAGGGGATGCTGGGCAGCGGCGCGGGGGAAGAGAAGAGGCTGGAGGACATGGTGCTCATCCACGAGCTGACGCACGCGCTCCAGGACCAGCACTTCAACCTTACGCATATCTCCGCCGAGGACCCGCTCGCCGACGCCAGCACCGCGCGCCAAGCGCTGGTCGAGGGGGATGCCACGCTGACCATGTTCAGCGCCCTGACCGGCGCCGCCATGGAGACCCTGCCGGGGGTCGATGCGATGCTGAGCACGCTGCTGCGCGATCCCAAGGAGATGATGGCGGGGATGGAGGACATGCCGGGCGCCCGGGAGATGGCCGCGGCGCCGGCCTGGTTCCGCGACATGCTGCTGTTCAGCTACATGCGGGGGTACGCCTTCTGCGTGAGCGTGAAGCGGCTGGGCGGTCAGAAGCTGCTCGACCATGCCTTTACGTCGGACCCGCCGCGCTCGTCCGAGCAGATCCTCCACCCCGAGAAGTGGCACACGCGGCGGGACGATCCGATCGTCCTGCGCTGGCCGGACTTGTCGGCCAGGCTGCCCGGATTTCAGAAGCTCGCCGAGGGGGAGCTCGGCGAGGCCGGCATCGTCACCCTGCTACGCGTTCGCCCGGGCCAGGCGAACCGGGCCGCGACCGCCGCGGCCGGTTGGGGGGGAGACCGCTTCGCCGTTTTCGCCAAGGGCAACGAGAGAGTGCTCGCCTGGATCACGGAATGGGACAGCGTAGCCGACGCCCGCGAGTTTGAAGCTGCCGCCGGCTCCCTGGGGCGAAGTTGGGGCGTGACGCGACAGGCGCGGCTAGGGCCGCGGCGCGTGCTGGTGATCCGCGGCAAGCTCACGAAGACGGAACGGGAGGCGCTGGACGCGGCGGCATCCGCCATCAAGGCAGAACCTCCGGCCAACAAGAACATCGACCTGACGGCCCTCGGGGTGAGTACCCCGAGGGCGGATTCCCGAAGGGAGCCCTAGACGATCGTCATCAGGCGGTCGATCGTGGCGATGTGCTCGCGCTGCTTGGGGAGGAGGGTGCGGAGGAGGGCCTGGCAGTCGCCGGGGAGGCTCTTGTCCTCGAGCGCGTCCTGGTAGTCCTTGAGGCCGTGCTCCTCACCCTCCTTGAGGGCCTTGAGCGCCGCGGTGTTGCCGAACAGCTTCGCGGTTCCCTCGACCGCCTTGGCGAAGGCGCCCCAGGCGCCGGAGCCCTGGGAAGGGCTGCCACCATGCTGCTCGATGTGGTGCCAGAGCAGGTCGGCCGCGTCCCGATGGTCGCGCTGGATCGCCCGCAGCTGCTCGACGCCGGGCTCGTTGCTGTCGCGCAGCCCCTCCACCGCCTGGCGGTAGGTCTCGATGGCGGACATCTCACCTCGGAGCAGGCTGTTGAGTGCAGTGATATCGGTAGTCGTCTGCATGTTGACTCCTCTCTAGTTGTTGATCCGCCCCAGTAGACGGTTGCTTTTTGATTGTGCAAGGGACGTGCCGATCAGACGGCTGCAGAACAGGGTAAACTTGAGGGGAGACGCAGAGACCAGAGCATAAGTGCAGGGTGGTGGATCCGGGAGAGGGCGTCGTCCTCCCGCGGATCGGAATTGGTGAGGCATGGACGCGAAGCAATCCGACAAGAGGATGTTCGAGCGGCTGACGGAGATCCACCGTGCCGTCGCCGGCTCCCTCGTCTTCGACGAAGTCCTGCGCCTCATCGCCGATCACGCCGCCGAGCTGGTGGACGCCGATTCGTCCGTCCTGCTGCTCGCCGATCCCCAGGGGCTGCTGCGTGTGCGCGCGGCTCGGCAAGGGGGCGTCGAAGGGTTGTGGCAATTCTCGATGCCGCGCGAGGAGGCGGTGGTCGAGAGGCTGCGCGGGCTGCTGAGCCTCTGCCCCGGAGATCTCCTCTGGGCCGTGCCCATCGTGGTCGACCCATCGGTTCACGGCATGCTCGCGGTCGCCCGCCGGGCGTCGCCGGGGAAGGCGAAGCCGCGGTCCGCCGGCCATGAGTTGGAGCTTCTGGAGGCGCTGGCGGAGGCCGCGGCGTCCGCCCTGGCCAACGCCAATCTCTACGAGAAGATGCGGGCGGCGCGCCTGGAGGCCGAGAAGCGCAGCGAGGCTCTGGTGCGGCTCCAGGAGGCGAGCGTCGGGCTGCTCATCCTGGAGGACGAGGCGCCCAGCCATGACCGCCTGATCGAGATCCTCTGCCACGTCACGGGAGCGCCGCGCGGGGTCTACTGGCTGCTCGACGAAGCAGCCCCTGGCGGGGCGGCCCTGGTCTCCATGGGAACCTACGGCTTCCGGCGCGTGCCGCGCAACGAGACCGATCGAAGGATGCAGGAGCTGATGGCGCGGATCGATCTCAGCTCCGTCCACCCGGTGGCGCGCGCCGCTCTCTCGATGCGGTTGATCGCACTGCCCGACACCCGCAACGACCGCGACTGGACCGAGGTCGCGGCCGTGTGGGACCGCACCGGCATCCGCTCCGTGCTCGCCGTGCCACTCCGGGCACGCGGCCGGCTGCTCGGCGTCGTCGCCCTCTCCTGGCACGAGGTGAACCGCTGTTCGGAGGAGGCGACAGTGCGTACCGTCGAAGTGATCGCCAACCAGGTGGGCGCGGCGCTCGATACGGCCGCGCTGGTCGACGAGCTGTCGCGCGCCAACCGCCTCAAGGACGAGTTCCTGGCGACCCTTTCACACGAGCTGCGGAACCCATTGAACGTCATCGTCGGCTACTCGGAGATCTTGTCGCGCGATCCCGAGGCGCAACGGCTGCCGGTGGTCCGCCAGGCCGTGGACGTCATCCGCCGTAACGCCGCCACCCAGGCGCGGCTCGTCTCGGACCTGCTGGACCTCTCCCGCCTGCAGACCGGCAAGCTCGCCATGCACCGCCAGCCGCTGGCGCTCGGCCCGGTGCTGGCCGACGCGGTCGAGACCGTCCGCGCCCAGGCCGCCGCCAAGCGGGTCGCTCTGCGAGTCCAGCCGCCGGTCGAGGCTTTAGTGGCCGAGGCGGACCCGGTCCGCGTGCAGCAGATCCTCTGGAACCTCTTGCAGAACGCCGTGAAGTTCACGCCGGAAGGCGGAGCGGTGACGGTGCGCCTGGAGCGCGACGGCTGCGAGGCGCGGCTGGTTGTCGAGGATACCGGGCAAGGGATGGACCCCACGTTTCTCCCCGATGTCTTCGAGATGTTCCGGCAGGCTGACGCCGGCCTTTCCCGGCGGCACGGCGGCATGGGCATCGGCCTCGCGCTGGTCCGCCAACTGGTCGACCTCCACGGCGGCAAGGTGCGCGCCGAGTCCGAGGGCCTTGGGCGAGGCTCGCGTTTCACCGTCTGGCTGCCTCTCCATCGCCCGGAGTTTCAGGCGGTGCCTGGGCCGTCGCGGTCCGCAGGGGGAGCGCTCGCCCGCGGCGTCGGGGCTTAGTCGCTCTACCACTTCCCCGCCCGGTCCTAACCTTCCTGGTTTGGGGGGACGGTCTCCGGCTGCTTTACCGTCACGCGGACGGTGGCGACCCGGTTGAGCTGCACTTCGAGGACTTCGATCATGAGCGGGCCGACCTCCACCTTGTCGCCCTCGGCAGGGTTTCTGCCCAACTCGGAGAGCACGACGCCGCCGACGGTGTCCTCGTCGCGGTCGCTGAACTCGACGCCCAGGGCCTCCTCGAGGTCTTCGATCAGCATGCCCCCCGAAACCTCGTAGACCCCATCGCCGCGCGCCAGCAGCTCGGGCTTCTCAACGTCGAACTCGTCCTGGATGGAGCCGACGATCTCCTCGATCACGTCCTCCAGGGTGACGATCCCGGAGACGCCGCCGTACTCGTCGATCACCGCCGCCATGTGAAAGCGCTCGGTGCGCATACGCTTGAGCAGGCGGTCCAGCTCCAGGGTCTCGGGGACGAAGGCGATCTCCCGTGCCACTTCCTTCAACGACGAGAGCGGCCGGTCGCGATGGAAGATGTCCTTGATGTGGATGAGGCCGATGACGTGGTCGAGGTCCCCCTCGCACAGCGGGAAGCGGGTGTGGCCGCTACGGCGGGCGATGCGCAGGTTCTCGGCCAGCGAGCGGACGGTCGAGAGGTAGGTCACGTCCTGGCGCGGCAGCATGATCTGCCGGGCCACCCGGTGCGACAGCTCGAAGATGTTGTCGAGCAGCTCGCGCTTCTGAGAGGAGAGCTGGTTCGTCTCGGTGGAGGAGAGCAGGCGCCGCAGCTCTTCCTCGTCGTGCGCCAGCTCGCCTTCCGAGACGGGCGCGATGCCAACCAGCTTGAGCAGGGCGTTGGCGGTGTGGTTGAGCACCCAGATGGCCGGGTAGGTCGCCTTGTAGAAGAGGAAGAGGGGGAGGGCCACGAGCAACGCGGTGCCCTCGGGCTTCCGGATGGCGACCGACTTGGGGGCCAACTCGCCCAGCACGATGTGCAGGATGGTGATCACCAGGAATGAGACCGTCAGGGAGATCGAGTGGACGAGCGCCGGGTTCTCGCCCGCGATGGCGGTGACCAGCGGCTCGATGATCCAGGCGAAGGCCGGCTCACCGATCCAGCCGAGGGCCAGGCTGCTCAGCGTGATGCCGAGCTGGGTGGCCGAGAGGTAGGCGTCCAGGTGGCGGATCATATGCCGGGCCACCTTGGCCCCCCGCTTTCCCGCGGTGACGTAGGGGTCGATCTGCGTCGGCCGCACCTTGACCAGGGCGAACTCGGCGGCGACGAAGAAGCCGTTGAGGATCACCAGCAGGAAGGCGAAGAACAGTCCCCACGCGGGGTCGATGCGGTTTCCGGGCACCGGGACCGTGGCGGCGAGCAGGAAGAAGCTCAACGAAACATCCTCCCGCGAACCTTGCCCCGTGAGCCTTGGATCGGGGGCTGCTGGCGGCCGGAAGGGAAGAGTACGGCGAGCGGACTAGGAGGGTCTGCGTTCAATGGGAGCGGATTTTAGCACAGCCCTCGCACCGGTCAGGCCGAGAGGGCGGACCGGTACGCCTCCCGATAGGCTGCACACATGCCATGGAAGGTGAAGCTCTCCTCGACCCGCTGCCGGTTGAGCCGCCCGAGCCGTTCTCGGATGGCGGGGGCTTCCGGACCGCGGACCAGCTCGGCGATGCGCTGGCCGAGCGCCGCGGCCGTGGCCGGGCCGTCCAGCGGGACGAGGTACGGTGCCTGCTCGCGGGGCAGGACGCTACGGACGTCCCCCACGTCGGTCGACACGGCCGGCAGGCGCGCGGCCATGGCTTCGAGCAGACAGACCGGCATCTGCTCGCTGTCGGAGGTGAGGGCGAAGACGTCCATGGCGCGGTAGAACGGCGCCGGGTCCGCCTGGTAGCCGGCGAGGTGGACCCGGCCGGCGAGGTCCGGCGCCGCCGCCCGTGCCTCCAGGGCCGCCCGGTCGTCTCCATCGCCTACCAGCAACACCTGGAGGCCTGGGCCGGCCGCCGCGCAGGCCTCCAGGAAGCGAAGGTAATTCTTCACCGGCCGGAGGCCGCCCACCGCGCCGACGACCAGGGCGTCCACAGGAATGCCGAGCCTCCGGCGCAACTCCGGATGTCCGTCCGCCGGCGGAAAGGCGTCCAGCCGGATGCCGTTGGGGATGAGCGTGACCCGGGCGGCCGGCAGGCGCCATAGGCCGGTCGCGATCTCGCGCAGCCTTGCCGAGGGGACGATCAGGCGGTGCGCTCCGGGCAGCAGCAGGCGCCGGGCGATCACCCGCCGGCGCTTGAACGACTGGGCCTCGTCGGCGTCGAAGCCGTCCTCATGATGGATCACGCGGTGCAGCCCCAGGCTGCGGGCGGCGAGCAGCGCGTCGACACCTGCCCAGTTGTAGGTCAGCACGAGGTCGGGCGCCAGATCCCGCAGCAGCCCGCGGAGGCGCACCGTGGTCTTGAGCGATCCTGCCTTGGGGAAGCTCGGCAGGATGGTCACCGGAGCGCCGTCGGGGAGGCGCGCGGCGGCGGTGGTCCTGCCGTCGAGCGACAGGATGGAGTGGCGAAGCTCGTCGCCGAGCCCGCCGATCAGGTTCACCGTCCGCATCTCCATGCCTCCCGGCACGAAGCTCGGGAAGACGTGAAGGAGATGAGGTTGGGCGGGTTTCATCTAGCCCTCGGCGGAGGTCCAGCGAAGCTGAAGAAGACCGCCTCGGTCGTGTCGAGGGCAAAAGCGAAGCGGTCGCCATCCGGCAGTTGGCGGCCCGTGCGTTCGTCGAGCACCCCGGAAACCGGCGCAACCAGCCGGACCTCGACGGGGACTCTGGCCTCGACCAGGCCTTCCGCTCCGCCGCCGCCCCGGGAGCCGCCGCCGATCGCCACGTTCTGCAACACGAACACCAGGGTCCTTCCTTTCTGGGACCAGGCGGTCACCTCCAGGTTCACCTCGGGCTGCGCACCGCTGCCGGGGACCGCCTCGATCCACGGCGAGACGCCGGCGGCGCGCAGGGGCTCGAGGAAAGGGCGTGCCTGCTCCGCTCCGGCCGCCCCCTCCTGCCGGTACATCAAGTAGCGCTGCGGCGAGAGGTTCAGGTAGACCGCTCGGCCGCGCCCCACCCGGTGTGCGGTGCCCACAGGGAGGCGCCGCTCGGCCACCGCGAAGCCCTCGTGGAGCCGCGGACGGACGGTCTCGAACAGCTCCCGGTACCGCTGGTAGCCGTAGCCGGCGTCCTGGTCCGTCTCCACCCAGAGCCGGCCGCCGAAGAAGTCCTCCCGGGTCTCGCCGCCGTCGTGCGCGACGCCGAAGAGGCTGTCCAGGGCTCCTCGCTGGCGCCCCCTGCCGTGTTGATCGAACAGGCCGGCGGCGAAGTCGGCGATCACCGTTCCGCCCCCCTCCGCGAAGGCGCGGAAGCGCCGCGCCTCGGCGTCCGACAGAGCGTAGCAGGCGGGGAGGATCAACACCCGCACACCTTCCGGCACGCCGCGCAGCACCACCTCGTGATAAGCCAGGAAGTCGTAACGCAGGCCGGCGTCGGCGAGCAGCAGCTCCCAGGCGCGGCGCACGTTGTGCGAGGTGCCGAGCCGATGGTCGTCGTTGCGGTTCGGCCAGGTTGCGCCGTGCGGCTCGGAGTCGAGCACCCAGGAGACCTGGATGGAAGGGTGAGAGTAGTAGATCGCGATGCCGTCCGAAAGGGCGCTCGCCCCCACCATCTTGGGCCCCTGCACCTCCCCCAGCTCGCGCAGCGTCGGGGCGAAGCGGTCGAGCCAGGGGCGGGGGTTTCCCCCTGCGAACCAGCCGTCGTCCACCCAGGCGATCATGCCGCGGTTGCCATGGGCGAAGTGGTGCCAGGCGAGCCAGGCGTCGTTGCCCACGCCCCGCCGGTCGTCGTGGAAGTGGGTGGTCACCCGCGGGATGCCGGGAGCCAGCGAGCGCAGGATCTCCTGGGAGGATCCAAGGTCGTAGGCTTCGACGAACTGCACCTTGCCGGCCAGCTTGGCGTAGTCGTAGCCGCCCCACGGGCTGGGCGCCTGGCCGCCGACGATGCCGCAGGGGGTGGAGGGGTCCTCCCGGTTGCAGCGCTCGACCAGGGCGCCGACGAAGTTGGCCCACACCGAGTCGTTGTAGGTGAGGCGGTCGAGCAGCGGAGAGAGGTCGATGTCGCGTAAGGGCCTGCCGAGTTGGGCGAGCGCGTCGTCCGGCGACGCCCAGCGG
>Ga0190265_10002222_pt1 | contig 12985 bp, 8 predicted proteins | sample Popmic124T_FD_133135 | JGI IMG/M metagenome (GOLD analysis project Ga0190265, IMG submission 133135) | Populus adjacent soil microbial communities from riparian zone of Indian Creek, Utah, USA - 124 T | ecosystem: Environmental > Terrestrial > Soil > Riparian zone | place: USA: Utah | collected... | reverse complement strand
TCAGGGAGAGGCAGGGGCGAGCAGTTTCCTGAAGTCGTCGTAGGCCGCTTTCTTCCCGAATCCGCCTTCGGGCCCGTAAGTCAGGCCCCAGCCGTCGTCCTTGCCGGAAAGCGCGGGATGATGGTCATCGTTCAGTTCGTAGTTGAAGATCACTTCCACCGCCGGATCGGCCCCGAGAATGCCGACGTTCCGGTCATAGTGGCTCCGGATGTAGTTCTGCTGTGCCTCCTCGCTGCCCTCCTGGTCGGCCGTGGTCCACCCGGATTCGGTGATCCAGATTGGTTTCCGGCCGGCGACGAGACGCTTCACTTCCTCGAGCCGAGTGCTCCGATGGAAGACGTAGTAGTGCACGGAAATCGCGTCCACGTAGTCGAGGAGGCCCATGTCGATCAGCGATTTCAGGTAGGCGACGCCTTTTGACGTCGCTCCGACGGCGGCACCCACCAGACGGGCGCCTTCATTCGCGGCTCTGATGATCCCATGTGCGTCCCGGAGCATGCTCATATAGTCGGCGGGCGAAATCGGACCGCCCCACCAGGTCATCTCCGGTTCGTTCGTGATCTCCCAGGCCGGCACCGCAGGAGTCGCCTGCACCTGTTTCTTCACGTATGCCGGCCAACCTGAAATATCCGTGGAATACCAGGGCAGGAGCGCCAGCACTTGGATGCCTTTGCGCTCCATGTCCGCGGTGAACGGGGCGTCCTTCGCGGGGTCCTGGAAATCGCCGCGGATCCAGAATCTTCCCGCGGAACGCAGGTTATCCAGGACGGTGGCTGCCGCTGGCGTGTACTCGTCGCCGAAGGCGCCGTGATGAAAACAGACTCCGAACTCCACGGGCTTGCGCTCGCCGGCCGTCGCGGACGACAAGAATCCCAGGGCCAGGAGCAGGAAGGCAACAGGGCGCGGCTGGCATTCTCCGGAAAAAGTCATGCTGCCAGTGGTCGTCGCGACCGCAGACGGGCCATCAATGCCGGTGCACCCGTGGCACGCAGCTCCGGGTGCGTCGCGAGAAAGCTTCGCCGCGCGCTTGCCGCCGTGTGCGAGTCGTCGCCGGGCGCCCAGCCCGGCGGCTTCACCAGGTAATTGAGCCGCGTCCGCCAGCCGCGTGCGTTTCGCACGTCTCGCGCCAGCAACAGAAACTCGCCGAAGTAAAAATCGACGAAGCTCGTGACGTCGACGTCGCGCGTGATGCCGTATTCGATCTTCACTTCATCTCGGAGCGGCTGCAGGGTGCCGAACATCCAGTCCCAGAACGGCAGGAGTGAGCAGAAGTTGGTATCCATGTAGAGCGGGTTTCGGGCGTGATGAACCCGATGGTAGGACGGGGTAATAATGAAGAAGCGAGCCGGCCCGAAGCGGCCGGTGCGAAACGAGCGTTCGCCGGCGTGTATGAAGGTTCCCCAGGTGACCTCGAAGGCCATGAGCACGACCAGCATGGCGGGCTCGACGCCTAGCAGCATCAGGATCGGTACCTGCACTAGTGCGCTGTAGTAGCCCTCCGCGAAGAAGTGCACCCAGGCCACCGTCATGTTCAGGTTCTGGGGCGCGTGGTGCGGTGAGTGCAGGCACCACAGCAGGCGCACCTTGTGCGCGCTGTAATGCCAGGTCCACATGGACAAATCCCATATCAGCAGGGCATAGAGCCAGCCGTACCAGGTGTAACCGACATGAAGCAGCGCAGACTGCTGGAAGTACGGCAACAGCAGCCAGAATACGTCGATCACGATCAGCCGCGGCAACAGGCCGAGCAGCAGACCTGCGAAAAAGGTGGGCTGATATTCGAGCGCCGTCGCCCGGAACAGTCGCGCCGCCATGCCCGGGCTGTGCCCCTGGGCGCGCTCCTTGCCGGCCTGCACGATGAAGAAGCGCGCGAGCTCCCACAAAGTCAGCAGCGAAATCAGCAGCCCGACCACCGCCAGCACGCTGTCGTGGTAATCGCCGTCGTTGAAGGGCTTGAGCAAGTCGGAGACAAATCCCTCGCCGCCGGCGGTTTTTTGCGCATAGTGCACGAGGCCGACCGCGAGGCCCCAGGTCGTGTAGACGAACACGGCAGCGAACAGCAACGCTTCGAGGTGCCGCCAGATCGGCGGGGTATTGCGCCAGGCCGGAATCCCAAGTGGTGTCATGGGATGCGCTCGAATTCGACGGCGTCGATGTAGACCGCGCCCGGCTCGTCGGAGGCCTGGCCGAAAACAAGGGTCAACCGGGCCTCGATCGCGCCGACCGGCACTACAGCTTCCAGTTCGTAGTCGTGCCATGAATTGGTAGGTGTCGCCGCGTCGGCAATCGCCCGCTCTTGCACGCCGAGCATTGCCGGGCCGCCGAAATAGTCGGCCCAGTGGTTGTAGAACTCAATTTTCATTGATGCTCGGTCATTCGGATCGGTCAGTTTCTCCTGTGAACGCACGAGCGCCGCGAGCCTTGCACGGACCCGCTCGCCGCTGGCGACGCTGATGCTTTGGCTCGTGCCGGAATAGTTGCCACCGCCGATCCCCTGACCGGAGATCTTCAACGCGTGAGTGCCATCGCGCACCGCTTCGCGATGCACGAGCACATTCGGTTTGCCGTCGACGATATTGCCGAAGATGTGCCAGCCGGCCGGCGAGCCACCGTTCTCGTCGAATCCACCGTTTCGAAAAGTCCGGCTGCCAGGTTCGTCGGCGAGCTCGTAGACGCGGACCCAATCGACGAGCAAGCGCTGCGGCCACACCGTCGTCGCGTCCGGTGGCGGCAGGAAGTCGCCGCCGACCGCCGTATCGATGGCGAGCCGCATCGGCGCGGTGAAACTCGGCAGAAGGTATCCCACCTCGTCGTTGTAGTACGTCGCGTGATGCATGTCGTCGACGTAGAACCGGAGCTGGTTGTCGACCCATTCGCAGGCGAAGGTGTGAAATCCTTCGTCATACGAAACGAGCTGGCCGTCGATCCCCGTCTGCTGCGCGGTTCCAAACGACTCGTGTGAATCCGGGTTTTGCGTGCCCCAGCGAACGCTGCTCGAAGTGATCGTCGGCTGGTCGCCGCGATTCTCCATGATGCCGATCTCAACCCCGGCCGGCCACGGCCCATCGGGCAGCAATCGGATGGCGGGCCACACGCCGCTGCCGCCAGGCAGCCTGGCCCGGACTTCCCACCGCCCGAGCCGTTGTGCCATTCGACTGGCGACCTTGCCGGAGCGATACGGCAGGCCGCGCGACGGCCTGTTCTCGGACAAAAGTTCCAGCTTGCCGTCCTTGACGCGGACTTGTCCCGGCAGAGAGTCCTGCAGCGAATCGTTCGTCGGCCGACTGTCGTCGATCAGCTCCCATTTGTCCGGGTCGAGCGAGTCGAAGTCCTCACTCCACACCAACCGCCACTTGGGCGGCGGTTCGGGAATCAGCGTCAATCTGACGAGCGCGCCTCCCGCTGCGGCGAGGGGGAGGGTGAGCTCGTCGACTGGCGTCACTTCGCGCGATTCGAGCTTGAAGCCCTGTTGCGTGGCGAGATCGTCCCGGTAGGTCTCCGCCTGAAACATTCCCGCCGGCAGGAATGAGAGCGGTACCCGTACATCTCTAGCGTGCCGATCCGTCATCGCACCGACCCACCAATCGTTGCCGCTGCGGCGAGCGATCACCACTTCCTCGCCCACCCGGGCAGCCAGCGCTACCGTGTCGTCCCAAGTGGAAGGTATAGCGGCCATGAGCCGTGTGAGCGGATGCCGGCGATAGGCCGAGGGATAGTCGGCCATCATCGGCAAGTGATTCTGCAGCACGACGTACGAGGCGAGCATCCGGGCGGGCGTGCCGATCACCAGCGGTTCGGCGACCCTTGGCTTGAACCGGTCGAGCGGCACGCCGCGGAGCGAGCCCTGGTGGTAGTCGAGCGGGCCGGCGAGCATTCGCGTGAGCGGCACGGTGACGTCGTGCTCCGGCGTCACGCCGACTTCGTCCCACTTGCCATGCTCCAGGTTCAGCACAGCCTCGCTGTTTAGCAGGTTCGGAAAGGTCCGCTCGAGACCGGTCGGCGCCGCGACGCCGTGGAACGTCACGGTCAGGTAATTGTCGGCCGCGAGCTGCAGCAGCTCGCGCTGGAATCCGACCATCTCCTGGTCGTCGCGGTCCATAAAGTCGATCATCACGCCCTCGATGCCCCAGGCGCGATAAAGCGGAAATGCACGGGCCATGTGTCGTTTCGCCGCCTCCCAGTGCATCCACAGCCGAAGCCGCACGCCCTTCTGCCGCGCATAGGCGATGACTTCCTGTAGATCGAGTCCGTCGATTCCTTGGGTGATGTCGGCGCCTTCGTACGGCACGATAGGCCCGCCATACCAGGCCAGGCCGTTGACGCCGTCGAGCGTGTGATAGGGGATGCCGTACTCTGCGCAGAAGTCGATGTAGTACCTGGCCGTTTCGGTGTTGAGACCCATCTTGAACGGCACGCCCGTTTCAAAGAAATCGTTCCACCACGGGAACGTCGTCTTGCCCGGCCTGATCCACGAAGTGTCGGCAATCGCGCTCGGCGCGTTGAGCTTGAGTACGGTGTCCGATTCGACCAATTGCCGCGCCTCCTGACCAACCATGATCAGCCGCCAGGGCGACTCGTGCGGCAGGGTGGCGCGGACGGCAATCTTCGGCTTGTCCGGACGGGGCGAGAGCCGGCTGACCAATGTGTTGCCGGAGCCCGTGCCTCGCGCGAGATACATGCCGGCGTAGTCGGTGAGGTTCGCCTCGAGGACGACGGCCCAACCGACGCCCGACAGTTCCACCAGGAGCGGCAACCCCAGCAGCCAGTCGGCTGGAATCTCGTCGACGCCTCGCCGCTCGTAGCGGCCTTCGTGCGACGTGGTGAAGCCCGCGAGCGGCAGCGCCGTTGTGACCGCGCCTCTCGGAAAGGCAAATTCCGTCAGCTCGTCGGCCAGTTCCAGATCCGACCAACCCGGCTGTTTGGGAAACCGGTACCGCAGCGCGACGCCGTCGTCATACGCGCGAACCACGAGCTGCCATTCAAACAGCTTCGCTCCGCGCTCGCGCAGCGTAATCGTGGCCTGGGATGCGCGATCTACCACGTGCCTGCGCTTGCCGGGATATTGCTCGAACGAGTCGTCAATCTCGATCGAGTCAGTGCCAACGACCACGCTATTGCGACCGAGCTCCATTCCCTCATTCAGGCGAACGCCCAGGTTCGATGCGTCGACGACCATTCGATCCGACAGGGAAACCCGGTACTGGACCTGGGTCGCCGCTCCGGACGCCGCACTCGTGAAGAGTTCGAACTCTAGGCGCCCACTTGGAGAGCGGACGACCACCGGATTGCTCTGTGCCGCTTCGCCCGCGCCGACTGCTCCGCACAGCAATACGCAAAGTCGGGCTAGGCGGGCAAGGAATGTCGTCATTGACACGGTTGCGCCGTCAGCGCCAGCGCACCACGACTTCAGCCGCGTCCTCGAATTCGAGCGTCGCTTGTGGAGTCATCGGCTCCATCTGGCGCAGCTGTTCGAGTTTCTGCTTTTCCCAGAAGACGTCGCTCAGGGCCTCGAGTGGGTCCAGCATGCGTACGACCTCCGATTGCACGTCCGTCGCCGCTCCGTTGACCGTCGCCCCCTGCGCCGTGTCGAATCCGTGCAGGATCAGCTTGATCTTCCGGAACCGCCCGGTAAAGCTCCCTTCGGGGCGCGAGAAGCGGACTTGCTTCGTCGCTGGGTCGAACGTGATCAGCCGCTTGTGAAACCGCCCCTTGCGGTAGTCAAGAGTTTCGCCGTCATCGTCGTAGTAGGCGAACTCGCTCCGCTCGGCGCCATTGAAGACGTGGACGTAAAGCAGCGGCCCCGGATCGTCTCGTGTCGATTGCACCTTTCCCTGCATCGGAATGATTGCCGACGCCTTTGCGAAAATCGGGATCCGGTGGCCTGCATAGTCCGCTGTGTGGATGCGGCCGCCGTCAAGCCGCTCGTCCGTGAACAGGTCATACCATTGTCCTGCGGGCAGGTACGTCGACTTCCTCTGCTCGCGGCTCGTCATGGGATTCACCAGGAGCCCGGGACCGAACAGGAACTCGTACTGATAGTCCGGGTTGTAGACGATGGCGTCGAAAGGCGAATCCATGGCGAGGCTGCGGCTCACCGGCATGCCGGTTTGGGACGATTCGAAAAAGGTCGAGTAGAGATATGGCATCAGCTCGTACCGGAACCCGATGTAAGCCTTCGAAATCGCCTCGACTTCCTCGCCGTAAGCCCAGGGCTCGTTGGCCGCCGTGTACTGCCCGCGATGGTTGCGCAGGTACGGGGCGAAGACGCCGACCTCGATCCAGCGACGGAACAGGTCCTTGTTGCCGTCGCCGATATAGCCGCCGAGGTCGGGACCGGTGAACGGCACGCCGGACAATCCCATCTGGTTGATGAGCAGCGCGCCGAGCAGGATGTGCTCGTCCTTCGCCTGGTTGTCGCCGCTCCACACCGCGGCGTAGCGCTGGATTCCCGCAAACCCCGAGCGGCTGAGCACGAAGGGTCGCCGGTTCCCGCCGTATTGCTCGGCCGACTCGAACGCGGCGCGCGCCATCAGCATGCCGTAGTAGTTCTGCGCCTCGAGCGCCGAGGCCTCCTGGCCGTCGAAGTCGAACACCACGTTGTCCGGCATGGCTTGCCCGTCGATCGCGGGCTCGTTCATGTCGTTCCAGAGACCGTGGATCCCGAGGTCCTGGTATAGCTTCATGTTGTCGACCCACCAGCGGCGCCCGCGCGGGTCGGAGAAGTCGACGAAATGATTGGTGTTGGGCGCGATGTCCGCGATCCAGAGTTCGCCGTCCGCGTAGCGCAGGAAGACGTCTTCCTTAAGACCGCTCTTGTACTGATCGTACGTGTCGTCGATCGCGATCCCGGGGTTGACCGAGGCGGTCAGCTCGATGTCCATGTCGCGCAACGTATCGGCGAGGCGCCGCATGTCGGGGAAACGTTCTTTATTGATGCGAAACGGCTGGTATCGGTGCAGGTAGTCCGCATCGAGGACGATGCCGTCGAGAGGTATGCCCTTGGCCCGGAACGTGTTGGCGATGAACATCACCTGGGCTTCCGGATAGTAGCTGCACCGCGACTGCTGGTAGCCGAGGCTCCAGCGCGGCGGCAGGGGCATCCGGCCGGTGAGGCCGGTGTAGTGCTCCAGTACTTTTCCGGGAGAAGCGTCGAACATGAAGAACTGGTCCAGTGCGCCGCCGTCGAAACTGAAGGAGGCGAAGCGGCGGTTGGAGGCGCCGAAATTGAAGACGGAACGATAGGAGTTGTTGAAGAAGAGGCCGTAGACCTTTCCGTGATGCAGTCCCATGAAGAAGGGAATGCTCACGTACATGGGAATCTTGGGATCGTCGTACTGGTAGTTGTCCGTGTTCTTGAGCGTGATCACCGACCCGCGCCGGTCAAGGTTCCCGAGCGCCTCGCCCATGCCGATGAAGCGCTCTGCCTCCTGCAGCCGTTTGTAGATGGTCAGCTTGCGGCCGATCGTCGTGATTCCGAGCTCCCTGCCGCGCAGGTCCTCGTTGATGACGGCGCCGCCTGCATCCTTGAAAGTGAAGCGCAAGTCCGGCCGCAGTTCGACCTCGGTCGTGACGCTCGACGTTTTCACTACGACGATAGGATCAGCGGCGCTTACGCTGAACTGCGAAAAGTCTGGTACCTCGTCCGTCTTGAGGGCGTAGCCGGCGTGCCGCTCCACTCCCTCGGGCAGGACGCGCACGCGGATGACGTGGGGAGAGTAGACATCTACAGAGAAATCGGCCGTCGCGGTGCGCCCGGCGATGCCGTGCGCCGTTTTCTCGTACGACAGCACAGGGCCGAGATTGTCGGCGTGCGCAATGGGCGCCATTGCGCCCAGCATCAATAGGCCAGCACCGGCCGTCCGGACCACGGAACGAGTCGCCATCATTTCCGTTCGACGCCGCGGAACGTCATGCGCTGGAACGTCGGCACGCGGTCGAACCACTGGTGCTTGGAAGCGCCGATGAGGTGCGCCGCGAGCAGGAAATACAGCAGGTAGCTCAACCACTCGTGCACGATGTGGGCCAGTTCGTCGAGGGCCTTCTTCGGCTCCGGCGCCATGTTGGCCACCCAGGCGATCCGAGGCATCTCGAACAGTCCGAAGACGTCGATGGGGACATCGGCAGCGTATTCCCACGCCGAATCATAGATCCATCCGGAAATCGGCATCGCCAGTATCAAGAAATACAGGGCGGCATGGCCCGCGCGCGCGGCAACCGCCTGCCAGCGCGGAATCGCCGGGCTGAATGGCGGCGGCCGATGAGCGATGCGCCACAGGAGCCGCATCAGCGCAAGACCGAGGACCGTGATGCCGATGGTCTTGTGTGCATTGGTGACTGATTGGGTCCACGAGTAATCCGGCCAGATCTTGAAGATCCATGCCAGAGTCACGTTGCTGAGGACCATCGCGCCGATGACCCAGTGCAGGACGATCGCGGTGCGCGTATAGCGATCGTTCACCGTGGCAGATTCCGCGCCGTGGTGTCGCGCTCATCGGCGAGCCAAACGTCGCTTGCCTCGTCGCCGCTGAATCGCCGCTCCCCGTACTCGCGGATGCGGCTGCCCGGAACCTTGGTCAGCGGCGTGTAGCGAGGATGCTGGGAATCCTTGTACGGGTCGTTGCGCGCGGCGTTGTAGCTGCAGATCATCGACCAGCGCGGGTTCATCGACTTGTTCTGGTCCGACCGATGCAGCGTGTTGCAATGGAAGAAGAGGACGTCGCCCGGTTCCATCTCGACGTGCACGAGCTCCTGCCGCTTCAGGACCTCCTTCACGCGCTCGATGTCGGCCCCGGCCTGCTCGCCGGTGAGGACGTGGTCGATGCGGCCCAGGTGATACGAGCCGCGCACCACCTGCAGGCAGCCGTTCTCGCGCGTCGCGCGGTCGACCGCGATGAAGGCGCTTCCCATCCATGGATTGAGGACGCCGTTGTGGTACCAGTAGCCGTAGTCCTGATGCCAGGTCCACGCACCGCCGGTCAACGGGTCCTTCATGATCATCTTGGAGTGATAGTGGTAGACCTCGCCGCCCAGGAGCTTCTCCATCGATCCGACGATGGACTCCGAGCGCGCGATCATGCCGTAGATCGTGTCGGTAGGATGGTTCCAGAGCGACAGTCGCACCGTGCCGCCTTCGCCATCCGCGCGCCCGAAAGAATGCTGGTCGAGCACGCGGTCTTCGCGCGCCGCGCGCGCGAGGAGATCCACCTCGACGGCGTCGAGCATGCCGCGTGCCAGCACGAAGCCGTCGACGTTGAATGCGCCGACTTCCGCATCGCCGATCGGTCCGCTGGTCATTGGCTTCTCCTCGACGGCTCCAACCAGTGCTTTTCGATCTCCTCGAGCGTCCGGTTCCGGGTCTCCGGCACGAACCTCCAGGTGAACAGCGCCTGCGCCAGCGAGAACGCCGCCAGGATTGCGAACGTCGGCGCCTGGCCCAACTGATTCAACGCCGCCGGAAACAACAGTACCACCACCGCGTTCGCCACCCACTGGGTCAGCACGGGCACTGTCATCGCCGTGCCACGCACGTGCGTCGGCAGGATTTCCGGCACCAGCGTCCAGAACACCGGCCCGATGCACGAGGCGAAAAAGGCGAGGTAGGCCAGGATCAGGACCAGGGCCAGCGGGCCTTCGAAATGCCCGAGCAGCACCGAAATCGTCAGCGCAGCGAGCGCGACGGCCATGCCCAATGATCCGACGATGTACAACGGGCGGCGACCGTAGCGATCGATGGTCCAGAAGGACACCAGCGTGAACACAAAATTGGCGATGCCGACGACGAATGTAGACAGCAGCGCGGCGTCCAGATCCCAGCCCGCCGATTGGAAGATCATGGGCGCGTAGTCGATGACTGTATTGATGCCGGAGAAATGGATCAGGATGGCGAGCCAGAAGCCGACGAATACGGCGCGGCGCACGCCCGGCTGGAACAGATCCCGCCAGGAGCGTCCGGTCGTGGTCGATACCTCGGCAGCCGCCGACGACACCTCGTCGGGCGAGTCTCCGATCCGACTCATGACGGCGCGTGCCTCGTCGCGGCGTCCCGCCATGAAGAGAAACCTCGGCGTCTCGGGAGCGCGCAGCAGCAGCGCGAAGAAAACCACGGAAGGGAACACGCCGGTGCCGAACATCCAGCGCCAGTTGTCCGGTCCGATGTCGTGCAGCAGGTAGTTGATGCAGTAGGAAACCAGAATGCCCGTGACGATGGACATCTGGTAGAGCGCGCCCAGCCTCCCGCGCACGGCCGCCGGCGCGACCTCGGCGATGTACATCGGCGAGACCAGTGACACCGCGCCGACGGCCAGGCCGCCGATGAATCGCGCGGCGAGGAAACTGGGGAAATCCCAGGCGAGGGCCGTTGCGACCGAGGTCAATGCGAAGAGCACGGCGATCCACAGCAACACGTACCGGCGGCCGTAGCGATCGCTCATTCGGCCGGTAACGGCGGCTCCGAGTGCACAGCCGAACAGCAGCGAACTGAACGCGACCCCGAGGCCGAAATCGCCGAGCTCGAAATGCCGGGCCAGGAACGGCCCCGCGCCGCTGATGATCGCGACGTCGAACCCGAACAGCAGGCCGCCGGTCGCAGCGGTGCAGGCAAGGAACAGGACGTAGCGCAGGTTCATCGCTATTCCCTGGCGAGTATTTTCAACATCTCGCCAATCTCCGGATTCGACATGAACGCGCGCCACAGGAGCCCCGTGCGGTGGTTCTCGACCATCGCGACGATCGGCGCCTGGTTCAGGCCCATGTAATGTGCGGACAGCCAGCTCTGGGTCGGGTTGTAGTTGTCGCGCGGGCCGTAGATGCCCCAGAGCTCAGCGCCGAGCTCGCGGTAGAAGTGCTTGAACGCGGCCATCGACGCTTCGGGCGTGTACGGGAACGAGGCGAGCGCCCCGGTCAGCGTGATCGTGCCGTCGTCGTTCCACTGGTCCGGGGCCGGCGTCGTGTAACCGTTCCAGCCAAAGCTCGCCGTCAATCCCCAGGCGTTCGCCCCATAACCCTTGAAACCTTTGGGATTCGCGATGCAATAAGCCCGGTTGATCTCGGCGATGCGGCGGTTGTTGTCGAAGTACGAGTCCGTGTACCGGTCGCGCAGGGCACGCGGGTCGATGCCCATGAACATGTAGTGGATGAAAAAGAGAGGCCCGCCGCTGCTGACGCCGACGTCGAGCTTGATGCCGTAGTAGCTGTTGCCGTTGGCGTAGAGCCGGCCGTCGGGGCTGCCGGACCAGCCCTGCCGGTAGTCCTGCGCGCGCTTGTCCTGGCTCGCCCAGCCACTGTAGTACAGGCTCGCCGGCACCGGGTGCGTGGGCGAGGCGATCCCCAGCAGGTAGGTCAGCTGGGTCTCGTTGAACCCGATCAGCGGGTGCTGGATTCGGTATCCCCACTGCGGCGACCAGTGCCAGTAGAGGAACGGACTGTCGGCCGTCATGCGGAACCAGTCCCATTCCACCGCATGCCAGAGCGCTGTGATCCGCTCGCGCAGCGACTTCTCGCGCCGCGTGCCGCGGTCGAAGTATCCGCGCGCCGTCAGCAGCCCCTGGATCATGTACGAGGTCTCGATGATGTCGCCGCCGTTGTCGTACATACCGAAGAGGGCCATCGTCCCGCCGGTGTCCTCGTTGTAGTAGTGCGACCAGGCGCCGTGATAGCGCGGCGCGCGCTCGAGGAAAGACACGAGCGTTTCGAGCCGCTCGAGGCCCTGGTCGCGCGTGATGAACCTGCGGTCGACGGCCGCGATCAGGGCGCTGAGGCCGAGCCCCGTCGCGCCCGTGGCCAGCACGCGGTCGTCACCCGGCAGGTTTTCGCGCGCCATACCGGTGCTAGCGCTCGACGCTTCCCAGTAGTAGCGGAAGGCCGCCTCCTGCAGCATGTCGAGTAGTTCGTCGTCCGTCATCTCGCGTGTTGCCGCCGTGACCGCGGCCGATGCACTTGACTGGCGCCCCTTCCAGTCCGCGGCTGCGACCTGGTAACGCGCCGTAACGCCCGACCGGCCGATGAAGTCGGCGTATCGGTTGACGCCCGGCCGTTGCGTGCCGACCGGCAGGAACGGCCCGCCGTCGATCGAGCGGGACACGACGTAGTACTCCGCGGCGCTTTCCACGGGCGCGCGCCATTGCACGTCGATATGGCGGTCATAACCCTTCGCCGACACGCCATCCGGCACCGGCAATGCCGTCGCGGCCGCGCCTGCCGCGGTTTCGTCGTCGATCCGGATGTCGTCGACGATCAAAACGTGCTTCTTTCCGTCCGCGCGCCGTTGGTGAAGAATGACGCTTTGCAGGCGCTCGGATCGAAACTGGTAAACGGACGCCGAGCGGAGCTTCGCGAACGGAATCCGGACGGGTACCCATTCGCCGGCGGGAAGGTCGCCCGTGTAGTCCGCGAGCGGTTCCTCGACGGTGAAGCTGCCAGGCATCGTCGCCACCTGCAGGCCCCCGCGCGCATCGGACAGCGTCACGTTGGGCAGATCGGCCGCCGCGATGGGTTCCGGCGAATAGACCCAGAAAAAGAGTGTCCCTCCGGCAAAGTCCGGAAATCGATTCGGGTAACTCACGAACTGAATTTGCGCATCCCAGCTGCCGCCGGGCACCGAGGTCCACTCGATACGCAAAGCGTTGGGTGCCGTGCGAAATACCGTGGATTCCACCGGCAGGCGGTAGTGCATCGAGCGGAGCTGGCTCGGTTCCGTCTCCGCGGCGCTCGACTGGAAGTACTGCTGGAGCTGCTGGCTGTTGTCGAAGAAGACGTGGCGATAGTAGTCCGACTGCGCTGCAGCAGGATGGCCGGCGCACAGGCCGACGGCGAGGAAGCAGAGTAACGGGCGATTCATCTTGCGCATCCTTTCGCTTCTGGCAACAGGCCCATGTCAGCGGGCAACGCCGATCTCCTGCGCCAGCGGCAGGTTCCGCGACGAGGCACCGACGGCAACGCGATAACGTCCTGTCGGACGGTTCCAGCCGGCACTGCCCGAATCCCAGAC
>Ga0190265_10002221_pt1 | contig 12990 bp, 11 predicted proteins | sample Popmic124T_FD_133135 | JGI IMG/M metagenome (GOLD analysis project Ga0190265, IMG submission 133135) | Populus adjacent soil microbial communities from riparian zone of Indian Creek, Utah, USA - 124 T | ecosystem: Environmental > Terrestrial > Soil > Riparian zone | place: USA: Utah | collected... | reverse complement strand
GATGGTGCCGGAGCAGCTGCCGAACGTCCTCGACCGGGCGATCCGGATCGCGACGTCCCGACGTACCGTCACGGCGATCGTGGTTCCGGCCGACGTCCAGGAGCTCGAGTACGTCGCTCCCGCACACGAGTTCAAGATGGTGCCGTCGAGCCTCGACCTGACGTGGGCGGCGCCGGTGCCGGCCGACGACGACCTGCATCGCGCGGCGGACCTGCTGAACGCGGGGGAGAAGGTCGCGATCCTGGTCGGACAAGGCGCGCGAGGTGCCCGTGAGGAAGTCACCACGGTCGCCGACCTCCTCGGTGCGGGTGTCGCGAAAGCCCTGCTCGGCAAGGACGTGTTGTCCGACGAGCACGCGTGGGTCACCGGGTCGATCGGGCTGCTCGGCACGCGGCCGTCGTACGAGTTGATGACCGGTTGCGACACGTTGCTGGTGGTCGGGTCGAACTTCCCGTACAGCCAGTTCCTGCCGGAGTACGGCAAGGCGCGGGCCGTGCAGATCGACGTGGACCCGACGATGGTCGGCATGCGGTACCCGTTCGAGGTCAACCTCGTCGGTGACGCGGCCAAGACACTGCGCCGGATGATTCCGCTGCTGGACGCGAAGACCGACCGGTCGTGGCGGACGGACGTCGAGAGCAAGGTCGAACGCTGGTGGGACGTGATGGAACGTCGTGCCCACACGTCGGCCGATCCGGTGAATCCCGAGCTGGTCTTCCACGAGCTCTCGTCCCGGCTGCCCGACGACGCGATCGTCACCGCCGACTCGGGGTCGGCCGCGAACTGGTACGCGCGGCACCTCCGATTCCGCGGTGACATGCGCGGCTCGTTGTCAGGAACGCTGGCCACGATGGGACCGGGGGTGCCGTACGTGATCGGCGCCAAGTTCGGTCGTCTGGGCCGGCCGTGTATCGCCCTGGTCGGTGACGGCGCGATGCAGATGAACGGCATCAACGAGCTGATCACGATCGCGAAGTACTGGCAGGACTGGGACGATCCGCGGCTCGTGGTCGCCGTACTGCACAACAACGATCTCAACCAGGTGACCTGGGAGTTGCGTGCGATGGGCGGTTCGCCGCAGTTCCTGCCGTCCCAGCAACTTCCGGATTTCCCGTACGCCGGCTACGCGCGCAGTCTCGGACTCGGCGGAATCCTCGCGGCCAAGCCCGAGGAGGTAGCGCCCGCCTGGGAGGAGGCGCTGGCCGCGGACCGGCCCTGTGTGGTCGAGTTCCTGACCGATCCCGCCGTACCGCCGATTCCGCCGCATGCCACCTGGGACCAGCTGGAGAAGGCCTTGGCCTCGATCGTCCGCGGTGACTCCGATCGCGTCGACGTGATCAAGGAGGGTGTGAAGGCCAAGATCCAGGACTTCCTGCCCGGCCGCGGCAGAGACTCCTGACACTCGACGACTACGGCGCCCGGCGGCGGTCGGCGATCGTGGCCAGGGCGGCGAGGAGTACGACGGCTGCGGCGGCGGCCGGGAGGCCGCGCGGGCCGAGGAAAGTGAGGATGCCGGCGACGGCGGAGCCGGCCGAGGCGGCCGCGATCTTGAGCGAGGCCATCGTGACGAAGACCTGGGTGCGGGCGTCCGAGGGAGCGTACTCGGACCTCGCCGCGAAGGTGGCGGTGCCGAACGGCGCGTTGGCCAGGCCGACGAGACCGAACGCCACCAGTGCCAGCGGATAGTTGGTCGGCAACGCGCAGAGGCCGGTGGCGAGGCCGACGAGGGCGACGAATCGAGTCGTCAGCCGGTCGGGCTCTCCACGCAGCGGCACGATGGTCGTCAGCACAGCGCCGACCAGGCTGCCCGCGCCGAGGGCGGCCATCAGAGTCGCGCCGCCGGACGGTCGCCCGGTCAGATGGACGGCGAGGATGACAGCGATCACCGGCAGGCTGCCGTTGCTGACGGCCGTGAACATCGTGGCGTAGTTGACCCGGCGTAGTGGGCCGTTCCGGATCAGCAGGAGCAGAACAGACCGCACCGAGGCGGCGGTCTTCGGAGTGCCGTCGTCGGATCGGCCAGGTGGCAAGGTGAGCGTGATGACGGCGGCGAGGACCGCGGCGCCGCCGAGAATGACCAGCGCGGTGAGTGGGCTCGTGGTCGCGGCCAGGGCTGCAACTCCGGCCGGCCCGCAGATGGCGGCGACGCTGTAGCTGAGCACGTCCAGGCCTTCGCCGCGCCGACGTGCCCGCTGCTCAGGGCCGGTGAGGTCAGCGACCCGGCTGCTCATCCCACCCGTGAGGACAGGTCCACACGTGCCCGCCACGACCGTGGCGAGTACGACGAGAGGGAGCGGCGCACGGCCGAGGAGGAGCGCGGCACTGGCGAGTGCGGTGCCGAACAGGACGAAGGCGGCGAACAGGTAGCGGCGGCTGTCGCGCGCCTCGTCCAGCCGTTTCGCGACCACCGGCCCGAGCAGGTGGGGAGCGGTGAGGCCCGCCGCGAGGAGGCCGCCGACCGCCTCGGGATGGCGGAGGCCGGGCTGTTCGACCGCGAGCAGAATCAAGCCGACCGCGGCTCCGCTGTCGGCGGCCCTCGCGAGGCTCGAGGCGACGAAGTACCGCGCCAGGGCGGCCTTGGAAGAGTCGGGTGAGCCCGGCCTCACGGGTTCAGGAGGACCTTCGTACGCCGCCGGGGCGTCGGACGGCGGAAGTGGTGAGTCGCGAAAGCGTCGACGCGTAGGGAGACGGATCGTCGCCGAACTCCACTGTGCGCTTGCCCTGCCAGGTCACCGCGTTCATGCGTGCTCGGTACCCACGCCGACCGCGTTGCATTCCCGTGGGATCAGCTCGGGGGTGCCGGGATCGGGTTCGCGGACAGGGCGTTGGCGACCGCGACCAGGTTGCCTGCCATCGCGCGGCCGGTCTTCGCGGACCAGTCGTGTCCCTCGTCTGTCTCCGAGTAGCTCGGTCCGGGACCGGGGCCCTTGTTCCAGTACGTCCAGGCCTGGCCGGGGATCGTGTACCCGATGTCGACGAGCCCGCCGCAGATCTCCGAGATGACGTGGTGCGCGCCGTCTTCGTTGCCGGTGACAATGACCCCGGCGACCCGGTTGTACGCGACCGGCCGGTCCTCGTCGTCGGTCTCGCTCAGCATCGCGTCCATCCGCTCCAGCATCCGCTGCGCGATGGACGACGGTCGGCCGACCCAGGTCGGGGTGGCGACGATCAGGATCTCGCTGTCCAGCAGGTGCCGGTGGATACCCGGCCAGTCATCGCCGTCGCCCTCGTCGCTGCTCACGCCAGGCTTGATGGACAGGTCGGCGAGCCGGACCCGGTCGACGTCGACCTTCTGGCTCTGTAACGCGTCGACCACGACATCGGCCAGCAGATCGGTGTTCGACGTACTCGGCGACGCCTTCAGACTGCAGTTCAGCACCAGAGCCCGCATCTCGGTTCCCTCCAGGTCGGCAGATCCCCGCCAGTGCCCCCGAAACCGGCCCGCATGCCTCGGACGTCGGGCCTAGTCGAGGCGGAGGAGGGTTTCTTCGATTTCGGCGTCTCGGGCTGGTGCGTAGCCGACGTCGGTGCCGGTGGTGCGGAAGCCTGCCTTGTGGAGGACGCGGATGGATCCGGCGTTGTCGCTGGCCGCGCGGGCGTGGAGAGGCCGGACCTGCACGGTCTGGAGGAACAGGGTCAGGGCTTGGCTGGCGATTCCCTGGCCCCAGACCGCACGGTCGATCCAGTAGGTGAGCTCGGTGTCGCCCTCGATCACGAAGCAGGCGATGCTGCCGACGAGCCGGCCGTCGCGGGTGATCGCGCGGTTGGTGACGTCGGGCCTGGATCTGATCCGCGCCATGTGGGCATCGAACGCGACACGGTCGTTCGGATCCCTGAAGGTGAAGGCGGCCATCCTGACCGCCTCCGGGTCCCGCATCTGGTCGAACAGCGCGTCGAGATCGCCGTCCTCGATCTCCCGCAGCGCCACCTCTGCCATCACCGTGTCCTTCCCGTTGCTTCGGCTCGCGGGCAACGTATCAACGCCCTCCGACATCACACGGGAAGCTCGGTGCCGGCTTGTTCGGCGACCATGTAGGCGGCGTACCAGGCGGGCCAATCGGCGTCCGCCTCGCCGGTGCGCTTCTCGTGCTCACCGTGAGCCGTTGCGGCCCGGATCAGCGCGGCTTTCAGGTCATTGACGGACGTGTACGACGTGATGGCGGGGTCGACGCGGCCGGGTCGCCGGGTGGTGACCTCCTGGAGTAGCCAGATATTGCCGTCGGGATCGGTGAAGGTGGCTCGGGAGGCGTACGACGTTAGGTCGGGGTCCAGGCCGGAGACGGGTCCGTCGGGGCTCGTGTGGAAGAACTCGTCGACCTCGACGCCGGCCGCGAGCAGGGCGTCACGGGCGGCGACGATGTCGGAGACGACCAGATACGCCTTGGACGACCCGGGAGCGGCCGACGTCAAGGCGCCGCCGAACTGGACGGACGCCAGCGATCCGGGTGGCGTCAGCTGGACGACGCCGGGTGGTGTCTCGTCCAGCCGCCAGCCCAGTCGCTGGTAGAACTCCGTCGATCGATCGACATCCGACACCGCGATGACGATCACTTCGAGCTTGTGGTCCCTCGTGCCGGCAGTACTCATGGCGGTTCCTCCCTGTGGCCATCACTGTCGCTCTCCAGAGACAAGCCTCGCACCAGGGAGACCCCCTGGACCTGTCGACGATGACCGGGGTTTCCGACTAGCGCGAACGGGGTCGCCCGGTCCGATGATGGAGGCATCCCGAGCAACGGAGCCGACCATGAGTGACCAGGACCAGCGGCAGGGTGAGCAGCCGGCATCGGAGCGCGACGATCGGGCGGAAGGCCCGCAGCGGCGGCGTCCGGATCGGCCGTGGCGGACCGAAGGTCTCCCGACCGGGAAGGGTGAGCGTCCGCGTCGGCCGCGCTGGATGAAGCTGGTGGCGTGGATCGTCGGCGGCTACCTGGTCCTGTTCCTGCTGACCACGATGCAGGACCAGATGTCCGGCGGTGCGGAGGCGATCGCCTACACGGAGTTCACCACGCAGGTCGAGAAGGGCAACGTCTCCGAGGTCTTCGCCCGGGGCGACACGATCGAGGGGCAGCTGAAGGAGGCGGCGTCGGTGCCGGGCAAGACCGACACGTCGTACACGAAGTTCACCACCGAGCGGCCGACGTTCGCCAACGACGATCTGTACGGCGCTCTGGAGAAGAGCGGCACCACCGTCCGCGCGACCCCGGTGGTCCAGAACCGTGGTGCCATCTGGAACCTGCTGATCTCGTTCGCGCCGATCCTGCTGCTGGTCGGGTTCTACCTGTGGTTGTTCCGGCGTCAGCAACGTGCGGCCGCCGGGGGAGGCATCAGCGGTCTGCTCGGGGGCGGGCCGAAGAAGGCGATCGATCCGGAGAGTGTCCGGGCCACGTTCGCCGACGTCGCGGGGATCGACGAGGTCGAGGCCGAGATCACCGAGATCACCGACTATCTGAAGGACCCGGACAAGTACCGGCGGCTGGGCGCCCGGGCGCCGAAGGGAGTCCTGCTCTCCGGCGCACCGGGCACGGGGAAGACGCTGCTCGCGCGGGCCACCGCCGGCGAGGCGGGGGTCCCGTTCTTCTCGGCCAGTGCCTCGGAGTTCATCGAGGCGATCGTCGGGGTCGGTGCCAGCCGGGTGCGCGAGCTGTTCCGGGAGGCGCGGAAGGTCGCGCCGGCGATCATCTTCATCGACGAGATCGACACCATCGGCCGGGCCCGCGGCGGCGCCCGGTCGGTCGGCGGTCACGACGAGGGGGAGCAGACGCTGAACCAGATCCTGACCGAGATGGACGGCTTCTCCGGTACCGAGGGCGTCGTCGTCCTCGCGGCCACCAACCGTGCCGACGTACTGGATCCGGCCTTGCTGCGACCCGGCCGGTTCGACCGCACGATCACTGTCCACGCGCCCGATCAGAAGGGCCGCGAGGCGATCCTGCGGGTGCATGCGAGAGGCAAGCCACTGGCCATCGACGTCGACCTCGCCGCGATGGCCAAGTCCACACCGGGGATGACGGGTGCCGATCTGGCCAACCTGCTGAACGAGGCCGCCCTGGCCGCCGCCCGGACGGGCCGGTCGGAGATCCGTCAGCGCGACCTCACTGACGCCTTGGAGAAGATCCAGCTCGGCACGGCGCGCAACGTGGTGATGCCGGAGGAGGAGCGCCGCCGTACGGCGTACCACGAAGGCGGCCACGCGTTGCTCGGCATGATCCAGGTCGGCGCCGACCCGGTGCGCAAGGTGTCGATCATTCCCCGCGGACGGGCGTTGGGGGTCACGTTGTCCACACCGGAGATGGACCGGTACGGGTACGACGCCAACTACCTGCGTGGCCGGATCATCGGTGCGCTCGGCGGGATGGCGGCCGAGCAGGAGGTGCTCGGCGTGGTCACGACCGGCGCCGAGAGCGATCTGGAGACCGCGACCCGGATCGCCCGGTCGATGGTCGGTCGCTGGGGGATGTCCGCGGCGGTCGGTCCCGTCTCGGTGATCCCGGCCGACGGCGACCCGCGGGCCGTCGCGTCCCAGTCGCTGCTCGACACGGTCGACGAGGAGGTACGACGCCTCATCGACGAGTGCTACCAGGAGGCGCGACGCCTGCTCCGCGAGAACCGCGAGCGACTCGACGGGATCGCCGTACAACTCCTTGCGCACGAGACTCTGGACGAGGCCGACGCCTACGCCGCGGCCGGGCTGCCGCGCGACGCCCGGACCTGACCGCCCGGCGCTTGTAGGGTGACGGGCATGTCCCAGCGCCCAGGGCAGGATCCGGGCCGGATCGAGCGGCCTGCCGATCCGGCGGATGTGCAGGCGGTCGGGTACGGCCCGGGTGACGTGGTGCAGGTTCCGGAGCGGTACGCCGACCTGCCGGTCCACAAGGAGACATCCGGGCGGGCCGATCGCTGGAACGATCACTTGGCCGAGCCACAGCCGTCCGCGGTGTATGTGGTCGATGACCGCTATCTCTACGCCACCGACAAGATCGGCCGCGTCACGCACGCCGAAGGGTGGCTGGGATGGCTGGAGTCGAAGGACAACGAGGATCGCCGCAAACTGTCGGCTCAGCGCGCGGCCGGCGAGCCCGACCGCCAGCGAACCGACGACGGCGGCCACATCTTCGCGACCTCGTTCGACGGTCCGGGCGAGGCGGTCAACCTGACCGCCCAGTCCCGGGTCCAGAATCAGGCGGTCAAAGGCAGCGACAACTGGCGCCGGATGGAGGAGAGCTGGCATGCCCTCCGCGCAGCCGGCATCCAGGTCCACGCCAACATCGACCTCAGGTATCCGGACGGTAGCTCGCGCCGGCCGGCCGCGCGTGCGGTCGTCGACCGGCACGAAGGCAAGCGATCACCGCGGCGTATCTTCAAGGAGACCCGACCACAGACGAACCGGGAACGTGATTGAGCGAGATGGCTGACGACACACCGAACGAGATGCGCACCATCGACACGATCGCGCGCGCTCTGGTGGCCGAGCTGCCCGAGGGCTGGCGCCAGGTCGACGCGACGTACCTTGCGACCGCGCCGTACGCCGAACTGGATGCCACCGTGGTCGGTCCCACCGGCGAGTCCGCGCAGGTCGACCCGCTGCCCGACGACCTCGAGAGTCACTTCGAGACGCTGCGGTTGCAGATGTACCAGCCAGGCAAGGGAACCTGGCTGACCGCCCGGATCACGATCACCGCCGACGGCCACTTCTCGACCGACTTCGACTACGACAACGAGCCGGCCTGGTCGATGCCGGTCAACGACGACGTTTACGCCGCCGACCTCGCCGAGTTCCCGCGCGAAGACCAGCACATCCCGGACTGGCTGCGCACCAAGCTCCACGAGACCCGATGAGCTCTCTTCCGGACGATCGCCGGTCGCTGGTCGGTGACGAAGACCGCGAGACGGCGGTGCAGCGCCTGCAGAGTGCCTTTGTTTCGGGGCATCTCTCGCACGAGCAGATGGACGAGCGCCTGCACCAGGTGCTGACTGCCACAACGCGCGACGAGATGGTGGCGGCACTGGCCTCGCTCCCCGAGGAGCAGGCCGGTACGACGTCCACGATCGCGGTCGTCAGTGGACGGATCCGGCGGCGCGGCGCCTGGCGGGTGCCTCGGACCCTGAAGGTGGAGTCCGCGATGGGCCGGGTGTATCTGGATCTGTCCCAGGCGATCATCGAGCATCCGGTGATCGACATCGAGTTGCAGCTCGGCACCGGCCGGGCCAGGATCACCGTTCCCCGCGATGCGATCGTCGACCTCGACGGTGTGCAGTCCGGCTGGAAGGACTCGGTCTACAAACCCCGGCAGCCGTCCGGGCCAGGCGGACCGCGCATCCGGATCTCCGGCGCGATGGGCTTCGGACGGCTGAAGGTCCGCCACGCCCGCCGTTGATCAGCGGGAACGGCGGCGGCCGTTCCGCGTTCGGTGGCCGGCAAGTTTGTCCAGCCAGGTTGGCCAGGGACGGAGGTCGCCTGCTGCGGCGGCCAGGGTGATGAGGGCGTCGGTCGTGGTGCCGCGGAGGACGGGATCGGTGTCGGTGAGGCGAGTCAGCAGGATCGCCAGGTCTGAGGACGGCTGCTGAGCGTTGAGATCGCCGGCTTCGAGGAGGGTCTGGCCGAGGCTGTAGAGGTCCATCGCGACGGAGACGGGAGCGCAGGCTTCCTGGTCGGGGGAGGCGTAGCCGACGGTGCCGACCGGGTGGCCGGCGGGTTGCGGGCTGCCGATAGCGCGGGCGGTGCCGAAGTCGATCAGGACGGGACGGCCGTCGCGGAGGACGATGTTGTCCGGCTTGACGTCCAGGTGGGCCAGGCCGCGGTCGTGCAGCGACATGAGCGCCGGAAGCACTTGTGCACCAAGCAGTGCGACCTCTTTCTCGGACAGGGCGCCGTGCTCGTCCAGTTCGTCGGCGAGCGAGGGACCGTCGACGTACTCGAGCAGGATGTGGGGGATCGGCGCATTGCTTCCGTCCACGAGCAACTGGGGGAGTGCGGGGTGCCAGGCGTCGGCGAGCGCGGCGGTCTCGCGGCGGAGGGCCTTCACCGCGCGCGGATGGTTGAGCTGGTGGGGCCGCGCGACTTTGAGTACGGCGGGCGCCCACAGTTGGACCGACCAGACCAGCCAGGTCTCGCACCGATGGCCGACGCCCAGGCGCTCGACGGCGAGTGTGCCCGCGGGGAGTTCGCACTCCTCGGCCCAGTCCCAGACGGCCAGCCCGTCCTCGGTGTCAACAATCATCACGTCGACAGTCCTCCCCTCGATGGTGGCCCGCCGGCGCCCGGGGTCGGGCGCCGGCGGACCGGGATCGGTCAGTAGCGCGAACGGCTACGCGACCGGCTTCGGCTGCGGGACCGGGAACGGCTACGGGACCGTCCGCGGCCGCGGTGCATGACCGGCTTGATACGGAGCATGGTTGTCACCTCCTTCCGGTCGGCTGGAGTTCGCTCCCGTGCGGGAGCAGGGTGACGACCCGGTCGGCAAGAGAGGCCAGGTCGCGGTCGTGGGTGACGAGCAGGACCGTGCGATGGGTCGTGGTCGTCCGGATGGCCTCGATCACCGCGGCGGCCGAGACCGGGTCGAGGGACGAGGTCGGTTCGTCCAGCAGCACCATCGGTGCGGACGAGACCGCGGCCCGGGCGATCGCGACCCGCCGCCGCTGGCCACCGGACAGCCGGACGCCGCCCTCGCCCAACGGAGTGTCGTAGCCGAACGGCAACCGGTCCGCGAACTCCTCGACCAGGGCCGCCCGGCCGGCCGCGATCACGCCGGCCCGGGTGGCGTCCTGGTTGCCGAAGGCAATGTTCTCGGCGACGGTCGCGTCGAGCAGCCAGGGGTCCTGCGGGACGAATGCGAAGCGCTCCCGCAGACTCCGCTGGGTGCAGTCGCGGAGGTCGACCCCGTCGATCGTGATCCGCCCGGCGTCGACGTCGTACAGGCGAAGCAACAGGTGCAGCACGGTGCTCTTGCCGATACCACTCGGACCGAGCAGGCAGATCGTCTCGCCGGCGTCGATGTCGAGGTGGAAGTCCCGCAGGACCGGGTGGGCGGATTCGTAGCTGAAGCTGACGCGCTCGAACCGCACACCCGCTCGCAGTGCCGGCGCCGGCTGTGCACCGGCCAGATCCTCGACCGCCTCATCACAGTCCAGTACCTCCTGCACCCGCGTCGCGCTCGCACCAGCCTTCGCCAGTACGGCGGACAGCCGAGTCAACCCGCGGACCGGCGAGTAGAGGTCCCGCAGATACGCCAGCACCACCAAGAGCTGCCCGGTCGTCAGCGCGCCGGTCAGGACGTGGCGACCGCCGACGACCAGCACCACCGCGGCACCGATCGCCAGGACGACATCAGCGATCGGAGTCCACCGCGCGTCGACGCCGATCGCCCGCTGCTCCACGTCGAGTACGGCGCGATTCCGCGCACCGAAGATCGTCGCGGCCCGGTCGATCCGGCCGAACGCCTGCACGGCCCGCACGTTCCGGAGCAGATCGGTTGTTGCCCCTGCCAACCGTCCCGACTCGGTACGGGCGTCCTGTTGCGCCGTACGAATGAGTCTGCGTTGACGGACCGCCAGAGCCGCCAACACAGGCGCGACGGTGAGCCCGATGAGGGCGAGCTCTGGGTCGAAGACACACAGCAGTGCGATGACCCCGACGAGCATCACGGCGTCCGGCAGGAACGAGGTGGTCACTGCAACGACTCCGTCGAGGACTCGGCCGACATCCGTGGTCAGCCGGGACACGAGCTCGCCGCTGCGCATCCGGTCGTGCCAGCGCAGGGATCTCGTCATCGTCGTCTGGAACATCGTGGCCCGCAGTGACGCCCCGATCCGCTCGGCCGCACCCTCTGCCGCTTGCAGACTGGCCATGTCGAGCAGCCCGATCACCGTGGACAGCAGGACGCCGGCGAGCGCGGACAGAGCCAGCAGTAGGACAGGATCCAGGCCGGTCTGTGGCTCTGGTGCGAGCGCGTAGTCCACAGCCAACGCCAGCGGCCAGGGCCGCAGCAGCACCGCTCCCACCCGCAGGACGACCAGACCGGCCGCAGCAGCGAGTGCGGGACGTTGCACTCGGGCGGCGGGCCCAGCGACGACGAGCGAGAGCGGGAGCTTCATGTCCACCACAGTCGTCGTCCGCCGGTCGGGCCCGGTAGTGCACCTTGGTACTACGACTGTCGTCGGGCTGCCCCTGCACGGAGGACGCATCTACCATCCGAGACATGAGACTGCGACGTTCGCGGAGTGATCGCGAGCCGATATCGACGGTCGGCCTGTTGGTGCGGTTCACCGCGGCCGGCCTGATCGTGCTGCTGTCGCTCGCCGCGTTGATCGCGGTGGTGGCTCGCCAGGCCGGCGTCGAGCAGGCGACCGAGTCGGCCCGCCAGGTCACGTATGTGACCGCCCGCGGCGTGGTCGAGCCACGGCTGAGCCCGGCTGTCATCGCGGGGCAGCCCGCGGCGCTGCGGGAGTTCGACGCCGCGATGCGCCAGTACGTCCTGCAGGGCTCGCTGGTCCGGGTGAAGCTGTGGAACGCCGACGGGCGGATCGTGTACTCCGACGAGCCGCAGCTGATCGGGCAGCGCTTCCAGCTCGACGCGGGGGAGAGCGAGGCGCTGCGGCTGCTGCTGGCCAGCGCCGAGGTCAGCGACCTGAGCCGGCCGGAGAACCAGTACGAGGTTCCGTACGGCAAGCTGCTCGAGGTGTACGTCGGCGTGCGCGGGACCAACGGTGAGCCGATGTTGTTCGAGGCGTACTTCCAGTACGAGGCCGTGACCGAGGCCGGCCAAGCTGCGTGGCAACGGTTCGCTCCACCTTCGTTGGGTGCGTTGCTGGTTCTGCAACTGGTGCAGATCCCGTTCGCGTGGTCGTTGGCGCGTCGGGTGCAGCGGCAACAACGTGATCGTGAACGGTTGCTGCGGCACGCGGTCGACGCGTCGGACGCCGAGCGTCGCCGGATCGCGGGGGAGTTGCACGATGGCGTCGTACAGGAGCTGACGGGGTTGAACTACGCACTCGATGCGATGCGGCTGGGGAATCCGAGCGAGGGGCAGCGAGCGCAGTTGATCGCGGACAGCGCCGGCCGGTTGCGGCAGAGCATCGGGTCGCTGCGGTCGTTGCTGGTCGACATCTACCCGCCGAACCTGGCCGAGGAAGGACTCGCGTCGGCGCTGGCCGAGCTTGCCGGTGCGCTCGAGCGGACCGGGATCGACGTACGGCTGGAGACCGACGGCGCCGAGGAGCTCCCGCCGGCGGTCGCGGCGCTGTTGTTCCGTACGGCGCAGGAAGTGGTCCGGAACGTGGCTGCCCACAGTGGGGCGCGTGGCGTGCTGATCAAGGCGGCCCGGTCCGACGGCAAGGCAGTGCTCGTGATCGACGACGACGGCCGCGGGTTCGACGAGTCGCGACTCGACGAGCGCAGCAGCAACGGTCACCTCGGGCTACGCTCGATCGGCGACCTGCTGGCCGAATCAGGTGGGAAGCTGACGGTCCGGGCCGCTCCGGGCCAGGGGACACGGGTGGAAGCCGAGGTGCCGGTGTGATCAAGGTGCTGATTGTCGACGATCATGCGATCGTCCGCACCGGCCTGTCGCAGCTGCTCGGTACGGCGGACGACATCGAGCTGGTCGGGGCCGCCGGCAACGGGGACGAGGCGGTGGCGATGGCGGCCGAGTTGCGTCCGGACGTCGTACTGATGGATCTGTCGATGCCCGGCACCGACGGGATCACGGCGACCGGGCGGATCGTTGCCGACAACCCCGATTCCCATGTGCTGGTGCTGACGTCGTTCAGCGACCAGGCGCGGATCCTGGATGCGTTGCAGGCTGGCGCGGAGGGGTATCTGCTGAAGCACAGTGAGCCTGAGGTGATCCTGGCCGGGGTTCGCGAGATCGTGGCGGGCGGGTCGCCGCTGGACCCGAAGGCGGCTCGGGTGCTGCTCACCAACCGGCGCAGTCCCGGTCCGGAGACGAAGCTGACTGAACGTGAGCAGGAAGTCCTGGACATGGTCGGCGCGGG
>Ga0190265_10002220_pt1 | contig 12998 bp, 7 predicted proteins | sample Popmic124T_FD_133135 | JGI IMG/M metagenome (GOLD analysis project Ga0190265, IMG submission 133135) | Populus adjacent soil microbial communities from riparian zone of Indian Creek, Utah, USA - 124 T | ecosystem: Environmental > Terrestrial > Soil > Riparian zone | place: USA: Utah | collected... | reverse complement strand
TCGCGCTCTGGGTCGAGCTGGAGGAGATCGCGTCCGGCGCGCCGCTCCTGTTCTACTCCACGCACTGGTGCGTCACGGGCAGGACGACCGAGGACGCCTGCGACCTGCCGCGGCATCGGGCCTACGCCGATCGCATCCTCGACCACACCCGCCGGCGCTCGTCCTCTCTGCCGATCGTGGTGACCGGTGATCTCAACACGTCCGAGGGAGACGATGCCAGCGCCGTGCCGCGCGCGTTCACCGAGGCCGGCTTCGTCGACGCGGTGCGCGCCGCCCACCCGACCGAGGAGATCGTCACGCATGTCTACGGCGGCCGGCTCGACTACGTCTTCGGATCGAGTCCCGTCGAGGTGGTCGAGGCGTACGTAGACGACACACTTCCGTTCGACCTGGCCAGCGATCACTGGCCGGTCGCCGCCACGCTCCAGTTCCCGTGAGCTCATCCGGCGCGCGCCGGCTCGTGCGGCCTCGCGTCAGAGCGAGCAGCGCGCCGGCCGGCGGGCCAGGGCCGTCTTGACCTTCACGATCTTGCGCTCCAGGTAGGAGCCGGGCTCCGCGAGCAGCGGATCACCGGCGGCGTCGAGCACGTCGACCCGCTCCCCCTTTCGCACGTAGGAGACGGCGACGGCGCGGTCCAGGGACCTCGCGCGCCCCACCGCCCGGCCGACCTCCTGGCGGAACATGAGCCATGGCACGAGGTCCCGGCTGCGGGCCAGCAGGCCGAGCTCCCTGTCGGTCGAGCTGACCACCCGGACCACGTCGGAGGTGTAGTCGAAGACCCGGATCGAATCGGCCGGCAGGAGCAGGTGATTGCCGTCGTCGGTGCCGGTGACGACGAGGTTGCTCCACATGTTGATCGACGTGACCGTCTTAAGGCCCAGGTGAGGCGACAGACAGTTGATGGCGAAGACCAGGACGATGGCGTGAAGCCACAGCGCGGGTGGGCGGAAGCGGCGGCGTGAGTGAGGATCCGCGCCGCGCACGCGCACGAAGGCGACACACGCCGCGACGGCGCCGACGATGACTGCGCCGTTCCAGGCGCGCAGCACCCACCAGATGGGCGCGGTCGGGGCCATCCTGGAGATCCCGCGCGCCTCCGCCACCCCGCACGCCACCATGGTGGCGACCGACAGCAGGAGCGCCAGTCCGGCGACGAGCGCGCCGTAGCCCAGGCGCGCGCGGGTGGCGCCGCGGATCCACCCCTCGATGACGGCGACGCAGCGGCGCTGCACCGACATCGGCACGAACACCCAGTAGAGCGCCATCATGATCGACGGGTAGTGGCGCATGAACACGCCGGTGGACAGGTGAAAGGCGACACCGACGGCGATGCCGGCGAACCAGGTCCGGCGCCCGGCCAGGAGCAGCGGGATCGCGGCCTCGACGCCCAGCACCGCGGCGATGATCGCGTGGCGCTCGGCCTGGCTCAGCGCGCCGCCGTCGAACGGCACCAGCGGGCTGTGCGTCATGCGCTGGTACAGGTGCACCGCGCAGCTCTCAGCCTGATCCAGGAACCCGGTGTTGAGCTTGTGGAAGACCGCGAAGCCGTACATCACGAGCACGAGCAGCCGGACGACCGGAGCCGCCAGCCGGTACCAGTCGTCGTCGAGCAGGTCGGCGCGCTCGCCCAGCCTGCGCTTCTTCACCATCCACGTCGCGGTCGCGCCGATGAGCGCGAGGTCGACGAAGCCGGAGAAGAGCCAGTGGTTGTCGACGCTCGGCATCAGGCTCCACATCGCGCCCAGCTGGAGCCCGGCGACCAGGAGGATGACGGCCGGCGAGCGCGCCACCAGCATGCCGATCGCGGACGCGACGACCGAGAGCGTGATGACCGGGTTGACGAACCAGTGCATCCGGCCGTCGTAGTGGGCCAGGAGCGCGGTGCACCACCACAGGCACAGGAGGGAGGAGGCGTCGAGGCCGGTGCGGTGCCGGAGCAGCCACGCACGCGCGCGCGCGTGCGGCCTCGCGGCCGTGCTCCTCTCCAGTTTCGTGACGTCGACCTCCATCGCGCGCCGCATCGGTGCCGTGAGCTGGAGGCGGCCAGTGCAATGCGGGAGCCAGCGAGCTCGGTCACGCTCTCGCGCGGCATCAGCGGCCAGCGCGGCAGCCGCGGCCCCGCGGTTCGTGTCGCATGTCGCGTCGCGAGAGCATCGAGCGCCGCGGTCGCGTCTCCTCGTTGCGGACGGGCCGCACGCGCGCGCCGGGGTGCCCTCGAGTTTCGGGCGGCGATCTCAGTTTTCCGAAGATCGCGGCCGGCCGAGCTCGAGCCTCACGCGGCGTCGATCACGGAAGCCCGCGCTGCGGCGCTCGCGCGAGCCGCCACTTGGTGCGCGTGTAGGCGACCCGGAAGCCGCTCCGCTCGGCGTTGCGCTGTGACGTGCTGCCCGGGCTGGCCACCATCATCGCGATGTCGCAACCCCGGCGCCTGGCCGCGGCCAGACGCGCCGCGAGCAGCAGGCCCTGCGCGCCCAGGCCGCGCCCCGCCGGGATCGTGCTCGCGCCGGCGAGCAGCGCCACTCGCTCGTGGATCACGAGCGACCCGGTCGCGATCGCGACGCCGTCGCGCTCGACCATGAAGTTGACCACCATCCGGTTCATGCTCGCCGCGTGGGCGATCGACCTGATCACGCGCGCGGCCTCGGGTGTGTCGGACCAGCCGGCCACGGAGGTCTCGATCCAGCCGTCCATGTCGGTCGGATCGCATTCGCGCGCGAGCAGACCCGCGCCCGCCGCGCTGTCGAGCTCGCGGTCGAGCGGCTGCACCAGCACGGTGCTGAGCTCGACCGGCCTGTACCCGCGATCGGCCAGCAGGGCGATCGTCTCGATCCCGGCGAGCGGGCTCACCTCGTGCATCGTGTCGGCGCCTCGCTCCAGGAAGAACCGCTCGATCGCCGACAGCCCGTCGGCCGAGACCGGCGCGAACATCCCCAGCCCGAAGGTCTGGGTCATCGGCGACTCGACACCGTCGAACATGGCGTACGTCCCGTCGAATTCGCGCCAGACCGCGCCCACCTCCGCATCGATCCGCTGCCGGACCTCGACGAACGAGGCCCCGGCCGCGCCCTCCGCCCGCTCGAGCCGCCGACTCAACGCCGTGTCCATGAACCAGGACATGCGCGACGAGCTTGGCATGGATGACCGGCAGACGCCGCTCGCGCCGGCTGCTCGCGGGCCCGTATCTGGTCACCGCTGGAGGCACGGCCACGCTATCTTCATCGAATGCAAAGGGCGCGCGGGGTGGGCGTGGCGCTGTTCTCTCTCTTTCTGGCCTGCGGGGGCGACGACGACGGAGGCGGCGGTGGGACGCCGGCCGACGGCGGCGGCTCGACCGCGGACGCCAGCGACGACGGGGGAGGCGGGAACGACGCGGGTCGGTTCGACGCGAGCTCCGACCCGCCGGACGCCGCGCTGGTCGACGCCGCCGGACCGGACGCCTCGACCGGGCCCGGCCTGGTCACGGTGACGGTCGAGGTCGTGCCGTACCCGCTCGACTCGGTCACGGTGTTCTTCCTGCGCGCCGACGATTCGGTCATCGACGTGGTGTCGACCGACGAGAACGGGCGGGCTCAGGCGATGTTCGACGAGCCCGGCAAGGTCGTGCTGCTGCTCGGGTTCGGGATGCCAGAGCTGCAGCTGCAGCTGAAGGGGTTCCTCGGCGTGCGGCCGGGCACCGACATCTACCACGTCGGCAGGCCCAGGGTTCGCAGCGCCACCCTGACGTTCACCGGGCCGATTCCGGACAACGCGTTTCAGTTCGGCGTCGAGACCCCGTGCGGCCTGGCCAACAGCGTGACCCCGAGCGTCACTCTCCTGCTCGAGTTCTGCGGGGACGAGACGCCCGTGTTTTGGCTCGCGCGCACGCTGGTCGGCGGACAGGTCAGAAGGTTCAGCGCCTTTGCTCCGTCGGTTCCGGTAGCGAACGGCTCGTTCGAGGTGAAGGGCCCGCTGCGCGAGGACCTGGTGCAGACCACGCGGGTGACCGGCCTGCCGGAGGCTCAGGACGCCAGCATGTTCTACGTCGTCTATGGCGAGCATGGAAGGGTGCAGGAGGGCTTCACGCAAGGCGAACTGACGCCGGTCGATGGATCGCTCACCATCTTCGACCCGTTTCATGACCTGCGTGATCTCGGGCTGCGCGGGCGCATCTTGACCCAGGTCTACCGCCCCGGAGACAACGTCACCGACTTCATGGCGTGGGTCGACCACGACGGGTCGCCCGACGTCGACCTGGCGCCGATGAGTCCGGCCTTCCTGGGTCGCGTCGTCTTCCATCGGGACACCGCCACCTGGACCTGGACCGAGGAGAGCCCGGGGACCGTCACGGCGGTGCTCGGTGCCGTCGCCGTCAGCGCCCCGGAGCGGCCCTTTTTCTGGCACGTGCTCGCCGCGAACGGGACGCCGGTCAGGGTCCCCCGCTTGCCCCCGCCCTACGAGGTCTTCAACGTGGAGCCGGACTCTCTGGTGACGAGCGCGGGGGTCGATCTCATCGGTCACTCGCGCGGCTACGGCCCGGTGGTGGCGGACGTCGAGGGCGTCATCTATGGCACCGGCGAGGTCGGCGACATCATCACGCGGACGGTCGGCTTCGACTTCATCATCGAGTGACGGCCACCGGTGCCGGTCGGCGAGCATCGGTTGACAACTCCTCTGGGGGGGCCAAAAATTCGCTGACGCATGTCACGTGGCAAGACCGACGACGGACTCGTCGTGCGGGGGACGGAGATCCTCGCCACCGACCCTCGCCGCGTCCGGTTACAGAAGCTCGCGCGGATCACGCTGGACTCGATGGTCCAGTTCGTCGGGCTCCTGGACGCAGGGGGCACGGTGCTCGAGATCAACAAGGTGGCGCTCGATGCGGTCGGGATCCAGCTCTCCGACGTCGAGGGCAGGCCGTTCTGGACGACCTTCTGGTGGCAGGTCTCGGAGGAGATCAACCAGGTCCTCAGGGAGTCGATCGCGCGCGCGGCGCAGGGAGAGTTCGTGCGCTGGGATACGCCGATCTACGGGCGCGCGGGCGGCAAGGAGACGATCATCATCGACGCCTCGCTGTGCCCGGTCTTCGATGACGACGGCGAGGTCGTGTTCATCTGTGCCGAGGGCCGCGACATCACCGAGAAGAAGGCCCAGGAGCGCGAGATCGCGCAGAAGAACATCGAGCTGCAGGGCCTGCTCGAGCGCATCCGCGAGCTCGACGAGATCAAGACGCAGTTCTTCGCCAACGTCAGCCACGAGCTTCGCACGCCGCTCGCGCTGATCGTCGGCCCCGCCCAGCGCCTGATCGACGACGAGGGGACGATGGACCTGGCGCAGCGGCGAGAGTCCGCCCAGGTGATCGCGCGCAACGCGCGGATGCTCCTCAAGCACGTCAACGACCTCCTCGACATGTCGAAGCTCGAAGCGGGCAAGTTGAAGATCGAGCTCCAGGGTGCGGACGTCGCCGCCCTGATCCGGCTCCTGGCCTCGCACTTCGCCGTGCTGGCGGCCGAGCGCGGCATCGACTACGCCATCGACGCGAGCGACCCGTGCGAGACGGCGGTCGACCAGGACAAGCTGCAGCGGGTCCTGATGAACCTCCTGGCCAACGCCTTCAAGTTCGTCCCGGACGGGGGTCGGGTTCGCTGCTCTCTCACGCGCTCGCCACACGAGCTGACCGTGTCGGTCGACGACTCCGGTCCCGGCGTCGTGCCGGAGCTGCGGCACGCCATCTTCGAGCGCTTCCGGCAGGTGGACGGCGGATCCAGCCGCAAGGCGGGCGGCACCGGGCTCGGTCTGGCGATCGCGAAGGAGTTCGTCGAGATGCACAAGGGCCGGATCGAGGTGCTCGACTCCGACCTGGGCGGCGCGCGGTTCCAGGTCACGATCCCTCTGCATCGCGTATCTCCAGGCGTCGCGGTCGCGCCGTCCGACGCCACCTTCGATCGCACGACCCTCGACGGACTGATCGAGGAGCTGCGGCCGAGCCGCTCGAGCCGGAAAGTCGAGGAGGTCGCCGGCGCTCCGGGCGGGAGGCCGCGCGTCCTCGTCGTCGAGGACAACGCCGACATGAACCAGTTCGTCTCCCAGTGCCTGTCCGACGCCTACGAGGTGATCTCCGCCTTCGACGGGCGCGAAGGCCTCGAGAAGGCCATGCGCTTCAGGCCCTCGATCGTGGTGTCGGACATCATGATGCCGAACATGAGCGGCGTCGAGATGATCTCCGAGATGCGCGTGCTGCCGGAGTTGCAGTCGACGCCGATCCTGCTGCTGTCCGCGAAGGCGGACGAGGAGCTGATGGTCAAGCTCCTGGAGGAGGGCGCCCAGGACTTCATCGTCAAGCCATTCTCCGAGAAGGACCTGATGGTGCGGGTCCGGAACCTGGTCCTGGCGCTTCAGGCGCGCGAGGAGACGACCCACTCCCTGGCCCGGGAGCACCAGGCGCGCGAGGAGGCCGAGCTCCAGAAGCGGCTGCTCCACTCCCTGTTCATGCAGGCGCCCACGCTGATCGCGGTCCTGCGCGGCCCCGAGCACGTGGTCGAGCTGGCGAACCCGCCCATCTGCGAGGTCTGGGGCCGCCCGGAGCAGGAGGTGCTCAACCGGCCACTGTTCGCCGTGATGCCGGAGCTGCGCCAGGGGATCGTCCCCGCGCTGCTCGACGGGGTGCTCAGCAGCGGCGTTCCTCTGTTCCGGAAGGAGACCGCGGTCGCGTTCGAACGCGCCGGCGGCGCGACCGAGACCCTGTACTTCAACTCGGTCTACTCGCCGTTCCGGAACATCGACGGAGACGTCGAGGGCATCTTCATCGTCGCGTCCGACGTCACGGCGCAGGTCCAGGCGCGCGAGCAGGTCAACGGTCTGCGCGAGGTCGCGGAGAGCGCGAACCGCGCAAAGGACGAGTTCCTTGCGATGCTCGGCCACGAGCTGCGCAATCCACTCTCGCCGATTCTGACGGCGTTGCAGCTGATGAAGCTCCAGGGCCCCGAGGGGTCCGAGCGGGCGCGCACCGTCATCGAGCGCCAGGTCACGCATCTCACCCGGCTGGTCGATGACCTGCTGGACGTCTCCCGGATCGCGCGCGGCAAGGTCGAGCTCAAGATCGAGGTCGTGGAGATGGCAGAGCTGGTCGCGAAAGCGATCGAGATGGCGAGCCCGCTGCTCGAGCAGCGCGCCCACACGCTGACCGTGGATCTGCCGTCGACCGGCCTTCCGGTGAACGGCGACCCCACACGCCTCAGTCAAGTGCTCTCGAATCTCCTGACCAACGCGGCGAAGTACACGCCGCCGGGTGGACGCGTCACGGTTCGCGGCCAGCAGGCCGATGACGATGTGGTGCTGAGCGTGCGCGACAACGGCATCGGCATCGCGCCGGAGGTGCTCCCGCGGATCTTCGAGCTCTTCGTTCAGGAGCGCCAGGCGATCGACCGGTCACAGGGAGGTCTGGGTATCGGCTTGACGATCGTGCGCAACCTCGTCGAAGGGCACGGCGGCTCCGTCTCCGCGCGCAGCGAGGGAGCCGGGCGCGGCAGCGAGTTCATCGTCCGCCTCCCCCGCTGGAAGGCGGCCGGCGACGTGGCCGCCGCTCGCAGGTCCCCGCCGACGACGTTCGAGGCGAAGGCGCCGCAGGCCGGCGGTCCGCGGATCCTGGTCGTCGACGACAACGAGGATGGCGCGGCGATGCTGGCAGAGGCTCTCAGCTGGAAGGGCTACGTCACCCGCATCGCCTACGACGCGCCGACCGCGCTCCGGGTGGCGGCAGAGTTCACCCCCGACATCGCTTTCCTGGACATCGGCCTGCCCGTCATGGACGGCTACGAGCTGGCGTCGCACCTGCGCGAGATCCCCGGCCTCGACCGGCTCCGTCTCATCGCGCTCACCGGATACGGCCAGGTCTCGGACCGCCAGAGGACGAAGGAAGCCGGCTTCGACCGTCACCTGGTCAAGCCAGTCGACCTCGAGGCGGCTCTCTCCTCGATCGAGGAATTCGGACCGACCCGCTGACCGGTCGGCTGCTCGGCGGGCTGGTGTTCCAGGTTCGTCCCGCTTCCACTCCGTGTGATCGCGGTCGCTGTGCCGGAGCTGGCCGCGTGCGCTGCCGCCTTGCAGTACTGATCTTCACGCCGGGCATTCGCGTTCGACATCGCACGTGCGGACGACCACGGTCCAGATCCGGAGGTCGAATGGTAGGCTGCGCCGATGCGACGTCGCGATGCGCTCGCGCGCCTGCCGCTTGCGCTCCTCCTCGCCGCCGTCGCGCTCGCCGCCTGCACGTGCGAGCGCAGCGGGGTCGATCCGATCCGGTTGCGCACCGACACGCGCTGCACCTCGGGCGCTGACAAGCGCTCGCCCGACGATCCTTCCCACCGGCTGGCCCGGATCCTCGCCACTCGCGCCGCTCACGAGTCGCTCTCCGTCCTGTTCACCGAGCCGCCGGCCACCGCCGACGAGCTCGTGCTGGCCCTGTTCCCGGCCGCCCGCGGCAAGCCGCTGGTCGATCGCCCGCTGCCGCCGCCGCCGCCCTACGAGGGCCCCATCGACGCCGGCTTCCCGGCCCACCCGATCCGCTTCCCGGCCAACTGGGCCGCCGACCCGTTCGGCGACGTCTCCTGGCAGCTCTGGTACCAGAGCCTGAAGTGGCTGGGCCGCCTCGACCTGGACACGGCCGCCTACGCCGTGGTCGACTGGGTCGAGCGCGCCCTCGACGCCGAACCGCCGCTGAGCTTCGCCTGGAGCGACTACGTCATGGCCGTGCGGCTGCGCGCGGTTACCGCGTTCGCCGACCGGTACGTGCGGGAACGCGCGCAGCTCGACCGCAAGGTCATGCGCGCGGCAGCGGTGCTGGTCATCACCCAGCTGCTCGGCCTCGCCAGCGACAGCTGCTACATCGAGAATCACAACCACGGCCTCGCGGAGGACGTGGCGCTGCTCGATATCCTCCCGCGCTATCCGGCGCTGCGCGACGCCGTCCGCCTGCGCGCGCTCGCCCTCGACCGCGCGCGCCGCCAGGTCTCGCAGTCGGTCAAGCCGGACGGTGTCCACATCGAGAACAGCCCCCACTATCACGTCTACTACGCGAGCCTGGTGCTCGGTGTCCTGGCCGCCTCGCGAGGCGACGACGGCGCCGTCGATCCCGCGATCCGCGCCACCGCCGGCCGGGTCCTTGCCGTGCTGGTGCAGCTGGTCCAGCCGAACCTGACCCTGCCGCAGTTCGGCGACACCTCCAACATCGGTCGCGGCCGGGAGCTGTCGAAGCTGGTCAAGCTCGGCCGCGAGCTCGGCGTCGAGCCAGCAGTCATCGACGAGCTGGAGTGGATCGCGACCCGGGGCGGTCGCGGCACCCGGCCCCGCCGGACCGACGCGACCTTCGCCGAGGGCGGGTACGCCGCCTTTCGATCCGCGTGGAGCCGCGGGGGCAAGGCCATCGCGGCCCACTTCCGCGCCGGTCACTGGGCCCGTGCACACTATCATCCCGACGATACCGGCATCGAGATCTACGGCCACGGGACCGAGCTGATCGTCGGCCCGGGCGTCCACGGCTACGACGACAAGGACCCGTTCGCCTCCTACCAGTACTCGCCGGCGGCGCACAACGTGCTGGTGGTCGACGACCTCGCCGAGGTCGGCCGCAGGCCGCACAAGAAGGCCAGAATCACCGGGCACGGCGGTTCCGGCGACCTGGTCTGGGTCCAGGGCACGCACCCGAACTACCAGCAGCTCGGGGTCGACGTGGTGCGCACCTTCGCCTATCGCAAGCCGGACGCCTTCGCGGTGGTCGACCATGCGGCGTCCAGGGCCGGCGAGCACCGGTACGCGCAGCACTTCCATCTCCATCCGGACCTGTCGGCCGTGCGCAGGGAAGGCAACACCGTCATCGCGCAGACCCAGGACGGCGTGGGCCCATCCGTGACCATCACGACCGCTGACGCTGCCGAGGTCGAGCTCGCGCGCGGCATCCAGGAGGGCGGGCGCGTGGCCGGCTGGTTCTTCCCCGACAAGTACAAGGAGGAGCCGGCCACCGACGTCGTCTTTCGGCGCAGAGACGGGCGCCGGAAGCTGTCGCTGCCGGTGCTCATCCTGGTCGGTCCGCCGGCCGCGCCGCCGCGCGTCCCCGGCCAGCTGTCCTACACCGAGGCGGGTGGACGTCTCACCCTGGCCTGGTCAGAGGCCGGTCACCAGAACGCGATCACCGTCCCGCTGCCCTCGCGCTGAGCTCAGGAGGTGAGCGGGCGCTCCAGCACCACGTTGAAGAAGTCCTTGCTGAGATCGAAGAGCGGGTAGCGGTTCAGGACGTTCTCGAACCGGTCGTAGAACTCCTTGTCGAACGGCCGCCCGAGGAACTTGACCATCCGCACCTTGAAGCCGATCAGCTCGAAGTAGCGCTCGTACTGCGCCCAGGTCAGCTTGTTGACCCAGGCGGCTCCGCGTTCACGCATGCCCCGGCGCTTGTAGAAGTCCTTGATCACCTCGTCGGAGAACAGCAGGTGCGGCCACGGGAACTTGATGTCGCGGTACAGGTGCGAGGCGACCGGACCGCGATACAGGTTCACGTTCATCCAGGTGAGGCCGCCCGGCTTGAGCACCCGGAAGACCTCCTGGAGCGCGCGAAAGGGGTGCGTGATGTGCTCCCAGACCGCGAAGGAGATGATGCGGTCGAAGAACTTCTCGTCGAATGGACTCTTGTCGGTGATGTCCGCCCACACGAAGTGCGTGCGGTCGTCGGACAGCGACTTCCAGGCGACGCGCTCGGCCACGTCCACGCCGTAGGCCTCGGCGCCGAAGTGGTGGGCCAGGAACCAGACGTGGTATCCGGTGCCGCAGCCGATCTCGAGCACGCGCTTCTTGGCGAGATCGATGGTGCCATGGACCTGCATCAGCGACTTGCGGGTCTTCGCGGTGATCGTCGGTGTGTCGTACACCGGCGGTATGGGCCAGAGCGGCTTGCTCTCGTACTCCGCGTTCAGCTGCTCGAGGAGGTCGATGTCGAAGCGCTGCGGGATGGGCCTCGGGTACGTCGGAAAGTAGCGCACGCGGTCGTTCGGATCGTCCACGACCGGGGCGTCCGGCCACTCCGCGGCGATCGGCGGTGGACGCGGGGTCATCCGGAAAGTCTCGGGATGACCCGCGACGCCGTCTGGTGAGGGGGCCGCGGGGGCGGCCTTCATGGCCACGGGCTTGCCCTTCGCCAGTCTGCGCGCAGCGCGTACGAACCGGCGGATCAGCTTGCGCGGTTTCTTTCCACGGGGCGGCGCCATTCGCGCGGATCCTAGGTGCACCGGTACCCAGGGTCAAGGCGGAGACCCTCAGCGCGTGCTGCCGCTCACGTCCTCGGTGCCGCGCGTGAGCCACCAGGCGGCCAGGATCGGCAGCGCCGTCATCGCCATCACGACCAGCGCAACGACGTTCGTGACCGGCACCGCGCGCGGGCGGCCCAGCTGGTTGAGCAGCCAGATCGGCAGGGTCTTCTCGTGTCCGGCGGTGAACGTGGTGACGATGAGCTCGTCGAACGAGAGCCCGAACGCGAGGATGCCGCCGGCGAGGAGAGCGGTGGCCAGCTGCGGCAGGACCACGGTGCGAAAGGCGGTGAAGCCGTCGGCGCCGAGGTCGAGCGACGCCTCGAGCAGGTTGGGCGGCAGCCGGCGCAGGCGCGCGGCAGCGTTGTTGTAGACCACCACCACGCAGAAGGTGGTGTGCCCGATCGCGATGGTCCAGAAGCCGGCGGGGATGTCGCCGAGCCGGAACACCGAGTGGAGCGCGATCCCGGTGATGATGCCGGGCAAGGCGATCGGCACCACGAAGGCGAGGGTGACGAGGTCGCGGCCGCGGAACGTGCGGCGCGCCACCGCCAGCGCCGCCAGGGTGCCGAGCAGGAGGGCGCTCAGCGTGGCGATCGCCGCCACCTCGACCGACAGGACGATCGCGGCGATCACGTCGTCGCGCGCGGCGGCGGCCGCGAACCAGCGCGTGGTGAAGCCCTTGGGCGGGAAGCTGAACGCGTTCTCCTCGGTGTTGAACGCGTACATCGCCACCATCGCGATCGGGGCATGCAGGAAGACCAGGCCGCCCCACGCGGCCAGGCGGAGCAGGAGCGGCGCGCGCCGGCCGTCAGATCGCATCGAACGCCCCCGCGCGGCGCGCGCCCCACAGGTAGACGGCGAGGATGACGATCGGGACCGCGGTGAACGCGGCCGCCATCGGCACGTTTCCGACCGAGCCCTGCTGCAGGTTGACCATGGTCCCGATGGTGAGGCCGGGAGGGCCGACCAGCTGCGGGATGATGTAGTCGCCCAGGGTCAGCGAGAAGGTGAAGATCGACCCCGCGGCCACGCCGGGGAGGGCGAGCGGCAGGAGCACGGTGCGGAACGTCTGCCACGGGCGCGCCCCGAGGTCGGCCGACGCCTGCACCAGGCTGTCCGGCACGCGCTCGAGCGCGGCGTTCATCGGCAGGATCATGAAAGGCAGCCACACGTAGGTGAAGACCATCAGCCGGCCGAGGTTCGAGGTCGACAGCGAGCTGCCGCCCACGACCGGCTGGGCCAGGATCCACTCCAGCGCGCCGCCCAGGCCGAGCCGATCGACGATCCAGTAGATGATGCCGCCCCTGGCCAGGATCACCGTCCACGCGTACGCCTTGACGATGTAGCTGGCCCACATCGGCAGCATCACCGCCACGTAGAAGAAGCCCCTGGTCCGGCCGGTCGCGTAGCGCGCCATGTAGTAGGCGATCGGAAAACCGATCAGGGCGCAGGCGACGGTCACCGACGCGGCCATGCCGAGGGTGCGAAGGACGATGTCGAGGTTCGCCTTCTCGAACAGGGCGCGGTAGTTGGCCCAGGTCAGGTCCGGGCGCACCGCCATGGTGAAGTCGTCGAAGGTGTATCCGCTCTGCCAGAGCAGCGCGAGCAGCGAGCCGGCGAACACGACGGCGAACCAGAGCAGCGGCGGGGCCAGCAGCATCCACAGCGCCAGCCGGCGCCGGCGGTAGAAGAACGTCGACAGCGAGCGCTGCAGCGCGCGCCACCTCC
>Ga0190265_10002218_pt1 | contig 13003 bp, 14 predicted proteins | sample Popmic124T_FD_133135 | JGI IMG/M metagenome (GOLD analysis project Ga0190265, IMG submission 133135) | Populus adjacent soil microbial communities from riparian zone of Indian Creek, Utah, USA - 124 T | ecosystem: Environmental > Terrestrial > Soil > Riparian zone | place: USA: Utah | collected... | reverse complement strand
TCCTCGTCGCTCGCGCCGGCGCGGCGGGCGAGCGTGCCGGCCATCAGGCAGTGGCTGAGCTGGCTGGCGGCGAAGCCGACCTCGATCGCGTCGAGCCGGGCGAGGCTCTCCATGATCTGCTTCGGCGCGGCCGAGACCTGGTGCTTGCCATGCTCGGCGGCGATATGGGCCCACTCCTCGGCGGTGCCCTGCTTCATGTCGGTGAACATGGCCGCTCTCTACCATAAAGCGGAGAAACGGCATAGGCTCGGGCGATGGACGGGGCGACCGGATCGGTGGCGGAGGCGCTGCGGCTGGGATCGCGGCTGCTGCGCGACGACCCGCGGCTCGCCGCCGAGCAGGCGCGCGAGATCCTCGCCGCCGCCCCCGGCAATGCCGACGCCCACCGGCTGCTCGGCGCGGCGCTGAGGCGGACCGGCGACGACGAGGAGGCCGAGCGGGCCGAATTGGACGCGATCTCCGCCTCGGTCGGCGACCCGGAGCTGATCCGCGCCGCCGGGGCGCTGCTCGACAACGAGCTGGCGGTCGCCGAACATATATTGCGCCCGCGCCTCAGGACGAAGCCGACCGACGTCGCCGCGATCCGGATGATGGCCGAATTGGCAGGCCGCCTCGGCCGCTATGGCGACGCCGAAAACCTGCTGCGCCGCGCGCTCGAGCTCGCCCCCGCCTTCGGCCCGGCCCGCGCCAACCTCGCCACCGTGCTCTACAGGCAAAACCGCCCGGCCGAGGCGATCGAAGAGCTCGACCGGCTGCAGGGCGCCGACCCCGCCCAGCAGAATCTGAAGGCCGCCGCTTTGGGCCGGATCGGCAGCTATGAGGAGGCGATCGGCATCTACGAGGCGGTGCTCGCCCGCCTCCCCGACCAGCCCAAGGTGTGGATGAGCTACGGCCATGTCCTCAAGACCGTCGGCCGCCAGGCGGACAGCGTCGCCGCCTATCGCCGCGCCCTCGAGATCGCGCCGGGCCTGGGCGAGGTCTGGTGGAGCCTCGCCAATTTGAAGACGGTCGCGTTCGGCGACGCCGACATCGCCGCGATGGAGGCGGCGCTGGCCGCGCCGGAGCTCGCCGCCGAGGACCGCTTGCACCTCCATTTCGCGCTCGGCAAGGCGCGCGAGGACCTTGGCCAGGCCGAGGCCTCGTTCGGCCATTATGCCGAGGGCAATAGGCTGCGCCGGGCGGCGATCGACTATGATCCGGCCGAGATGAGCGACCATGTCCGCCGCGCCGTCGCCTTGTTCACGCCCGATTTCTTCGCCGCCCGCGACGGCCGGGGCTGCCCCGCCCCCGACCCGATCTTTATCCTCGGCATGCCGCGCGCCGGATCGACCTTGCTCGAGCAGATCCTCGCCAGCCATCCCCTGGTCGAAGGGACGATGGAGCTGCCCGACATCCCGGCGCTGGCCAAAAGGCTGAGCGGCCGCAAGCTCGGATCGGACGCCGGCGCCTATCCCGGCTGCCTCGCCGGGCTCGACGCGGACGCGCTCGCCGCGCTCGGCGCCGAATATCTCGAACGCACCCGGGTCCAGCGCAAGACCGGCCGGCCCTATTTCATCGACAAGATGCCCAACAACTGGCTCCATGTCGGGCTGATCCGGCTGATCCTCCCGGGCGCCAGGATCGTCGACGCGCGCCGCCATCCGCTCGCCTGCTGCTTCTCCAACTTCAAGCAGCATTTCGCGCGCGGCCAGGGCTTCACCTACGATCTCACCGAGCTCGGCGCTTATTATCGCGGCTATGTGACGCTGATGGCCCATTTCGACCGCGTCCTTCCCGGCCAGGTCCATCGCGTGATCCACGAAGAGCTGATCGACGATCCGGAAACGCAGGTGCGCCGGCTGCTAGCTTTCCTCGGCCTGCCGTTCGATCCCGCCTGCCTCAGCTTCCACGAGAACGAACGCGCCGTGCGCACCGCGAGCTCGGAGCAGGTGCGCCGCCCGATCAACCGCGACGGGCTCGACCAGTGGCGGCCCTACGAGCCCTGGCTGGGGCCGCTCAAGCAGGCGCTCGGCCCGGTGCTCGACGCTTAGGGTCACTGACCCGGCGCGCCCGCCGTGGCAAATCAGCCACGCAGCGTCACGTAATCGTTACGCCTATAAAATCAGTTTGACGGCCATCTGAAACAATAGGAACCTGCACCCGGCTCTTCTGGGGAGTTGGCAACATGCGCCTGTCGTCCACCTTCGGCCTGCTCGCTTCGACCATGCTGTGCGGCACCGGTACTGCGTTCGCGCAGGACCCGCCGGCGGCCCCCGCGACCGAACCCGCCCCCACCACGGCCCAGGCGCCCGAGGACGAGGCCAACATCATCGTCACGGCGACGCGGCGCGCCGAGAACCTCCAGGACGTGCCGATCGCGATCACCGCCCTGGGCACCGAGACGCTCGACGAGCTGCAGATCGACGATTTCGACGATTATGCCCGCTTCGTCCCCAGCCTCTCCTACCGTTCGCTCGGGCCGGGCTCGGCCAACGTCTATTTCCGCGGCGTCTCCTCGGGCGAGAACGCCAACCATTCGGCCTCGCTTCCTAGCGTCGGCACCTATCTCGACGAGCAGCCGATCACGACGATCACCGGCGCGCTCGACATCCACGTCTTCGACATCGCCCGCGTCGAGGCTCTGGCCGGGCCGCAGGGCACGCTCTACGGCGCCTCGAGCCAGGCCGGCACGGTCCGCATCATCACCAACCGGCCCGACACGTCGAGCTTCTACGGCGCCGCCAACATGGAGCTGAACAGCGTCGCCCATGGCGATTTCGGCGGCACCCTCGAAGGCTTCGTCAACGCGCCCTTCTCCGACCGCGTCGCTCTGCGCGTCGTCGCCTGGTACCGCCGCGACGCCGGCTATATCGACAACATCCCCGGCACCCTCGTCTTCCCGATCAACCAGTTCGACGCCGACGGCAACCTGGTCAACCTGCCCGGCGACGACATCACCTTCACCAACGCCGATCTGGTCGAGGAGGATTATAACGACGTCGAGACCTACGGCGCCCGCGCCGCATTGAGGATCGAGCTCAACGACAGCTGGACGGTCACGCCGAGCCTGATGGCGCAGCGCCAGCTCAGTCACGGCTCGTTCACCCAGGAAAGCGGCCTCGGCGAGCTGCAGGTCCAGCAGTTCAACCCCGAGCGCTTCAACGACCGCTGGTATCAGGCGGCTCTGGTCGTTGAGGGCCGGATCGGCAATTGGGACCTGACTTATGCCGGCGCCTACATGCAGCGCCAGCAGGACGGCCAGTTCGACTATTCGGATTATGCCTATTTCTACGACGCGCTCGCCGGCTATGCGCAATATTTCGACGACAATAACGGCGATCAGGTAAACCCGAACCAGTATATCATTTCGGACGACAGCTTCCGCCGGATGAGCCACGAGCTGCGCGTCACCTCCCCCGTCGATCGGCCCGTCCGCCTCGTCGCCGGCGCCTTCTACCAGCGCCAGCGCCACTCGATCGAGCAGAATTACATCATCGACGACATCGCCGATGCGATCACCGTGCCCGGGACGGATTCCAATATCTGGCTGACCCAGCAGATCCGCATCGACCGCGATTATGCGATCTTCGGCGAGCTCGCTTGGGACATCCTTCCGGAGCTCACCCTGACCGGCGGCGGCCGCCTCTACCGCTACGACAACAGCCTCGAAGGCTTTTTCGGCTATTCGGCGGGCTTCAGCAGTGGAACGGGCGTCGGCGCCTGCTTTGTCGACGCGGGCGGCAATATCCTGCCGGCGACAGTCGAGCAGGCCCCTTGCACCAATCTCGACAAGTCGACGGCGGACACCGGCTTCATCCACCGCCTCAATCTCACCTACCGGATCACCGAGGACCATCTGGTCTACGCGACCTGGTCCCGCGGTTTCCGGCCCGGCGGCATCAACCGGCGCGGCACCCTGCCGCCCTACGGCGCCGACTTCATCACCAATTACGAGCTTGGCCTGAAGACGAGCTGGCTTGACAACCGGCTCCGCTTCAACGCCGCGATCTATCAACTCAATTGGACCGATGTCCAGCTCTCCTTCCTCGGCGCCAACGGCCTCACCGAGATCCAGAATGCCGGCAACGCCCGAATCCGCGGCGTCGAGTTCGACTTCTTCGCGCGCCCCGCCCAGGGCCTGACGATCAGCGTCGGCGGCGCCTATAACGACGCCGAGACCACGAACACGACCCCCCTCGCTCCCGCCGGCACGCGCCTGCCGATCACCGCGCGCTTCAAGGGCAATGCCCGAATCCGCTACGAATTCCCCCTCGGCGGCATGCAGGGCCATGCCCAGGCGAGCGCCAGCCACGAGGGCCGCCGCACCCGCGACCTGCGCCCCGTCGAGAGCGCCATCTACGGCGATCTCCCGGGTCACGAGCAGGTCGACCTCAGCCTCGGCGTCGAGAACGAGCGCTGGTCGGCGTCGCTCTTCGCCCGCAACCTGTTCGACACCCGCGCCGCGCTCGGCCGAGGAATCCAGTGCAACGAGCAAGTCTGCGGCGATCCGGGCGGCGCGACCGCGATCGGGCCGAAAATCTACACCTTCGTCGCCACGCCGCGAACGATCGGCGTCCGCTTCGGGGTGCGGTTCTAGTTCCGACCTCGTCATTGCGAGGAGCGAAGCGACGCGGCAATCCAGCGCGGCACTGGATTGCTTCGCTTCGCTCGCAATGACGGAATGAGCAAAATCCCCGACACCCTCTCGCTCGCCGCCGCCCGCCGAATCGCGCTCGCCGCCCAGGGCTTCGCCGTGCCGCGCCCGCCCGCCGTCGCCGCCGGCCATCTCCGCCGCACCCTCGATCGCCTCGCGCTCCACCAGATCGACAGCGTCAACGTCCTCGCCCGCGCCCATTATCTGCCCGCTTTCTCGCGCCTCGGCCCCTACGACCGCGCGCTGATCGACCGCGCCGCCTGGGGGCCGAAAGGCGCGCGCCGGCTGTTCGAATATTGGGCGCACGAAGCCTCCCTGCTGCCGCTCGCGCTTCACCCGCTGCTGCGCTGGCGCATGGCCCGCGCCGAGCGCGGCGAGGCGGGCTGGAAAATGCTTCGGAGCTTCGCGCGCGAGCGCCGCGCCCAGGCGGAAGCGGTGCTTGCTCGGATCCGCGACCAGGGCCCGATGGCGGCTTCCGATTTCGAACATGGCAAGAGCCGCTCGGGGTGGTGGGAATGGGGCGAGACCAAGCACGCGCTCGAATATCTGTTCTGGTCCGGCCGCATCACCACCGCGACGCGGCGCGGCAGCTTCGAGCGCGTCTACGACCTCGCCGAGCGCGTCATCCCGCCCGCGATCCTCGCTTTGCCGACGCCGGACGAGGCCGAGGCCCGGCGCCGCCTCGTCGCGCTCGCCGCCCGCGCCCTCGGAGTCGCGACGGCGGCCGATCTCAGGGACTATTTCCGCCTCGGCCTCGAGGAGACTCGGATCGCCATCGCCGCTTTGGTCGAGGAGGGCAATCTGCTCCCCGTGCAGGTCGAAAGCTGGCGCCAGCCCGCCTTCCTCCACGCCGAAGCGCGCCGCCCGCGCCGAATCCAGGGCGCCGCCCTGCTCGCTCCCTTCGACCCCCTGATCTGGCACCGCGACCGCGCCGAACGCCTGTTCGGCTTCCGCTACCGCATCGAAATCTACACCCCCGCGGCCAAGCGCGTGCACGGCTATTACGTCCTCCCCTTCCTGATGGACGAGAAGCTGGTGGCACGGGTGGACCTCAAGGCAGACCGCCAGCAGGTGCGGCTGGTGGTGCGGAACGTCCACCTGGAGCCGGGCGCGCCGGCGGAAACGCGCGAGTGCCTCGCCGCGGAGCTGGCGTCGATGGCGGCATGGCTCGGGCTGGAAGCGCGCGCTTAGGGTTCGCGGATGGTGGCGCTATCTGAGCATCGGCCCCGACTCGATCGGGGTGGCAAGCGGCCGGGCAATCCTTTATTCCGGCGGCGATGTTCGCTCGCGTCCGCCGCCGTTATCTCGATCTTCTCGCCTCGGTGTATATTTACAACGAGCATCGCGGCTACACCAGCATCGACCGGGTGCTGGAGGCGGTGTGCCGGAAATATCCGCAAGCCGGCGATTTCATCGCCGACATCGAGAAGCACCGCCGCGACGAACGCCAGCATTATCTGATGTTCCGCCGTTATTTCGAAACGCTGGGAGCGATGCCCTACCAGGTTGACAAGGCGTGCGGCCATATCGATCGCCTGATCCGCCTCACCTTCGGCTGCGCGATCGACGATCTCGACGCCGATCGGGTAGTCAATGATGACGAATTGTTCGATCGGCTCTGCCGGGTGGTGATGCTGACCGAGATGCGGGGAATGCGGCAGGTCGAGATTCTGCTGCGCTCGCCCTTGCTGACCTCGGACCGCTCGCTGGTGAAGATTTTCAAGGTCATCGAGCGCGACGAGCCCAGCCATTGGGCACCTTATCAACGCTGGATCGAACAGCATGGCGGCAGGCCGCCCAGCCTCGCCGAGCGGCTGGCCGACGCCTGGGTCCATCGCAGCCTGATCCTGTTCAAGCTGCCCCTCCTCTATCTCAACCCGTGGCTGCGGCGCCATACGTCGTGGCACGACGCGAATGAGCAGCCCGGCTGCGGCGGCCCGGCCGCGAGCGACGCGCGGGAGCCGGCGCGGGCCTAGTGGCGCCGCTTTGGCTCGTCCGGCCCGACGGCTCGCGCGACCGGCGGATCGAGGATCCCACCAATTTGTGGATCGTACACCTCGCCGGCCGACTGCTGCTGCCTCTCGCCCTGCGCTGGCGGGTGCCGGCCAATCCGGTCTCGGTCGCGGGCCTGCTGTTCGGCGTCGCCGCCGCTTTTGCCTTCTCCCGCTGGAGCGATTGGCGGCTGGCGTCGCTCGCTTTTCTGCTCTGCCTTGCCTGGCTGATCGCCGACGGCCTCGACGGCATGATCGCCCGCGCGACCGGCACGGCGAGCGCCTTCGGCCGCGCTCTCGATGGCCTGTGCGATCACGCCGTCTTCCTGCTCCTTTACCTCAGCCTCGCCGCCTCGCTCGGCACCGCGCAGGGCTGGGCCCTCGCTTTTGCGGCGGGCGCCGCGCATGCGATCCAGGCGACGCTCTACGAAGGCGAACGTACCCGTTTCCACCGCCGGATCGCGGGCGATCCCGGCGGCCGCCCGGCGCCGGTGACACGCAACGTCCTGGTGCGCTGGTACGACCGCGTCGCGGGCAGCCTCGACCGGATGGCGGCACCCTTCGATCGGCTATTGGCCGCATCGCCCGATCCCCCCGCGCTGGGCGGGATTTACGGCCGCCGCGCGGTGCCGCCGCTCCGCCTGATGGTCCCGCTCAGCAACAATATGCGGGTCCTGGCGCTCTATTTCGCCTGCTTGACCGGCGATCCGACGCTCTTCTGGTGGTTCGAGCTGTTCCCGCTGACCGTGATCGCGCTGGCCGGCATCGCCTGGCACCGCCACATCGAAGCGCAACTGGTCCGCGACTATGGCCGCTCGACGAAGGCCTAGCGAAGTCGCTTTGCCGCGAAGGCGCGCCCTGAGCCGCTCTTGAGATAGCGTTCGAAGGCGGGCGCTGGGTCATGGGGACAGTCGCTGTGACTGTCCCCTTTCCCGTGCGCCTTCCAAAGCGCCCGAAATCGGACGATATCGGGGATCAGGGCGAGGAGGGCGCAATGGGATTGAGGAACGGCACGATGCGAGCGCTGGCGGCGGCGATGCTCCCATTCGCGGCGCCGGCGTCCGCACAGGATGTCCGGTCGCTGATCGGCCAGTGGCGCGGCGACGTCACGGAAACGCAGGGCGAGGCGACGACGCGCTATCGAATGTTCGTCTCGATCGATGCCGACCGGCGCGGCCGACCGGTCGGATCGGTGTCCTACAACCTCGAATGCCGCGGCATCTGGACGGGCGCGGAGACGCGCGGGGGCATCTGGCATTTCGAAGAGACGATCACCGCCGGGCGGACCAGGTGCGCGAGCCATGTCGAGGTTCGGCTCGCGCTCGAAGGGGATGGTCTGCGCGTTCGCCTCTACCCTGTCGGCTATCCGGAGCCGCTCGCGCGGGCCGTGCTGCGGCGGACGCCGTGAAGCGGCGCCTCGACGGGCCGGGAAAGGGGGACAGTCACTGTGCGGCTGCTTTCGCATTCTAGCAAGCGCGTCTAAGTTCTCGCTTCCAAATCTAGCGCGGCGGAGGGGATAATGAACCTTAAGAAGTTTGTGTGGGGCGAGACCCTACTGTGGTTGGGCTTTGCCTTCTTCGTTGCTGTGGCCAGCGATGTACTGGACGATACCTTTGCCCGGCATATGGATGATCCCGCCATGATGGCGGGACTGTTCGCCCTTGCAGCCATCGGGGTGAGGTCCACGCGGCCAGCTCCAACGGAAGCTTCCGATGATGCCTGACCGTACGACGGGCGGGATGGCTGTCTGTGCGCTCATCGCGATCTGGCTGGCATGGAGCGGCATTAACTCCAGGCTCGATGCAGCCGAGAGCGCAAATGAGGATACGAACAGGCGAGTTCAGGACGCATCCGATGAGGCTGCTGCGGAGGCGGCTGAGGCCGTGAGGAAGGCCGACATGCTGGAAATGAGAGTGGACAACTTGGAGAGCCGTAGCCGAATGATAGTGCCGTACATAGGCTATTAGCCCTATTACCCGAAACGGGAGGGTACGCGGGAGGGCTCCTATCATGTGAGCGCGGAATGTGGCTCATCGGGCGTACCCGTAGGTTCGGCAACAGGCTCTAGCGCAAATGCTTGTTCGCGAAGGCGCGGCCTGAGCCGCTCTTGAGGTAGCGCTCGAAGGCCGCGGCTGTCTCCGATCGTTCGAAATAATGATAGGAGAGGAGCCGCCAAGGCTTGAACTTCGACGTATGAGGCGATTGACCCGCGTTGTGGCCGCTCAGCCGAGCCGCGACGTCCTTGCACAGACCGGTGTAGAATTGGTCGGGATGACTGACGCTCTGCAGGATGTAGACGTAATTCATACGCCTGTAGCCCTCCTTCGCTAAAGCTACGGCGGGCAGCCTTCACCCTTCCGGACTAAGGCTGGCTTGCCAGCCGTAGCCCGTCAGGGCGAAGGCTGGTGGAGCCGAGGGGGATCGAACCCCTGACCTCTGCAATGCCATTGCAGCGCTCTCCCAGCTGAGCTACGGCCCCGAACCTTTTTCCGGCCCCTGGTTTCCCAAGGGCCGGGCTGGCGATGGCGCCGCATGTAAGCGAGGTCGCTACGCGGCGCAAGGGAGGCAGATTCCTCCCAATTCGTCATTCCAGCGCAAGCTGGAATCTCACTTCTGCCCATCCCTGGTGCCCTTGGAGGCAGCGGGATTCCAGCTTTCGCTGGAATGATGGGAGTGGATCAGACTTCCTCCTCGTCCCCGCCCGCGCCGGGCACGCCGATATCGTCGTCGCCGCCGAGATCGACCTCGTCGTCCGGATTCTCCTCGGCGTCCTCATCGACCTCGAGGTCGAGATCGGGGGCGGCGAGATCGCTATCCTCCTTCACCACCTCGACCTCGGGCTTGGCCGCTTCGAACGGCAGCGGCTGCTTCGATTTCAGCACCGGCTCGGGATGCCAGTTGATCCCGCAGGCGATGCAGTTGACCGGGTCGTCCTTGCCGAGGTCGTAGAAGCGGGTCGCGCATTTGGGGCAGGTCCGCTTGGTGCCCCATTCCGGTTTCACCATGGGTGAAAAGTCTCCGTGTCTAATTTGAAAGGCCGGCCGCTCGGGCCCGCGAAAGCGGGCGCCTTGCCACATGGCCAGGGCGCTGTCAAAGCCCCGTCTCATGCTCAGGGGAACCGCGACGCCGCCCGGCGACAAGAGCATCTCGCACCGGGCGCTGATCCTCGGCGCGCTCGCCGTCGGCCGCAGCCGGATCGAGGGGCTCAACCCCGGCAGCGACGTCGCGGCGACCGCCGCGGCGTTGCGCGCGATGGGCGCGCGGATCGAGCCGGACGGCGCCGCCTGGACGGTCGACGGCGTCGGCGTCGGCGGCCTGCTCCAGCCCGCGGCACCGCTCGACCTCGGCAATTCGGGGACCGCGGCGCGCCTCCTCATCGGCCTCGTTGCCGGCCACCCGATCCGCGCTTCGTTCACCGGCGACGCTTCGCTGAATGGGCGGCCGATGGAGCGGGTCGCCGCGCCGCTCAGGCGGATCGGCGCCCGCGTCGACGGCGACAGGCTGCCGCTCGCCGTCGCCGGCGCCTACCCGCTCGTGCCGGCGCGCCACCGGCTCGAAATCCCCTCGGCCCAGGTCAAGTCGGCGCTGCTGCTCGCCGCGCTCAACACGCCCGGTATGACGATCGTCGAAGGCCCGCCGAGCCGCGACCATCTCGAGCGGATGCTGCCAATGTTCGGCGCCGAGATCGCCGTCGACGGCGGCCGGATCGCGCTGCGCGGCGAAGCCGAGCTCAGGCCGCGGCGCCTCTCCATCCCCGGCGACGCCTCGGCCGCCGCCTTCCTCGCGGTCGCCGCTTTGGTCGTGCCGGCCTCGGAGATCCGGATCGAGGGCGTCGGCGTCAACCCGACGCGGATCGGCCTTTACGACATGCTGCGCGCGATGGGCGGCGACATCGCCTTTTCGAACCGGCGCGAGCTTTGCGGCGAGCCCGTCGCCGACATGGTCGTCCGCCACAGCGCGCTGACCGGCGTCGAGGTGCCGCCCGAAATCGCGCCGCGGATGATCGACGACTATCCGGCGCTGTTCATCGCCGCCGCCTTCGCCCGGGGGACGACCCGCGCCCGCGGCCTCGCCGAATTGCGGCTCAAGGAATCGGACCGGATCGCGGCCATGGCCCCGCTCGGCGCGTCCGCCGAGGGCGACGGCCTCACCATCGCGGGGAGCGGCGGCGCGCCGCTGGCGGGCGGCTTCGCCGTCGATCCGCAGCTCGATCATCGTGTCGCCATGGCGTTCGCGGTGGCTGGCCTCCGCGCCAAGGAGCCGATAGGGGTCGCCGGCATGGCCTGCGCCGACACCAGCTTCCCGGGCTTTTGCGCCCTGCTCGACGCGTTGCGCGCCGAATGATCATCGCCGTCGACGGCCCCGCGGCGAGCGGGAAGGGCACGATCGCCCGAGCGCTCGCCGCGCATTTCGGCCTGCCGCACATGGATACCGGCCTGCTCTACCGCGCCACCGCGCTCAACCTGATGCTGATGGGCGGCGATCCGGAGAGCGAGTTCGCGGCGGCGCGGGCGACCGATCTGTCGCAGATCGATTTCGGCGACGCGGAGCTCAAGAGCGAGACGGTCGGCGGCATCGCCTCGCGCATCTCGACCTACAAGCTGGTCCGCGACGCTTTGCTCGAGCGCCAGCAGCGCTTCGCCGCCCGGCCCGGCGGCGCGGTGCTCGACGGCCGCGACATCGGCACGGTGATCGCGCCCAATGCCGAGGCCAAGTTGTTCGTCACCGCCCGCCCCGAAATCCGCGCCCGGCGCCGCTTTTCCGAATTGAAGGCGGCCGGCCTCGACGTCCATTTTGCCGACGTGCTCGCCGACATCCGCGCCCGCGACGAGCGCGACATGGGCCGCGACGCGGCGCCGCTCGCCATGGCCGCCGACTCGATCCTGCTCGACACCAGCGACATGGGCCCGGACGAAGCGGTCGCAGCGGCGATCGCCGCGGTCGGGCGCCGCTGACGCCGGTTGGAACCAACCGCCCGGCTTTCTATTTCACGGGCGAGCAAGGCGGTAATCGAGGAGCGTGACGATGGCCGGCGGTTGGGCGCGCGACGGCGCGGTCCAGGATCAGATCGACGACACGGTCGCGGACGCGGTGAAGAGCGCCCGGGCGGGCCTGCCCACCGGCGAAGGCGCCGACGAATGCGAGGACTGCGGCGAGCTCATCCCCGAGGGCCGCCGCCGCGCCCTCCCCGGCACGCGCACCTGCGTGACCTGCCAGTCGGCGCGCGACGGCAGCATCGTCCGCGCCGGAATCAACCGCCGCGGCAGCAAGGACAGCCAGCTGCGCTAGCCTCGGGGACAGAGCTCCGCTAGCGCTCCGGTGACAGAGCGCTCCGGTGACAGAGCGCTCCGGTGACAGAGCGCTCCGGTGACAGGTACGTACCTGTCACCGAGACCACCACTGAGAGAGTGAGATCGCGCAGCGCCCGTTTAGCTTTGGCGGCCGCCGCTCTGCTCTTGGGCGCTTGTGCGCCGCTAGCCTCGGTGACAGGTACGTACCTGTCACCGGGAAGACCAACTTTAAGTTGAAATTCACGGGAGAATCGCTATCTCGGCTGGCAACACGGTCGCCCCCGCTGGAAGCTAGGAAACTAGCTACAAGGGGCGGCCTTCTTTATATCAGGCGACATGCTTCCGCCCTACGCGAAACGGCATCTGAGCTTCGCCGACCAAGTCAAGCTGCTCCAGCAGCGCGGGCTGGAGATCACAAACACCTGGCAGGCCGAACGCAACCTCGCCAGGACACAAGCGGTGACAGGTACGTACCTGTCACCGAGACCGGAAACTATACAAAACCCCCCTCATTTTACCTTTTTGTAATTCTTGATGGCATCGGCACCTACCATGCTCGCATATACGGCTCCGAGTAATTGGGTATCCGTTGGAAGTCCTGTAACAAACGAAAGCAGCGCACTTACGCCCAGCGTCATTGCCGGAGCTGCAATACTGAGCTTTGCCCCTTCAATGACAAGCTTGGTTAGATGTTCCTTGTGATGTTGGATGGTTGCTACAACTGCGCCAAGGGGTTTCTTCGATTCCGCCAATTCAAGTAGCTCGCCCAAGGTGGTATGCAATGCGCGCAAACGGTCGATGGCGTCCGCGGTTTGAGGATCGTTGAAACGTCGATTCTCCAGGATGTCGACTAATGCTTGTATTTCATGCTGCGCAATCGGGACGATCCGTTTTATAGCAACTATTCGATCTTCCTCCGTTACAATTCCCGTCCACGAGGCGGCGCTGATGACGCCAGGCTCCTGAGTGTCTGGCCGGAAAAGGGTTGAGTGATCTCAGTAGGTTGTGCTTCCGTCGTGGTTGCGAAGCTACGAAGGAGGACAACTTGGCTTGGACTGAGATCACTCGCGGGCGTTATCGCCGCGATG
>Ga0190265_10002217_pt1 | contig 13003 bp, 9 predicted proteins | sample Popmic124T_FD_133135 | JGI IMG/M metagenome (GOLD analysis project Ga0190265, IMG submission 133135) | Populus adjacent soil microbial communities from riparian zone of Indian Creek, Utah, USA - 124 T | ecosystem: Environmental > Terrestrial > Soil > Riparian zone | place: USA: Utah | collected... | reverse complement strand
GAAAGGGCGACGACGCGGGTTCGGGCAGGCTCCGCTACGCTCCGCCCGCCCGAACCCGCGTCGGAAGTGACAGATCAGGCACTGACTCTCATAACAGGTGGTACATAAAATGGGGGCAGGTCACGAGAACCCATGTGTGTTGGACTATGGTGTAGCCGACAATAAGGCAAGATCGCTTCGACCCTCGCTCTACTTTCTAATTGTAGCCTCGATTGTTTCTTGGCTCGGCTATTATATTGCTAGAGAATCGCAAACGAGTTTTGGCGTTGTCCTGTGGACTTTGATATTTCAGAGCGGTCTAATAGTTGTTAGTTTGATAGTTCTCGCTCGAATTTTGATCGAGCACTGCAGTACTTCAATTTCGCGCCGGCATTCTGCACGACGCATGTTTTTGTATTGTGTTGGCACCGCATTCGCCTTCGCAGTCCAAGGCCTAGCCTGCTACATGACAGATTTGATATTTGTGCAATTTTAGGGGGGAACAGAAATGGGACATTCTTCTTTTTGGAAGAATGACTTGAATCACCAGCCACACCATGCTCCGCTCTGAAAACATCCACAAGAGCTACATCCTCGGCCGCACGATCCTGCCGGTGCTGCGCGGGATTTCCGTGAACATCGCCCGCGGCGAGTTCGTTTCGATTACCGGGGCCAGCGGCTGCGGAAAGAGCACGCTGCTGCACGTTCTCAGCGGCCTCGACGTGCCCCAGCGCGGGCAGGTGTTTTTCGAGGGTATCGAGCTTTTCGAGCCCGAGGGCGCCCGGCGCATTCCCGTTGGCCGCGACAGCAGCTTCATTCAAACCGCGGCGATGACAAGCGGATTGCACTCCAAGACGCGCGCGGCTGATAAGCTCGCCCCCGGCGTTCGGCAGGACAGCCGCTTCATCGAAGCGCGCCGCAACCAGGTGCGCAATGCATCGTACGGCTTCGTCTTTCAGTTCTATCATCTGCTGCCCGAGTTCGACGTGCTTGAAAACATCCTGCTGCCGCTCATGGTCGGCCGCGCCGTCGGCGACTGGTTTCAGGATCGCACGGCCATTGCGAATCGCGCGCGAGAATTGCTCGCCCGCGTGGGCCTCGCGGACCGCATGACCCATCGGCCCAACGAGCTTTCCGGCGGCGAGCGGCAGCGCGTCGCCATCGCCCGCGCCCTTGTGAATAACCCCGCGGTGCTCTTCGCCGACGAGCCGACCGGCAATCTTGACAGCCGCACCGGGCGCGATATCTTTAACCTGCTGAGAGAGTTAAATCGCTCTGGTCAAACGATCGTCATGGTCACCCACGACCGCGAATTGGCGAGCGAGGCCGATCGCGTGATTCGACTGGCGGATGGCCGCCTCGATCAGCCCGTTTAACGTCCGCGAATCATTTCGAGACCGTTCACTCGAACTCTTCCGCCCAGTAAGCGGTAGAATTAAGTTCGGGACCGTTCGTTCCGAGGTTCGCTTTTTTCATGTCATGCGGATGTCTGGCTCTGGCCGCAACGCGTGACGAGAACGCTGTTGGCGTAACCCACGAGGATCAAGACATGGCAGCTCACGACCACATGCCGGATCCGAATCTGAAGATTTGGCTTGACGGGAAGCTTGTTCCCACCGCCGAGGCCAATGTCAACGTCTTCAGCCACGGCCTGCTCTATGGCGATGGCGTCTTCGAGGGCATCCGCCTTTACAACGGCCGCATTTTCGAATGCACCGCGCACATGGATCGCTTCATGGACAGCCTGAAGGCGATCCGCATGGAGATTCCCTATACCCGGCAGCAGATCGTCGATGCGATGATGGAGACGGCCAAGGCGAACAACACGACCGACGGCTACGTGCGACTGGTCGCGGCACGCGGCGTCGGCACCCTGGGCATTCACCCGCAGCGCTGCGGCAAGCCCAACGTGTTCATCATCATTGGCAAGATCCAGATGTTCGATCCGTCGATGTACGAAGAGGGAATGAAGATCATCACAGCCGCGACGATCCGCAACCACCCCAACGCACTGTCGCCGCGGATCAAGAGCCTGAACTATCTAAACAACATCATGGCCAAGTGGGAGGCGATCGACGCAGGCGTGCTTGAAGCGGTGATGCTCAATCACGAAGGCTATGTGGCCGAGTGTACCGGCGACAATCTCTTTATCGTGCAGCGCGGCGTCGTGCGCACGCCGGCGGCGCACTGCGGCCTGCTGGAGGGCGTGACGCGCCGGCTGGTGCTGCACTTCGCGAAGAAGCGCGGGCTTCCGACGGACGAGACGACGCTCACGCGACAGGACCTCTACTGGGCGGAGGAGGCGTTCATCACCGGCACCGGCGCCGAAATCTGCCCGGTCACCGAGATCGACAAGCGCCCCATCGGCGACGGCAAGCCAGGGCCGATCACCAAGCAGCTCATCGCCGACTTCCGCGCCCACACCCGCTCGAAGGACGAAATTTTCGCGCGGTGAAGCGCATCACCTTCGTTTCTTTATGTCCGGGGTAACAAGATTTCTAGGTCACCGGCTTTGTCAATTCTACGACCGGCTCTCCCGATTCCAGATGTGCCCGCACTGATAGAAACGCGTTGAGCAGCAGTTGATGTAGCGCCCGGTTGGTCACATTACCGCATGTAACCCATAGAATTTGCGGCGGCGCACCCAACCTTGTGACAATATCAACAAAGTCGTCATCCTTGGTCATGATGACATGGCCCGGCTCCCGCGCTTCAATTGTCCATTTCAGGCTCGCCGACCCAATCGGTGGACCCGAGACGAATCTAACGCTTGTTTGTTTGCGTCTGTTTCGGTCCGGTTGCACAGGAGGGGGGGCAGCGACGGGTCTAGGGGGCGGGGCGTAGGTCTCCCGCGACTTGGGCTGGAGAAAAACCGGAACCTTTTTTCCGCGTATACGTCAAATAGGAGGTGCGGCTGCGCGGCGTGGCCCCTGCGGCCGCCACTTTCCAAAGGAGCCGGTTATGCCTTCCCTCACGTTCAATCGAAGACCCGCAGTTCCTCGTCTCGTCGCGATTTCTACTTCAATTTCAATTACGCCTCCTGCGTGGGCCGTGGGTGTCGCGCTCCTGGGGCTGGCCGCGCTCGGCTTGATGGGCTGCGTCAAGAAGTCCCCGCGGCCGGAGGTGACGGACTCGACGGCGGCTCCCCTGGCCCCCAGGCTCACCGGGCCCTACCAGCACGAGAATCTCGTCGTTTACCTCGTGCATAGCACCCAGCAAAGTGATGATCGGGCTTATCTCACGCTGGCCGAGGCGCTTGAGCAGAAGAAAGTCGTGGTCCACGAGACCGGGAGCGTCAACGAGCTGGCGGTGGAAAACACGTCCGACCAGGAGGTGTTCATCCAGGCCGGCGAGATCGTGCGCGGGGGCAAGCAGGACCGCACGCTGGGCACTGACTTGATTTTGGCCCGCAAGTCCGGCCGGGTGCCGATCACTTCGTTCTGCGTCGAGGCCGGGCGGTGGCAGCCGCGGGAAGCCGAGAGCGGCATTTCCTTCGAAGAATCCACCAAGAACGTCAGCAGCAACTCGATGAAGATGGCGGTGCAATACGGTCGGGCGCAGGATGACGTGTGGGAAGGCGTGGCGGCCCAGCAGCGCATGTTGGCCAGCAGCGTGAACGGGCCAGTCGCGGATGAGGCTTCGCCGACCAGCCTTGAACTGACGCTCGATAATGAGATGCTTCAGAAGGAGCGATCGAGTTATGTCGAGAAGCTGTCGGGCATCATCAACGGGAAGAACGACGCAGTCGGAATGGTCTTCGCGATTAATGGAAAGATGAACTGCGCCGACGTCTATGCCGCCCCGGCGCTGTTCCGGAAGCTCTGGCCCAAGCTACTGGATGCCGCCGCCGTGGAGGCGATCGGCGAGCGCGATCGGGGCATATCTGCGGGGGCGCCCTCGATCCGGGATGCGGAGGCGTTTCTGGCCGGCGCCGAGAAGGGGCGCGAGACGCGACACGACGTAGCGGCGCACACGCGCTGGGTCATCCGCGATGAGAGCAAGTCGGTGATGTTTGAATCGTCGAAGGAGAAAGATTCCGGGAATTGGGTGCATCGCAACTATCTGGCGAAACTCGAGCCGGCGGCGGAGCCGCGGGATTCGCAGCAGATGGGCGCGCCGAATGCGCCGGAACAGAGTCAGCAGCGGCGGGAGTAGTTTCGCGCGCGAATTGGTGGGTCGATGAGGCTGACCCACCCTACGGGTCTGCGGCTACGGTTCGCGGTCGAGGGTTTCGTTGGTCTGGACGATTTCGACGCGGGCGTTCTGGGCCTGCTCGTCGGCGTTGTAGGTGCGGGAGTGGCGGGGTTCGTTGTCGGCGCAGGTGACGACGCGAAGATTGCGCCATTCGAGGCCGTGGCCGGTTAATGCATGTGCCACGACCATGGCCCGATCGAACGCGAGCTTCATCCCGCGGTCGGGCTGCTCATACGCCTCGGCCGCGCTGACGTGGCCGCGGACTTCAATGCGCAGGCGGATGCCGCGGGTGTGGCGGGCGGTTTCACGAATGGCGGCGACAGCCTCATCGTTTAGATGGGAGGAGTCGTTCGCGAATTCGACCAGTCCGCAGAGGCCTTCATGCTTGCCGATCTTCAGCGACTGAATTTCGTGGGCGTCGCCCTCGGGGCCGTCCTCCTCGGTCCAGGCCTTGCCGCGGCGCTGGATCAACCGGCGGACGAGCGCCTGTTCCTGCGGGTCCATCGAGTTGGGATTGACCGGATTTTTGAATGCCTCGCGTATGGCGATGGCCGTATCCAGAAAGTCGATGTGACCGGCCGGCGCTTCCGGCTCGGTTGCGGCGCCGGAAGCTTCGCTGGTGGTGCCCTTGGGTCCCATATTGCAGGCGAGGAGAATGACGAAGAAACCCATCATGAGCGTGACGTTGTCAGCGAAGGAGATGAGCCACTCGGGAGCGCCTTCGTGCTCTTCTTGCGCACCGCCTCCATGAGCGCCGCCGCCGCCGCCGCCGCCGTGCGAGCCGCTTTTGTGTTCCTTGTCCTTGTGGTCGCTCATTCAGTGTCTCTTACGGATTCATGTCGAAGCAAACGCCGTCGGCATGGCACCCGGGAAATCTCCGTCCGCCGAGACGGCGGACGCTACGCGGCGAGCTTGAGCTTTGACCGGCTGGCCTGCGGGAGGAAGGCGCCGATCTTGTCGAGCGTCACGCGCGGGTTGTCGCCTGACTGGATGGAGAGAATGCCCTGGAGCATCAGCTCTCGATTCAATATCTCCTCCGACGAGCGGAGCGCCAGCTTGTCGCCCATCGGCCCGGCGACGGCGTTCGCCAGAATCGTGCCGTACATCGTCGCGCACACGGCGACGGCAAGGCTCTTGCCCATTTGTCCGACGTCGCCGCCGGCCAGGTTGCCGAACATGCCGACCTGCCCGACAAGCGTGCCCACCAAGCCATAGCCTGGTCCATAAAGTTTGATGAGGTCGAAGAATTTCTTGCCGGCCTTGTGCCGGTCCTGCATGGCCATGATTTCGAGACGCATGGTCGTCTCGATGTCACCCGCTTCGACGCCGTCGATCGCCATGCGCGTGCCGGCGGCGAGGAACGGGTCAATCTTCTTGATGCGCTCGTACTCTCCTTCGAGGGCGAGGATGCCTTCGCGGCGGCTCTTGTCGGCCATGTCCAGGATTATCTTGATGACGGCGGTCGTGCTCACGCCCTTCGCGAAAAGGAATCGTCGGCAATAGCCGGCGGCGCATTTCATCTTCTCCATCGGCATGGCCATGAAGCAGACGCTCATGCTGCCTCCGAAGACCATGAGGACGCCTTCGAGCGAATAGAACATCATCCAGTGGCCGTGGGAGGCCTCGAATCCGACGATGCCCAGGAATGTGCATCCGAGGATGATTCCGATGAGGCTGGCAAGGTCCATGAATACCGATCCGTGGTCCGTGTGCAACGCGCCGGCATCATGCCGGTCGGAGAGAAGATCGGACCGCGGGGGTGGGTCCTATAGATGGAAGGGTTGGCCGAGCGGCAATAATAGCGGACATTCGAGGAGGAGAGGTTGGTTTGAGAGCCGGAATGGCGGAATTATGAGGCCTGCGAGCGCGCGATCGCCGAGCGGTATTGGCGCTATGGCAGGATGGTGACGCGCGAGTGCTTGTGGACGAGCAAATTGTAGACAAGTGCCACGTCATCGGCCGACATGCGGACGCAACCCATCGAACGATCGGCGCCGATGCTTTGCGGGTCGATGGTGCCGTGGATGCCGAAGCCGATGCGGCCCATGCACTCGCCGCTCACGCACTCGAGGCTGATCCAGTGCTCGCCGATCGGGTTTTCGGCGTCATTCGCAGCGTAGTAACGGCCGCTGGTCGGGTCGGACCAGTCAGGGTTGGGGATTTTCTTCTGGATGATCCAGTCGCCGGTGGGCGTGCCGCTGTCCGTGCCGAGGCCGACGGGAAAGCTGCGGACATAAACGTCGCCCAGGTAGATGTCCATCCGATGGGCGGCCTTGTAGATTTTGGCAGAAAAGGGGCCGCGAACGACCTTGAGCTTCATGCCGGCCCAGAGCATGTCACGATCCTTATGGCCATTGAGCGTGAGGATGAAGTCTTCGCTAATCTTGTACGTTGCGGCGATGGCGAAGAGGTTTTCGCCGCTCTTCACGGTGTGCATGGTGACGAGCGGATCGCCGGGCGAGGCGGCGCGGCCGAACACGAGGTTTTGAGAGATTTCCTCCAACTCTCGGCGGATGAACTCCTGATCGGAGTCCTGCACGCCGAGAGCGAGGGCGCGAGAGAGGGCGGCGCGTGCCTTGACCACTTCGGAGGAGGCCAGTGCATCGCGGCCGGTCTTGAGGGCGCGGGCGGCATTGTCGCCGAATTCAGCGGGAGCAGGTGACATGTTCGCGGCATCATTGTCGGCGGGACGATCGAGTGCGGCGGCGGGCTGAAGGGTAGGGGTCGTAACCGGGGCGGCTTCGGACATGTCGTCGTCGACCGAGACGGGCGCGTTGGCGCGCATGCTCGATCCGAGGTCGGGGACCGCGGAATCAATCGGAGCGGGCCTCTCGTCGTTCGTGGATGTTTCCTGCGAGGCGGCGTTTTTGTCGGCATCGGCGCTGACCACGGCGGGCGTCTCGGTGTATTTCCAGGCGTAGATGCCCCAGGCGCAGGCCGCGACGATGACGACCGTGATGACGACGCCGACGGGTTTCTGATTTGGGTTGGAGTGGGACGTCACGGGCGAGATCCTCCATGATGAGCCGTTGAGACGGCGGTGCGACCGGCCGCATGAGATTCTGGGAAAAGCGAGTCGCCTCAAATCACTGAACGGCGGTTAGTCAGTTTACCGGAGAGGTTCGGTTATTTGAAGGGGAATCGCTGGTAGCAGCCAAATGATCGCGGAGGCCCGATTGGTTGGTCACGACAACCCAATCGTCCTCGTCCAGGCCGGGCCGGCCGCGGTCGATGCTGAAAAGCTCGTGCATCGGCGGGTTGTAAAATATGCGCAGGAGGACGATCTGCTCGCGCTGGAAGACAATGTAAACGGTCTCGTCGGCCTTGAGCATGTTGCAGATTTTTCCGGCGACGAACATGCGCAGCTCGTCGTTGTCCGCGACGTCGGCGTGCTCGACGATCAGTTTGTAGGGGTCCACCACCTGGCGGAGGTTTCGATTTCCGTAGAAGGCGACGCGACCGTCGGGACGGTTGCCGGCCCAGTAGATCGCGGCGTCCTGCGGAACATTGGCGGTCTGCAGGCGGCTGACCAGGGCAAGCGGGTCGTCGAGATTGTCAACGGCGGGGCCGACCATGCACCAGGCAAGCACGAAGGATGCCACTGACGTGCCACCAAGCCCGAGCAAGGCGGCCATGCGGCGTCCGCGAATGAAAAGGAGTCCGACGGCGGCGATGGCGAGCGTGATCGCGGCGGCGCACCAGGGCGCGATCGCTGCGACCCTCCCATGCCAGACTTCCTCGTAGAGACCACCGACAACGAAGAACATGACCACCCAGACGACGATCCAGATCAATAGAATGAGAGCGAGAGCGGCGTGCATGCGGCGCGGCGAGGCTTGGCGCACGCGGAAAAAAAACTCGCGAATGACCGGCGCCAGCAGCAGGGCGCACCCCGGAAGGATCGGAACAATATAGTATGACTTCTTGAAACTCATCAGCGACGTGATGATGACACCGCAGAAAACCCAAGTCCACGCAAAGAGAAGCGGACGCCGTTCGCCGGCGTATCGGCGGAGGAAGGGAGCGGCGACGGCTTCGGGGAAGGAAAGCGCCCACGGAACGGTAAGACCGATGACAAGCGGAAGGTAGTAGTAATATTGGCCCGTTTCGGAACCGGGATAGTCGCCGCGGAGCCGATCAAGGTACTCATAATTCCAAAGCGCCCATGCCGCGGGAATTTGTCGACTGACCAAAATCATCCAGGGGAGGAACATGGCGAGAAAGAGGGGAAAGCCCCACCAGAGGCCAAGCTGAGTCAGGGCGCCGCGGAGGCGCGGAAGAAATTCGGATGCGCCGAGCCGGATCGCTGCGGGGAGTGATTTGACGCCATTGGAGACCACCAGCTCGATGGGGCGATGGAGCCACCACCAGAGTGCGAGGGGCGGACCGACAAGAATGAGCGGCATCGGACCTTTTGCGAGCATGGCGAGGCCGAAGGCGACGTAGAAAAGAAAGAGGTGTCGCCGCCGGCCGCGCGGCGTCATGGCGGTGGCGGCCCACCAGAACTCTGCCACGGCCCAGGTGCAGAAGAGGGTGAGAAGTGCCTCGGCAGTGGCATTAAAAGCGAAGAGCAGCGCTCCGAGGCTGCTCGCGAAGATCGCGGCGGCGAGGAATCCGGTCGACCTTCCGAACATGGAGGCGCCGAGTCGATAGAGAAGCAGGATGGTGACGAGCGTCGCCAGAACTGAGGGAAGGCGGGCGGTGAGCGCGCTGACCGGCGTGGCCGCCGGGGTGGTTCTACAGAGCGAGCCGACGCCGTCAGCGACCGTCGAAACCGCCCCGACCATCCAGGGAGCAAGGGGGGGCTTCACGAGAAACGGCGTGTCGAGGTAATGGGGCACGAGCCAGTCGCCGGTCTGGAGAGTCTGTTTGGCGATCTGGGCCACGATGACCTCGTGATCGCCCATCGCGGGGCCGCGCAGGAGGGCGAAGCAGGCAGCCGCGAGCCAGAGCGCGCAGAGCACGAGAACGAGCTTCGGAGAAGGATGACAAAAATCTGGTAGGAAGGAAGAAGGGACGGCTTGCGGCGCGAGCTCCTTCATGCGGCACAATGTCGGATTGTAAGGTGCGAATCCATCGTTAATCGACATTATAGCCCATGGGCCGCCAGCGCCCATTCGGACGAAGGCGAAGGGCGGCTTTGACTGAAATCAGTTGATCCCTGAAACTCAACGGAAATAGCGTGAGATGTCCACAAGTGCTAAAGCTCTGTCATAAGTACAATTCCGCCGCTCCGTCAGGGCGGACGTTGTTCAGGATCAACGTACCCACGGGTTCCGCTTCGCTTCATCCCGGCGCGCCGGGACTACATGCCGCCGCCCGCTTCGGGGCGAAGGGCAATGTTGCCGTTTATCTCGGGCCGGAGCGCAATGCCGTCAATCGCCTCCGGCCGAATCGCGATTGCAGTTTTGGTCAGGTCATTTATGGCGATTAATGCCACGCCTCAATACAAGAAAGCGGAGGATCGCTATCGCGCGGCTTCGCAAGGGCCGGAACGCGTGGCCGCGCTGGAGGAGATGCTGCGGCTGGTTCCCAAACACAAGGCCAGCGAGAAGCTTCAGCAACAGATCAAGCAGAAGCTCAAGACGGCGCGGGACGAGCTTCAGCGGGCGCCAAAATCCGGGGGTCAGACGCATGACATCTTCAACGTGCCGAGTCAGGGCGCGGGCCAGGTCGTGCTTCTGGGCGCCCCGAATGTCGGAAAAAGTTCGATCATCGGCGCATTGACCAATGCCAAGGTGGAGATCGCTGAATTTCCCTTTTCGACCCATGCGGCCGTGCCGGGGATGGCGCATCATGAGGACGTGCCGATTCAACTGGTGGACATGCCGCCGATGATGGAGGGCCAGGCACAAGGGGGGATGTTGCATGCGCTGCGCCGGGCGGACGTGATCCTCATCGTGGTCGATCTTGCTGCGATCGAGCTGATCGATCAATTCGAGCAGGCGGTGAATCTGCTGAAGGCGCAGCGAATGCAGGCCGGCTCCGTCGTTTCGATTGCAGACGCCGAGGAGGACGACATTGAAAAACGCGATCTCGATGCGCTTGAGACCGCCGTGATGGCAAAGCGCGTGCTGGTCGTCGCCAACAAGATTGACGTGAGCGGCGCGAAAGACAATTTTGACACATTCAAGGAGATGGTCGGGAGCGATCTGAAAATGCGGCCGGTGTCCGCGAAGTCCGGCGAGGGACTCAAGGAAATGCTCGCGGATTTGTTTGAGTTGCTGGATGTCGTCCGGGTCTATGCAAAGAAGCCGGGCAAGCCGGCGGATAAGGAGGCGCCGTTCATTCTTCCGGTCGGCAGCACGGTGCAGGATATGGCCGAACACATACATCACGAGTTGGCGGCGAAACTGAAGACGGCGCGAATCTGGGGCGGGACGGTTCACGACGGGCAGCAGGTGACGGGGGGCCACGTGCTGACGGATCAGAACGTCGTCGAGTTGCACGTCTAGAAGTCTGCTGAGGCTTTTCCTAATCCAATGTCTTTTAAGAGCGTGCGCGACCGAATTGTTTGAATCATCCGCGGCGGTCCGGTACCATATGCCCTTCGAAGGGGAGGTTGGCCGATCCTGGCGCGCGAGGCGCGTGAGTGAGAGGACGGTCACATAGAGGGGAATAGCGGCGATGTCGTTCATACCGCGGTGTGTCTGCGCGTTCATATTTCTATTTCCGGGTCTGGCGTCCGCGGGGGGTCCGCGCGGGGCGGCGATTCCCCTGCCCACGAGCGTGGCGAATTATTACATTCGCGGCACCCAGCCGAATCAGCTCACGGATTTCATTCAATCTCCGGATGAGTGCGGGTCTTGCCACGGGGGCGAGCCGAACAATCGGGTCGACTGGGATGGCAGCCTGATGTCGCAGTCGGCCCGCGATCCGCTGTTCTACGCGGCGCTGGACATCGCGGAGCACGACGCGCCGGGCATCGGCGACACGTGCCTGCGCTGCCACGTGCCACAGGGATGGCTCGAGGGTCGGGCGACGCCGACGGACGGCTCGGCCATCGAGTGGGGGGACCGAGAAGGGGTGTCGTGCGCAGTGTGCCATCGGTCGGTCGATCCCTTCGGCGGACCGGATTCCCCGCCGCCCGAGGCTCAGATCCTCGGCGATCTGGGCGACCATGCGCCGATTCCATCGATGGATCTGATGGGATCATTCGGGCATGGGGGCAACGGCGGATTCGTGATCGATCCGGTGACGCGGCTGCGCGGTCCGTTTCCGATCAGCGCGCTGCCTCCCAATCAGACGACGCCTCCGGCGGTGAGCTGCACGCCGTTTCACAATTCGTTTTATTCCCAGCCCACGTTTGACTCCCCTTTTTTTCGTGGTTCGGAGATTTGCGCTTCGTGCCACGACGTGAGCACTCCGCATTTCCTATACAACGCGGCGGAAGACCGGTTCGCGTTTGATTTCGACAACCCCGGCCGGATCGAGCCGACGAGCAACAAATATCACATGTTTCCCCAGCAGCGAACCTACAGCGAATGGCTGCGCAGCGCATTCGCGCTGGGCGGAGTGAACATGGAGGGGCGGTTCGGAGGCACCCAGCAGCCGATGGTTTCGGAGTGCATGGACTGTCACATGCCCAAGTCGCAGGGGAACATGTGCGCATTTGTGTCGACGCAGCGCGACGATCTGGGGCGGCACTTCCTGAACGGCGCCGCGACGTGGGTGCTGGACGCGATCGGCAGGGCCTTCGGCCCCGAGGGCACGTTTGAACTGAGTTTCGATCGAGTTCTGGCGCTGCAGGAAGGCATCGGCCGCAATCGCAAGATGCTTCGATGCGCGGCGGATTTGGCCGTGGACGTGGAAACACATGCCGGCGGGACGCCGCAGCTTCGCGTGCGGGTTACGAACCAGACCGGACACAAGCTGCCGACGGGCCTTCCCGAAGGGCGCCGGATATGGCTGAACGTGGAGTTCTTCGACGCGTGCGCGACGCCGGGCGTGCCGGTCGCGGTGCACGGGGCCTACGACGCGCCGACGAACACGCTGGACGCGGCCAGCACCAAGGTCTACGAGGCAAAAGTGGGTCCGGGGCCCGATCTCGCCCCGGATGTGGGGCTGCCGCCCGGGCCGTCGTTTCACGTGGCGCTCTCGAACCAGGTCTGGAAGGACAACCGCATCCCGCCGCGGGGGTTTTCCAACGCGGCGTATTCTGCCATCAATGCGGCACCTGTCGATGCGACCTACGCGGACGGGCAATTCTGGGACGAGACGCGCTTTCCGATCCCGCCGAACGCGACGGGCGTGCGGGTGCGGCTGTTCTATGAGGCCGCGTCGCGGGAATACATCGAATTTCTTCGCGATCGCAACCCGAACGCGGCGCAGGAGGGTGATCGGGGCGAGGTGCTTTACAACCTGTGGGCCAACGGGGGCAACACGCCGCAGCCGGAGCTGATGGCGGTTTTTCCGCCGACCGAGGCGGTTGACGACGGGATGGCACCCTGCTGGCTGGCGCCGAACGATCTGGCGACGCTCGATCCGGACGGCGACGGCATCCATGCGATCGCGCCTTCGGGCGATCTGAATGGGGATTTCGTGTTCGATGATCTGGACCTGCTGGCATTCGCCGCGGCGCTGATGAGCGAGACGCCCAGTCCGGTGCTGCTTTGCAAGCTCGATTCCGAGGCGGACGGCGTGCTGAACGGGGCGGACATACAGGGGTTTGTGGATCTTCTGGCCGCTCCCTGAGTGGAAGGGGCCAAGGGGCTGAGGGGCCAAAGGATGGCACTCGCCGAACGCCGGTTTTTTTTGTTTTTCTGTAGATGCGGCGATCTGATTTCAATTTTCAACCCCTCTTTTTTTCTTCGAGACTTGAACTGGCTTG
>Ga0190265_10002216_pt1 | contig 13004 bp, 8 predicted proteins | sample Popmic124T_FD_133135 | JGI IMG/M metagenome (GOLD analysis project Ga0190265, IMG submission 133135) | Populus adjacent soil microbial communities from riparian zone of Indian Creek, Utah, USA - 124 T | ecosystem: Environmental > Terrestrial > Soil > Riparian zone | place: USA: Utah | collected... | reverse complement strand
TCTGCGAGGAAAACCCGGAAATCGTTCATCGGCGTGCTGTCGGCGGCGATTCTCGGCGTCGCCGCGTGGCTGATCGTGCCGGCTGTCACCACAACCGACGCCGTTCGTGACGCACGGACGGTTTTCTGCCTCGAGCCTTCTCAGCGAACCGCGTTGGTCGACGCGGCCGTGGCGCTCGAAATCGCCGGTGCCGACATTTCCGGCGGTGGCGCGCAGGTCGACGAAATTCTGCGGTGGCGCTCGGGTCACGAAGCCGATTTCACCCGAGCTTGCGATGCCCTGTCCGCGGTGTGCAACGTGCCAGCCGCCACCCGCACGCCGGCCGCGGCAGCCACCATCGTGTTGCCGATTCTTCTCGCGGTGCTTACCGCCGCCTTGACGTTCGTGACCACCTACCGGCGGGACAGGATGGTCCGCGACCAGACAGAAGGTGACGCTCTCCGGGCCAGCACCCAAACCTACGCTGACGCTGCCAACGCGTACCTCGACGGCTTCGCCACCTTTCCCGTCACGGCATCGCCGGCGGCGGTGGACAACGCTCGCACTGACCTGACGAGCAGACTTCGCGGTGTGCGACACCGATATCCCGAGTGGCAGGCGATCGATGGCGTGCTCGCCTGGCTGGAGGACGGTGAGCTGCCGGCGGCCGGGAAGGAACTGGCCCGGACACAGGATGGCGCCAAGCGCCATTCCCACATCGAGATGGCGAAAAGCCAAGTAGGCCAGGTGGTCGATGTCTGCAACCGGATCGTGAACTCACTTGCCGACCCCGCCAGGCCGGACCCGGAGTTGGAACGCCCCTTGAGCGGGATGAGCCGGCCGTGACCGCCGACAAGTCCGAATCGAAATCGGCGAAACCGCCGCGGATCAACCCTTTCCTGATACCCAAGCGGGAGCACATGCCCAAGGCGGCGTTGTGCCCGTGGCGATGGGCCGACCACACCGAGTTCTACGTCGAGGTGGACAACTACGCCGACTCGCTGGAGATCTTCGACGCCAGTTTCGCCGATCCCGCACTGTTGCAGGAAAACTCGCGGCTCGTGCTCGTGGCGGGCGACTCGGGCTGCGGGAAGTCCGCACTGATCAACCACTGCGTGCACTTGCTCGCCGAGAGGCTTCCGAGCCCGCTGCGAGCCGTACCCGTCGACCTGACCAGGGAGGTCGAGGACGAGTCGGGACACGAGATGGTAATCGACATCCCCAAGCGGATGTCCTATATCGGCGACAAGTTGGTCAAGAAGCTGGCTGCCAAGAACCTGATCGGTGAGCCGGTCCTGGGAACGTTGCAGGGCCTGGGCGATCGCCCGCACGAACTGCACGCGGAGCTCGCCAACGCCTTGGACAGCAAGGAAAACTTCGACGTCGTGCTTCTGCTACTTCTTCCCACCATGGAGTTGGTCCAGGAGGTCGAGAAGTACGCCGCTCTGTCCGGCCGGCGGGTCGTGTATTTCGCGGAGTCGTTGCTGGTCAGGTCCCAGGCCGAGGGACTCGCGAACAGCCGGGGTGCGGAGGTCCCGCCGGTCATCATGACCGTCGGCACCCTGAACCCGGGTGACGTGGGCAAGTTCGTGGACGCGCGGTTCGAGGAGGCCAGGACGCGGGGAGACTTCCCCGGCTTGGCCGACGAACTGATCGAGGAATTCGAGAACGGCAGGGAAATGTCGATCGCACGATTACAACAGACGCTCGCACGTATTTACATGCTGGCCATGAAAAAGGGCGAGAAGTACGCGAGTAATTGGACGATCAGTCTCAGGGAAGCCCAAGAGCTTCTCTTTCACGATACACTCGAGGGGAACGAGTGAGATGAGGCCGATACTATGACCGGATCAGGCCGTTACGCTGGCAACCCGTTCTCACCCGTAGCTGTGGCCGTCACCTCCGACACGGAGAGTGAGGGGCCGAATATCGAGACCGAGGCCATCCGCAAGGGTGAACGTTTCCTCGACGGCTACCTCACTCCGGAAAAGCTGGACAACGCAGGCGGGGTGCTCGCGGTGTCGGGTGAGCACGGTACCGGAAAGACATACCTGGCAATGCGCCTCGTGCGGCGTGCACGACGGGCCGACCCACCGGTCAACGCGATGTACCTGGACGTCGCCTCCGACACTTTCATCGGTTTGTACGGCCGCTTCCTCACTCGGCTGGGCCGGGACGCGGTGCGCAAACTAGTCAACGACTACTACGCCGACATCGTCGCCGACTCGCTTGCCAGCGGTTCCACGTTCACCGTGGCCAAGCATGTTCGATCCGGAGAGATCGACCCGAGCCTCGTGGTCGGCGGCTACCAGATGATGGAAAGCGCTCTTCTTCGCCGGGTTTCCGAGCAACTGGTCAGCGAGTTGCGCACCATCACGGACAACGTCGCCTTCGGGGCCGCACTGACCTTGTTGCTGCGCCCCGGCTACGACGACGCGGTGTGGGACTGGCTCAAGGGCGGCGCACCACACCCCGCGCTGGTGGAACGCGGTATCACCCATCGCATCGACGACGAGGTGTCGGCACTGGACGCCATGGGTGTCTTCGCTCTGCTGTACGGGCGGAAGAACCGGCGATTCGTCCTCGCGATCGATGAGGTCGACAAGGTGCTCATGAGCAAGCCACTCGAGGTGGAGACTGCCAACGCGTTGCAGCGTCTCCTTCAGGTCTTTCTCAGCGCCGGATCGTTCGTCGTGCTGTGCGGGCTGCCGGAGTATCGCCGGGTCCTCGGTTCGGACCTCACCGCACGTATCGGTCATTCGATGACGATGCCGCCGCTGACCGGCAGGGACGTCATGAAGTTCATCGCCGACGCGCAGGATAACGAGGCCGAGCTACCCAGGGTCGAGTTCAAGGCGACGGCCGTGGAGCACCTGGTCCGGCTCGTCGACGGCAACCCGCGCCGGGTCATCCAGCTCTGCCACGAGCTCTACCGGATAGGCGTGGAGGAGAACAAGTCGATCGACTCCACGTTGGTCGAGACCGAGGTACGAAAGCACGTCGACGTGGCGAGCGTCGAGGACGTGACCGCGATCGTGCGCGATTTGCTCGATGCGGCCGGTTTCGGATATATCGCGAACCACTACCTCGGAATCCGCAATTCACGGGTGCAGTTCTGGCTGGACACCGGGACGGATTCAGGTGTCGCGGTGCTCATCGTCGACTCCGTGCTCGCCGATGATGTCGCCACGCTGCTGGCCCGGCTCAACGCCGTGCGCACGGCGCGCCAGGCCGTCGAGGTGGTGCTCGTGGTCACCGGGCTCCTCGACCCGGCCACCACGGACGAGCTGGGCAAACGGATTGTCGGAACGCCGCTGCGCTATGACCGGAAGAATTTCGCCACGGACTTCCAGGCCGTCCTTCGATCGCTCGCCAACCGCTTTGAGCGGCTCGGCGGCACGAACCCGATGTCGGCGGTCCGGGAGTGGATGGTGCGGCTGAACATGCAGTACAACAGCACGCAAGCGCTCGTCGAACGGATCGGCCGCGATGTCGAGCGCTTGACCTCGGACAGCGAGAACCAGTACGCGAACCTGCGTGACCGGGTCACCGTCTTCAACATGGCGGCCAACGTGAGCGCGGCCGGGGTCGACGAAGGCGAGCGGGTGAGGCGTTTCCCGGCCGCGGTGGCCAAGGTGTTCCAGGAAGCGCTGACCGCGCTGGACCGGCTCGGACATCCGGATGCCGTGTTCGACGACATTCTCGGCGATGCCGAGGATACGGCCGAATACCACCGGCGGGTGACCCAGCTGCAGAACCGGCTTGCCGCGGCGGGGGTGTACCGGGCGGCCGGAGTCCTGCACATTCTGCGGCGGTGGGTCGTCTCGTTCTCCAACGCCACCGCGACCTGGTTCGTCAGCGAAGGGACCTCGGCGCGCGACTCCGGGCCGGCGCGAAGCCGGTTCGACCAGTTGTGCCGCGCGTACGAACGGGTCGCGGAGACCATGCCGTTGAACGAGGTCGGCCCGTTGGTTCGGCTGGTCGGGGACGGGACCACGCCCGGCGCCACACAGCTCAGTGACGCGACGGTCCGGGTACGTGTCGACGAATTCCGGATGCAGTATCAGCAACTCGGTGGCCGGGTGCGGCAGACCGTGCTTGCCGAGCTGTCGCCGCCATGACCTCCCGCGACGTCCTCGCCGCATGGTCGCGTTGGTCGACAGCGGCGCTCTTGTCGGGCTCGCCCACTTCTTCGGCTTCCGCGTTGCGAAGGTAGCGGCCACCGAATCCGTACAGCACGTTCGTCACCACGATCGCGACCGCGATCACCGCGACGGCGCCGGTGAAATCGGGTTCGAGCACCAACGCCAGCACGATGGCGGTCAACCCGTTCTGCTGACTGAGCACGAGGTTGAGCCGCTCGATGCGATCGCGCCGCAGGGAAAGCAGCCAGCCGGTCAACATCTGCGCGCCGAACGCGGCACAACCGAGGAGAACGCCCTTTCCCACCACGCCTGGGGTCAGCTGTTCGGCGGTCCCGGCCAACACGATGCCGAGTGCCGCGGTGGCGACCAGAAGGGCGCCGAACACGACGCCACGTGCGGATTTCGTCCATCGGTCGTACGGTCGGAAGAACAGCCCGACGAGTGCGATCCCCAGCATCAGAGACTGCATGACGCCGACGGTCGCGTACACCAGCGCGACCACAGCGACGATTACCTGGCCGAGCCGGGCGGCGACCGTCCCGGAACTGAGCTGCTCGGGCAGCCGGGCGGCCTTCGCCATCCGCCAGGCGATGAATGCAAGGCCGGCGAAGACGGCGTTCAGCAGCACGTTGAGAAGGAAGGTGGCCGTGGGAGAGGTGGCCGACGCGGGCGTGCCGATTCCGTCTGCCTGCAAGGCAAACATCGAAAGATAGACCGTGAGCAGCACGGTTACCGGATCGTCGAACGAAGCCCAGGCGTTGAGCACCGCACGAGCCGACGCCGACATTCGTTCCCGTCGCTGGGCGGCCACCACGGCGAGCGGGTCGATCTGTGCGACCGCGACGCCGAGCACGAGGCTCATGGGATCGCGGTAGAACAGGAACAGAACCCCGGAGATCAGCGCCACCTTCAGCAGGACGCCGACCGACACGGCGAGCAGCACGATCCGGACGTTTCCGCGCAAGGCCGCGAGGTCGATATCTCGCGTGCTGCCGTACAGGCCGACCGCCAGCAGGCCGAGCACCAGGTAGTGATAGCCCGAGCTCACGTAGATGTCGCCGAAATCGAACAGCTGGGCACCGCCCCAGCCGACAGCCAACGCCAGCAGCAGGATTGCACCTCTACCGCTGCTCATGGCACGCCCACCCTCGCCGCCGTAAGTCTCCAGTCTAGCCGGACGCCTTCCGCCGTAACGATCGTTGCCAGGGATTAACTCTTCACACTAGCGAGTGGAATCTCGCATTCCTGCGCCAATTGCGCCATGCGCAGATCCGCTTGGCGCACGCGCGGCTGGAACAGCGTCACACCGACCAGCTGTGCACCGCTGTTGAGCCGGTAGTAGTAAACGGCGCCCTGCTCGACGTCGAGAACGAGTCGCTTGAGTCTGCCCCGCAGCGTCTGGGCGCTGACCCGGTTGAGGCTCGAGCAGATGTCACCGAGCTGACCGCTCAACCTCCGGTAGTGGGTCCGCCGCTGCAGTGGGGTCGTCTCCCTGCCGAAATACTGCCGCATTGACCGGTGTTCGAACGTGTCACCGAGATACACGACCTCGTCGCCCAGGCAGAACGCGACCAGGTGGAGCAGGGTCGGATCGAGTGCGTTGCGGCAGGCGGTCTCGATCTCGGGCGGGATCACCGAGTCGCCGTCCACGGTCTCGACGTGCGGCTCGTGTGGCGACCGGCCGGTGTCAGGCACCTCGTGTTCGGTGTCGTATCCGCCCACGTTCTGCCCGGACAGGCCGAGTTGCTTGCGCAGGGCGTGGACGAGCGAGGCAATCGAGCGGTCGACACCGTTGGACTCATCGATGTAGCCGTGGCCCGCGGTATAGGTCGTGCCGACCACGAACTGCTGGCGCACCACTGGGTCGCAGACGACCTCGGCATCGGTGGTGCGGAGCACGGCACGGATCAGCGGGCCGGTGTGGCCATCCCGAAGCAGGCGGTCCAGCTGCTCGAACTCGTGGCAGAGCTGCCTGCCGAGCCGGCGCAGACCATGTCGATCCGACATGCTCGCCGGGGCCGGTGCGTCGTGTTCACCGCCGAGGACGTCCAGCGCGAAGTCCAGGACACGATCGGTGTAAAAGGCGAGGTGGTGCAGGTCAGCCGTGCGTGTGACGGCATCGCGGCATATCCGGTACATCACGTCGTCCTGTGACTTTTCGACGTGTCCGCCGACGTGGATGTTGACCTGTGTCTGATGGTCGTCCTGCGCCATGTCGTTCCCCCAATGTCGTCATCCTGTTCATGGCATCGAAATGTCCAGGTCGATCGTCTGCCATTCCAGCTCCTGGTCACGCGCGGCCTGCTGGTTGGCCTCAGCGATCCGCCGGTAGCGGTGGTTCACCTTCAGGTAGTCGGCGCTGGCCAGGACTGCCTCGTCGGCCGCGGTGCGAGCCTCGTCGGCTCGACCGGCGGCGGCCAGGACAGCGGCGTGGTCGATCCGTGCGGCGATCGTGTACGGGTGGGCCGGACCGAGGGACGCCGTCAGCGCGTTCAGACCCGACCTGGCCGGCTCGATCGCCTCTTCGTTCTGCCCAGCCGATGCCAGCGCCAGTCCCAGCTCCACCCGGCAGATCGCCGGAGACGGGTGGTTCTCGGGCATACCCGGTCGCGCGAGGAAGCCCGCCAGTGCCGCCTCGGCAAGGAGCACGGCCGTTGCCGGCTCCCCGATCACCCGGTGGGCGGTGGCGTAGCTCAGCTTGCACGCCAGTGTCTGCGGATGCCCTTCACCGAGCACGTCGCGCATGTCCCGCAGAGCCTCCGCGTTGAGACTCTTCGCCGACGTGTTGTCCTCCGCGGGATCCAGCCGCAGGCTGATCGACCGCAACCAGTTCACCATGACGACTTGGGGTGCGGTGGGCGAGAACCTGCCGACGGCCAGATCCCGTGCGAGCCGGAGCGTCTCGATGGACGCGGCCGTCTGCCCGACGACCCTTTCGTACACCCCGAGGTTGGCCAGCGCCTGCCACCTGCCCTGGTCGTCGTCGCCGAGCAGGCGCACTCGGTGTTCGTGGTGGACGTGGGCAAGCTCCAGCGCGCGAGTGAAGTCACCGGCGTGGAAATACGACACGACGAGGTTGCTCTGTGCGGCCAGCGTGAGCGGGTGGTCCTCGCCGAAAGCCTCGCGCAACCCGGCCAGCGTTGCGATGTCCTCGTCCAGCGCGTCGTCGAACCTGCCGAGTGCGCGCAGGTCGGCACCGAGGCCGCCGGCCGTGAGCAACGCCCGGAAATGCGTCGGGGAACGCATCAGCCGCAGGTTGTCGAGCGCGTGGGAATTCAGTTCGAACGCTTTGTCGAATTCACCGAGGCCGCGGTAAAGATTGGCGAGCTGGGCCTGGAGGAGGCAGACGAACGGATCCTTCTCCGTGTGTTCTGCCCGCCATTTCTCGAGGAGTTGCCGGACGGGTTCCAGCGCCAGCTCCCACAGGTCGGGTTCACTGGTGCGGAACAGGTACCGGACCTGGTTGACCAGCCACTGCCGCACAGCAGGATCCGAGGTCTCCTCGGCGCCGGTGGACATGATGTGCCGGTTGAGGTCGGCGAACCGCAGCGACGAGCCCGGCTCGTTCATCTCCAGTTCGGTGGGGGCGTACTGCGCCAACGCCAGCAGCACCTGTTCCTGCAGCCGTTGCCGGTAGCCCTCGGGGAGCGTGTGCTGCAGGGTCTGCCGGACAACCCTGGACAGGGTCACCGTCCTCGCCGGACCCCAGTCCACTTGGAACAGACGTAGCCGGTGGCCGTAGCCGAGGAGCTGGTCGATCTCCGCGACGTCGGCGGTCAAGCGCACGGCGTCCGGGCCGCCCAGTTCCGCGAGCTTGCCGATGACCGCCCCGGAACGCAGCAGTCCGAGGCTGGCGCCCTGTGGTGAGAGGAACGAGCAGAACTGGGCGAGCAGCAGCGTCAGCCTGCCCTCCACCGTCTTGCCCAGGCTCGCGGACATGACGGTGATGACTCGGGTGACGTGGTCGGCGTCGCTCGCGGTCGTGCCGAGCCGGACGGCGAACTCGTCGAGCACCTCCCGGCTGGTCTGCCGTGCGGCGTCGGGCACGCTGGTGCGACGCCGTGTCTCGTCGGCCAGCCACGCCGCGGCCAGTTCAAGGGCCAGCGGCACGTGCCCGAGGACCTCGGTCAGCCTGGTGATCTGCTCGGGTTCGTCGAGCCCCGGTAGCAGCCGGCGCAGCACGACCGCACTCGCGTCCGCGCTCAGTGGAGGCACAGTGAGCCCGCTGTCCGTGCCGGACGCGATGATGATGTGACCACGTGCGGGCTGCGGGAGCAGATCCTCGTAGAGCTCGGCGCTGTCGGCGTGGGCGAAGATCAGCAGCCACCGGTCGGTCACGCGGTCCGAGTGGAGCAACCGGAGCGGACCGGGCACGTCGGCGGTAGTGACTTCCCGCAGGCGACGGCTCAGCATCATGACGCTCGCCAGCACCGACTCCCGGTCGTACGCAGGGATCCACCACACCACGTCGTAGTCGGTCATGAACCGGTCGGCGTACTCGCGGGCAAGTTCGGTCTTGCCGACTCCGGGAGGACCGGCGACGGTCACCGGGGCACCGTCGCCGTACAGCAAGTGATCCCGGATGTCCTCGATGGCGTCGTCCCGGCCGACCACGGCGGCGCGGCGCGGCGGCAGCTGGACCACGACGGGCCGGCTCGACGGGTGACGTACGGTGGCCGGCTGCCTCTCCGGCGCCCCGGGGGGCCGGAGGAGGCCGAAGTGCGTGTGCAGCTTCACCGCCGCCAGCTCGGCGTCCGCACCGGCGAGCGTGAGGACCGTCATCCCGGGCAGTGCCTCGGTTTCGCCGACGATGATCTGAGTGCGTCCGGCGAACCGGCCGTCGAGATCCCCGATGGCGAGGTGCTGCCCGTACTGGGGGAACGTGGGCGAACCGACCACCACGAGCTCGACCGGTTCCGGCGTCGTGCCGCCTTCGCGCAACGTGCTGACCTGCGCTCCGGCGGCTCGCAGCTCGGCGATGACCCAGTCGGCCCAGCGCCGGTCTGCGGGCGCGTACGCCACGAGGAAGTGGTCCGGCGTGCCACTGTCGGCGATGCCGACGGAACGCCGGTACCGGGCGATGTAGGAGGCGGGTGTGTCGCCGATGCTCCGGACGGCGCCGAAGGTCACCGCGTCTGCCAGACGGATGTACGCGTCGGTGATCGGCCGTTCGGCCGTGGGCAGTTCGGTCAGCAGGGCGAGCACCGGTGTGTCGGTCGCGACCTCCGGTACCGAGAGCACATCGCTCTCGCGCCGCGGGTTCGCTGCCAGTAGCTCGGCGAACCGGGTGTCCGGGTCGGACCGGCCCACCCCGGCGGTCAGCTGGACGCCGCCGTGGAGCAGGGCCAGGGGCACCAGCTGGATTCCGCCCGGCGCCAGCCGGTGCAGCGACTGCCCGATCGACGCCGCCTCGGCCACCGCGCTTCGCCGGTGGGAGAAGCACAGCACGGCGACGTCACACATCCGAGCGACCAGGTCGTAGGTGGCTCCGGCCCCGCCTTCGGACTGCTCCCGCAGCGAAGGCGCGTTGATGATCACGTAGTTGTACGACGACTGGACGAGCTTCGCACGAAGCCGGTCCGCGTCGCCGCCTCCCCGCGTCGGGTCGATCGCCTGGGACGTGAGGATCTCGATGGTGCCCCGGTCGGCCGGCAGCACGAAGCTGGTGGCAGCCAACGTTTCCGGCGACGGCAGGCCGAACGCGGTGGTGAACTCCCGCGCCGGGCTGTTGCCGACCTCGTGCGGCGAGCTCGTGCCGGCCATGAAGGGGGTGAGATAGTCCGCGACACGGTGCACGGCGTCCGCGAGGTCCAGCACGAGTACGGACTGTTCCGCGCTGGCCAGGACCCAGGCGAGATTCGCGATCGCGCCGGACCTGTCGACCGCGTCGTCGGCGGAGATGAACGCGACGAGCGTGGCCTGGCCATGTTGTTCGGTGTGTGCGCGGCTCATCAACAACTCACATCGCTGCGGGAGAAGGAAGATTACGAGCGCCGCACGGCATCAGAGTGAGACCTGGTGCATGGCGAACTGCTCAGCGTCGGCGTCGGGGACGACAAGCGCACGGCGCAGCGCGCGTCTCAGCGCGGTGTCGGGGAGCGTGGCCAGCTGATCAAGAGAGAGATCGTTGACGTCGACCAAGTCGGACTCTATCTCGGCTGGTTGCTCCACCTGGCCCCTCCCGCTGGATTTTGTTCCGCGCCATAAGTCAAAACATCTCAGTAGCATAGCAACGTGACTGTCGCCGGTGACGACTTCCTCGCAATGTCCGGTGTTTGTCACCTATCTGCCCCTCCCGGGGGCAAGGAAGGCGGGCTCATGGCGGGCGCCCCAGGGATAGCACCACACCCGTTGCGCCAATTCGTGGTCAAGTTGCACAGCCGCTGCAATCTCGCCTGCGAGTACTGCTACATATACACGATGGACGACCAGCGGTGGCGTGAACGGCCGCGAGTCCTCTCGCCGAAACTCGCCGAACTGACGGCGCGGCGCATCGCCGACCACGCGCACCGGCACAAGGTGCCCGAAGTGCGGATTGTGCTGCACGGTGGCGAGCCCCTGCTGGCCGGCACGGCGGCGATCACCCATTTCGTCTCCGCCGTCCGGACCGCGCTCGGCGACCGGACGCGGGCGGTGATCACGCTGCAGACCAACGGAACGCTGCTGACCGAGACCCGCCTGCGCGCCCTCGCCGCGCTCGGTGTGTCGATCGGGGTGAGCCTGGACGGCACAGAGGCGAGCCAGGACCGGCGGCGTGACCACCGGGGTGCGTCGAGCCACTGCCTGGTCACCGCCGGGCTGGCCCGGTTGCGTGCGCCGCACAGGAGACACCTCTACGCGGGCCTGCTGGCCACGATCGATCTCGCGGCGGATCCCGTCGAGACCTACGAGGCACTGCTCACGCACGAGCCGCCACAGGTCGATTTCCTGCTGCCGCACGGGAACTGGTCCGCGCCGCCACCCGGCCGGGACGTCGGGGCGACGGCAACCCCGTACGCAGACTGGCTGATCGCGGTGTTCGACCGCTGGTACCGCGCGCCGAGCCGGGAGACCGGGATCCGGTTGTTCGAGGAGATCATCCGGGGCCTGCTGGGTGGTACCTCACGAATGGAAGGAATCGGTCTCGGCCCGCTGGTCCTGGCCGTCGTCGAGACCGACGGATCGATCGAGATGTCGGACACGCTGGCCTCCGCCTACCACGGCGCGGCGAGCACAGGCCTGAACGTCGAAGATGACTCGTTCGACGCGGTCCTGTCCGTGCCCGCGGTGCGCGAGCAGCAGCTGGGCGCGGACGGGCTTGCCGCCGCCTGCCGGCGGTGCACCGTGCACCGGGTGTGCGGCGGGGGCTTGCGGGCGCACCGGTTTCGCGCTGGTCACGGCTTCGACAACCCGTCGGTCTACTGCCGGGACCTCCTGGGCCTGATCAGGTACATCCGCACCACTCTGGCCCGTGACGTCGCCGCGATCCGCGCGGCCTCGGCGGTGTGATGACCGAGATCGCTCCCCGGTGCCGCTTGCCGGTGCCGATGTTCGCAGAGCTGGCCGCGGGTGGCGGCGGTGTTGACGTGATACGCAGGCTGCGGCAGGCCAACCGGAGCAGGACCCTGCTGGCGATCGGGCTCATCGCCACGGAGACAGCTCGCCAGGCCCATGCGGACGCGCCTGTGGTCGCCGCCGCCTACCGCGTGCTCGATGAGCTGCGGGAGCAGGCACCGGATGCCGCGGCTCGCGTGCTGGACGACCCGGCCGTGGGCATGTGGGCGATCGGCACCGCCCGCGGTCTGGCGGGCACGGCCCTGGCGGCGCGGCCTGGTGCCCTGGCTCAGATCGCCGCCGCGGTGGCCGTCCGCGCGGGGTTGCCCGCCGAGTTGGGTGTCGCCGGCGGACCGGACCTGCGGCTGCCGTCACTGGGCACCATGCGGCTGCCCGGTCCGGCCATCCGCATCCGCCCCGGCGGCGCGGAAACCGTCGTGACCGGCGGTGGGCAGTCCGTACGCATTCCCGGGGCCGTCGGCGAACCGGCGGCGGGGTGGCGGCCGATGGTGACCGCGGCACTCGGCGCGCGGACGGTGCCGCTGGAGGACTGGGCGTTCACCTCATTGCCCGGAGGATTCGCCGGTGAACCGCAGTCACCGGCGCCCAGCCACGCAACCGCCTGGAGCGAGATGCTGACGGCGAGCGTGCGGCTGCTCGAACATCATGGTCTGGCCGGCACGATCACGGAAACTTTGCGATCGATCGGGCCGCTGCGGTCGCGGGCCCAGAACAGCGCGACGTTGGCGGACGCGTTCGGCTGCGTGTTGATGACCCTCCCGTCGGATGCGCGGACCGGCGCGGTCACCCTCGTCCACGAGGTCCAACACGCGAAGCTAGCCGCGCTGATGGACTTGGTTCCGCTGGTGGAATCTGTTGCTTCTCAACGCTTCTACGCGCCATGGCGGCAGGATCCGCGGCCGCTGCTGGGGTTGCTCCACGGCGCGTACGCGTACCTGGGCATCATCGCCTTCTGGCGGCGCCAGCGCCAGTTCGAACAGGACTCCGATGCCGAATTCATCGCCGAAGTCGAATTCGCCCGGTGGCGGCAGGCGACGACGGAAACCGTGCACACCATCGTGTCTCGACCGGAATTGACCTCGCACGGTCGGACGTTCACCGAATACATGTCGGCAACCCTGGCCGAAATGTCGTCCGACTCCGTTTCCGCATCGGCGCGCAAGGCGGCCGAACGCCTCAACAACACCCACCGGGCGCGGTGGAAGCTCACCTAGGCTGCGTCTCTAAATCGCGTATCCCGGCGAAGTTGGCGAGCAGCTCAGCTCGCCCGGCGTAGTCGCCTGGTCGGCGCGTTGCGTCCCATGTAGACGGTCAGTTCGACGACCG
>Ga0190265_10002214_pt1 | contig 13005 bp, 11 predicted proteins | sample Popmic124T_FD_133135 | JGI IMG/M metagenome (GOLD analysis project Ga0190265, IMG submission 133135) | Populus adjacent soil microbial communities from riparian zone of Indian Creek, Utah, USA - 124 T | ecosystem: Environmental > Terrestrial > Soil > Riparian zone | place: USA: Utah | collected... | reverse complement strand
GCCCGGACACTCGTATCGCGAACATCGGGGCCACCAGGCCGACGAAACCGATCACACCCGAGACGGCGACGCCGGCTCCGGTCCCGATTCCGGCGGCGACCAGGATCCAGGTCGCTGTTCTTCGAACGTCGACCCCCAAGCCGCGGGCCTGAGCGTCGCCGAGGGCCATCAAGTCCAACGATCGCGCTCGAATGCCGATGACCACAACCCCGGCCAGCATGAGAGGGGTGGCGAACGCGAGTTGGGGCCAGGTGACCGACCCGAAGCTGCCGAACACGAAATAGGTGAAGGTGGGCAGCCGTGGGCTGTCGCCGATGAACACGATCACCACGGTCCAGGCAAGAAGCGTGAGCCCAAGGCCTACACCGAGCAGGATGAGGCGATTCCCTGAACCTGCGACGGCAGTCAACCGGTGGGTGGCCAGCGCCACCGCTACCGCCACCAATGCGCCAAGTGCGACCGCGGCCACCGGGGGCACGCCGGATGGGGTGAACAGTGACCCGATCACCACCCCCAATCCGGCCGCGGACGAGATCCCGAGGAGATATGGCTCCGCCATCGGGTGTCTGTAGACACCTTGCAGCCCGACACCGGCGACGGCGAGCCCGCCCCCGACAATCACGACCGCGAGGGCTCGAGGCAGACGCAGATCCCAGATCACGGCCTCATCGATTCGGGGCGCGGAACCAAGCCCGAGGCCAGAGAGCAGGCCGTCCCAGACCTCGGAAGGGGTTAGTGAGACCTCGCCAACGGCAAGGCTGACCAGCGACACCCCGGCGAGGGCCCCGATCAGGAGGGCGAGGCGTCTGGTCAACTCTTCAAGGGGGCCAGGTCCTCGATCAGGAGACGCAGGGAGTCGGCGATTCTCGGGCCGAAGGTGAGGAAGTCCCCTTCTGGGTAGGCGAGGATGGCCTGGTTCTCTCCCGCTGGAGTCTGCGCGATGCCGGGCAGTTCGAGGAAGGCGTCGACTCCGCCGATCATCTCCACCCCTTCCGCGGGAACGATGATCACGTCGGGCGCTGCCTCGACGAGAGCCTCAGCGGTCACCGGCGTCGTCCCTACGATCCCGATCTCGGACCCGGTGTCGATTGCACCGGCGGCCTCGATGAGGGGTTTCGTCGTCATCCCGTCGCCGAAGAGCAGGTTGACGTCGGGGCCGCGGGTGTAGATGTATGCCACGCGGAGGTCGCTCGGCGGCTCCCCGGTCGCGACTTCCTCCACCTCGGCTTCGACTCTTGCCGCAAGAGTCGAAGCTTCCTCCGGCAGATCCAAGAGATCCCCGATGGCCTTGATCTTTTCGTAGAGCTCGTCGAAAGACCCTGGCACCTCGAGGATCTCCACGGAAACCCCGGCCGCCTCGATCTGGTCCAACGCGGTCGCCGGGGCGGTCTGGCTGTCCCCGATCACCAGGGTGGGGTCGGCGCCGAGGACGCCCTCGGCCGTGAGGAATCGTCCCACCCCGACAATCGGCAGTTCAGTCGCTGCCTCCGGTGCAACCGTGGTCAAATCGACGCCGACTACCCGGTCACCAACGCCCAACTCGAACAGGATCTCGGTGATGTCCCCCGAGAGGGAAACGATCCGCGTCGAGTCGACGGGCTCAGCAACGACACCGGGATCGGCGCATGAGGCGAGTAGGGCGGAGACTGCGACCAGAGCGACGAAGGCCCGCCTCATCCAGTCGGACAACCCACCCGGGCCGAGGACATGATCCCGCAGAACATCTCGCGGGAGATCTTCCAACCGTCCTCGGTGAGGACCGCGTCACCCTCGAGGCCCGGATACGTCGGATTGCCGGCGAACATCAAGGTGTAGGTCACTTGGGCAGTCTCACCGTCGATGACCACGGCATTGACCTCGGTGGTCACTCCACCCACCGACTCTCCGGTGGCGGCGTAGTCGGCCACTGTGTCTTCGAGACCGGCCGAGTCGACCAGCACCGCAGCCTTCTCGTCGAAGGTGGTAGTGCTGTCGAAGGCAACGGAGTAGATCTCCACGATCGCATCCACCTCGGGATCCTCTCCGGGGACGATGGGCTCGGGCGCCGCGGTAGTCGTGGTCTCGGCGACAGTGGTCGTCGTGGGTTCGAAGACGGTCGTGGTCGTCTGCTCGACGACGGCGGTGGTTGTTGTGTCCTCGCCCGTCGTGGTCGTGGCGGTATCCGCTCCACAGGACGAGACCATCGCCACGACCGCCATGAGGGACATGAATTTGGTGGTTCTTCGCATGGCCGGCGACTGTGCCAGGGTTCCGAATCGACTCCCAGTCGGAATCCCTGATCAGGTCCCCATCCTCGAATGCGAGCCTTTTTGACGGTCAGGTTCCATTGCTGCAAACGTTTTACTGCATTCGCTTGCGCGGTCGAGCGGAGTTCGTTTATTGTCGCCGCACCATTCATGGATGAATGGAAGTTGGCAATCCCCTGGAGGAGGATCGTATGGACCCAACACGACCGGCTCTGTATGGCACATCTCGGCGAAACTTTCTGAGGGCGGTGGGCGTGGTGACTGCTGCGGGCATGATCAATGCCTGCACCAGTTCCGGCGGAGCCTCGACCACCGCGGCAGCCGGTGGCGCCGGAGGTGGCGCCGGAGCGGGGGACTTCCCGGAAACCCCGCGATGGAATTTCGTGTTCGTCAACCACGTGACCACGAACCCATTCTTTGTTCCAACCGTCTACGGGATCGAGGATGCCTCGGCGATCCTGGGAACGACCTTTCAGTGGACCGGCTCGGAGATCGCCGACAACGGCGAGATGGTCAACGCCTTCGAGGCAGCTATTGCCGCCGAGGCCGATGGCATCGGGATCGCCATCGTCGACCTGGACGCCTTCAACGGCCCGACCGATGAAGCGCTGGCGGCCGGGATCCCGGTTCTCTCCTACAACGCAGACGCACCCAACAGCCGTTTGGCCTATGTCGGGCAGGATCTCTACGGGTCCGGGTTCGCGATGGGTCAGCGAATCGTCGAACTGGTCGGTTCCGGCAAGGTCGGGTTGTTCATCGCCACTCCGGGCCAGCTCAACATCCAGCCGCGTATCGACGGGGCGATGGATGCCATCGCCGAGTCCGGAGCCGACATCGAGGCACTCGACATTGCCACCGGTGCCAGCCTGGAGGAGGAGTTGAGCACCATCGAGGCCTGGTATCTGGGCAACACCGACGCAACCGGGATGTTTGCGGTCGACGCGGGAAGCACCCAGGGGGTGGGCCAGGTCGTGCAGTCACAAAATGCGCGGGACAATGGGCTCCTGGGCGCCGGTGGTTACGACCTCCTGCCAACCACCATCGAGTTGGTGTCGGAAGGTGTCCTCGACTTCACCATCGACCAGCAGCCCTATCTGCAGGGATTCCTGCCGGTGCTCTACATGTACCTGTACAAGCTGTCCGGTGGGGTGGCGACTCCTCCGGAAACCAACACCGGCCTGGTGTTCTTGGACCAAACGTCGGCACAACTCTTCCTCGAGACCGAGAGTCGCTTCGAAGGTGACGCCGAAGAGCAGAAGATTCTGGAGCCCGTTGCCTGAACCGAAGCCTGTATACAGGTAGACCGTGAACGACATCTCAACCCATGACTCCGGTGGGCTCGACAAGGGCCCGCCGGAGTCGCGTTCCGCCGGCGGGCGAATCGCCGAGTTCCTGCTGCGAAGACCTGAGTCCACCATCGCCTTGGTGGCGATCGCACTCGCCATCTACTTCACTCTCGCCACCGACGTCTTCCTGACCACCCCGAATATCCGGGTCATCTCCCAGTACCTGATCGCACCCGCCATCCTTGCCGCCGGCCAGGTGATGCTGCTCATCTGTGGCGAGATCGACCTCTCGCTGGGCAACGTCTATTTCATGACGCCGTTCCTCGTTTTTTTCGGCATGGAGGCCGGCCTCCCGCTTCCGGTTGCATTGATGGTCGGAATCCTCGGAGCGGGGGTAGTCGGTTTCATCAACGGCTCGATAACGATCCGATTCGGAGTTCCCTCGTTCATAGCCACCTTGGGCATGGGTTTCGTCATCAACGGGCTCACCCTGACCATCTCCGACGGCTTCCCGAAACGCGCACCCTCCAGTGGCGTCGCCGCCAACATCCTCGGTCTCACCGGCTTCTCGGGGCTGATGTGGGTGCTGATCGTCGTGGCCGTGATGCACATCGTCCTGACCCAAACTCGGTGGGGTGTTCACACCATCGCCACCGGGGGCAACCGGATCGCTGCCAACGAGGCAGGGGTCCCCACGAGGAAGATCAGGATGCGCAACTTCATCCTCGCCGCCTGCTTGGCCGGATTCGCCGGCGTGCTCGAAGGGATTCGGGTCGGGTCGTTCGATCCCGGTGCGGGGGTTGCTTCGGGAAAGGTCTTTGAAGCGGTGGCGGCGGCGGTGATCGGCGGCACCGCCCTCCTCGGGGGGTCGGGCACTGTGCTTGGCGCATTCCTCGGTGCGTTGGTGCTGGCGATCCTCCGCGACGGGTTCGTCCTCCAGGGGATCAGTGCCTTCACTTACAGCATGGTCCTCGGTGCCGCGATCATCCTGGCCATGATCCTCAACTCGGTCGCCCTCAAAGCCCGGATCAGATCACAGAGCTTCAAGACATGACAGAAACCACCGACCCCAAGCGTTCGATCGTCCGGGCCGAGTCCATCGGGAAGCGGTATGGGCCGGTCGTCGCCCTGCGCGACGTCAGCCTCCGGCTGGCGCCGGGGGAGGTGCTCGGCCTGATTGGTGACAACGGCGCCGGCAAGTCGACACTGATCAAGATCCTCACCGGGTTCCATCAGCCTGACGAGGGCAAGATCTACATCAACGAGGAGGAGACCGTCCTGCGTTCTGTCTCACACGCCCGTGAGCTCGGCATCGAGACCGTGTACCAGGACCTGGCTTTGATCAACCAGCTGCCGGTGTATCTCAACATGAACCTCAACAAGGAAAAGCTGCGTCGCCCGGTTCGATTCCTCGACAAGAAAGCGATGAGGGAGCAGGCCACCGTCCATCTGGCAGACATGGGGGTGCGGATACCGTCGGTCGACACCGAGGTGGGATATCTGTCCGGCGGCCAGCGGCAGGCGGTCGCCATCGCCCGGGCCGTCTATTCCGATGCGAGAGTGATTCTCCTCGACGAGCCGTTGGCCGCGATGGGTGCCAAGGAGAGCGCGATAATCATCGATCTCATCCTCGAGCTGAGACAACGGGGAGAGGTTTCAATGGTGATGATCGCCCATAATTTTGCTCAAATCCTGGAGGTGTGCGACCGTGTCAACCTGTTGCAACACGGCCGGATCACCTATGACACCAACGTGGACGACACCTCGATACGCGAGCTCACCGACCTGGTTTCGGCGGAATACCGTGGACGCGGAATCCGCTCCGACGAACCGGAGTGAGCGGGCTGAGATAAAGAGGGGGAAATGACCAAGCCGGTTTCCTGGGGTGTGCTCGGCGTCGCCGGAATCGCGGTGCACAAAGTCATCCCGGCCATGCAGGGCTCGGAGCTGAGCAGAGTCCGAGCCATCGCCTCGCGATCCGAGGGCAAAGCCGAGGATGCCGCGACGGATCTGGGGATCGAGAAGGCATATGCCTCCTACGAAGCGCTGCTCGCAGATCCCGAGATCGAAGCCGTATACATTCCGCTGCCCAATCATCTCCACGCCGAATGGACCGAGAAGGCGGCGGTCGCCGGCAAGCACGTGCTGTGCGAGAAGCCTCTTGCGATGAGCAGTGACGAGGCTCGCCACATGATCGAAGTCTGTCGCGACGCCGGCGTGAAGTTGATGGAGGCGTTCATGTATCGCCTCCACCCGATGTGGGTCGAGGCGAAGCGAATGGTGGACGCCGGGGTGATCGGTGACCTCCTGGCCATCCAATCCTTCTTTTCGTATCGCAATGTCGATCCGTCGAATATCCGCAACATCGCTCGTTTCGGAGGGGGCGCCCTGATGGACATCGGGTGTTACTCGATCAACGCGGCCCGAATGCTGTTCGGCGCAGAGCCGGAGACCGTCAAGTCGTCGATTCTGCGGGACCCCGATTTCGGGACCGATGCCGTCACCTCCGCGGTACTGGACTTCGGAGGCCGTCACGCCACATTCACCTGCTCCACCCAGCTCGAGGATCACCAGAATGTCCTCGTGGTGGGCACGACGGGGCGATTGGAGTTCGAGATCCCGTTCAACATCCCGCCCGATCGCCCCACCCGCCTCCTCCATTTCACTGGCGGCGAACCACCGGTCTCCCCACAGGTGGAAGCCCACGAGTTTCCTGCGGCCGACCAATATCGGATCCAGGCCGATGCTTTCTCCCGCGCCATCCGCGAGGACACCCCGGTTCCGACCGACCCTGACGATGCCGTTGCCAACCTCATCGTCATCGAGCGCATCGTCGCCAATGCCGCTGTGACCTGAAGTGGGGAAGCCGGGCTTGGTCGCTGGGGTGGACTGCTCCACTCAATCCACCAAGGTGATCGTGGTCGACACCGCCAACGGGGATGTGGTCGCCAGCGGGCGCGCCGGTCACGAGGTGACGGGAACCGGTGGCGCCCGTGAGACCGATCCACGGATCTGGTGGCAGGCTCTCGGGCAGGCGATGTCGGCGACCGGTATGGGCGCCGACGTCACCGCCTTGTCCATCGGGGGCCAACAACACGGTCTCGTCGTGCTCGACTCAGCCGACGAACCTCTGCGCCCCGCAATGTTGTGGAACGACGTCCGATCGGCTCCCCAGGCCCTCGAGCTCACCGAGCAGTGGGGCGCCGGTGCTTGGGCGGAACGGATCGGCATCGTGCCGGTCGCATCCTTCACGATCTCGAAGTGGCTTTGGCTCACCCAAAACGAACCGGAAATTGCCCAATCTGCGAGTCGTGTCCTGCTCCCGCATGACTACATGAACTTCCGGCTCACCGGGAATGCCGCAACCGATCGGGGTGACGCCTCTGGCACCGGGTGGTGGTCCTCGGCTACCGAGGGGTACTCCTCAGAGGCTCTCGATCTGGTCGGGTTGGACCCAGCGTTGCTTCCTGAGATCGTTTCCCCCGGCGACCGCGCCGGGGTAGTCACCGACCAAGCGTCCGAGATCATTGGAGTCCCGGCGGGGACCCCGGTGGCGGGGGGCACCGGGGACAACATGGGTGCTGCGCTGGGTCTGGGCCTCCAACCCGGGCGACCGGTGGTCAGTCTCGGGACCTCGGGGACGATCTACGCAGTGTCGGAGAGTCGGATCGTCGATCCCAGCGGAGTAGTGGCAGGGTTTGCCACAGCCGATCGCGGATTTCTCCCGTTGGCGGCCACCCTCAATTGCACCCTTGCCGTGGACCGATTCGCGGCTTGGCTGGGACTGGACAGGGAACAGGTTGCGGATGTCACCGATGTGGTCGTTCTCCCCTATCTCGACGGAGAGCGAACTCCCAACCTTCCCGAGGCTGCGGGCAGTGTTCACGGGCTCCGGCATACGACCCGGCCCGAGGAGATCCTGCTCGCCGCCTACCAGGGGGCGGCGGCGTCCTTGCTGGAGGCAATGACTGCGATCTCCACTGCCGGCTCGGGAATCTCTCCGGATGCACCGTTGGTCCTCATCGGTGGTGGGGCGAGGGGAGCGGTCTGGCAACGGGTGATGGCGGGTCTCTCCCAGCGGGCGCTGGTGGTGCCGGACCTCGACGAGCCGGTTGCGATGGGGGCGGCGATCCAGGCAGCTTCCATGCTCACCGGGAAGTCTGGTTCAGACATCGCGGAGGGTTGGTCGACCATGCGGGGCCCGACGGTCGAGCCGGGGGAGCCGAGAGGCGAGGTCCTCGATCGAATCAAGTCGATTCGAGAGAAGATCACCTGACCGGTTTCAGCCGGCTGCGAGCTCCAATTCGAAGACCGTCCACGGGCCGTCCCTGAAATAGCGGACATCGCCGTTCATTTGCCTGGCCAATCCGCGCGACACCGACAAACCCAACCCAAGTGAGCCGGTCTGGCGACCGGGGGAGTAGGGCTCGAAGAGGCGGCCCAAGACGTCGGCGGACACGCCGACTCCGTCGTCGAGCACTTGGACCGCGACCCTTCCGTCGATGACCTTGGTGCGGAGGCGGATCTGCGTCCCCCCGTATTTCAAGGCGTTGCGCACCAGATTCCTCACAATTTGGCGAATGCGCATCGCGTCTCCACGCACCACGATTGTCGAGTCGGCTTGGTTGGCAACTCCGTTGAGATCGACGGTGTCGAACACCTCGTTCAGGGACACGCGGGTGTCGTCGACGTGAATGGAGTCCTGGCTTCCGGCGAGGAAGTCGTCGAGCATGGCCGCGACATCACCGAGTTGGTTGCTGATCTCGGTCACCATCTCGTTTCGGTCGTCGTCCTCGAGATCCGCCCAGTCAGCAATGAGGATCGAGCTGAATCCCACCATCGCAGTGATCGGGTTGCGCAACTCGTGGGCGATGACTGCGGTGAGCAGGTCTTTGGCCGCGATGGCTTCCTCGATCGACTGTTCGGTCTCTCGAAGATGGTTCACGTCCAGGTCCACGATGACGACCCGCGAGTAGTCGGGTACGCCGTCCCATATCGATGCCTTCCAATGGGAGCGCACTACTACGTCACCGGCGAGTGTCGGAGCCCGGTGCTCGCTGTTGATCGACGTCACGCCTTGGAACGGGGCGAGAAACTGGGAGATCATGTGCCGATGCAGCTCGGGGTAGGCGTTGGCAGAGAAATCTCTCGTGACCAGATCCGGGACCTGGTCCTCGTATGCGAAGCCATAGAGCCCGGCCCACTCCTGGCTCGCGCCGAGTTCTATCGGAAGTCGGAGGCAATGCACCAGCTCTTGTTCGTTGTCGAGCCGGGCGGCGATCTCTTCCACAGAAAGTCCGGCGAACCTGGTGATGATTGGCGTGTAGTCGACGATCAGCATCGGAACGGAGGCTGCGGAGACGAGACCGTCGATCTCGTTCTGCAATCCGCCCACAGGTGTATCCATTTCCCCTAGTAGATCGGCGGATTGACCCTGAACCTTGATCCGGGCCGGGGAGAGAACTTATTCCTTGGGGGGAGTATCCCAGTCCTGGACGTTGGCTCCGGCCTCGAGGGCCAGGATGTCGAGCGCGGCGGTCGCTCCGGCGCCGGCAGAGATGATCGCTTGGCTCCTCTCGGGTCTTGCCGATCGGCCGATCACATAGACCCGGTCGAGAGAGGATCGATAGTCGCGGTCGACCTGAATCGCACCCGATTCGTCCTCGGCCACACCCAACGACCGGGCAAGCACCGGGTTCTTGCCCTCAGTGAGAATCAGGTAATCGGCGGTAATCGACCCTGCTTCGGTGGTCACCACGAACCCGTCGTCGATCGTGATCGAGGTCACCTCCTCCTCACGGAGGGTCGCGCCGAATCCGGTCACCTGCCGTTTGGCGATCTTCTGGAAGGAGCTTCCCTCGATTTCGGGAATCCCCAGGTAGTTATAGAGATACGCGTAGTTCATCGCGGTCTTGTCCGTTCCGAACACTGTCACCTCGTGCCCGTTCTTCGCCAGGAAGAGGGCCGCGGAGAGCCCTCCAGGCCCTTCGCCGACGATCGCCACTGCAGCCATTCGATTCCCTTCTCTCGGAGCCATCAACGTTTGACAGCTGCCCCCTATGCCCGTCGACAGACAATCATGCGGACGTGGCGACCATCACCGTGCCCGTGACCGGGGCGCTCGACTTGAGGGCGACCCTGAGACCGCTTCATGGCTGGTTTGCCGACGACGGGTGGTGGTTGACGGCGAGAACCCCGGAGGGGCCGGGCACGATGCGGGTCCGGCGCGCTGGAAGTGATCTGGTGGGAGAAGCGTGGGGTGGGGGAGCCAACTGGCTCTTGGGCTCAATCGGCGCGATCTGCGGTCTCCGAGACGAGCCGGCGGCGTTTACAACCGAGCACCCCCTGGTGGGAGAGCTTCATCGCCGTCACCCCGGGCTCCGGTTCGGGAGGACAGGGCTTGTCTTCGATGCCTTGGTGGTGGCCATCGTCGGCCAAAAGGTGACTGGCAGTGAGGCCACGTCGGCGATGCGCGGCCTCCGACGCGTATTTGCCGAGCCGGCGCCGGGGCCCCGGCGCGGCTTGTCGCTGCCCCCGGATCCGGAACGGATGGCGGCTGCCCCCTACTGGGCCTATCACGAGCTGCATTTGGAGAAGCGGAGGGCCGATGTCCTCCGACGGGTTGCGGCTGACTTCGCCAGCATCGAGGCATTGGGCGCCCGGTCAGTGGCGGCGTCCGCAGCCGTGCTCGAGCGTTATCCCGGGGTCGGGCCGTGGACCATCGCCAAGACCCTGGTGGTATCCCATGGTGACCAGGACCAGGTTGAGGTGGGTGACTTTCACACCAAGCATTTCGTGGTCCATCATCTCACCGGGCGCCCGCGCGGCACCGACGAGGAGATGCTCGAGCTTCTGGAGCCATTCCGGCCCCAGAGGGCTCGGGTCATCCGTCTCCTCCACACCCTCGGGCATGAGCCCAAGTTCGGCCCGAGGATGGCGCCCCGCGACATCACGGCGATCTGACCTAGGGTTCCCCGCCTCGCGTCTTCCCCGGAGACTGTTGGAACCGCTGATCGATCCTTCCGCCATCACCCTCGCCGATCTGGAAGCCGACCCGCATCCGATCCTGGCTGCCCTCCTTCGCGACCACCCGGTGTGCCATGTGCCGGGCATGGACATGTGGCTCGTCACCAGGTGGGACGACGTGGTGTACGTGTGCGAGCACCCCGAGATCTTCTCGGCGAACACTGATCCGAGCTGGTTACGCGAATGTCTCGGCGAGAACATGCTCACGCTCGACGGGCCGGCCCATGATCGGCTGGCTAACGGGATGAGGCCACCCTTTGCCGGAAACGAGGCGGGGCGATCCTTTCGTGAGGCGCTACCCGAGATGCTCGACGGGCTGATCGACAGATTCGTAGGCGATGGCGCAACGGACCTGATGGCCAGCTACGCCGAGCCGCTAGCGAATCTCACGCTTCTCGAAGCGCTCGGATTCGACTCAGTCACATGGCAGCAGCTCGCCGGGTGGTGTCACGGGGTGATCGTTGGGATTTCCAACTTCGAGAACGACCCCGACAAGGCCAACATCGCGGCTGCGGCGCATCGTGAGTTGGGCGAGGCACTCGACCACCAGCTGGCGCTGGTGCGTGAGCAGCCCGATGGGCGCGGCCTAACCCACTTCCTACGCGCCGGATTCTCCCGTGACGAGATAGTCAACAACGTCCGTTTGATGATCTCCGGCGGCATCAACGAGCCACGGGACGGGGTAGGCCTGGTGATCTACGTGCTGCTCACGGATCCGGTTCTCCTTGCTGCTGTGCAACAGGATCGGGCCCTCCTTCGCAAAGTGGTCGAGGAGACATTTCGCTTTCACACTCCGGTCGGTACGGCCACCCGACAGGCGGTGCGTGACGTGGAGATCGGCGGGGTCACGGTGCCGGCAGGGTCGATCGTCGCTGGTGTGCTCACCGCCGCCAATCGTGACCCTGCACGATGGTCTGCTCCCGACGAGTTCCGATTGGATCGGGGCGAAGGCTCTCATCTTGCGTTCTCACTCGGCGAGCACCGATGTCTTGGGGAGTGGTTGGGTCGCCAGCAGGTGAGAATCGGTGTGGAGCGGCTCCTCGATCGCCTCCCCGAAATTCGCCTCGCCGGCCAGGTCGAGCTGCATGGGTTCGAGTTCCGCGGGCCGGTGACGCTGCCGGTGGCCTGGGGTTGAGCGTTCAGTAGTAGGGGAGATACTCCTCGATCTCCCAATCCGTGGTGTGGGTCATATAGCGCTGCCACTCGGCTCGTTTCACCGCCACAAACCCTTCGACGTAGCTCGGGGAGAAGGCCTCGACGAACTCCTTGTCGTCTTCCAGGGCGTCGAGGGCGGCGCCAAGACTGGAGGGGACGGCGACATCGGTGTCGACGCCGGTGATGCAATCCTGGGTTTCCGCTGGCGGGCACTCCAACTCCATTCGTACCCCGCGCAGGGCCGAAACCAACGTGGCGGCGGCGGCCAGGTGGAGCGAAGTAGCTCCGTCCGCCAAGCGGTGCTCGAGCCTGAATTCCGATTCGTTCGCTGGTGGCACCCGAACCGCCACTCCTCGATGATCGAATCCCCAGTTGGCGTAGAAGCCATTGAGCGACCCCGGTTGCAGGCGCTTGTAGGCGTTGACGGTGGGCGCGACGAGAGCCGTCATCGCCACGTGGTCATTCACGATCCCGGCAATGCATTGGCGGGCGAGGTGACTGAGGCTGTGAGGATCAGAGGCATCAAAGAAGGCGTTGTTCCCCTCACTGTCGACCAGGGAGAAGTTGACGTGGATCCCACTGCCGCCACGATCTGTGATCGGCTTGCCCATGAACGACAGGAGGTAGCCGCGTCGGGCAGCCACCTCCCTGGCCATGACCTTGAACAAGAAGGCATCGTCAGCAGCTCGCAGTGCCGTGTCGTAGCGCAGGGTGAGCTCGAATTGCCCGTCGTCGTACTCGGAGTTGACCGATTCCAGATCCAATCCCATCTCATGGGCGGTCTCCATGATCTCCTGGATGGTTCCGCTGGGATCCACGGCGCTCCCGGTGCCGTACACATAGGAGCCCGGGGTGTGGATCGGATTCCAACCTCGTTCGCCGTCCGGTTCGAAGAGAAACGCCTCCAGTTCGAATCCGACCTTTGGCGTCAGCCCCAGGGCCTCCCATTCACCGATCACCCGCTCCAGGATCGAGCGGGGGGCCAATTCGATCGGAGCCCCATCCTTGGTGATCGAGGCGACCACAACCCCGGTCCCTTCCTCCCAGCCACGTCTGACGTCGTCGATCGAGAATCGGGCCTCGACGTCGGGAAAGCTCTCGTGATGGGCGCCTGGATGCGGGATCATCACCCGATTGAGCTGAAGGGAGAATAGGGCGACACAGTGGTTGCTGCCCTCTGCGGCCCGGGCGGCGGACAGGTACTTGCCTCGGGCCAGACCGAGATGATCGGGCCAGAGAAATCGGACTCGGTCGTAACTGGGTTTGCTCAGAAGCCTGCCTCCTGTTCGGGC
>Ga0190265_10002213_pt1 | contig 13010 bp, 2 predicted proteins | sample Popmic124T_FD_133135 | JGI IMG/M metagenome (GOLD analysis project Ga0190265, IMG submission 133135) | Populus adjacent soil microbial communities from riparian zone of Indian Creek, Utah, USA - 124 T | ecosystem: Environmental > Terrestrial > Soil > Riparian zone | place: USA: Utah | collected... | reverse complement strand
CTCTGGCCCCGCGCCTCGGCGACCTCGTGCAGCCCGCGGATCCGCTCGAGGTTCTCGTCGTTCAGCCAGGCCGGGTCGAGCGAATCGTCGCGGGCGGCGCGGGAATCGTCGGGAATGCCTTCGAGGTAGCGGTCGGTCAGCATGCCCTGTGCGAGCGGGGTGAACACGATGCAGCCGATCCCGTGATCGCCGAGGACGTCGAGCAGCCGCTCCTCGATCCAGCGGTTGAGCATCGAGTACGAGGGCTGGTGGATGGTCAGCGGGGTGCCAAGGCCCCGCAGGATCTCCACGGCCTGCTCGGTCCGCTTGGGCGAGTAGGACGAGACGCCCGCATAGAGCGCCTTGCCCTGGCGGACCGCGGTGTCCAGCGCGCCCATCGTCTCCTCGAGCGGCGTGTCGGGGTCCGCCCGGTGGGAGTAGAAGATGTCCACGTAGTCGAGGCCCATCCGGAGCAGGCTCTGGTCCAGGCTCGCGAGCAGGTACTTGCGGGAGCCGCCGTCGCCATAGGGGCCCGGCCACATGTCCCAGCCCGCCTTGGTCGAGATGATCAGCTCGTCCCGGTACGGCCGCAGGTCCTCCGCCAGGACGCGCCCGAAGTTGGTCTCGGCCGAGCCGTACGGCGGGCCGTAGTTGTTGGCGAGGTCGAAATGCGTGATCCCGAGGTCGAACGCGCGGCGCAGGATGGCGCGCGACGTGTCCACCGGGCGATCGTCGCCGAAGTTGTGCCAGAGCCCCAGTGAGATCGGCGGCAGCTGCAGCCCGCTCCGCCCGCACCGGCGGTAGGGCATGGACTCGTAGCGGTCGCCGGCCGGGACGTACGTCATGGCGAACTGGATAGCAGGCCGGGTTCGCCGGCCTCTCCGCGCAGCATGTCCATCATCCTCGGCGGCGGTTCACCTTGAGCCGCGCCGTTGCCGAGGCGGCCGGCGCGTCAGGCGACGTGGCGGCGAACTCGATCCGCAGCGTCCTGCCCCGGACGGAGCGCTTCGGCTTCAGCTTGAACCGCGCCGCGCCCGACTCGTCCTGCCCGAGCGTTCCGAGGGCGCGGCACCGGGGCCCGATCACGTTCGCCTTGAGCTTCGCCCTCGAGATGCAGACCTCGACCTCGGGCGCCGGGGCGTCGCCGATGTTGCGCGCCGTCGCGGTGAAGCTGGCCGCCTTGCCGGCCTTGACCGTCTTCCGCTTGGGCTTGACCCCGAGTCCGAGGGCGGCCTCGCCGGGCGCCGGGGCGATCGCGAACGCGATCGTCTTGGCCGCCTCGAGGTTGCCGGCCAGGTCGGCCGAGCGGAACTCGAGGTCGTGCTCGGCCGGGTCCGACACGGTGAACGGCACGTCATACGCGGTCCACTCACCCTGATCGACGCGGTACTCGGTGAAGTCGACTCCCGAGCCGTCACCGTCCTCGGCCGCGAGCTCAACCTCGACCGGGCCGGGGTAGACGGGGGCGGGCTCGGCTCCGTTCAGAGCGATCGTGGTCTCGGGGGCGGTCAGGTCGCACCCGACCTGGGGATCGGGCTCGAACCGGATGTAGTCGAACGTCGCGGTCGTGCTGCCGTTGCCCCCGTAGGCGGCGATGTAACGCGGTCCGCCGGCCGCCGGCATCACCGCCTCGAGGTCCGGGCTCAGGCCCATATGGGTCCAGCTCGCGCCGCCCGAGCCGTCGGGATCCGCGAGCGAGTAGTACGCATCGATCGTCGAGCCGGTCCGGGTCACCCGCAGCCAGAACGTCGGCAGGTTCGTCGGTGCCGCCGCCAGCCCGATCCGCGGCCCGAGGGTGCGGTTCGATGCGCTCGACTCGTGCGACATCTCGAAGTAGGTCTGGCCGCTCGCACCGCCGTCGGCGTTGCGGGTCTGGGTGATCTTGATCCAGTTGTCGTCACCCTGGAAGAGCTTGAGGCCGACCTGGGCATAGGCCGAGCCCGCGCCGCCGTCCGACGTGTTGAGACCCGGCGCCGAGACCTTTGCCTCGAGCGCGAAGTCGCGCTCGGGAAGCTCCTGTCCGACGATCGCGACGGGGCCCGGGCGGGACAGGTCGAGCGAGTAGGCCCCGAGCGGCAGGACGAGCTGGCCCTCCGACACGCTCGGGGCGCCGGCCCCGGTACCGGGCGTCGTGGCATGGCGGAAGCTCCAGCGATCATCGTCGAGGCTCGCGGCGTCGAACTCGTCCGAGGCGAGAGGGTCGCAGCTGCCGTTGGCGACCAGCGTGAGCTCGACCTGCCCCGGCGCCGAGACGTTGCCCGAGAAGTCGGTCGCCCGAAATTCGACCGTGTGGTCGCCGGGCTCCGCGAGGCGCAGCGAGCCCCGGTGCTCGGTCCACTCGCCTCCGTCGACGCGGCGCTCGATCCGGTGGACGCCGAAGCCCTGGTCGCTTGCGGTCAGGTCAAGCCGCGCCAGGTTCACGTACGCGCCCGCGGCGTTTCGCGTGCCCACCAGCTCCGCCTGGACCTCGGGTGGCGTGGTGTCCGCGGAGTCGTCGCGGGCGCCGACGATCAGCTCGGCCACCTGGACGTTGCGCGGGGGCTGAACCGAGTCCCAGCTGTCCGTGATCCGCAGGCGCACGTAGCGCGCCTCCGTCGTTGGGAACGTGGTCGTCACCTCGCCGTTTCCGGCGAACGGAACCGAGCCGACGTCGGTCCAATCCATTCCGTCGGCGGACACCTCGACCGCATACGCGCGCGGGCCGAAGTTGACGCGCGGGACCATCGTCACCTCGCCGAGCGGGTGGGATTCGCCGAGGTCGACGCCGAGGTGGATCGGGCTCACCTCGCTCGGGCCCTGCCCGGCGCCCGTTCCCGCCGAGACCCAGAAGGTCTCGACGCTGCCGTCGTTGGCGCGCGCCGGGAGCAGGTTCGGCTGATTGTCGGTGGCGAACGCCTGAGGAACGCCCGCGCCGCTGCGGTTCAACGCGAGGTTGGCGGCGTCGTCGGCGAAGCCCTCGAACGCGACGGGCGCGGTCTCGGGCACGGTCTCCCGCGGCGCGTCGGCCGCGGTCGACCCGAGCGCGAAGCTCGCGAGCCGGTACGCCGAGGCGCACTGGCTCGACGCGCCTCCCCCACGGCAGGCCGGCACGTCGGGCGGCGGCTCCTGGTAGGCGACGGTGAGCACCCCCTGCTCACGAGCCCGGCGGCGGTCGATGATCAACTCGCTCACCGCCTCGACCCCGGGGTCGTCGAAGACGACCTCCCAGTCGCTCCAGCCGCTCGCCGCGCTCGCCGCAACGATCCGCGCGTCGGGCAGGACGACGTAGGCGTTGTCCGCGGCGTCGAATGCGATCTTGGCGCGACCGGAACTGCCGCTCCGGAACGGCAGGCGCGTCTCATGCCAGACGCCCGCGGCGTCGCGCCAGTGGTGGTAGGGAACGGCGTTGGCCGCGCGCTCGGGATAGAAGTCGGCGACGCAGTCGCCGGAGATGTCCTCGTCGGGCACGCGGCTGGTGATCACGTGCAGGCGGCCCTCGGAGTCGAAGCTCTGGGTCTCCTGATTGATCAGCCCCTTGTTGATCGGGATCGGCGCGATCACGATCCCCGGCGTGAAGGGGGTGATCGTCGCGGCGGTGCCGCCGAGCGTCGTCGTCGCGACCGGCGCGCCCGAGTTGTTGGTCCAGCTCAGGCCGCCGTCGCTCGACACCGCGTAGCCGAGGTCATGGTTCCCGACCCCGATCGCCGCGTCGCACCAAGCGGCGTTCTGCTCGCGCCAGGAGAGGGTTACCGCGAGCTCGCCGCTCTGGGGGTCGGCGGTGAACCCGTGGATGTAGCCGTAGCGGCTCGTGCTCGACCCGAAGCCGCTTGAGTAGGTGCCGCCCGCGTTGTGGGTGAAGCGGCCGAGGAAGGTCCAGGTTCCCGCCGGGTCGTCGTTGTAGCGCAACAGCGCCTGGCGGCCGGAGTTGGTCGAGCCGTCGCGCCAGGTGAGCAGCGTCTGGCCGTCGACGTTCTCGAACTGCGGGTAGGTGAAGGTCTGCGGCGCGCCCGCGGCGCCCGGGAACAGGACGTGGATCCGGTCGAACAGGAGCGACGACCACTCGAACCCCTCGGGGTCGTCGAGCACCCCGGGGATCGTGCGCGTGTAACGCACGGGGTTGTCGTGGGTCGGGAAGGTGACGTGCAGGCGCCCGTCCGAGGGCGTCACCCCGAGCGCGATCGTGTTGTGCGAGTCGTTCGACCACAGCGGGTGGTCGAGCCGCGCGCTCTCCCAGGGGCCGCCGGGCAGCTCGCGCCGGGCGATCACCGCCGAGGCCGCCGCGGCGCCGGTCCCGTCGTTCGCGTACCAGGCCGTGTACTGGTAGCCGTCGTAGGTCAGGATCCCGTCCTGCTGGTAGCTGGCGACGTTCACCGTGTTCTCGTAGGTGATACGAGCGTGCGCGGCGGGGTCGAGGATCCGATCCTCGGTCCGGGCGACGTCGAGAGCGGCGGCCGGCGCGACCGGCATCAGCGCCAGGCCGAGCAGCAGCCCCCCTCCCAGCACCGCCCGGCGCATGGCTACCGCTTGATCTTGAGCTTGGCGGCGACCCGGTCCGTGGCGCCCCCGGCGGCGGCGGCGGTGAATGACAGCGTCACCTTCCGGCCTGCGCGGCGCGTCGGCTTCACCGTGAAGCGCGCGGAGGCGCCCTCCCCGGGAGCAAGGGCCCCCGATCCGCGGCACGCCCTCCCCACCACCTTCACCTTGCGCTTCGGCGCGCGGACACAGAGCTCGACATCGTCGGCGGCGCCGTCGCCGGTGTTCTCGACCGCCAGTCTGAAGCTGGCCTTCCTGCCGCGCTTGACCGTCTTCGTGCGCGGGCTGACGCTCGCGTCGAGCTGCGGCTCGCCGGGCTCGCCGTCGTCGGAGATCGTGAACTCGACCTCCTTCGTCCCCTCGACGTTGCCCGCGGCGTCGGTCGAGGAGTACTCGACCACGTGATCGCCGGGCTCGGCGACGGTGAACGCCGTCTCGAACGGGTCCTCTGAGCCCGTGTTCTCGCTCTCGACCGGCTCGCCCGCGACGCCGTCGGTGATCACTCGGTAGGAGGTCGTCTCGACCCCCGATGCGGGCGCGTCGTCGCGCTCCGTCACGGTCGCCGTCCCGCGCATGCCCGGCTCGTGGAACCCGCAGTAGAAGCGGAAGAGCCCGGGCTCGGCGAGGACCGTCTCGCCCCCGTCATCCCCGTTCGAGGCGCTCGCGACCAGCACGTCGTCGCCACCCCCCGCCCCGACCGGCAGGTCGTCGATCCGCACCTCGTGGAAGCCGCCGTTGAAATCCCAGGCCACGGTGTCGCCGACAACTGCGTCGAACTCGTCGGGGTTCCACGTCGAGCTTCCCGCGTTCACCTCGTGGGTCTGGGGCTCGCCAACCGTCTCGGGATCGGTGGCCGAGAGGCTGACCTCCACCGGCCCGTCGTAGGTTCCGCCCGGACCGGGGACCGGCGGGTCGAGCCCCGCCTCGGTGACGGGCGGCGTCGAGTCGATCGGCCCGCCGGAGATCTCGAAGCTGACCGATTCGGGCGGCTCCTCGACGTTGCCGGCCTGGTCGGTCGAGCGGTAGTCGAGCGTATGCGCGCCGGGGTCGGAGACGACCGGCGGCGCGACCGCGTTGTAGCCGGCCCATTCGCCGCCGTCGATCCGGTACTCCGACCCCGCGACTCCCGAGGCGGCGTCGGACGCGGTCAGCGTCAGCGTGACCGGGCCGTCGTAGGTCGGGCCGGGTGGCGCGCCGTTCAGCTGCGGGGTCGTCTGCGGCGCGGCCTGATCGAGCGCAACGTCGAACGAGCTCGGCTCCTCCTCGTTGCCCTGGTCGTCGACCGAGTAGTACTCGACCTCGTGCTCGCCATCCGCGGAGACGGTGAACGGCGCCGAGTAGGGGGTCCAGGCCCCACCGTCGACGCGGTAGCTGGTCTCGGCGACCTCGGATACCGCGTCGGTGGCGCTCAGCGTCACCGCGACCGGCGACGTGTACCAGCCGTCCTCACCGTTCGGCTCGGGCGGGTCGAGCTCGTGCTCGGTCGCCGGGGCGCCGGTGTCGGGGCACTCGTCGGGCGTGAGCCGGATGTACTCGTAGCTCGCCGTGATGGACCCGTTGCCGCCGTAGGGGCCGATGTACACCGGGCCGTCGCCGGGCGCGAGCACGCCCGCGAGGTCGACCGCGTTCGTCGCCCCCATGCCGAACGTGAGCGGCGTCCACTCGCCCCCTCCCTGCTCGGGGTCGGTGAGCGAGTAGGCGGCCGAGACCTCGCCGCCGGTTCGCACCACGCGCACCCACCAGGTCGGCAGGTTGGTGGCGGGCGGCGCGAGGCCGATGCGGTCGCCGAGCGTCCGGGCGCCCGCGTTCTCGTAGGTCATCTCGAAGTAGGTGTCGACCGAGCCCGGCGGGTTGCCGTCGTTGTTGCGCGTGTGGGCGACCTTGACCCAATCGTCGTCCGACTGGTAGAGCTTCAGCCCGACCTGCGCGTAGCGGCTCTGGGTGGAGCCGCCGACGTCCGAGTCGAGGCCGGGGGCCGAGATCTCCGCGACCAGCGTGAAGTCCTCGTCCGGCAGCGGCTGGCCGATTTGGCCGATGGGGCCGGGCCGGGTGAGGTCGACCGAGAACGAGCCGAGCGGGAGCTGGAGGGCGCCGCCCGAGACGCTCGGCGCGCCCGTGCCGCTCGCCGGCGTCGTCGGGTGGCGGAAGCTCCAGCGCGCGAGGTCGAGCTCGGTTCCGTCGAACTCGTCCGACCCGGTTACGCATTCGCCCGGGATCACGTTGAACGAAACGGTCTCTGGATCCGAGGTGTTCCCGGCGGCGTCGGTCGCCCGGTAGTCGACGTCATAGGCACCCGACTCGTCGAAGACGACCGGCCCCGTGTACTCCTGCCAATCCTCGGCGGAGTCGGAATTCACGCGATACTCGATGGAGTCGATCGCGGACGCGTCGGTCGCGTCGAGGGTGAGCGTCGCCCGGCCGAGGTAATCCTCGTCGTCGCGCGGGCCGCTGAGCTCGGCGGTGACCTGCGGCGGCGTAGTGTCCTCCTGCTCGCCGCTGAAGTCGATCCGCATCAGGCTGCCGGCGCCGAGCCCGGGCAGGCCGGAGCGACAGCAGCCCCCGTTCCACGTGACCAGGTAGAGCGAGCCGTCGGGGCCGAACCGGGTCGGAATCACGAAGTTGTGCGCCGGGGCTCCGAACTGGTTGGCCTGGAAGAACCCGTTGACGCGGAGGATCTCCGAGCCGTCGTCGCGAACGCGAACCTCGCGCCACCAGTTCGAAGCCCGGTTGAAGATCAGCCAGGAGCCGTCGTAGTACGCGGGCCACTTGGTCTCCGAGGGGTTGTCCGGATCGAACTCGTAGACCGGGCCGGTGGCCGCCTCGTTCGCGAGGCCCGGGATCCCGAACCGGGCGGGCGTGCCGCCGCCGTTCTTGGCCCAGACGTCGGCCGCCGCCGCCGGGCCGGGGATCTGGGCGAGGCCGGTTGAGAACGGCGAGTCGTTCGGGATCTGGGCCGCCGAGCAGTCGTACCGGGCGCCCTGCGGCCCGTTCGGGAACTGATACCGGAAGTAGCTGCGAACGACCGCGTTGTCGCCGACGCAGAGCGGCCAGCCGAAGAAGCCGGGGCCGGCGACACGGTCCCACTCGATGACCCCGGCGGGGCCGAAGGTGGCGCTGTCGGCGGCCGCGTCGGGGCCGTACTCGCCAACCACCACCGTGCCGGGTTCGTTCGGGTCGGCGTGGATCGTGAACGGGTTGCGGAAGCCCATCGCGTAGATCTCGGGCTTCGTCTGCGCGGTCCCCGGCGCGAACATGTTGCCCTCGGGGATCGAGTAGGTGGTGCCCGCGCCGGGCGCTCCCGAAGCGTTCGCGAGCGGGCGGATGCGAAGGATCTTGCCGCGCAGATCGTTCGTGTTGGCGGAGGTGTTGCGGGCGTCGTAGCGCTCGGGGTAGCGCTGGTCGATCGGGGCGTAGTTGTGGTTCGAGCCGTTGTTCTGGCCCATGAACGGGTCGACGTCGTCACCGGTGCCGAGATACAGGTTGCCCTCGGAGTCGAAGCTCAGGGAACCGCCTCCCTGATGCGCGCTGTAGGTGGTCTTGCCGGCGATCCCGTCGGAGTTGTCGTTGCCCACCGCGACGCGCGGCACGCGGAGGATCTCCTGCTCGGATCCGGGCACGACGGCGGTGCCCTCGGCGTTCAGGGTGAAGCGGCTGACGACGTTGTGCCAGGGCAGGTAGCTGTCGTCGGCCACGCAGTTGGCCGTCTGCGGGCTGCAGTTCGAATCGGCCGCGGAGAGGCGCGGCGAGTAGTAGACGTAGAGGTGGGGATTGGTCTCGAAGTCGGGGTCGAGCGCCATGCCGAGGACGCCGGCGTTGGACGATGGGTACTCGGCCCTGGTCTGGAGCGTGAGCAGGTTGCTCGTCTCGTTCGCGTCCGGGTCGTACATCCGCAGCAGCCCCTGCGAGTTCACGTCCTGGACGCCGATCTCCGTCCAGTAGACCTTGCCGTCGTCCGCGATGTCGAGGCCGATCGCACCGTTCAGGCCGGTCTCGAGGACCGTGCGGCTGAAGCTCGACCAGACCGTGGCGGCGCAGTCCGAATCCTGCCCGGCGGCTCCCGCGACCCACTCGACCCCGCCGACCAGGTGCCCCATCAGCTCGTTGTCGCCGGCCTCGCCGCCGAACTCGGGCTTCGCCTCGAGGAACGAGGCGCTGAAGTGGCCGAGACTCGAGGACCAGACGCGCGCCCCCTCGTACATGCGGCACCAGGCGATCGGGTGGTCGGCGCCCATCGAGGTGACACCGCTCCCCACGTTGTAGCTCTCCTCGTCGAGCGTCATCAGGATGTGGTGCGTGCCGCGCGGGTTGCTCGAGAACGTGTAGTGCTCGTCGCCGAACTCGTATTGGTCCGGCAGGTCGCGGGTCGAGGGGTGGTTGCGGTCGGAGACCTGGACGTCGGCGACGTTTGAGATGTCAGTCGCGGAGTGGCCCGGCATCAGGGCGCCGATCGCGCTGTTGCCCGGGGCGTCCCACCACGGCCAGGTGACGGCGCCCGCGCCCATCGTCACCGAAGCATGCATCGCCGCGATCCCGCCGCCCGCCTGGGCGAACCCCTCGATCGCGTCCTGCTCGGCCGCGTTGAACAGCGGCCCCGTCTGAGGCTGGTTGCGGAACTGCGATGACGCCTGCCAGAAGAAGATCGCGTCGTAGGACTCCAGGTTCTCGGGCGTGAAGATCGCCGGGTTGCCCTGCGTGGCGTCGCGGCACCCCGGCAGCCCCGGGAGCGGTTGCCCCTGCTCGTTGTTGCCGCAGGTCTCATAGTCGCTCTCGATCCCCGCCTCGGCGAGCCGGCTCTGGATCAGGTCGACGACCTGGGGCTGGATCGCCTCCCCGGTGTGGTTGTGGCGGTAGCCGGTCGTCCCCGAGTAGATGAGCACGTTCGGAGCCTCCCCCTGCGCGACCCCGAGCTCCGCGGGAACCAGTAGCGCGAGTCCGAGTAGGCCCAGCGCACCGCCACGCACGCATGCCCGCACCGACCGGTGTCCGCTTCTCCGTTCCACGTCTCCTCGTACGCGATCGCCGCCTGAAGCTGCGCCCGACCCTCCTGCTGGATCTGCGCGACCGGAAAACCGAACCTAGATCGTCGTTGGTCCGATGTCAAGGGTCTTTTGTCGGACAGCCTGCAAAAGCATCAGGGCGAAGGGCGTGGTACGGTCGGCACGCAGGGCGCAAACGGCATTCCGCGTGGCGGAAAAGCCGGGTGCGCACCGGAGGGGGTGGCAGGAGGAGAGCGGATGGAGTTCGGACGACGAGCGCTGTGGCGAGCGGCCCGGCGAGCGATGCTTCCCCTGGTGGCCGGGTTGGCTGCGGCGACCGCCTCGCCGGCCGCCGCCCAGGGCCCCGACGCGCATGTCCTGATCTACAGCGGCACGGTCGCGCACCGCCACGCCGACACGATCGCCCAGGGGATCGGGCCGATCCAGGACGCGCTCGACGCGGCGAACATCTCCTACGTCTGGGAGAACTGCGGCGAGATCGCCGCGATCCCCGATTGCCACGACCCCAACCAGAACCCGCGCATCTTCACCCCCGAGAACCTCGCGCAGTACGACGCGATCTTCCTCTTCAACGCCGGCGGCAACACGCCCCAGCCGCTGTTCACCGAGAGCGACCGCGCGGCGATCCAGGGCTTCGTCAACGACGGGGGCGGGATCGCCGCCAACCACCTCGCCACCGACATGGGCGCCGGTCAGCCGAGTTGGGGCTGGTGGGACGGCCTCGGCAACAGCGCGCTCGGCACGACCATGCCCGCCCACCCGGCCGCCCCCCAGACCGCGACCGCCCACGTCTCCGACCGCAACCACCCCTCGACCCGCGACCTGCCCGCTGAGATCCAGCACTCCGACGAGCACTACTCCTTCGACCGCAGCGTCCGCGGCACCCACCATGTGCTCGTGACCCTCGATGAGACCTCATACGACCCCTTGGCCCAGCCCCACGGCGGGGGCAACCCGCCAGCCTTGGCGATGGGCAACGACCACCCGATCTCGTGGTGCCGCCTCTATGACGGCGGGCGGATCTGGGCGACCTCGATGGGCCACTTCCCGAACCTCTATACCGCCAACGGCGGCGACAACTACCTGATCGATCACCTCGTGGGCGGCGTCCAGTGGGTCGCCGGGGTCGCGGGCACCGAGGGCGACTGCGGTGGCACGGTGTGGTCGAACTTCCGCCGTACCGTGCTCTCGACCGACGCCGAGGGGCCGATCGGCCTCGCGGTCGCCAACGACGGCAGGGTCTACTGGACCGAGATCGGCCCCGACGGGCTCGAGTCGTTCGGCCGCCTCAAGATGTGGGATCCCGAGACCAACGAGACCACCCTGGTCGGCGAGATCGAGACCCGTGCCGACGCCCTCGGCGCGTCCGAGGACGGCGTCCTCGGGATGGAGCTCGACCCAAACTTCGACACCAACCGCCAGGTCTACATCTACTACTCGCCCCGGGGCGAGGGCGAGGGCTGGCCGATGGACGGGACGGGCCACGCGCTCGGCTACAACCGGGTGTCGAGGTTCACGCTCGACGCCGAGGGCACGGAGATCGTCGCCGAGCAGCCGATCCTCGACGTGCCGAAGGTCAAGGTCGCCCAGAACGGCGACGGGATCGGCAACCCCGGCTCGCCGAACTGGCCCGCCCACACCGGCGGCGCCGGGCTCAACTTCGACTCCGAGGGCAACCTCTACCTCGGGGTCGGCGACGACGTCAACCCGTTCGGCACCGGCCAGAACGGCTACGCGCCGATGGACCAGCAGTACGAGCACCGCTACGACGCCCGCAACACGGCGGCGAACACCAACGACCTGCGCGGGAAGGTCCTGCGCATCGACCCGCTGGAGGACATCGAGCCGGGGGCCGAGCCCGGCATGGGCGAGACCTACGCGATCCCGGAGGGGAACATGTTCCCGGTCGGGACGCTGGACACGCGGCCGGAGATCTACGCGATGGGGTTCCGCCAGCCGTTCACGGTCCGCACCGACCCGGCGGAGCCCGGGACGGTCGTCGTCGGCGAGTACGGCCCCGACTCGGGGACCAGCAGCGCCAGCCGCGGCCCGGCCGGAATCATCGAGTGGAACCACATCACCGAGCCCGGCTTCTTCGGCTGGCCGTTCTGCACCGGCGACACGTCGGAGGAGAACTCCTACAACCGGTTCACGTATCCGAGCGGGCCCTCCGGGGAGCGGTATGACTGCTCGCAGGAGACGATCCCGAACGAGTCCGAGTTCAACACGGGGCTTGACGACGTCCCCGGCCCCGCGGAGCCGGCGGACGTCTGGCACAAGCGCGACGGCGACTACCCGGAGGAGTTCGGGATCCCGCCGAGCGGCAGCCAGGAGCCGAACACCGGCCCGATCTACCGCTACGACCCCGACAATCCGTCGGAGACGAAGTGGCCCGCCTACTACGACGGCTCGTGGCTGATCCTCGACCGCGCGAACAACTGGTGGCGCGAGGCGCGGATCGCCGACAACGGCGAGGACCTGCTGACCGTGAACGAGTTCTTCCAGCCGAACCAGTTCGGCTCCCCGAGCCACAACTTCCCGATCCCGATCGAGTTCGGTCCCGACGGCGCCCTCTACATGGGTCTCTGGACCGGCGGCTGCTGCCGCAACCTCTCGGAGAACCCGGCGCAGATCATCCGCATCGACTACCTCGGCGACCAGGAAGACGAGGACCCGCCGACCGTCGACGCGGAGGTGTCGGGTCCGCAGACCGGCGACGGCGACTTCGCGGGCCGAGCGACGCTCGAGGTCACGGCGACCGACGGCACCGGCTCCGGCGTCGATCGGGTCGAGTACTCGGTCGACGATGGCGCGACCTGGACCGAGCTCCCCAACGACGACTTTGCCGAGCCGTTCACGGGCATGGTCGACTTCGACGAGCCGGGCGACTACGAGGTCGCCTACCGCGCGTTCGACCGCGACGGCAACGGGTCCAGCGAGGGCGAGATCTCGTTCACCGTCCTCGACGGCGCGAGCTGCGTCTTCGACCGCTCCGATGAGTTCGACGGCGGCGCGCTCGACACCGACCGCTGGACCGTGCGGGTCGACGAACCCGGCTTCGAGGCGACCGTCGAGGACGGCGCGCTCGTGCTGCCGGTCCTCGACGAAATCGACGGTGTGGGCACTGGGCCGCTCGCCTTCGTCTCCCAGCAGGTCCCCGAGGGCGACGATTGGTCGGTGACCACGCGGGTCACGATCGAGTATGAGATCAACTGGGAGCAGGCCGGGCTGACGCTCTGGGTGAGCGACGGCAACTTCGTCAAGGTCGGGTTCACCGGCGACGACAACACCGGGGCCGGGGACCCGGAGCAGCGGCGGTTCGAGATCACCGCCGACGACCCCACCGACGTGCGCCATTTCGCAACCGACGTTGGGGTTGACGCCGACTTCCCGACCACGGCCTGGATCCGGATGTTCCGCGAGGGGAACACGATCCGTGGCGCGTTCGCACCGGACGAGGGCGGCACGCCCGGGCAGTGGACGACGCTTCCCGGCGTGCGCCTCGTGAGCGGCGACGACGAG
>Ga0190265_10002212_pt1 | contig 13011 bp, 17 predicted proteins | sample Popmic124T_FD_133135 | JGI IMG/M metagenome (GOLD analysis project Ga0190265, IMG submission 133135) | Populus adjacent soil microbial communities from riparian zone of Indian Creek, Utah, USA - 124 T | ecosystem: Environmental > Terrestrial > Soil > Riparian zone | place: USA: Utah | collected... | reverse complement strand
TGCGGCGAGAACAGCAAAGGCTTGTTACGGCGCGCGAGCGCCTCGAACGCCCTAGCGGGCTCGAGATCTGTTTCCCTGCAGGCCGTCGGCCAAGCGGGCTTCGGTCTCGCTATCAGACATGTCCTCGAACGGCACTAGAGCGATGCTGCTACCACGCCCAGGTCTCCACTCGCGAAGCAACGGCGTGCCGGCAGCTCTCGCCTGTGGATCATCACCAGCGCGACGCTCGCGAGGGCGAGGATCGTGTTCAGGGGCTCGAGTGCAGACACTGTTCAGTCACCTCCTCCCTCGGGCGGGTGGTTCGTCCAAGCTGGGAAGTCGCAGAGGTGTGTCGCCTGGCCGCCGCCGCGGTCTCGTGGATGGCGAACTTCGCTGCCCAGGCCTCGAAACGACTTTGCCCGTGGTAGTCGCCGAGCCGCTGCAGCAGCGCGGCGCCGGCGCGCTCTCCCGCATCGCGCACGAGCCGGGCGGCCTGAGCGGAGGAGAGATCGTGAACCTGCGGGCGCCGTCGCCCGAGCTCGAACCAGGCGACGGCAGTCAGCAAGGCGCGCAGGTGCGAGAGCGCGGCCTCGGCCCCGGACCCGCCGTTACGGAGATCCTCGACTCGCACTTCCAGTTCGTCCACCTCCGTTCCGGCCACCTAGCTCGCCTTCCCCAGCACCTCGTCGTCGCTCTGCCAGGCCGGCTCTCTGACGATCAGCACGGAGGAGTGGGCCTGATGGGCGACCCGCTCAGAAACCGAACCGAGCGCCCTCAGCCCGTGGAGGCCGCGGCTGCCGACGACGAGCAGATCGGCGTCAGCCGCCGCAGCGAGGAGCGCACCGACCGGTTCATCGAGCGACTCCTCGCGCCGGCGATCGACGAGCCGGTCGACCAGCCGCCGCTCCACGGCCTTCCCGCCGTGGGCGACGACCGGCCACAGCTCGGCGTCGAAGCGCTCGGCCAGTCGGCGCGCCTCGGCATACGCGGCGACCGACTCGGGAGACCCGTCGACACCGACGACGATCCTGCTCGGGAATCCAGCGCTCTCGCTCCTTCGCCGTGCGACCAGCACCGAGCCAGGGGCCTTGTGGATGATCTCGGTCGCCGTCGAGCCCAGCACGAAGCCGGCCAGTCGACCGAGTCCATGCGAGCCGACGACGAGCAACGTGTGCTGTCCCCGCTCGACCTCGGAGATGAGCGCGTCGGCGGGACGGCCGCGCACGACCTTGCCCGTCGGCGAAGCCACCGCGGCTTCCTCGCGGACCCGTCCGAGCGCGCCCGTGACCGCGTCGCGCTGGAAGCCTTCGTCGAAGTAGTCCGGGACGCGGGTACCGAGGCCGCCGACGATCGCCGGGGCGACGTCGTAGGCAGCGAGCAGCGTCAGCTCGCCATCGACGAGCGTCGCCGCTTGCCGTGCGGCCTCGCGGCTCTCATCGGAGCCGTCGACGCCGACGAGGACGCGACTAAACGCAGAGTGCCGCTGGGCGTTCGTCGTCTCAGTGACGGCGTTCATCGGGTCCTCCGTTCTGTGGGGGTCGTCAACAGACTCGCCGCTCGAGGTCTGCGCGCCCATCCGTGCTCCGCCCCATTTCGTCGAAGGTGCCGGCCCCATCTCAGAAAAGCGGATGGACCGGCCCCTGGCGGAGGGCGTGTGACTCGCAGACCATCCCGCGGTACCGCTGAGCGAGGGAGAGGATGATCGCGGCCGACGTCAGGCTGCTGATTTCCAGCAGGATGAACACGAGGTCACGGCGATGGATGGCGAGCGCGCCGATGAGCAGGCTGCTGACGAGCCACATCGTCCAGGCGCGGCGGCTGACGCCGGCAGAGCAACGCTCCTTTGCGAGGTGAACCGCCTGGGGTAGATAGGCAAGCACCGAGAGGGCGATTCCGGTGATGCCGAGGAGCTCAAACACAGGCAGCACCCCGTGGTTTCGCGGGCGGCCCGTCCTTCGGTGTGGAAGGCACGACGACGTGTATGACAGGAACCCCGGTGAGCGTCCGTGCCTTCGTGAGCAGGTCGCGCTCCAGCCAATACGACTCGTCCTTGGGCGGCGTCACCAGCAGCACCCGGGTGGCCGCGAAGGATGCAAGCGCATCGGTCATCGACTCGAGTGGCTTGTCGCTGCCAACGGAACCACTCGTCGAAACGCCACGTTGCTGCAACAGCCGGACTGCGATCCGCATGCACTGCGCCGCCTCTCGCTGCTCGGCCGACTCGTCGTCCGCCATGAAGTGGAGATGGGAGACGCGGATGGGAACGACGACGTGAACGGCGACGGCACCGGCGAGGCGCGCGATAATCCCGTCGCAGAGGGCGATCTCGCTGCAATGGGAGTCGGCGATCACGAGCAGCCTCTGCTCTCGGTCGCCGGCCACGGCGGGTGGGCGTGCACTGACGCGTGTGCGCTCGAACGCGAGTGGCGCCAGAGCGGCCAGGCCAAGCAGGCCGGCCGACACGATCGCGAACCCCAACCAACCGAGCGCCGGCGGCCGGATAGCGAACGCGACGATGAGCGCGCAGACACCCAGAGCTGCTGCGACCGACCCGAAGCTCGCCACGACCGTCGAGCGGTCGACGACGAAGCGCGCGAGCCGCTCGATCGAGGTCATGGCGAGCGCTCCAGCCCCGAGCAGACGGCGTCGAGCAGCTGCCAGGTGTCGGGGTCGGCGGTCTGCGAGCGCCGATATCGAGCCCGCGCGGCCACGCTGTGAAGACGGTCGGTGACGAGTCGTCGCGCCTCGTCGGGGCGAAGCCATCCGTCGGGAACCCAGTTCAGCGGGATGTCCTCCGCCAGCGATCGCACCCGTCCGTCTGGCGCAACTCTCAGTGTCACCAGGCGCTTCGCCACCTGGTCGGCCAGGGCACGCCACCGCGAGACCGCGTCGGTCAGCCAGTCCGTGAGCTCCGCCGCCTCGTCGCCGGTGAGCACCCATCGCACGTGGTCGCCGACGACAGCGAGGCACAGTAGATCGCGAAGCTCGCCTTGTATCTCGCTGACGGCGAGACCTTGATCGATCTGCTCGGTTGTCATGGCGCCTCCTTCTCGGCGCTGCTCGGTCGGATCCCTCTGCGCAGGATCTCCGCGAGCACCACGGCGTCGTTGTGCTGGGTGTCGCCGGCCGCGTAGACGAGCGTCAGGGTTCCTTGTCGCGCGCGCCGGCGCAGCTCCCGCAGCTTCGGCTTTTGCTCAGCCAGCTCGCTGGTGTAACGACGGCGGAACTCGGCGAAGCGTTCCGCGTCGTGGCCGAACCAGCGGCGCAGCTCGGCGCTCGGTGCGAGCTCGCGCGCCCACTCGTCCAGCTGCGCCTGCTCGTGCGAGACGCCGCGCGGCCAGAGGCGGTCGATCAGAACACGGCGGCCGTCAGCACCGGCCGGGGGCTCGTAGGCGCGCTTGAGCCGCACGTCCATCTAGCCGCGCTCCCCGTTCGACGCCCGCACGATCACGACCGGGCAAGCCGCGTGGTGCGCGCACTGCTGGCTGACCGATCCGAGCAGCAGCCCGGTGAAGCCGCCGAGCCCGCGCGACCCTACGACGAGCAGATCGGCGAGGCGAGACTCGTCGATGAGCACCGTCGCGGGCGCTCCCTCGACGACCCGGCGCTCGATCGCGGCGCCATTGGGATCGGGCGCGACCTCGTGCATGGTGGCGTCGAGGGCGACCTCGGCTGCGCGTCGGAGATCGCCGAGATCGGCCCCGACCACGGGGGTGAAGCCTTCGATCCCCTTGACGCCGATGTTGCCGTACTGCCAGGTATGGACGACTCGCAGCGTCGCCTGCCGGAGCTTCGCCTCGTCGAGCGCGAAGCGGAGCGCCTCCTTGGCACCGTCCGAGCTGTCGACGCCGACGACGACCAGGCCGTTCGCTCGCTGCGTGTCTCGCTCCATCGGTTCCTTCTTTCCGCGCCGGTGCCAGCGCTGTCGGTGCCAGGGTCAGGGCGCGTACACGTACTCGAGGGCATCGCTCGGGTTCGGCTCGGTTCCCGCTTGTGCGAACTCGAGCGCCGCGTCGACGACGCTGTGGGCATCGCCGTCGAGCCGCTTCCACTCGTCCTCGCTCAGCCCGAGCCGCCGGCGCAGGTTCTCGATCGGATCGCGCGTCTCGCGCAGCTCCTCGAGCGCGTGCTTGTCGCGGTAGAGCTGCGCGTCGCCGATGTAGTGGCCGGTCAGGCGCTCGGTCTCGCAGACCAGGAAGACCGGACCGTGCCCGCCCCGGGCGTGCTCGAGCGCATCGCGGGCCGCGAGATGCACGGCCTCGACGTCCTGGCCGTCGACCTTCCTGGCCGGCATCCCGTACGAGACCGCGCGCAGCGTCAAATCCTCGATCGGCTGGTGCTGCGACTGTGGCGTGGACTCGGCCCAGCGATTGTTCTCGCAGACGAAGACGACCGGCACCCGCCAGAGCTGAGCGAGGTTGAGCGACTCGTGGAACGCGCCGCTGTTGGTCGCGCCGTCGCCGAAGAAGGCGACAGCGACCCGCGGCTGGTGCCGCAGCTTGAACGCGAGCGCCGCTCCGACCATGGACGGCAGGCCGCCGCCGACCACGGCGTTCGCGCCGAGATTGCCGCGCTTGACGTCGTAGAGATGCATCGAGCCGCCGTACCCGCCCGACGTGCCTTCGACCTTGCCGTAGAGCTCGGCCATCACCTCGTTCGGCGGCGTCCCGTTGGCCAGCACGTGGCCGTGTGCGCGGTGGGTCGAGCCGATGACGTCGTCGGCGGCGAGCGCGTCGCAGACGCCGACTGCGATCGCCTCCTGACCGATGCAGGAGTGAAGGAACCCGGCCAGGTCGCCGGCGCGGAAGCGCTCCTCGACCTTCTCCTCGAAGCGGCGGATCAACAGCATCTCGCCGAGAAACGCGACCAGCTGCTCACGCGGCAGGGTCGTCCCGGCGCTCATGCCGCTGCTCCGACACGCCCAACCAGGTCGACGAGGCGGCAGCTGTAGCCCCATTCGTTGTCGTACCAGCCGAGCACCTTCGCGAGCGACCCGTGGGCCATCGTCAGTTGGCTGTCGAAGACGCAGGAGTACGGCGAGCGCGCGATGTCGGTCGACACGAGCGGCTCATCTGCGTAGTCGAGAATCCCTGCGAGCGGACCGTCGGCTGCGGCGCGGAAGGCGGCGTTGACCTCGTTGCGATCTGCGGGGCGGCCGAGCTCGACGACGAGATCGACGATCGAGCCAACTGGGATCGGTGCGCGAATCGCGATCGCCTCGATCCTCCCGGCCAGCTCCGGCAGCACGGATCCGAGCGCCCGGGTGGCGCCGGTTGTCGTCGGGATCAGGTTGATCGCGGCCGCACGTGCTCGGCGCAGATCCTTGTGTGGTCCGTCGAGGAGCGGCTGCGACGCGGTGTAGGCATGGACGGTCGTCATGAAGCCGCGCTCGATTCCGAATGCGTCCTGGAGCACCTTGGCCAGCGGCGTCACGCAGTTGGTCGTGCAGGAGGCGTTCGAGACGATCCGGTGGCGTGTCGGGTCGAAGGCGTCGTCGTTGACGCCGAGGACGACCATCACGTCGGCGTCCTTCGCTACTGCTGAGATGACGACCCGACCCGCGCCGGCGTCGAGGTGCGTCTGCGCCTGCTCGCGCGTGCTGAAGCGACCGGTCGATTCCACGACGACATCGACGCCGAGCCCGCGCCAGGGGAGGTCGGCCGGTTCGGGTACCGACAGCGCCCGTAGCTGTCGGCCGCCGACGATGATCGTGTTGGCCTCGGTCGTCACCTCTTCAGTCAGGCGACCGAGCAGCGAGTCGAACTTGAGCAGGTGCGTCATCGTCTCGACGTCGCCGAGGTCGTTGACGGCGACGATCTCGTAGTCGGGGCTGCGTTCGAGAGAGGCGCGGAGGAAGTTGCGTCCGATCCGCCCGAACCCGTTTATGGCGACCCGGGTCGTCATGACTCTCCACGCGGCTGCGCGTCGACCTGGACCGATGCCTCCGGTCGGCGCTCGGCGCGCCACTCCTCGATCGCCCGCAACGCCTCCTCGAGCGGCTCGCCGTGGCATCCGGGCGTGCGGGCGTGAACGACCCAGCGGTCGGTCGTGTGCTGGACGAGGAACGAGTGGAACGGGATGAGCAACTCGGAAAGAGCGAGTGCGTCCCAGCGGCCGCGTACATCGACCTTGACCTCGGACACGACGCTGTGGTGAGTCACAACAGGTGCTGGTGCTGGTCCGGTCGACACAGAACGCTCCTTCCGTTGGTCATCCCAGCGTTCCATCCGTACGACCATCCGGACATGGGGGGAGCGCACCATGACGAGCCCGCGGCGGCCTCATCTGCGGTGAAGGTCCGCGCTCCGCAGGCATCGGAACCGGGTCGCGAGCTTCGCGAAATGGGGTCTTCGCCCTAGCGACGGCCGGTCGGCTGACACCTACGTTCGAAAGCGTGGTCGTTCTTCACATGATTTTCACGGCACCGGGTGAAGGCAATCGACGCTGACCTGGTGATCACGATCGCCTTCTCCGTCGAGGCCGCGCTGGTCGCACTCGTGGCCACCGTGTACGGCGTCCACGAAGCGCGCAAGGCGCGCGCCGAGCAGCAAAGGATCGGCTCTCGATTCGCCGGAGTTAGCTCGGCTTGCCGGTCATCGCCCACACGGCGACGATGTAGGCGACGATGAGGATGAGCGCGATGACCATCGTCAGCTTGAGCAGTCCGGCGCTCCCCTTGCCGTTGCGCAGCCGGTGGACGCCGACTCCGCCGAGCGCGAGCGAGGCGAGGAAGAGCAGCCCGCCCCAGTCGGCGACGACGAAGCCGATTCCGAGCCAGGCCGGCTGCTCGATCTGGTCCGGGAGGTCGTCCCAGCCCTGGAGCCGGTAGAGCCATTCGCCGGCGAGTCGCATGAGGATCAGGCCGGGGAGGCCGACCAGCAGGAGCGAGAAGTAGCCGAGCCGAAGCAATCGGGTCTCCCCTCGCGCGAGCGCGAGCGAGGTCGCGCTGGCCAGCAGGGCGCCGAACACGACGGTCGCGCCGACGAGGTGCAGGAGCAGCGCGAAGCTCTGCTCGTCCGGCCTGATGGCGGCGATCAGCTCAGGCACCGGGCTTCCAGATCATGTCGATCACGATCAGCACGACCGCCGCCGAGGCCAGGGCACGGAGCAAGAGCCCGGTCTTCGTCCGGTTCAGCGCTGCGAGGTCGGTGTTCGCACCGGTCTGGCCGGAGGCGACGAGCGCTCGTGCTCTCCCGGCCGGCTTCGCAGACTCGACGAAGGAGCGCAGCAGGGCCACAGTCGCAATCGCCCAGAGGGCGATCGCCACGATCACCCAGCCGTCCCAGACCTGGAAGGCGTCGTGCAGGATCGCGAGCCAGATCCCGAAAGCGATCGTGCCGGCCAGGCCGGCCACGGTCGTCGCAGTCCCGACCAGCGCTACCCGATTGAGGCTGAGCGTCTCGTCGGCAGTCTCGACGGAGTAGAGCGCGACGACCACGATCCAGGACATCACGAGCGAGCCCACGAGCGTGGCCGCCGTGAGCAAGTGGAGGGCGAAGATCCAGTCCTGGAAGCTCATCGCGCTTCCTCGAGCGCCGCTTTGACGCGGTCGGGCGTCATCGGCAGGCTGCGGAGCCGGACGCCGACGGCGTCGAAGACGGCATTGCCGATCGCGGGGGCGATCGGGTTGCACGACGGCTCGCCGGAGCCTGTGGCACGCTCGTCCGGCTGGTCGATCGCGATCACGTCGACCGTCGGAGCCTCCGTGAAGCGGATGATGCGATAGTCGTTCCAGTCGAGGCTCGTCACGTTGGAGCGGTCGAACGAGACCTCTTCGTAGAGCGCCCGGCTGACGGTCTGGACGATATTGGCCTCGATCCCGAGCTTGAGCGCCCGTGGGTTGATCGTCATGCCGTTGTCCTGGACGACGACCACGTGGTCGACACGGATCTGGCCGCTCTCGCGGTCGATCTCGATTTCGGCGACGGCGGCGTTGTAGGTGCCGCCGCGCAGGGAGGTCGCGACGCCGCGGCCGCGCACGACGCCTGAAGCGGCGTTCGCGTCCGGGCCCGGCGATGGGCGCGTCTGCCACTTCGCAGCACGGGCTGCGGCCTGCAGCACGGCGATCATGCGCGGGTCGGTCAGGCCTTTCAGCCGCAGCTCTACCGGGTCGGTGCTCGTAGCGGCTGCGAGCTCGTCGAGGAAAGACTCGCTCGCGAACGTCAGCTGCAGTTGCACGGGTGAGCGGATCCAGGCGGAGATCAGGCCGACGCCGTCGTTCTCGGTCGAGCCGATGTCGCCCTGGTAGTGAGCGAGCTGGCGGCTGGCGGGGATGTCGTAGAGGATCGGGTCCTCCCACAGGTGGAGGGACGGCATCCTCGCCGTGCGCCCGGCAAGGACACTCCCGATGATCGTGGTCTCGAAGAAGGCGGGGATCCACGCCTCGTGGTCCCAGCCGACGATCTCGCCGCTCTCGTCGAGCCCTCCGCGCAGCTGATGGACGGTTGCCGGGCCCTTGGGGTCCCAGCCGTGCTCGTCATGGCGCATCCACTGGACGCGGACCGGCTGCCCGACGAGTTGCGACATCAGCGCCGCGTCGACCGTGGCCGGGTCCGACCCGTTGCGGCCGTAGCAGCCCGAGGCCTCGAAAGTGATGATGCGAACGTGCTCGACCGGGATGTCGAGAGCGTCGGCGACCGCCGAGCGGACGACGTTGGGGCCTTGCGTTCCCGACCAGACCGTGGCCGACCCGTCCTTGACGTCTGCGACCGCGCAGGAAGGGCCGATCGAGCCGTGCGTCTGAACCGCGGTTGTGTATTCCGCGTCGAACCGACGTGCGGCGCCGGCGAGCGCCGTGGCCGCGTCACCGGTGCTCGCAACGACGGCATCCTCGAGGCTGGGCGTCTCCCGGACGTACGTGTAGAGCTCCTCCATCGTCGGCAGGCCGGCCCAGTCCGACCACTTGACCTCGAGCTCGCGCGCGGCCTTGATCGCGTCCCATTCGCGCTCGGCGACGACGCCGAGGAAGTTCTTCAGGCGAACGACCCGGGCACCATACGAAGGCTGGCCGTAACTCAGCAGCTGCGAGCCGAGGCCCGGCGGCCGGATCACGCGGCCGTGCAGCATGTCCGGGACGCGGACGTCCTGGATGTAGAAATGCTGCCCCGTCACCTTGGCTGGGATGTCGACGCGTGGCACCGACTGGCCGACGATCGTGTACTCGCTAGCGGCCTTCGGCTTCGCCCCGCCGAGCGCGAGCCCGAACCCTCTGGCCTTGCCCTTGACCGGGATCGCGACGCCGAGCAGCTGGCCCTCGACGAGCTCGCCGTACGAGACTCGACGCGAAGCGTCGCCGGCCGGGCTGACGACTCCGTCCGCGACTGTGAGCTTGTCTGCGGGAACATCGAGCTCGGTTGCGGCCAGGGCGAGTAGCGCCCGGCGGCCGTTCGCCGCGGCCTGCCGAAGCTGAGGGCCGGCGAGGGCAATCGTCAGGCTGCCCACGGTCGACCCCTGGTCGACACAGCTCTCGGTGTCGCCCATCACCATCCGGACGCGAGCGAAGGGCACATCGAGCTCTTCGGCGACGATCTGCGCGAGCGCTGTCTGGTTGCCCTGGCCCAGATCCGTCTTCCCGGTGAAGGCAGTCACGGTGCCGTCGGCCTGGATGGCCAACCACGAGTCGAGCGCCGACGCATCGAGCTCGGCCGGCCACGTCTCCGGCGCGTCGCTCCCGCCCCTCGCGATACCCCACACACCGGCGGGAACGCCGATCGCGACGATGAGCGCGCCGCCACCCTTCAAGAACGCGTCGCGGGTGAACCTCTGCTGCTTGCGCGGGGTCAGGTCAGGGGTTCCCATGCTAGACCGCCGCCGTCGCGGCACGCTTGATTCCACGCACGATCGCGTTGTGGGTCGCGCACCGGCAGAGGTGCGGATCCATCGCCTCCTTGATCTCCGCATCGCTCGGGCGCGCGTTCCGGGACAGAAGGTCGGCGGCCATGATGATCATCCCGTTCTGGCAGTAGCCGCACTGCGGAACCTGCTCGTCGATCCAGGCCTGCTGCAGCGGATGCAGCGCCGGCACCGTCGCCAGCTGCTTCTCCTCCGCGTACCAGGCTGGCAACCCTTCCAACGTGGTCACCTTCCTGCCCACGACGGCCTCGACCGGCGTCACGCAGGAACGGATCTCCCTGCCGTCCACGAGCACCGAGCAGGCGCCGCACTGTGACAGCCCGCAACCGAACTTGGCGCCGCGGAGCTCCAGATCGTCCCGCAACACGTAGAGCAGCGGCGTGTCGGCTGACGCTTCGGTCGAGTGGAGCTTCCCGTTGACTGTGATCTCGATCGCCATCCAAATTGCTCCTTCGCTGGGCGGAAGACCTACGGTGCGTGCTGATCTGGAGCGTCGTCCGGGCACGACTCCGCCGCCATTGGGTCGCGACCCCATTTCCGGCGACTGCCGGCGCCATTCGCTCAGGTTCTTGCGACCGTCTGCCGCTTCGACTCGAGTCGAGCGAAGATCTTCGAGAGCGAGTCGACGAACTTCTGGATGCCTTCGCGCTCGAGTTGGGCGACGACGTCGTCGTAGTCGACCCCGGCGCCGGCGAGGGCGGCGAGCAGGCCGGGTGCGTCGTCGACGCCCGACTCGAGCCGCGGCTCGACGTCGCCGTGATCCTGGAAGGCTCGGATCGTCTCCTCGGGCATCGTCGAGATCGTCTCGGGGCCGAGCAACTCTTCGACGTAGAGCGTGTCGCGGTAGCTTGCGTCCTTCGTCGATGTCGACGCCCACAGGCAGCGCTGCTTGGTCGCGCCGCGGGCCGCGAGTCGCTCCCAGCGATCGCCGGCGAAGGCGTGCTTGTACTGCTGGTAGGCGAGCCTGGCGTTGGCGATCCCGAGGCGGCCTTTCAGGTCTTGGCGGCCGAGCTCGTCGAGGCGACGGTCGGTCTCGGAGTCGATGCGCGAGACGAAGAAGCTGGCGACGGAGTGGACGGCGCTCGGGTCGCCGCCGACACCGACGAGGCGCTCCAGGCCGCGCAGGTAGGCCTCGATCACCTGCTGGTGACGGGTGAGCGAGAAGATCAAGGTCACGTTGATCGAGCGGCCGCGCGCGGTCATCTCTTCGATCGCCCCGACTCCGGCGTCCGTTGCCGGGATCTTGACCAGCAGGTTCGGCCGCGCAATCGCTGCGTGCAACATCGCGGCCTCGGCGATCGTGGCCTCCGTATCGTGGGCCAGGTTGGGGTCGACCTCGATCGAGACGTAGCCGTCGCGGCCGGCGGTCCGCTCCCAGACCGGCAGCAGGAGGTCGCAGGCATTCGTGACGTCACGCATCACCAGCTCGAGGAACAGTTGCTTGGCGTCGCTCGCGTCGGCGTCGCGGATCTGTGTGTCGTAGGCATCGCCCTGGGCGAGTGCCCGCTCGACGATGGTCGGGTTCGACGTCACGCCGACGACGGCGTCCTCGTCGATCGCGCGCGCGAGGGCGCCGGACTCGAGCAGATGGCGCGAGAGGAAGTCGATCCAGACGCTTTGCCCGAGCGCGGAGAGCTGCTGCAGGCGGGTCACCTCACACCCGCCGGATCGCCGCTGAGCGCGATGAGGGACTCGTGCGCGCGGACGAGGTCTCCCAACCTGGCCTCGACGTCCTCGCTCTGACCAACGGTCAGGGCGCCGACGAGGCCGCCGCTGTGGCCGTAGGCGGTGAGCCCGAAGTTTTTCATCGCTTCCTCCGTTCGCGTTGTCCGGCGTGAGCCGAGCGGGCGCAATCCCGTGCCCTCCTCAGTGAGTGTCGTGAGCCGGCGGAGCCTTACCCCGCGGTCGGCGCGCCGGTCAGCGGTGAGCAGGTCCTGTAAACGGCACGGACCGAAGCCCGTATCTGAGGAAGAGGTGGTCTTCGGCCCGCCGCAGCGAGAGGAGCTCGCCGCGGACGAGGGCATCGGGGCCTGGGTCCACACCTTCGACGAGCGAGAGTCGCGTCGCAGCCGACCCACCCGTCAGGAGCGGCGAGACGGTCAGAAAGAGCTCGTCGATCAAGCCCGCGGCGGCGAACCTCCCGAACGTGTGCGGACCGGCCTCGAACAGGATCAGCCGATGGCCGCGCTCCCGAAGCGCGCGTAGAACAACGCTCGGATCGATCTCCGCGTCGGACGCAAGCGGGGTCACCTCGGCCGCTTTCGGGACGCGATCGCGGAGTCGCGACGCGCCGGTCGTCGATGTCAGGATCACTGCGCGCCCGGCGAGCGCCGGGTGCCGAACGTCGATCGCCCCGCTCCCGGTCAGGATCGCGACCTCGGGACGTTCAGGCTGTTCGCGAAGGCGGCGGAGCTCGGCGTAGAGCGAGGCCGAGTCGGGGTGAGGACGGGACGGTGACCAGGTGCCGGTGGGTGAGCCGCGAAGCGTCCCGGAGCCGACGACGACGACATCGGCAAGCGCCCGCAGAAGCCCCATGACGAAGCGGTCGGCCTCACTCCCGCCGCCGATCAGCTTGTTCGACTGCGGTATCTCGGGCAGGGCAACCGAGCCGTCGAGCGAGGCGACGAAGTTCGTGTAGACCGTCGGGCCGGCGAAACCGAGCCCGCCGCCGTACAGCTGTTCGAGCGATGCCATCAGCTTGGAGGGCGCGGCCGCGGGCGAGTCGTAGAGCAACTCGAGCGGGAGCGATGGACTCATACGACCGTCTTACGGCCGTGCACCTCGGTCAGGAACTCTTGCCGCAGCGCGGGGTCGGCGAAAGCCCCGCGCCAGAACGTCGTCACCGTCGCCGAGTGTTCCTCGACACCGCGCATCCGCGTGCACAGGTGCGAGGCCTCGAGGTGGACGGCCACGCCGGCCGGCGCGATCAGCTCCATCAAGGTGTCGGCGATCTGCTCGCCGACGCGCTCCTGGACCGTGAAGCGCTTGCTGAAGAGACGGACGAGCCGCGTCAGCTTCGAGATACCGATGATCTCCGCTCCGGCGACATAGCCGACGTGCGCGACGCCGTAGAAGGGCAGGGCGTGGTGCTCGCAAAGAGCGTGGAAGGCGATCGGACCCTCGACGATCTGGCCCAGCGCTTCGGAACGGGTCGACGTCGCCTCGGAGGGGAACGCCGTC
>Ga0190265_10002211_pt1 | contig 13013 bp, 13 predicted proteins | sample Popmic124T_FD_133135 | JGI IMG/M metagenome (GOLD analysis project Ga0190265, IMG submission 133135) | Populus adjacent soil microbial communities from riparian zone of Indian Creek, Utah, USA - 124 T | ecosystem: Environmental > Terrestrial > Soil > Riparian zone | place: USA: Utah | collected... | reverse complement strand
GCCGCCCGCGATCGGGGTCAGATAGACCAGGCCTGCGTAGAGCCCGAAGATCGCCGACGCGAGCCCGATCGGGGTCAGCGGACCATAAGCCCATTCGATCGCCGCCCGGAAGGGACCGAAGCCGGCGATATTCTCGATATGGCCGGGCTGGAGCAGCCGCTCCGTCATGTAGAGGACGAGCAGCGCCTGCATCCCGTAATAGGAGAAGCGCTCCCAGCCCTCCGCAAAGGCGAGAAACCCCATTCCCTTGGGATGGCCCAGGAACGCCCGGTCGGCGGCCGCGACCTCGGACTCGGCGGCGGCGTCCGCTACGGCCATGGAATTTTCCTCCCCAATCGTCGCCGCGGACGCTAGCGGCGGGATCGACGAGCGCCAGCGCTTTTTCGACAAAGCGCCATTTGCGTCGCCCAAGGGCGCGGATAGTGTGCGACGAAATGGGGAGAATCGCCATGCGCCTGAAGTTCCTCGCGGCCGCCCTGCTGGCCACCGCCACGCCCGTGCTGGCCGCGCCCGCCGACGATTTCCGCCGGCTGCTCGACGATCATTACGACTGGCTGCTGCGCGAGAATCCGGTGGAGGCGACGGCGCTCGGCGTGCGCGACCATGACGCGCGGATCCGCGACATCGGCCCGGTCGCGCGCGACCGGCGGATCGCCGAGGAGCAGGCCTTCCTCGCCCGGCTGGAGGCGATCCCGGCTGACCGGCTTTCGGCCGCCGACCGGGTCAATTACGCGATCCTGCGGCGCATGCTCGCCGAGGACATCGAGGGGAATCGCTTCCCGCAGCGCGATATGCTCTTCACGACCTATTTTGGCTGGCACCAGGGCTTTGCCGGCATCGCGCGCGGCCTTCCCTTCCGCACCCGCGCCGATTTCGACTCCTATCTGACCCGGCTCGGCCAATATCCGCAGATGAACGATGCTGCGCTGGCGATCACCGCCAATGCGGTGCGCGGCCGCTACGTCCTGCCCTGCTCGGTGCTCGGCGGCTTCGAACGCACGATCGCCGGCGTGATCCAGACCGATCCCGCCGCCTCGCGCTTCTACGAGCCGTTCCTCAGCCCCCGCCCGGCCTCGATTCCGGAGGCAGACTGGGCAGCGCTGCAGGCGCGGGCGCGGACGATCATCGTCGATGTCCTCAATCCCGCCTACCGCAAGCATCTCGATTTCTACACACGCGACTATCTGCCGCATTGCGCGCGATCGGATTCGATCCGCGACCAGCCGGGCGGCGCCGCTTATTACGCCTTCCTGGTCCGCGCCTTCACCACCACCGACCTCAGCCCGCAGCAGATCCACGACATCGGCATGCGCGAAGTGATGCGGATCCGCGGGCAGATGGACCAGGTGGCGCGCGAGGCGAATTTCCCGACCCGCCAGGCCTACATCCAGCATTTGCGGACCGACCCGGTCTATTATGCGCGGACCCCCGAGGAGCTGATGCGCGAGGTCGCCCGGGTGACGACCGAGATCAACGGCCATCTGCCGCGGCTGTTCGGCACCTTGCCGCGGCTGACCTACACGATCCGCGAAATCCCGGCCGAAACCGCGGAAGGGACGACGACAGCTTATTACAGCCCCGGCTCGCCCGAGAGCGGCATCGCCGGCACCTACTACGTCAACACCTCCAAGCTCGATCAGCGCCCGCTCTGGGAGGTGCCGGCGCTGTCGCTGCACGAAAGCGTCCCCGGCCATCATTTCCAGATCGCTCTCCAGCAGGAGATCGACATCGCGCCCTTCCGCCGGAATTTCTCCAGCTTCACCGCCTTCACCGAGGGCTGGGGCCTCTATGCGGAGAGCCTGGGCGGGGAGATGGGCCTTTACAACACGCCGGCGCGGCGGATGGGCGAGCTCTCCTACCAGATGTGGCGCGCCAGCCGGCTGGTCGTCGACACCGGTATCCACTCGATGGGATGGGACAAAGCGCGAGCAATCGCCTTCATGCGCGAGAATACCGCGCTCACCGAGGCCAATATCGAGGCCGAAGTGAACCGCTACATCAGCTGGCCTGGGCAGGCGCTCGGCTACATGATCGGGCGGCTGAAGATTCTGGAGCTGAGGCAGCGCGCCGAGCGTGAGCTGGGCGATCGCTTCGACCTCAGGCGCTTCCACGACGCGGTGCTGAGGAACGGCTCGATTCCGCTCGACGTGCTCGAGCCGATCATCGTCGAGTGGATCGCGGCGGAGAAGGCGCGGGCCTAGCCGACGCCGAACCGGCGCCAGACCCGCCCGGCCCGGTCCTTGAGCGAGCGGCGGGCGCTCGAGCGATCGGGGGTCGGCAGCAAGGCGGTGGTCTCGACGCGCGCTTTCGCTTCTTCCTCTGCGTAGAGCCTGAGATTGCCGGGTCGGCCGGGCTTCAGACGCACGCCCTCGCGGCCGCGAAGCATGTCCTCGGCGGTCTTGAGGGCGCGGACCAGATCCTCCTCGCTGAACGGCTTCACCAGACAGCCGAGCGCCAGATCGGGCATCGGGAAATCGGGCGCCTTGCCGGTGGTGAACAGGCAGGGCACGCCGAGCTCGTGCAGCTTCACCGCGACCGAAAAGCCGGTGGTGCCGTGAGCGAGCTGGAGATCGACCAAGGCGATGTCGGGCTGCCGCTCCTCGATGGCGGCGAGCGCCGAAGCGGCGTCGTCGGCCACGGCGGTGACGCCGTAGAGCGGGTTCAGCTCGACCAGATATTTGAGCGTCTGGGCGAGCAAGGGCTCATCCTCGACGATCAAGATGCTCAACATGGGCGGCCCTTCCCCGGCAACCGCCTCGATTCTTTACCGCTTTGCCGCAGAAGGGAATCCCCGCCCGCCCGATTTGCGGCGAGCGACTCCGCGAACGCGGTGAGCCGACTAGATTTGCATCAATCCCTCGATCACCGTGACGCATTTTCCGCCCAATATGGCGCGGTCTCCCGCCAGACGACCGGTCAGATGGCCACCGCGCCGGCTCGCCTGGAAGAAGGTCATGGCGTCGTTCCGCCCCAGCCGTTCGGCCCAGAAAGGAACGAGCACCGAATGGGCGGAGCCGGTGACCGGGTCCTCGTCGACGCCGGCGCCGGGAACGAAGACGCGGCTCACCACATCTGCCGCCTCGCCCGGCGCGGTGACGATGGTCATCGTGTCGCCGTCGGCGGCGAGCGCCTTGAAGTCGGGCGCGACCGCGCGGACCTCCGTCTCGCTCGCCAAGGCGATCAGGGCATAGCCCCCGTCGTGCCACAGCGACTCCACCGCCATGCAGCCGACCGCAGCGACCAGATCCGGCAGCGGCTTCGGGGCTGGCGCGTAGGCGGGCAGCGACATGGCATAGCCCTCGCCGTCGCGCGCGACCTCGAGCAGGCCGGACTTCCGGGTGCGGAAGCGGACGCGCTCCCTGTCGCCGATCAGGACATGGCCGCTGGCGAGCGTGGCGTGGCCGCACAGTGCGATTTCGAGGGTCGGCGTGAACCAGCGCAGCTCGTAATCCGCCTCGCCGTCGGCCGGGACCGTGAAGGCGGTCTCGCTGAGGTTGTTCTCCATGGCGATCGCCTGGAGAATGTCGTCGGGCAGCCAGGCGTCGAGCGGCATGACGGCGGCGGGGTTGCCGGTGAACGGGCGGTCGGCGAAAGCGTCGACCTGGACGAGGCGAAGCTGGGTCATTCGGGAATTTGCTCCTTGGTTTCGTCGGTCTCGCGCAGGATGTCGCCGGGCTCGTCGACCTGCCCTTCCGGATCGAGGTGGATCAGCACTTCGCAGCCCGGGAATTCGCGCGCGAGATCCTGCTCGATCGCCTCCACAACCTCATGCGCCTCGGCCACCGTCATCTCCGGATCGACGCAGATATGGAATTGCGCGAAATCGTGCGTGCCGCTGCTGCGGGTCCGAACGTCGTGGATGCCGCGCGCCTCCGGCCGCGCCGACGCGACGGCGAGGAAGCGCATCCTCTTCTCCTCCGGCCATTCGCGGTCCATCAGCTGGTCGAACGCATGGCTCGAGGCCCTCCAGGCACCCCACAGCAGCCACAAGGCGATGCCGACGCCGAAGAGCGGATCGGCGCCGGTGAGCCCCAGATATTGATCGAGCACCAGGGCCGCGATCACCGACAGGTTGAGCAGCAGATCGCTCTGATAGTGGACATTGTCGGTGCGGATCGCGATCGACCCCGTCCGCCGGATCACCGAGCGCTGATAGGCGAGCAAAGCGAAGGTGGTGACGAGAGCGACCAGGGAGACCGCGATGCCCTGCTCGGCATTTTCCGTGCGCGCGCCATCGAGGAAACGCAGCACCGCCTGCCAGCCGATGCCGATCGCCGAGATCGAGATCAGGATGACCTGCGCCAGGGCGGCCAGCGCTTCGGCCTTGCCGTGGCCGAACCGATGCTCGCGGTCGGCCGGCGCGGCCGCGATCCGCACCGCGAACAGGGTCACCAGCGAGGCGATGAGATCGAGACCGGTATCGGCGAGCGAGCCCAGCATCGCGACCGAGCCAGTCTCGAGCGCGGCATAGGCCTTGAGGGAGAGCAGGAACAGCGCCATCGCGACGCTGGCGAGCGCGGCGCGGGTGGTCAGCGACGCCCGTTCCGCGGTCATGGATAGAGCAGGCTCTCGGTCCAGCCGCCGTCCGGATTCAAAATGAACAGGCGGCGCTCGTGCAGGCGGTGCGGCCGATCGGTCCAGAACTCGATCCGATCCGGAACCAGGCGGTAGCCCCGCCAGTGGCCCGGCCGGGGCACGTCCTTGCCCTCGAATTCGGCGACGCGTTTCGCATAGCGGGCTTCGAACAGATCCCGGCTTTCGAGCGGGCGCGACTGGTCCGACGCCCAGGCGCCGATCCTCGCGTCGCGCGAGCGGCTGGCGAAATAGGCGTCCGCCTCGTCTGCGGCGACCGGCTCGATCGTCCCTTCGACGCGGACCTGGCGGCGCAGCGACTTCCAGTGGAAGAGCAGGGCCGCGCGCGGATTGGCGGCGAGCTCATCGCCCTTGCGGCTTTCGGCGTTGGTGTAAAAGGCGAAGCCGCGCCCGTCGTGGCCTTTCAGCAGGACCATCCGGACCGATGGCCGACCGGCCGCATCCGCCGTCGCCATCGCCATCGCCTCGGCGTCGTTCGGTTCGCCCGCGCGCGCCTCGTCGAACCAGGCTTCGAACAGAGCGTTGGGATCGGTCATGGCGCTCCTCTAGGGTGCGGCGTGCGTTCAAACTAGTGGACTTTTCGGTCCGACTGGAGAAGCTGAGGCATGGCCGATCTCTATTCGCAGCTCAACGTTCCGCGCGGCGCCAGCGAGGCCGAGATCAAGAAGGCCTACCGCAAGCTCGCCAAGGAGCTGCACCCCGACAAGAACAAGGACAAGCCGGGCGCGACCGAGCGTTTCTCGAAGGTGACGCGCGCCTACGACATCCTGACCGACAAGGACAAACGCGCCCAGTATGATCGCGGCGAGATCGACGAGGAGGGCAATCCCCGCATGCCTTTCGGCTTCGGCGGCGGTGGCGGGCCGCAACCGGGTGGCGGGCGCGGCGGCTTCCGCGGGCCGAATGGCGAGCCGTTCGAGTTCGGCGGCGAGGCGGCCGACATTTCCGACCTGTTCGAAGGCCTGTTCGGCGGCCGCCGCGGCGGCGGCGGGAGCGGCAGCTCGTTCGGCGGCTTCGGGCGGCGCGCCCGCGCGCCGCAGAAGGGCAGCGACGTCGGCTATCGCCTCGAAGTCCCCTTCGAGGACGCGGCGCGGCTGCAGGGCCAGCGGGTCACCCTGGGCAGCGGCAAGACGCTCGACATCAAACTGCCGCCGGGTGTCGACGACGGCACCAAGATCCGCCTCTCGGGACAGGGCGAGACCGGGCCATCGGGCAATGGCGACGCGATCGTCACGATCAAGGTGAAGCCGCACCGCTTCTTCCGCCGCGACGGCGACAATATCCGGCTCGATTTGCCCGTTTCGATCGATGAGGCGGCGCTCGGCGCCAAAGTGCGCGTGCCGACCGTGGACGGGCCGGTGATGCTGAGCATCCCGAAGGGGACCAGCTCGGGCAAGGTGCTGCGGCTCAAGGGCAAGGGCTTCACCGGCAAGAACGGGCAGCGCGGCGACCAGCTGGCGACGGTGATGGTCGAGGTGCCCGACGATCCCGATCTCGCCCATTTCCTCGAAGGCTGGAGCGGCAAGGGCAAATCGAACCCGCGCACGGGGCTTGGCGTCTAGTCAGGTCCGGGCGTGCGCGACATCTCCCCCGAATCGCCGGAAGCAAGGCGCAAGCGGCTCGCCAGCGCGAAGGCCCATTTCGGAAACTTCCGCGAGACCATCCGGGCCGAATCGCGCCCGTTCGACGTGGTCAAGCGGGTCGCGGTCGGCGTCTATTCCGACGGCTTCATCCACGCCGGCAACCTCGCCTATCTGGCCCTGCTCTCGATCTTCCCCTTCGTCATCGTCGCCGCGGCGATCGCGCGGCTGTTCGGCCAGACCGAAGAGGGGATGAATGCAGTCAACGCGCTGCTCCAGACCATGCCCGGCAATGTCGCCGATGTGCTGAGGACCCCGATCCGCGACGTCATGGAGGCGCGGCACGGCAGCTTGCTCTGGCTCGGCGCGATCGTCGGCCTGTGGACCACGGGCAGCTTCATCGAGACGATCCGCGACATCATCCGCCGGGCCTATGGCGTCACCTACAGCCGGCCCTTCTGGGAGTATCGGCTGGGATCGGTGGGCCTGATCATCGCGGCGGTGGTGATGGCGATGGTCGCCTTCAGCGCCTCGATCCTCCTCTCCGGCGTGCAGCAGTTCCTCGAAAACCTGATCCCCGGCGCCGACGATTTCGTCGGGCTATTGACCCTGCTCAGGGTGGTGCCGGCGCTGATCCTGTTCGGCTCGCTCTACCTCCTTTTCTACAGCCTCACGCCCAAGCGCTATCGCGGCGCCCGCTGCCGCAAATGGCCCGGCGCGGCCTTCGTCGCGATCTGGTGGGTCGCGACTACCGCGGTCCTGCCGGCCGTGCTGGCCAGCCTGGGCGGCTACGACCGCACCTATGGCAGCCTTGCCGGCGTCATAATCTCCCTGCTTTTCTTCTTCATTATCGGGCTCGGCCTCGTTATCGGCGCGGAACTCAATGCGGCGCTCGCCGAGACGCCGACGCCGACCGAGGAGGACGTCGAGGCCGTCGTACACGAGGAGGCCGCCGCCGAAGCGGAGCACAAAGCCATCGAAAAGGCCGTGCACGCGGAGGAAGTGGCCGTCGAGAAAGCCGAAAAGGAGGACGAATGACGGGCTTGATGGCAGGAAAGAGGGGCCTGATCATGGGCCTCGCCAACGACCGCTCGCTCGCCTGGGGCATCGCCAAGGCGCTGAGCGCGCAGGGTGCCGAGCTCGCATTCTCCTATCAGGGCGAGGCGATGGAGAAGCGGGTGCGCCCGCTCGCCGAGCAACTGGGGGCCGCTTTCCTGATCGATTGCGACGTTTCCGACATGGCCAATCTCGACGCGGCGTTCGAGACGCTCAAGGCGCGCTGGGAGACGATCGACTTCCTCGTCCATGCGATCGGCTTTTCCGACAAGAACGAGCTGCGCGGCGAGTTCGTCGACACCAGCCTCGACAATTTCCTGATGACGATGAACATCTCGGCCTACAGCTTCGTCGCTGTTTGCCAGCGGGCGCGTCCGATGATGCCGAACGGCGGCAGCCTGCTCACGCTGTCCTATTACGGCGCCGAGAAGGTCATTCCCCATTACAACGTGATGGGCGTCGCCAAGGCGGCGCTCGAGACCAGCGTGAAATATCTCGCGATGGACCTCGGGCCCGAGAATATCCGGGTCAACGCGATCTCGGCCGGGCCGATCAAGACCCTCGCCGCCAGCGGGATCGGCGACTTCCGCTACATCCTGAGGTGGAACGAATATAACAGCCCGCTGCGCCGCAACGTCACGATCGAGGACGTCGGCGGCGGCGCCCTCTATCTGCTTTCCGACCTCGCCTCGGGCGTCACCGGCGAAATCCACCATGTCGACGCCGGCTACAACGTCATCGGGATGAAGGCCGAGGACGCGCCGGACATCAGCGTCGCATGAGAATAAGGCCCGCCGAGCCCGGAGACGAAGCCGCCATCCGCGCCGTCCATGCCGCCGCCTTTCCCAATCCCGCCGAGGCGGACCTGGTCGAGGCGATCGTGCGCGACGGCGAGGCGGTGGTGTCGCTGGTCGCGGCTCAGGAAGGCGAGGTGATCGCGCACCTTCTGCTCAGCCGGATGAAGGTCGAAGGCGAGGGCCGCGCCTATCGGGCGGTCGCGCTCGGGCCGGTGGCGGTCCTCCCCGGCTTTCAGGGCGCCGGCATTGGCGGCACGCTGATCGAGAGCGCGCTCGGCGTCGCCCGGACGCTCGGTGAATATCTGGTCTTCGTTCTCGGCGAGCCCGCATTCTACGGCCGCTTCGGCTTCACCGCGGACGCGGCGGCGCCATTCAAATCGGTCTATTCCGGGCCCTATCTGATGGCGCTGGCGCTGCAGCCCGGGCTCCCCCTGCCGAAGAGCGGCACGGCCGCCTATGCCCGCGCCTTCTCGGACCTGCCGGCGGACTGACGCTCAGCGCCGGGCGACGTTTTCATAGCGAAGCCGCGGCAATCCGTTGCGCGCGATGTCGGCGGCGATTGCCTCCATCGCCGGGTCGCGGCCGGCGATGAAATCGGCGAAGCGCAGCGGCGTCGCGATGTCCGGCTGCAGGCTGCGCACCCGGATCGGATGGGTGCGGATCGAGCCGTGGCAATCCTCCTCCGGGCAGCCGGTCATGTAATTGTGCCGCTCGTCGGCATAGAGCATGAACGCGCCGAGCCCGGGGAGCTGCACGATGTCGCCCTCCGCCCAGAATTCGAGCCGGTCGCCGATCGGCTCCCCGACGATGACGAGACGATCGCCCGCCGCCTGCTTCAGGTAGCCGAGGCTGGAGATGGCGGCCGAAAAGGTCCGGCCCGAAGTGATCGCATAGACCCGCCCGCCCTGGGCCAAGGCCGGCAGCGCCCGCATGAAATCGCGGGCGATGTTGAGGTCGCCGCCCAGGTTGAAGCGCAGATCGACGATGATGTTGCGCGGCCGCCGCTCGCGAAGCGCCGCGAGCGTCTCGTGCAGGAAGGCGTCGATGCCGAGGCCGCGGGTCGCCTTCAGCTGGACATAAGCGGCGTCGGCGCCGTCGGGAAAGGCAAGCCGGAATGGCCGGTCGGGCTCGACGAGATAGAGCGGGAGAGTGGCGGGCGGGAGCATCGCCGCGGCGTCGAGGAGCGGCGGATAGCCGAGAAAGGCCGCCTCGCCTTGCGGCGGCGTCAGCTCGGCCGCGATGGTGACGATCTGCGGCCGTCGGCCGCGCGCGGGCTCGAGGGCCAGAACGAGGTTCTCAGGATCGCTGCCGAAGCCGGCGGCGGCGAGCAGCGCCGGCGTCTCCATGAACAGGGAGACGAACTGGTCGCGGAACGCCTGCTCGCCGCCCTGATAGCGGGAATAAGCGCGGCGGACCGCCTGCCAGGGATGGCCGTTGATCGCGATCACGCGCCGGCGGAGCAGGCTCCGATGCGCCTCCGGCCCGGCGATCACGAACAGCCCGTCGGCGAACAGGCCGAGATGGACCGGGCTGCGCTTGTAGCGGCTCGCCCATTGCGGCGGCAGCAGCGCGCTGTGGCCATTGTCGGCGAGCGCTGCGATATGCGCGGCCTCGAGCTCGAAGCGGGCGGGCTGGCCGATCAGGCCGGGCAGCAATTCCACCCGCTGCAGGGCCTCGGCGCGGGCGGAGGGGCCGTAGGCGCGATTCTTGGCGACATAGTCGCGCACCACCGCGACGTCGGCGTCATTCGGCGCGGCCGCCATCGCGATCGCGGCCGACATGCTGGCAATCGCAAGCAGGATTTGCTTCAAAGGCCGCATGCGGCGCCCTCCCCTCACATTGTGTATTATCCGCATAACACGGATAGGCCAGGGGTGAGAAGGGGATGAGCATCAACAGCTTCGGGCGGCTGTTCCGTTTCGCGACATGGGGTGAGAGCCATGGGCCTGCGATCGGCGCGCTGGTGGACGGCTGCCCACCGGGGCTGGCGCTGACCGAGGCCGACATCCAGCCTTGGCTCGACCGGCGGCGCCCCGGCGCGGACCCGCTGACCTCGACCCGCGCCGAGCCCGATCGGGTGCGGATCCTGTCCGGAACCTATGAGGGGCGGACGACCGGGACGCCGATCAGCCTGATGATCGACAATGTCGACGCGCAGCCGCGGGACTACCCGGCCGATGCCCCCCACAGGCCCGGCCATGCCGACCAGGCCTATGACGCCAAATACGGGCTGCGCGATCCACGCGGCGGCGGCCGGGCCTCGGCGCGGGAGACGGCGGCCCGGGTCGCGGCCAGCGCGATCGCCAGACTCGTCATCCCCGAGGTCGGGATCGAGGCGCGGGTGATCGAGATCGGCGGGGAGCCGGAGGCGGCGCGCTGGCCCGCACTGATCGAGGCGGCGCGGGAGGCCGGAAGCTCGCTTGGCGCGATCGTCGAATGCGTCGCGACCGGTGCGGCCGCCGGATGGGGGGCGCCGGTCCACGCGAAGCTCGACGCCGAGCTGGCGGCGGCGATCATGTCGATCAACGCGGTAAAGGGGGTGGAGATCGGGGCCGGCTTCGCCGCCGCCCGCCTGCGCGGCGAAGACAATGCCGATCCGGCCCATTCAGGCGGAATTACCGGCGGCATCGCGACCGGCGGCCCGATCCTGCTGCGCGCCGCCTTCAAGCCGGCATCGTCTGTGCCCCTGCTCGGGGTGTCGGGGCGTCACGACCCCTGCGTCGCGATCCGCGGCGCGCCGGTGGTCGAGGCGATGGTGGCGCTGGTCCTCGCCGACCATAAGCTGCTCCACCGGGCACAATGCGGGTGAACAGGCGCCTGATCGTCCACGGCCGGGTGCAGGGCGTCTGGTTTCGAGGCTGGACGGTCGACACCGCCCTCCGGCTCGGCCTCGACGGCTGGGTCCGCAACCGCCTCGACGGGACCGTCGAGATCCTCGCCGGGGGCGAGGAAACGGCGATCGATGCGCTGGCCGCCGCATGCCGCGACGGCCCCCCGGCGGCGAGGGTCGAGAGGGTTGATGTCGAGGAGCGCGACGAAGCCGCACCCGACGGCTTCGAGCAGCGGCCGACGCGCTAGAGGGCCTTGCGCCCGACCAGAGTGCCCTTGGTCCCGGTATCGAGCAGGGTGAAGTCGAAATCCGGCCGCAGCCGGCGCCAGCGCCGCGCGACGAAGCGCTCGCCGGGCCGGGCGCCGTCGTCCAGCATCACCGTCCCGCCCGGCGCGACATGATCGAACAAGATCTCGGCGCCGCCGCGGGTCAGCGGGTGGATCGACCAGGGCGGCCCGTCGATCAGCATCAGGTCGATGTCGTGAGGGAGCGGGCCGTGGTCGTACCAGAGGCCGGGCCAGTCCTCGAGCGGGCGCAGCGGCACCGCGCGCAGATCGGCCACGAGCCCGTAATCGGCGAGCCAGTCGCGGGTCGCGTCGACGAAGGACTGATGCTGGTCGAAGCTGATCAGCCGCCCGCCGCCCGCTAGCTGCAAAGCGCGGGCGAGGACCAAAGTCGAGGCGCCGGCGCCGAACTCGACGACCAGCTGGGGGCGGCGCTCGAAAATATGGTCGGTGACGAGGGTGAGCAGGCCCATGTCGGCCTTCCAGCTGCCGAGATAGGGCAAGGCGTCGTAGGGCAGCTCGAGCCGGTCGAGCAAGGCGCGCTTGTACTCGATCCTCCCGCCGTGAAGGCTGCGCACCAGCCACGGCCATTGAAAGGCGCCGAAGGCGAGGATGGCCGCCCAGTCGGCGAGCGAGCGTCCGCCGGAGCCGGTTACCAGAGTGCCGCCGACGCGGGGGAGGAGCGAGGTGGCTTCGCGTGTGGTCATGATGGCGCCTACTGAGCTACGGTCACTGGGCAAACGGATCGCGGACAAGGATCGTGTCGTCTCGCTCCGGGCTCGTCGAGACCAAAGCGACCGGACAGGCTATCAGTTCCTCGATGCGCCGGATGTACTTGATCGCCTGGGCCGGCAGCTGCCGCCAGCTGCGCGCGCCGGCGGTCGATTCCGACCAGCCGGGCATGGTCTCGTAGACGGGCGCGACCGCGGCCTGATCGGCGGCGTGGGCGGGAAGGTGATCGAGCGTGCGCCCGGCGAGCGTGTAGCCGGTGCAGATCCGCACCTCGTCGAGGCCGTCGAGAACGTCGAGCTTGGTCAGCGCGATGCCGGTCACGCCCGAAACCGCGCAGGACTGACGCACCAGAGCGGCGTCGAACCAGCCGCACCGGCGCTTCCGGCCGGTCACCGTCCCGAACTCGCGCCCCTTTTCACCGAGCCGCTGGCCGACTTCGTCGTCGAGCTCGGTCGGGAAGGGGCCGGAGCCGACCCGGGTGGTATAGGCCTTGACGATGCCGAGCACGAAGCCCGCCGCCGACGGGCCGAGGCCGGTGCCGGCGGCGGCGGTGCCGGCGACGGTGTTCGACGAGGTGACGAACGGATAGGTGCCGTGATCGACGTCGAGCAGCACGCCCTGCGCGCCCTCGAACAGGATCCGCCGGCCCCGCGACCGCGTCTCGTTGAGCGTGATCCAGACCGGCCGGGCGAATTGCAGCACGAACTCGGCGATCTCGCCCAGGTCGCGCAGCAGGCGGTCGCGATCGATCCCCTTCTTGCCGAAGCCGGCGCGCAGCGCGTCGTGATGGGCGCAGATTCGGTCGAGCTGCGGTCCGAGCGCGCCCAGGTGGGCGAGATCGCAGACCCGGATGGCGCGGCGGCCGACCTTGTCCTCATAGGCCGGGCCGATGCCGCGCCGGGTCGTGCCGATCTTGCCGGCGCCGCTGGCGTCCTCGCGCAGCGCGTCGAGATCGCGGTGGAAGGGGAGGATGAGCGGGCAGGTGTCGGCGACCTGCAGCGTTTCGGGCGTGATCGACACGCCCTGGCCCGCGACCCGCTCGACCTCGTCCTTGAGGGCCCAGGGATCGAGCACGACGCCGTTGCCGATCACCGACAGGGTGCCGCGGACGATGCCCGAGGGAAGCAGCGACAATTTGTAG
>Ga0190265_10002210_pt1 | contig 13019 bp, 13 predicted proteins | sample Popmic124T_FD_133135 | JGI IMG/M metagenome (GOLD analysis project Ga0190265, IMG submission 133135) | Populus adjacent soil microbial communities from riparian zone of Indian Creek, Utah, USA - 124 T | ecosystem: Environmental > Terrestrial > Soil > Riparian zone | place: USA: Utah | collected... | reverse complement strand
GGCAGGAGTGGAGGGATTCGAACCCACGACCCTCGGTTTTGGAGACCGATGCTCTAACCGGACTGAGCTACACTCCTAGAGCCAGAGTGCGCGGTCCTTAGCGGCGCGCCCCTGCCGGTGCAAGTGGTAGGTTGGGGGCCGCCCGTCAAGCGGCGGCGAGGGTGCGGTTCTGGCCGAGCATTGCCTTGACGGTGGTGCCGGTGACCGGGCGGGAGAAGATATAGCCCTGGATCTTGTCGCATCCCAGCGCTCGGACGAGCTGGAGCTGCTCCTGGGTGGAAACACCCTCGGCGACCGTCTTCATGCCGAGGCTTCCGGCCAGCGCGACGACGGCGCGGATGATGGCCGTGCTTTCCGGATTCTGCGCCGAGATGGAGGAGACGAAGCTGCGATCGATCTTGAGCGTGTCGAATTCGGCGCGGCGAAGATAGCCAAGCGACGAATAGCCCGTGCCGAAATCGTCCATGGCGAGCTTCACGCCCAGGCTCTGGATCTGCTGCAGGATCTTCTGGGTGGCGCCGGTCAGCTCGAGGAAGACGGATTCGGTGACCTCGAGCTCGAGCCGCTCCGGCTCGAGCCGAGCCTGGGTCAGCGCCGAAACCAGAGTCACGATGAAGCCCGGGTCGCGCAGCTGCCGCGGCGACACGTTGACGGCGATCGCAATTTCGCTCGGCCAGGTCGCGGCCTCGCGGCAGGCGGTCCTCAGCACCCATTCGCCGATTCGCCCGAGCATGCCGGTTTCCTCGGCGATCGGGATGAACTTGGCCGGCGGGATCTGGCCGAGCTCAGGGCTGTGCCAGCGCAGAAGCGCCTCGAAGCTCAGGATCTGGCCCGATTGCGCGTCGACCACGGGCTGATAGGCAAGGCTGAACTGGCCCGCATCCATGGCGCCGTGGAGCGCCAGCTCGATCTTCCGGCGCTCCTCGGCGCGGGCGTGAAGCCCCGGCTCGTAGAAGCAGATGTCGTTGCCCGAGCCGTCCTTGGCACGATAGAGCGCGAGATCGGCGTTGCGCACCATCTCCTCGACGCTCTCGCCGTCCCCTGGGCCGATGGCGACGCCGACGCTGGCGCCGACGAACAGCCTCTGCTCGCGGTAGAGGAACGGCCCCTGGAGCGCGCTCACCAAGGCGAGGCAGAGCTGCTCGAGTTCCGCCCGGCTTTCGACCTGCGGCACGATGATCGCGAATTCATCGCCGCCCAGCCGGCCGGCGGTCATCTCGTCCGAAATCACCGTCTCGAAGCTGCGCGAGACCTGCTGCAGCAAATGGTCGCCGGCGACGTGGCCGAGCGAATCGTTGATCGTCTTGAACCGGTCGAGATCGACCAGCAGGACCGCGCATTTGCCGCCGCGCGCTTGCGCGTTCCTCAGCGCCGCGGCGAGATTGTCCATGAGGTGAAGCCGGTTGGGAAGGCCGGTCAGCGCGTCGTGCCGAGCCATGTGGGAAATGCGGTCGGCCGCCTGCCGGGCGGCGGTCACGTCGGAGCCGACCCCGTGGAAGCCGACAAAGCGCCCCTGCTTGTTGAAGACGGGCCGGGCCGAAAGCTCGATGAACCTGATGTCGGCACCGATCGGGAAGCCGATCACGATCTCCGAGAAGGCCTCCCGGCGCGCGATCGTCGCCTGGGCGGCGGCGAGCATGCGCCGCGCATTCTGGTCGGGGCGGGGGACCGCTTTGATGAGGTCGACGATCGAGAGGCCCTCGAGATCGGCCATGCTGCGCCCGATCGCCCTGGCGAAGCGGGCCGAGACGCTGGTGAAGGAGAGTTGGGCGTTGGTCTGCCACAGCCAGTCGGCGTCCGAGCTCTCATATTCGCGAAGCAGCAGGCTGACGGTCGCCTCGCGCTCCTCGAGCACGATGTCGAGGCATTTGCGCTGCATGAAGGCGCGGCCGTTGAGCAGCACCATCATCAGCATCGCCGCGGTGTAGACCGGCCCGATCATCGTGATGACCACCGAATCGGTGGTCGACAGCATCTTGGTCGCGGCTACGCCCATGACGATGACATAGGCGCCCGCGGCCGCGGGAATGGGCGAGAAGACCGAGGCCGCGCCGGCCATCATCGTCGCCGTGATCACGCACAAGGCCAGCTGCTGGCCGTGATTGGCATTCTCGAAGAAGTAGCGGGCCGGGAAGCACCAGACGATCGCGACGATAACGCTGTGATAGGCGGCGCGGTTGATGGTTTTGCGCGGCAGCGAATGGATTTCCCGGCCGCGCAGCTTGCGCTGCTGCTGGAGGAAATAGACCATCAGCAGGGAGACGCTGAGCAACCAGGCCCCCAATTGGATGGCAGGCACCCGGCCGACCAGCATGTAGCAGACGAGGAGCGCGTTGAACGACTGTCCCCAGGCGGCGACCATCATGGCCGGGCCCAATGCGCTGAGCTGAGCGGCGCGCACCCGTCCCCACCCCCTGATGCCAGGGGGCGCCGCGCGGTTGAAAACCACGCGCCAGTCGAGCTTGGGCAGCGATCTTTCGGTCATGGCACTCCCGAAGAGGCCATAGCTAGTAAAGCGTTAGGGAAGGGTTAGCCTTGTACTGCGCCAAACCCGGCTAGGCGGCGATGTCGTAGGCTTGGATCTCGCCGGAGAGGTAGAGGTTGCGGGCCTTGGCGCGCGAAAGCTTGCCCGAACTCGTGCGGGGCAGCGAGCGCGGCGGCACCAGCTCGATGACGCAATTGATGCCGGTGATCGCTCGGACCCGCTCGCGGATCGCGTCGCGCAGCCGGCCGCGCTCGCTGTCGTCCGAGGTGCGGCACTGGACGAGGACGGCGGGGGTTTCCTCGCCGCCCGGCGTGGTGATCGAGAAAGCGGCGATGTCGCCCGCCTTGAAGCCGGGCAGCTGCTCGACCGCCCATTCGATGTCCTGAGGCCAGTGATTCTTGCCGTTGATGATGATCATGTCTTTGGCGCGGCCGACGATGTACAGATAGGAGTCCGAAAGATACCCCATGTCGCCGGTGTCGAGCCAGCCGTCGGCGTCGAGGCAGGCGCGGGTCGCTTCCTCGTCGCGGAAATAGCCGGCCATGACCGAGCTCCCGCGGCACAGGACTCGGCCGATCTCGCGCTCGCCGAGCGTGGCGCCGTCGTCGGCGCGGATCGCGACCTCCATGCCGCGCACGGCCTTGCCGCAATTGACGACCGAACGGTAGCGCTGCGGCCGGTCGCGCTCGTTTTCGCCGCCGCCGGCGAGCAGGGTTTCCTCGACCAGCTCGACCACGATGCCCTCGCCCGGCGGCATGACGGTGACCGCGAGCGTCGCCTCGGCGAGCCCGTAGCTCGGCAGGAAGGATTTGGCGTCGAAGCCGGCGAGCGCGAAGGCGTCGACGAAGGCCTGCATCACGTCGGGGCGGATCATGTCGGCGCCGTTGCCAGCGACCCGCCAGCGCGAAAGATCGAACCGTTCGGCGACGTTCATCTGGCTCGAGACGCGCCGCGCGCAAATGTCGTAGCCGAAGCTCGGCGAATAGCTCATCGCATTGCCGTCGGCCCGGCTGATCAGGTCGAGCCAGGCGAGCGGGCGGCGGGCGAAATCCTCGGTCTTCAGATAGTCGGCCGACATCTGGTTGGCGACCATGGAGAGCAGGCAGCCGACCAGGCCCATGTCGTGATAGAAAGGAAGCCAGGAAACGCCGCGATCGCCGTCGCCGATCTTCATGCTGTGTGCATGGGCGGCGAGATTGGCGAGCAGCGCCCGGTGGGTGACGGCGACGCCGTGCGGAAAGCGGGTCGAGCCGCTCGAATATTGAAGATAGGCGATGTCGCCGGGCTTCGCCTGCGGGAGCGGGCCAGGCGGCGCCTCCGAGGCATGGAGGCTGGCCCAGTCGGCGGCTTCGACGCCTTCCAGCCGGGCCGCTTCGCCGCACATCGATTCCAGTTCGGGCGGGTAGAAGAGCAGCTTCGGATCGGCGCTGGAAAGCTGAACGCGGAGCTGATCGATATAGGATTGGGCGCCGCCGAACGAGGTCGGCAGCGGCAGCGGCACCGGCCAGGCGCCCGCGTAAAGCGCGCCGAAGAACAAGGCGACGAACTCGGGCGCGGTCTCCGCGATCAGCGCGATCCGGTCGCCCGGCCTGACGCCGCGGGCGACCAGCCGATGGGCGTCGGCGAGCGCGTCGGCGCGCAACTCGGCATAAGGATAGACCCGAACCAGCCGGGCACGGTGATCGTGGAAATTGAGTCCGCGCTCGCTTTGCGCCGCATAATCGAGCGCCTCCGACATCGTGCCGAAATCGGCGTGACGCCGGGGCAGCGAGTCGTCGGTGGGCGTCGGGACGAGCGCCTCGAGCGCCAACTGATGGCCGTCATGGTGAGGCACCTGTGGCTGAATCCTCTATCAGGGGGCTGGGACGACCCCATTTGCAAGTTCAGCCTCCGCTCTACGAGACGAGGCGCGTTCATATTCCGGCTCGACTGTGGCACAATCATGGCGGTGAGGCACGATCGAAAGCGAAGGGAGCGTCCGCCTCTCGACGGAGCAGGGCTCGAACAGGCCGCGCTTTTCTATGCCGGCCGCTATGCCACGACCCGGGCGCGGCTCCGCGCCTATCTGACCAGGAAGCTGCGCGAGCGCGGTTGGGCGGGGGCGGGCGAGCCGCCGGTGGAGCCGGTGGTCGAGCGGCTGGCGGCTTTGGGCTATGTCGACGATCGCGCCTTCGCCGCCGCCCGCGGCGTGGCGCTCGGCCGGCGCGGCTATGGCGAGCGCCGGGTCGGGGAGGCGCTGCGCGCCGCCGGCATCGAGGATTCGGATTCGGCCGAGGCGCGGCAGGCGGCGCGCGACGGCGCCTGGGATGCCGCCTTGCGCTTCGCCGAGCGCAAGCGGATCGGCCCGTTCGCGTCTGTCGAGTCCGACCGGGCCGGGCGCGAAAAGGCGGTGGCGGCGATGATACGCGCCGGCCATCCGCCGCAATATGCAAGGCGCCTGGCGGGCGCGCGGCCGGGCGAAATCCCGGATGCGGACGCGGGCTGAACAGAATTGGTTCACAAAAGTCGAATCCATGATAGCTTCGCCGCCTGATCAGGGGGGTCAGGCGTAAAATGACGTCGCGTCGGGAAGCGCGTGTTGAAGGGGGCAGTGCCTCGGTCGCCGGGAGCGACGTCGACGTACGTCCCGATCCGGCGGACGAGGAGCTGATCCAGCTCACCGGCGCGGTAAAATGGTTCGACGCGACCCGGGGCTTCGGATTCCTGGTCAGCGACGAGGCCGAGGGCGACATCCTCATTCATTTCAGCGTGCTGAGGGAGCATGACCGCCGCAGCCTGCCTGAGGGCGCCCTGGTCGAGTGCCTGGTCGTCGAGCAGGAGCGGGGCCTGCAGGCGCGCAAGGTGCTGAGCATCGACCTGAGCCAGGCGGTCGTTCCCGAATTCGGGCGGGCGCAAGGCGGACAGGCCGACCGAATCGATCCGTCGAGCCTGCTCGACGATGCCGGCTCGTTCGAGGCGGTCCGGGTGAAATGGTTCAACCGGCTGCGCGGCTACGGCTTTTTGGTCCGCGACGACGATTGCGACCAGGACATCTTCGTCCATATGGAAACCGTCCGGCGCGGCGGCCTCAACGATCTGGTGCCCGATCAGCCGCTTCGGGCGCGGATCGCCAGCGGACGCAAGGGGCCGCTCGCCGTCGAGGTCGAAGCGCCTTGACCCGCGCCGGCCTGGCTTCTTTCATCATCCTGGCCGGCACGCTGGCGGCCTGCGAAGCGCAGCCGGCGTCTAACGCGTCGCAGCCCGCGTCCGCGCCGGCCGCCGCCCAATCGGGCCTGGACCTCGCCAGGGTCACGATCCGGAGCGGTCCGCGCGCTCACCTCTTCACGGTCGAGGTCGCGCGGACCGCCGAGCAGCAGGAGCGCGGGCTGATGCACCGCCGCACGCTGGGCGCGAACCAGGGCATGCTCTTCCCGTTCGATCCGCCCCGCGCGGCCGGCTTCTGGATGCGCAATACGCTGATCCCGCTCGATCTGATCTTCATCCGCCCGGACGGAAGCATCGCCCGGATCGCCACCGGCGTGCCGCTGTCCGAAACCCAGATCGAGGTCGGCGAGCCGCTGACCGCGGTGCTCGAAATCCCCGGCGGGCGCGCCGCGCAACTCGGCATCACCACCGCCGATACGGTCAGCTGGACGGACTAGACGCTTGCGTGGGCCCAAGCATCGGCGCTAGTCGCGTCGGCCATGGGCTTCTTCAAGAATCTCTTCACCTGGTGGGACGGCGCGACGACCGGGACCGCTCTCTACAGCTGGCGCAACGGCAGCAAGGTCGGCGCCGACGAGGCCGGCAATGCCTATTTCGAGGGCAAGAAAGGCGGGCGCCGCTGGGTGATGTATTCAGGCTCGAACGACGTCAGCCGGGTGCCGCCCGAATGGTATGCCTGGCTGACCCGCCAGATCGACGACGTGCCCGACAAATCGCTCCCGCCCGCGCCCCGATTCCTGAAGCCGCCGACTCCCAACCTGACCGGCACCGCCGCCGCCTATCGCCCGGCCGGCGCGCTCGAGCGCGGCGGCCTGCGCGATGCGGCGACCGGCGACTATCGGGCCTGGACGCCCGACTGAGCGATGCGCGCGGCCCCGTTCAGCCTTGGATTGGCCGTCGTCGCGCTCGCCGCCTGCAATCCGCGCGGCGCCGGCGAGCAGACCCAGCAGACCAATGCCGAATATGAGAATGAAACGGTCGATATCCCGCAGACGGTGACTCGGCTCGCGCCCGGAACCACGCCGATGGCCGAGCGGGTCGCGGTGCTCGGCCTGCTCAACAAGCGCAACGGCATTTCGCGCGAGCTGACGCTGAGGCCGGGCCAGGCGGTGCGCCTGGGCGACGTGATCGTCCGGCTTCGCGCCTGCGAAACCAGCGCGCCCTGGGAGATCCAGCGCCTGACCGGCGCCTTCGTCCAGGTCGACGTTCGCAATCCGGAGGGGCAGTTCCAGCGGGTCTTTTCAGGCTGGCTGTACAAGGAGACGCCGTCGCTGAACGTCGTCGAGCACCCGATTTACGACGTCTGGCCCAAGAGCTGCGCGATGACCCATCCGGGCGGAGGCACGCCGGCACCTTCGGGGCGGGCCGAAAGCAGCCGGTCCAGCGCGTCGAACTCGATCGGACCCTCCGAAACGCCGGCCGCGGCCGCCGCCGCCGAGCCCTCGCCGAGCGCGGACGCCAACAGCGCGAGATAGTCCTTCTGGTCGATCTCGATCGCGCCGAACGTGGCCAGATGCGGGGTCATGAACTGGCAGTCGAGCAGCCGGAAGCCGCCGACGATCAGCCGCGCCACCAGCCAAGCAAGCGCGACCTTGGAGGCGTCGCGCTCCAGCGAGACCATCGATTCGCCGAAAAAGGCCGCGCCGAGGCGGACTCCGTAAAGGCCGCCGGCAAGCCTGCCCTCGCGCCACACTTCGATCGAATGGGCGCGGTTCGCCTCGTGCAGGCGGACGTAGCTCGCCTCGATCTCGGCGTTGATCCAGGTGTCGTCGCGCCGCGCGCAGAGCCCGACGATTTCCCTGAAAGCCTTGTCCTTGGTGACGGTAAAATAATCGGATTTCAGAATTTTGCGAAGCGACTTTGAAAGATGGAATCGATCGATCGGGAGGATGGCTCGCTTGCGCGGTTCGACCCAATAAAGGTCCTCGGCGTCGCGGCCGTCCGACATCGGAAAGACGCCGATCGAATAAGCGCGAAGCAACAGGTCCGGATCGAGCGACTTCATGATCCAATCCTAATGTCCTATCGTGAACCTTCCCAGTCCGATCAGAGGATTTCGAGTACCTTGTCCTGCGGCCGGCACAGCCGCACGCCTTTTTCGGTCTCGACGAGCGGGCGGTCGATCAGGATCGGATTCTCGACCATCGCCTCGAGGATGGCGTCGCCGCTGACCGGGCCTTCGACGAGGTCGAGGTCCTGCGCCAGCCGCTCCTTCGAGCGCAGGCCCTGGCGCGGCGTGAGGCCGGCGCGGTCGTAGAGGCGCTTCAGCTCGGCCTTGGACGGCGGCGTTTTCAGATATTCGATCACGGTCAATTCCGCGCCCGCATTCCTGAGGATTTCCAAGGTCTTGCGCGAAGTACCGCACATCGGATTGTGATAGATGGTGGCGTTCATGGCAGCTCCCGGTTCCGTTCATATTCGGCAATCACGCGCGCCTGCTCCGTCCGCGAAAGGGTCCGCCGGCCGGACCAGCGCATCTCGCCCTCGCCAAGGCCGCCGCGCGCCCCGCAATAGGCCCGGCAGCTTCCCTCGCCATCGTCCCAGCGAAGCCGGGCGCCGTCGCGCCAGATCGTCAACCTGCACGAAGTCCCATTCTCGCCGAGGTTTCGGCTGTCGCGGTAGACGAGGCGGCTGACCTCAAGGCCCGCCGTGCCGCTGATGCTGCATTGGTGGCCGTTGAAGAAGTTCAGCTGGATGTCGAACACCGCCCGGCCGCGGCCGACGGGCACGATCACGACTTTGTCCTCGACCCGGAAGCGAGCGCCCGAAATATCGCCGCTGGTGAAGCGATGGGTCCAGCGGCCCGCGAGGTCGTAGGCGGAAGGCGCGGCTGCTCCCCCGAGCGCGGCGCCCGCGATGAGCAGGCAAAATGCGGCGGCGCGGCGTCGCGGCTTCATTACCAGCCGCCGCCGCCGCCGCCGCCGCCGCCGCCGCCGGACGAGCCGCCGCCGCCCGAACCGCTGCTCGATCCGGGCGCGGTCGAGGCGGAGGCGGCGCTGCTCGCGAGCGTCGCGCCGACCGCCGCGGCGAAGCGGCCGGGATCGGACCAGGCGCTGGTGCTGCCCGAATACCAGCCCATCCGGCCGTCCTGCCGGCGCGGATCGGCGGAGGCCGCCGCGAGCACCGAAGCGAACTTTCCGGCCCAGCGATTCTCGACCCCCAAAGCGATGGCATGGGGCAAATAGCGCTCGAACAATTCAGGCGTTTTCTCGGGCGGGTGAAGTGTCTCCAGCCTGCTCTCCTCGGTGATCGACAAATAGCGCTCGAAGCCGGCAATCTCGTCCATCACCTTGCGGCCCTCCTTGGTCGGCGCCGCCATCCATTTGAAGGCGGAGAGGACGAGCGGCAATGCGAGCAGGGGCGCCAGGACAGCCAGGATGGCCCGCACTTCGCCGGTTTCGCTGATCAGGACGAAGGCGAAGACGACAGAGATAGCGCCGCCCAGGCCGAGCAGGATGGCGAGCGAGGCGAGCCACATGCTCCCTCCGGTACGGGCGAGGCGCGAGCCCTTTCCGGCCCAGATCGAGCCGATCATCAGAACGAAGCCCAAGGCGGGCAGCAGCGCCTCGCCGGTCTCCGCATAAGGATCGATCGCTGCGACGACGGTCGCCACGAACAGCATCGCCGCCAGCATCAGCACCAGCCCGACCCAGGCCCAGCCCTTGTTGGTCAGGAAGAGCTTGCCGAGCCAGGCCTCCTCCAGGCCCTTCTGCAGCCCGGCCTGGGCGGCGAGGAAGGCGGCGTGGTTCGCCTTGTCCATCTCGATGCTCGGGCCGCCGCCGAACAGGGCGCCGAGCATAAAGCGCTCGGGCCCGGGCATGTCGGACGCATCGCCGGTCCGGTGGATCGTCGTCGTGCCGCTCGAGAGCCAGCCCGCTTCGCCTTCCTCCAGCCGAAGCTTGCCGCGCACGCCGCTCTCGACGATCGCCGCGGCGAAGGCGCGATTGTCATAGCCCATCCGCCGCACGTAGCGGATCGCCGCCGCGCTCATGCCCTGAGGCGGCGCGAACAAAGGCACCACCGTGCCCGCCACGGGCCCGCGCCCGGCCCGTTTCCAGGCGTAATAATAAAAGCCGGCGAGGCCGGCCATAGCGATGAGAGCGGCCCCGACCGGGCCGTAATCCTCGAGCCACAAGGCGGCGGCGGAAGGCGGCGGCGGCTCGGCGATGACGTTCTTGGGCCAGGCGACGGCGACGGTGAACCCTTCCTCGGCGCCAAGCCGCCGGTTCGTCCGGAAGACGATCTGGCTCGGGCTTTCGGACACGACCTCCCCGTCGGACGCGGTCGCGCCTTGGGGGCCGGTATAGACCGCCCGATTGCCCCATCGCACCGGCTGCGGCAGCCGGATCCGCGCTTCGGCGCTGTCGATCGGGAACGCCCAGCCGTTGCCGGTCACGTTCCAGTAGAGCTCGTCATAGGTGGGGAAGAAGCCGAGCTGACGGGTCGTCGCGTAGCGGATGACGTAGCTGTGCTCGCCCGGTTCGAGGTCGATATCGGCCGAGCCGATCCGCACGCGCAGGCCATTGTCGATCCGCTCGAGCGCGAAGGGCTCGGCCCGGCCGCCGCGCTGAACGCTCAAAACCTCGAAGCCGACCCGAATGCGACGTCCGCCGCCCCGGTAGCGGGTTGGGAAGTCGCGGTAGATTCCGTGGCGGATGTCGCGCTGCTCGGACATGACCCGGATCGTCTCGGTGACGTTGAGCGTGCCGTCGCTCGCGACGTCGATCTCGCTCAGATAGGAGATGATCCGTTCGCCGCCCCCCATTTCGAGCCCTTGCGGCAGCGCCAGATCGGGGATTTGAGGGACGGTCGGGCCGTCGGGCTTCTTGGCCGGGCTCGCGCCCGGCGCGAGCAGGAAGAGCGCCGCGAGAAGCAGCGCGAGGAGCGGCCGGGCGGCGGTCACACCCTCAAGCCTTCGCCGCGCCGAACTTCACCTGCGGCGCGCTCTGGATCGAGGCGTCCTCATCGGCGTAGAACTCCTCCTCGGTGAAGCCCATGGGCCGGGCGAACAGCACGTCGGGGACCGATTGGATGCGGGTGTTGAGGTCGCGGACCGTCGCGTTGTAATAGCGGCGCGCGCTCTGCAGATGATCCTCGATCTCGCTGAGCTCCTCCTGGAGCTGGCGGAAATTGTCGTCGGCCTTGAGGTCCGGATAGGCCTCGGCCACCGCCATCAGCCGCCCGAGCATCGCCGAAAAGGCATTGTCGGCCTGCGCAGTCGCGGCGACGCCCTTGGCGGTCGTGGCGTCGGCGCGATGGGCGGTGACCTCGGTCAGTACCTCCCGCTCGTCGGTGGCGTAGCCCTCGACGGTGCTGACCAAATTGGGAATGAGATCGGCGCGGCGGCGCAGCTGCACCGTGATCCCGCTAAACCCCTCCTTCACGAGCGCACGCAGGCGCACCAGCCGGTTGTAGATGGCGACGCCCCAGATGGCGGCCACCACCAACACGCCCAGGAAAATCCAACCCATCAGGCCCATGTCGTCCCTCCCCGCTCGTCGCTCGCTTCATAGGACGGGTCGAGAAGGGAGTCGATGATAGGGGCGGCATGGACGGAAACGGCGCGGCTAATCGGCCCCGGGCCGGGCCAGCCATTCCTCCAACCACTTGATCGTATACTCCCCGGCCTGGAACTCCGGGTCCTCGATCAGCGCGCGGTGGAGGGGGATGGTGGTCTGCATGCCTTCGATGACGAACTCCTCGAGCGCTCGCCTCAGGCGCCGCATCGCGCCGGCCCGCGTGGTGCCGTAGACGATCAGCTTGGCGATCATGCTGTCGTAATATGGCGGCACCGTGTAGCCCGCATAAAGGCCGCTATCGACGCGCACGTTCATGCCGCCGGGCGCGTGATATTGCTTCACCACGCCGGGCGAGGGGGCGAAGGTCCGGGGGTCCTCGGCATTGATCCGGCATTCGATGGCGTGGCCGCGGAAGACCACGTCCTGCTGCCGGAGCGTCAGCGGATGGCCCTCGGCGATCCGGATCTGCTCGCGGACCAAATCGAGGCCGGTGATCGCTTCGGTCACCGGATGCTCGACCTGAAGGCGGGTGTTCATCTCGATGAAGTAGAATTCTCCATTCTCGTAGAGGAACTCGATCGTCCCGGCGCCGCGATAGCCCATGTCGGCCATCGCCTTAGCGACGAGCCCGCCCATCTGCTCGCGTTGCGCGGGCGTGACGACAGGAGAGGGGGCTTCCTCGAGCACCTTCTGGTGGCGGCGCTGAAGCGAGCAATCGCGCTCGCCCAGGTGGATTGCATTGCCCTTGCCGTCGCCGAACACCTGGAATTCGATATGGCGCGGGTCGCCCAGATATTTCTCGATATAGACGGTGTCGTCGCCGAACGCGCTCTTGGCCTCGGAGCGGGCCTGGCTGATCTGGGCTTCGAGCTGATCCTCCGAGGTCACCACCTTCATTCCGCGTCCGCCGCCGCCCGAGGCCGCCTTGACGATCAGCGGATAGCCGGTTTGCGCCGCGACCTGCTTCGCTTCGGCGAAACTCTCGACCGGGCCCTCCGAGCCCGGGACGAGCGGGAGGCCGAGCTTCGCCGCGGTGAGCTTGGCCTCGATCTTGTCGCCCATCGTTCGGATATGCTCGGGCTTGGGCCCGATCCAGATGATGTCGTGGGTCTCGACGATCTCGGCGAACTGGGCGTTTTCGGAAAGGAAGCCGTAGCCCGGATGGATCGCCTCGGCATGGCTGATCTCGGCGGCCGAGATGATCGCGGGGATGTTGAGGTAGGAATCGGCGGCGGGCGGCGGGCCGATGCAGATCGCCTCGTCGGCCAGGCGGACGTGCATCGCCTCGGTGTCGGCGGTCGAATGGACCGCGACCGTCTTGATGCCCATTTCGTGGCAGGCGCGGTGGATGCGCAGGGCGATCTCGCCGCGATTGGCGATGAGGACCTTCCTGATGGGCTCGATGGCCATTATTCGATGATCGCCAGCGGCTGCTCATATTCGACGGGCTGGGCGTCCTGGACGAGGATCTCCTTCACGATCCCGGACCGAGGCGCAGTGATCGGATTCATCACCTTCATCGCCTCGATGATCAGCAGCGTGTCGCCCTCGCTGACCTTGGCGCCGAGGGTGATGAAGGGTGCCGTGCCCGGTTCGCCGGCGAGGAAGACGGTGCCGACCATCGGCGATTTGACCGTGCCGGGATGGCTGGCGGGGCTGATTTCGGCCGCCGGCGCGGGGGCGGCGGGGGCGGCGGCGTGCGCCGCGGCCGCGGGAGCCGGGGCAGGCGCCGCGGCCACGCCGCCCATCTTGCGCTTGACGACGATGCGGCGGCCATTGTCCTCGACCTCGATCTCGCTGAGGTCGTTCTC
>Ga0190265_10002209_pt1 | contig 13025 bp, 10 predicted proteins | sample Popmic124T_FD_133135 | JGI IMG/M metagenome (GOLD analysis project Ga0190265, IMG submission 133135) | Populus adjacent soil microbial communities from riparian zone of Indian Creek, Utah, USA - 124 T | ecosystem: Environmental > Terrestrial > Soil > Riparian zone | place: USA: Utah | collected... | reverse complement strand
TCGTCCGCGGGTGGAAAGTCCTCCTCCTCCCCCGCCCACAGCCCCAGCAGGGGGAGGAGGCCGGTGAGCGCGGAGGTCCCGGAGCGGTGCATGCCGAGGACGACGACCTGGGCGCCGAGACTGAAGGAATCGGCGGAGCCGGCGGACATTGCAGGCCTCTCTGGGAGAGGCCGCCGCGATTCTCCCCCCCCGCCCTCCCTTTCCTGGCGCAAGCGGCGGTTGAAGGCTTCGATCCGCACCTGCGCAAACGGATAGCGGGTGTGGAGTAGATAACCCTCGGGATCGACGCGGTCGTGGTAGCGCAGGATGGCGGGGTCGACGGCGAAGTAGCCCTCCGGAGCCGGGAGATGGTCGAGCTCGAGCTGGAAATCGAGCTCGACCGGCAACGGGCCGGCCTGGAACGAGCCGCGGCGCAGCCAGGGGAGCGGGTCCTGGACGACCACCGTGCCGCAGTCGAGCAGCAGGAGCCCCTCGTCGGCGGAGCTCAAGGTCCGCACCTCGGCCCCGTAGCCCTCGAAGGCCTGCCGGAAGCTCGGATCGAGCCCTCCCGCGACACAGACCACCACCCGTGCGTTCGCCAGCTCGCCGCCGAACCAGCGGATCGACTGCACGAGCCGCAAGGCCTGCCCGAGCGACCGGGGATCGTTCCCGGCGACACACCCGACGAGGAGATCCCGGACGGTGAGCCCGGTCTGCGCGCCGGGCGGAGAGGAGAGCTCCAGCATGGGGGTGAGCCTACCCTCCGGCCGTGGCCGAGAGGGGAACCAGGGCCGGAGCGGGAGGGCGGCGCTCGCCGATCTGCTGGCGCCACATGGCGTAGTAGAGGCCCTTCTGCTCCAGCAGGTCGGCGTGGCGGCCGGACTCGACGATCCGGCCGCGCTCCAGGACGTGGATGCGGTCCGCGTGGAGCACGGTCGACAGCCGGTGGGCGATGAGGATGGTGATGCCGTCCTGGCTCGTCGCCACCTCGCGGATCGTGGCGGTGATCTCCTCTTCGGTCAGCGAGTCGAGCGACGAGGTCGCCTCGTCGAACACCAGCAGGCGCGGCCGGCGCAGCAGCGCGCGGGCGATCGACAGCCGCTGCTTCTCGCCCCCCGAGACCTTGACACCGCCCTCGCCGATCACCGTGTCGAGGCCGCGGTCGGCGCGAGCCAGCAGGCTGTCGCAGGCGGCCTTCTTGAGCACCTCGATGCACTCGGCGTCGGTCGCTCCCGGGTTGACGAAAAGCAGGTTCTCGCGGATCGAGCCCGAGAAGAGCTGCGTGTCCTGGGTGACGAAACCGATCTGCGCCCGCAGCTCGTCGAGGTCCAGGTCCGTGCCCAGCTTGCCGTTGTAGAGGATGCGCCCGCTCTGCGGCAGGTAGAGGCCGACGAGCAGCTTGACCAGCGTCGTCTTGCCGGAGCCCGAGGGGCCGACGAAGGCGATCGTCTCGCCGTGCTCGGCCGCGAAGGAGACGCCCGAGAGCGCCGGCGCCGAGGCGCTCTGGTGGGTGAAGACCACGTTGTCGAAAGCGAGAGAGCCGAGCTCGCCCAGGGGGACGGGGTTCAGCGGCTTCTTCTCCGTGGGGATCGCGAGGATGGCCTCGAAGCTCTCGAGCGACGCCTCGGTCTCGCGGTAGGTGTTGATCACCGTGCCCAGCTCCTGGAGCGGCCCGAAGATGAAGAACGAGTAGATGAAGAGCGAGAAGAACTGCCCGACCGTGATCTGCTGCGAGAAGATCAGGTAGAGCATCAGGAACAGGATCGAGGTGCGCAGGGCGTTGACCAGCGTGCCCTGGATGAAGCTGAGCAGCCGCAGCGAACGGACCTTGCGCAGCTCCAGGCGCAGGATCTTGCCGGTGATCTTATTGAGCCGCCCGATCTCCTGGCCGGCGAGGCCCAGGCTCTTGACCAGCTCGATGTTGCGCAGCGACTCGGTGGTCGAGCCGGCGAGCGCCGTGGTCTCCCCCACGATGACCTTCTGGATCTTCTTGATGCGTTTCGACAGCACGGAGCTGAGGAGGCCCAGGAGCGGCACGGTGAGGAGGAACACCGGCGCGATCAGCCAGTGCACGCTGAAGGCATAGATCATCACGAAGATGACCCCGACCAGCGTGGTGAACAGCGTGTTGACCGAGATGAGGATGAGCTTCTCGACGTCGGCGCGCACCTTCTGCAGCTTGCCGAGCGTCTCGCCGCTCCTCTGGTCCTCGAACATGGCGTAAGGCAGCTCCAGCGAGTGGCGGACGCCGTCCGAGTAGAGGTCCGCCCCCAGCCGCTGGGTGACGACGTTGACGAAGTAATCCTGAAAGTTCTTGGCCACCCGCGAGACGAACGCGACGCCGACCGCCGCGGCGAGGAGCAGGCTCACCCCGCGGAAGAACTCCTCGGTGGAGTACTCGCGGTAGCGGGTGGCGTACTCGTCGATGACGTGACGGAAGATCAGCGGGTCGAGGAGCGAGAAGACCTGGTTGACTGCCGCCAGCAAAAGGGCCAGGAGCACCAGCCCCCAGTAGCGGCGCAAATAAGAGTAGAGGAGTCGCATGATGCGTATGGTAACCGAGGCCTGTGCATGACTATTGCTTAGCTCCCCCGGACGGATGCAGTCCATCTGCGCTCGGCGCAAGGAGATCCCTCATGCGTGCCCTGAAATTCGTCCCCATCCTCTTCTCCGGCCTGACTTTCCTGGCCGGGGCGGCTGCCGCTCAGATCCCGGCGGCACCGACCAACCTCCAGGCCGTCGCCACCTCGAGCACCGTGATCCGCCTCACCTGGAGCGACAACTCGGGCGTCGAGACGGACTACCGGGTCGAGGCCCGGACGAGCTCCGGCACCTTCACGGAGATCGGCACGATCGCCGCGAATTCGGAAGCCGTCAACGTCAACAGCCTGACGCCCGGCGCCACCTACTTCTTCCGGGTGCGGGCGCACAACGCGTCCGGCTTCTCGGCGTACTCGAACACGGCGTCCGCCACCACGCTGGACGGCAACGGCACCGCTTGCGTCCCGGGCTCTTCGACGCTTTGCCTCAACAACAACCGGTTCTCGGTGCGCGCGACCTTCGAGACCGGGGGAGGTCTATCGGGGCAGGCCCAGGTCGTCAAGCTCACCAACGACACGGGCTACCTCTGGTTCTTCGACGCGAGCAACGTCGAGGCCGTCGTCAAGGTGCTCAACGGCTGCGGCGTCAACAACCGCTACTGGGTCTTCGCCGGCGGCCTCACCAACGTGCGCGTGGTCTTGACGGTGACGGACACCGACACGGGGGCGGTCCGGAGCTACATCAACCCGGTGAACCAGGCGTTCCAGCCGATCCAGGACACCTCCGCCTTCGCGACCTGCCCGTGAACGGAGAGCTCCCCATCACCCTCGAAAGGCCGCGCCCGTCGAACCCGGACGAGCCGGCTTTTCTGAGTGCCCAGGTCTTGCCCGGCCGCGGGATGATGACCCTCCAGGTCACGGCTCATCTCCCCGGCCGCGGCGAGACCGCCCTGCTCGACTCCCCTCCCCCGGAGGAAGCCCAGGCGTTCTTCGGCGGGGGACGGGGAGACTTCGCCGGCAACGCCTCCTACCTCGTGGGAGGCGCCATCCTGCTGCCCTACGCCAACCGCATCCGCGGCCGGCTGTCCGCCGACGGCAAAACCGTCGAGACCGAGGTCCTCGGCCGGCGGTTCCAACTGCCGGCAAACGCGGGAGGCCGCAGGGCCGGCGCCGAGCAGTATTCGATGCACGGCCTGATGCTCGCCTCCCCCATGGACGAGGTGCGCCGGAGGACCACGGACGAGGAGGACGGAATCCTCGCGACCTTGGACGCCGGCGACTTCGGCGGGCGCTGGCCCTCCTCGACCGAGATCGAGGTCGAGAACGTCCTGCGCAGCGACTCCTTCACCCTGAAGGTCACGGCGCGCAACGCGGGAGCCGAGCGGCTGCCCATGGGGATCGGCTGGCACCCCTACTTCGTGCTGCCGAGCGGCCGCAGGGACCAGGCCCGCCTCCACCTCCCGGCGCGCCGGCGCACCCTGGTGAACGACTACGACGAGGTGCTCCCTACCGGCCAGGTGGTGTCCGTCGGCGGTACCCCCTACGACTTCTCGAGCCCCTACGGCAAACCGCTGGGCGACCTCTACCTGGACGACTGCTTCGTGGACCTCGAAACCTCGGGCGGCCAGGTGGTGGCGGAGGTGATCGACCCGGAAGCCTCCTACGGCCTGCGCATCGTGGCCGCCTCGCCCCCGGTCCGCGCCATCCAGGTCTACGGCCCGCCGGAGTGCCAGCTCATCGTCATCGAGCCCCAGCTCAACTGGGCCGATCCGTTCGGGAGCCAGTGGGGACCGGAGGTCGACACCGGCATGGCGATCTTGAAGCCGGGCGAGTCGGTGGTTTATTGGGCGAGGCTGGAGCTCTTCACGCCGTAGCCCTCACCCTCGGCAGCACTGATCAAAGGGTGGGGGAGAAGACCTCTGCCCCAGCCCCCAGCAGCAGCCTTTGCTTCGAGGCCTCATCGCCGGCAAGCTTGCTCTTCGCATATAATCGAGGGTTCAAATCAACCCCACTAGGAGCATGCCTTGCCCCGAAGCGAAACTCTTTCTCGTCTGCTGCTTCTCCTCTCGTTCGGCTGGCTCCAGGCGGCACAGACCCAGGCCGCGGCGGTCGATCCGGCCGCCCTGCACAAAGACATCGAGGCCTTGAAGCTCGACGGCCGTGCCGTCTCCTTGAAGAACGTCAAGCTCGGCGCCGGCCTGGCCACCCTCCAGTTCACCGAGGGCATCCTCCTGCCGGCGAGTCCGGTGGGCGGCAAGACGATCGAGATGGTCTTCCTCGGCAAGGGCCGCATCACCCTGGAGCCCCCGAACCCGATCGAGGCCGGGCAGCTCGAGCTGTTCACCGGCCAGAGCCGCCTGGACGCCGAGTTCAAGGAGGCGGTCCTGGTGATCGGCTTAGACCCCGCGGTCGACGCCCTGCTGCGCAAGCCTGCCGTCCAGGCCGACGCCGAGACGGTCCGCCGGGGCGAGGCCCTCTATCAGGAGTGGCGCCAGGGGAAAGAGCGGGAGATCTACAACGTGGAGAGGGGCATGCTTTTGGACGGCCTGGAAGATCCGAGCGCCTCCGGCTACTTCGTCGCCTGGCTGCGGGGTGCCGAGCCCGGAGACTTCATGTACCTCGTGGAGCCGGCCAGCCGTGAGCAGGTGACGCTGGGGCGCTTCGTCCCCATCGATGCGACCGAGAAGGAGAAGCGCCGCCTGATCCGGCAGATCGGCCGCGAGCAGAAGAAGGGCCGTCTCATCGGCCTGGAGCTCGACGACCTCGGACAGTGGGATACCTGGCTCGCCGCTCCCCTGCCGGGCGCAGCGGGGCCGCGGCCGGGGGCCGCCGCCTTCGAGCCGACGAAGTACACGCTGGACGTGGCCGTGGACTCGAACCTGCGCCTGTCCGGCAAGGCGCGGATCGACCTCACGCCAGTCATCCCCGGATCGCGCGCGGTCGTCGCCCGTCTCCCGTTCGCCTTTCAGGTCAGCCGGGTCACCGACGGCGCGGGAGCCGACCTCTATCACCGGCTCCTCAAGGGCGAGCTGACCATCGTCCTACCCCGCGCACCGACGGCCGGGGAGGCGGCCACGGTCGTCGTCCACTATGAGGGCAACGCCATCGAGAAGGAGTGGAACCTCTTCGCTCTCGCAGACACCGAGAATTGGTACCCCCATGCGGGTCAGGTCGATCGCGCCACTTTCGACGTGACCTTCCATTGGCCGAAGGATCTGGAGCTGATGGCCGGAGGCCGGCTCATGGATGGCGGCCAGGAGGCCGGCGGGATCCGCTGGGAACGGCGCGTATTGGACCGGCCCTCGCTCGGGTACTCTTTCGAGCTGGGGAACTACAAGGTCGAGACCGTCAAGGTCGGCCACGTCGACGTCCGCTTCGCCTTCGGCTCCGGCTCCAAGTGGACCGGGCGCGGCGTCAAGGAGGACGTGATCAAGAGCGTCACCGACTCCCTCCTCTACTTCGAGGAGACCTTCGGTCCCTATCCGTTCGACGAGCTGACCGTGGCCACCGCGCCCCGCGGCTTCTCCCAGAGCCTGCCGGGGTTCATCACGCTGAGCGACTTCCTGCTCAACGACGCCGGGATGTGGAACCGCTACTTCGGCCTGGAAGACCGCCGGCTGGTGATCGCCCACGAGGTCTCCCACCAGTGGTGGGGCAACCAGGTCGGCTGGGCGAGCTACCGCGACCAGTGGATCAGCGAAGCTCTGGCGAGCTACTCGGCGCTGCTTTACGGCCGGGCGAAACTGGACGACAAGCTCTCGGGATTGAATCTCACCGAGGGCTGGCAGCAAGCGGTCACCGCGGCTCTTCCCGACGGCTCGCCGATCGAGTCGGCCGGCCCCCTCGTGCTCGGCGGCCGGCTCGATTCCAGCCGAGCCGGCGGCGCTTACCAGCCGATCGTCTACAAGAAGGGCGCGGTCGTCGTGGACATGCTGGCCCGCACGCTGGGCGAGGACAACTTCCCGAAGGTGCTGCGGCAGGTCGCCAAGGGGGGCGGCGGCCGGACGATCTCCACGGAAGACCTCTTCGCCATGATCGAGCAGGTCACCTCGACCGACCTCGACGCTTTCGCGGAACAGTACGTCTACGGCACCGGTTTGCCCGAGGTGCTCTACGGCTACCGCATCGAGAAAGCCGGCAAGGGCTGGGTCGTCAAGGGGACGGCCCGGCAGAGGACGCCGCACCGGTTCCGCTACAAGGTGGTCACGACCCCGGCGGGCACCTTCGACGTGATGCGGGAGGGCGCGAAGCAGGTCGACGTGAAGACCTCCACCCTGGTCGTGCCGGTCACCGTCGCGGTCTACGACCCCAAGGGCGGCAGGGCCGGCGACGACGGGGCCAATGCCACCATCCGCGGCAACATCCTCCTGCGAGGGGAATCGACCGAGTTCGCGATCGACGTGGAGCATGAGCCCAAGAAGCTCTGGCTGGACCGGGACCGGCGGGTCTTCGGCTACTTCATGGACGAGAGCCAGCATCCCAAGCGGGCCCTGTACCAGGACGGCCTCAGTGCGGCGGCGGCCGGAGACCTGACGGCCGCGGCGTCTCTCTACGAACGGGCTCTGGAAACCAAGGAGGCCCTGCTGGAAGACACCAGCAACGAAACCTGGGGGAGTCTGCAGCGGCTGCAGAAGGCCTACACGGCCAGCATCGAGCTCAGCCGTGCCCGCCTCTTCTTGGACCGCGGCGACGAGAAAAAGGCGGAGGAGTTATTAGACCGGGCGGAACGGGGCTTGGCCTTCCGTGACGCGGGAGAGATGCTGCTGCTCCGGGCACGCCTGGAGATCCGGCGCGGCGAGTTCGAGAAAGCCTACCGCCGGCTGCGCAAAAACGTCATCGCCACCGAGAAGATCGATTCGACCGAGGCCTTTGCCCTGCTGGCGATCGCCGCCCGCCAGACCGGCAACAAGGAGGAGTTCGAAAAGGCCCAGAAGGGGGCCAAGGCGAGCGGAGCCGACCTGACGGCGCTGACCGGCAACGGAACCGGCAAGTGAACCGGCCTCGGGGCTTCGCCCCTTGGGCCCTCACCACCCCGGCCCTCCTCTCCCGCCTCCCTCCCTTCCGCCGGGAGAGGAGGGAGCTGCAACTTGGCATGGTAGAGCTAGGGTGATTCCGGCGTCACGTAGGCTGCGGTGATCCCTCCGTCGACCAGGAAGGTCGCACCGGTGGTGAAGGAGGACTCGTCCGAGGCTAGGAAGAGCACGGCCTTGGCGATTTCGTGGGCCTCTCCGAAGCGGCCCATGGGGATGTGGACGAGGCGGCGCTGGCGCTTCTCCTCGGTGTCCAGGTACTTCATCAGCAGTGGAGTGCGCAGGGGGCCGGGGCAGAGGGCGTTGACGCGGATTCCCTCGCGGGCGTGGATCGTCGCCAGTTCGCGGGTCATGGCGAGGACTCCCCCCTTGCTGGCCGTATAGGCGAGCTGCGGCGTGGCCGCTCCCAGGACCGCCACGAAAGAAGCGGTGTTGATGATCGAACCGCCTCCGGCGCGCCGCAGAGCCGGGATGCCGTACTTGCAGCCCAGGAACACCCCCTTGAGATTGATGTTCATGGTGAGGTCCCAGACCTCTTCCTCGGTCGCGACCGCGTCGTCGTCCTTGGGATGGGAAATGCCGGCGTTGTTGAACAATACGTCGAGACGGCCGAAGCCCTCCTCGGCGGCGCGGATCATCCCCTCGGCCTCGGCGGCTTTCGAAACGTCGGCATGAAAATAGATCGCTTCGCCGCCTTCGCTATTGGCCGCCCGTACCTCTTCCACGACGCCCTCGCCGGCCGCATCGTTCACGTCCACGACGACGATGCGGGCACCCTCGCGAGCGAACAGAAGCGCGGTCTCGCGGCCGATCCCAGAGCCTGCGCCGGTGATGACGGCGACCTTGTTTTTGAGACGCATGGTTGATTCCTCCTAAGCCCGCTCGAAATACCGCGCCCGCTCCCAGCAGGTCACCACCTCGTCGAACTTCCGCTGCTCGGTGCGCAAAAAGTGGAGGTAGTGCTCGGCCACGTCCTCGCCGAAGGCCTCGCGCGGGAGATCGCTGCGCTCGAATTCGTCGATCGCCTCGCGCAGCGTCCCCGGCACTCGCGGCAGCTCCTGCGACGCGTAGAGATCCCCCTGAAAGATCTCCGGCGGCTCGATGCGGTTGCGGATGCCGTCGAGGCCGGCGGCGATGGCGGCGGCGTAGACGACGTAGGGGTTGGCGTCGGCCCCCGGAATGCGGCACTCGACGCGGAGCGACGGGCCGCGGCCGACCACCCGGAAGCCGGCGGTGCGGTTGTCGTAGCTCCAGGCGATCGCGGTCGGCGCCCAGGAGCGCGCCTGGTAGCGCTTGTACGAGGAAACGTAAGGCGCGTAGCACGCAGTGAGCGCCCGCGCGTGCTTCATCCAGCCGCCCAGGAACCAGCGGAACGTATCGCTCGCGTTGATCGAGCCAGCAGGCCCCGTGGGCCGATCCCCCGGAAAGCGGTTCCCCTCGCCGTCCGCACCCCACAGGCTGACGTGCACGTGGGCGCTCGATCCGGTGTGCTTCTCGTCCCACTTGGCCATGAAGGTGACCGCCTTGCCCTGCCCCCAGGCGATCTCCTTGGCCGCGTGTTTGTAGAGCACGTTGCGGTCCGCCTGGACGAGCGCCTCGCTGAAGCGGAGGTTGATCTCCTGCTGGCCCAGCCCGGCCTCCCCCTTGCTGGTTTCGACGGGCACGCCGCTCTGGTCCAGGTGCCGCCTTATGGCGCCGACCAGGTCCTCCTCCTTGGTGCCCTGGAAAATGTGGTAATCCTCGTTGTAGGTGCCCATCGGCCGCAGGTCGTGATAGTTCTTCGCCCGCGCCTCGGCATAGCTGTCGTCGAACACGTAGAGCTCGATCTCCGTGCCGCCCATCACCGAGAAGCCGGCCTCGCGGGCGCGTTCGAGCTGGCGCTGCAGCATGCGCCGAGGCGACACCTCGACCGGCTTCTCGTGGTGATCGAAAAGGTCGCACAGCACCAGGGCCGTCTTCGGCAGCCACGTCGCCCGGCGCAGCGTCCGAAAGTCCGGGACGCAGTGAAAATCGCCGTACCCGGTCTCCCAGCTCGTGTACTTGTAGCCCGGGATGACGTCCATCTCCATGTCGCAGGCGAGCAGGTAGTCGCAGGCGTGGAAGCCGCCGGCGGCCACCTCCTCGACGAAGAAGGAGCCGGTGATCCGTTTGCCCATCAGGCGGCCGTACAGGTCGGGGAAGACCGCAATCACCGTCTCGATCTCGTCGCGCTCGACGAGGTCGCCCAGTTCCTCCCGGGTCAGCAGGCCGCGTACCGTCTTCTCGCTCATAGGGCCTCTACTCCTCGGAAATGAACACGCTCTTCCACTCGCTGTAATGCTCCAGCGCCGACGGCCCGAGCTCGCGCCCGACGCCGCTCCGCTTGACGCCGCCGAACGGCATCTCAAGATGAACGCTCCAGCTCGAATTGACCGAGATCACGCCTGTTTCCACGGCGCGCACCACCCGCAGCGCCCGGCCGATGTCGCGCGTCCAGAGCGAGCCCGAGAGTCCGTAGACCGTACCGTTGGCGAGCCGGATCGCCTCCTCCTCGGTGTCGAAGGGGAGGATGGTCACGACCGGGCCGAAGATCTCCTCCTGGGCGATCGCCATGCCGGGCGTGACGTCGCGGAAGACCGCCGGCTCGTAGAAGCTACCGCGGTCGTAGAGGCCGCCCGAGAGCGCCCGCCCGCCGGTGCAAAGCGTGGCGCCCTCCTCGACGCCGCGGCGCACCCAGCCATCCACCTTGTCGCGGTGCTCACGTGAGATCAGCGAGCCCATCTCGGTCGCCTCGTCCAGGGGATCGCCGACGCGCACGGCGCGGGCGCGTTCGACGAAGCGCTCGACGATCTCCTCGTAGACCGGACGCTCGACCAGCACGCGGCTCCGGGCGCAGCAGTCCTGCCCGGCGTTGCCCAGGGCGCCCGAGATCGACGCCCCGGCCTTCTCCAGGTCGGCGTCCGCGAAGATCAGGTTGGCCGACTTGCCGCCCAGCTCCAGGGAGACCCGCTTGACGTCCCCGGCGGCGATCCGCATCACCTCGCTGCCCACCTCGGTCGAGCCGGTGAAAGAGACCTTGCGCACGTCGGGATGCCGAGCGAGCGCCGATCCGGCCTCGCCGCCGGGCCCCGGCACCACGTTGAGCACCCCGGGCGGCAAGCCGGCCTCTGCGGCCAGCTCGGCCAGCCGCAGAGCCGTCAGCGGCGTGGCCGAAGCCGGCTTCACCACCACCGAGTTGCCGAGCGCGAGAGCCGGAGCCACCTTCCAGGTGGTGATCGCAAAAGGGAAGTTCCAAGGCACGATCAGGCCGCAAACCCCGACCGGCTCGCGGAAGGTGAGGCCGGTGCCGGGCGCGCCCACCGGCACGGTGTGCCCGCCGAACGACGGGATCAAACCCGCGTAATACTGAAAGCAGGAGGCCCCCATCTCGACCTCGCCGCGCGCCTCCGAGATGGGCTTGCCCACGTTGCGCGACTCGAGAGCCGCAAGCTCCTCCGCCGCCGCCCGGATCCCCTCCGCCAGCCGCAGCAGCACCCGCGCCCGCTCCACCGTGCTCGCCCGGCGCCACTCCCCCCGCTCCCAGGAGCGCCGAGCCGCGGCCACCGCGGCGTCGACGTCCTCCGTACCCGCCTGGGCGACCCGGGCAAGAACCTCGCCAGTCGCCGGGTTGATCACCGGGGAAGACCGTCCGGAACGGGCAGGCACCCGCTCGCCGTCGATCCAGAGAAAAAGGTCTGGGGAATTGGAATCGGCCATGGCAAGCGGATCATACCGCTTGGCGCCCGGGCCTGACGGGATCTGAGGTAGACTAGTCGCCGACTAGTGGAGGAGCCCCCATGCGAGCAGTCGGTGCGTATGAAGCGAAGACCCATCTCTCCAGGCTGATCGAGGAGGTGGTGCGAGGCGAGCGGTTCGCTATCACGAAAAACGGTGTCCCGGTCGCCATGCTGGTGCCGGTGCCAGCTACCCGGAAGACTGATCTCAAGGGAGTGATCCAGCAGCTTCGGGATCTCCGACGCGAGGTCAAGCTGGAGGGGCTGTCGATTCGCGAGATGATCGAAGAGGGTCGACGCGCTTGAAGCGGTTCGTACTGGACTGCTCGGTCACCATGGCCTGGTGTTTCGAAGATGAGGTCGATGCCTACGCGGACGCGGTCCTCGAAGAGTTACTGGCGGGAGAAGCCCTGGTGCCCCCTGCCTGGCCGCTGGAGATTGCGAATGTCCTGGCAGTTGGAGAGCGCAGGAAGCGGTTGACGCCTGCTCAATCCCTGCGTTTCACCGATCTGCTCCAGAGTCTTCCGATCGTGATCGATGCCGACTCCGTTCAACGTCCACTGGCCGACATTCTTACGTTGGCTCGGGAGTTGGTCATCTCCTCGTACGATGCCAGCTATCTCGATCTGGCAGCCCGCTCCGGACTCCCGCTTGCCACGCGAGATGGCGGACTCATCACCGCGGCAACGCGGTACGGGGTCACTCGGTTCGAGTCAGGGTGAGAGACCCCGCCAGAGAGGCTGCGTCAGGCAGGTGGGACCGCCCTCGGCCTTGAGCGAGATCTCGCGGCCCCGATAGGTGAGGACTTCGCAGCCCGCCTCCTCCAGGCGCCGCTTGGTGACGGGATTGCCCTCCAGCATCAGGCACCGGCCGGGAGCGAGCGCCAGGACGTTCGGGCCCATCGTCGGAAACTCCTCGGCAGGGACTTCGACCAGCCGGAAACCGCGCTCGCGGAGCGCCTTCCAGAACGGCACCGGGAGGAGGGGCGGGTAGATCACCGCCAGGTCGCGGTCCACCAAGCTGATCAGGGAGAGCAGGTGAAGGCAGGCCTCCGGGCCGGTGAAGTACGGCAGCTCGACCGGCAGGACGTCGACGCCGAGGCCGGCCAGCGCTTCCCGGAGCTGGCGGAGACCTTCGGCGTTCGTGCGGAAGCCCTGCCCCACCGCGAGCGTCCGGCGGTCCAGCCAGAAGAGGTCGCCTCCCTCCGCGGTGGCCTCGCCGCCAAGCTCGGCCAGCACCGGCACGCCGATCTCCCGAAGCCGCCGCGCCATGGCCGCCTCCTCGCCCCGCCGCAGCTCCTTGCCCATCCGCAGGATCACCGCGCCGCCGTCCGTGACGAGCACGGGATCGAAGACGAAGATCGCATCCGCCCGCCCCGGCTGAGGCTCGGGATGCTCGACCACCTCCGCGCCCGCGCCGCGCAGGATCGCGACCAGCGCCTCATGCTCCCGCCGCGCCTCCTCCAGATCCGGCCGCGACACATAGTGCCAAAGCGCCGGATCCGCGCCCGCGAACGCCTCGTCCGGACGCTTCACCAGCACACGCCGGAGCGGGTCGGTCATACTCTGGCCGCCAAAGGTTTGGGACATGGAGGAGAGGACTGTCTTCAGCCTGATCTTGCTCGGGCTCATGGCTGAAGCAAACGGCGGCGGCGTTCTCTTTCAAACGGTGCGAGGTCGCCAGCGCGGCGCATTACGTAGAGCTCGAATTCATCACAGCGGTCT
>Ga0190265_10002208_pt1 | contig 13026 bp, 12 predicted proteins | sample Popmic124T_FD_133135 | JGI IMG/M metagenome (GOLD analysis project Ga0190265, IMG submission 133135) | Populus adjacent soil microbial communities from riparian zone of Indian Creek, Utah, USA - 124 T | ecosystem: Environmental > Terrestrial > Soil > Riparian zone | place: USA: Utah | collected... | reverse complement strand
GAGCCGACGATCCCGGCCTTGCACTGGGCGATGACCAGGTCCGGATTGGAAACGATGAAGAGCGGAGCGCCGATCGCGGGCAACCGCAGATTGTCGAAAAGGGGCGGCAGGCTCATTGCCCTTGCGTAACGCAACCCCGACATATGACAAGCGGGCAGCGCGGAGGAGAATGGGATGAAGTACAGGCGGCTCGGCACGAGCGATCTCGAAGTCTCCGAAATCTCGCTGGGCTCCTGGCTGACCTACGGCGTCAGGGTCGAGGCGGAGGCCGCGCGGGCCTGTCTCGACCGGGCCTTCGAGCTCGGCATCAACTTCATCGACACCGCCAACATCTACGGCCGCGGCGCCGCCGAGACCTTCCTCGGCGAGGCGCTCGCGGGCCGGGCGCGCGACAGCTACATCCTCGCCACCAAGCTCTTCTTCCCGATGACGGACACCGACCAGGGCCTCTCCGCCGCTCAAATCGAAAAGCAGCTCGACGCGTCGCTGAAGCGCCTCCGGACCGACCATGTCGATCTCTACCAATGCCATCGCTACGACGATGAGACGCCGCTCGAAGAGACGATGGCGGCGCTGACCCGCGCGGTCGAAAGCGGCAAAGCGCGCTATATCGGCTTTTCCGAATGGCCGGCGGACAAGATCGAGGCCGCTATTGAAATGACGGATGTCGCCCGCTTCGTTTCCAGCCAGCCGCAATACAGCCTGCTCTGGCGCGCGCCCGAGCAGGAGGTGATCCCGCTCTGCGCCGCCAGTGGCATTTCGCAGATCGTCTGGTCGCCGCTCGCGCAAGGGGTTCTGACCGGCAAATATCGTCCCGGCGCGCCGCCGCCGGACAACAGCCGCGCGACCAGCGAGGAGATGGGCGGCTGGATCGGCATGTGGCTGCAGCCGCCCGTCCTCGAGGCGGTGCGGAAGCTGAAGCCGCTCGCGGCGCAGGCGGGCCTGAGCCTCCCCCAATTCGCGCTTGCCTGGGTGCTGCGCGAGCCCAATGTCGCCTCCGCCATCATCGGCGCCTCGCGGCCCGCCCAAATCGAGGAGAATGCGGCCGCCTCGGGCGCCGCGGTCGATCCCGCGCTGTTTGCAGAAGCCGAGCGGATCGTCGCGCTGGGCTAGACCGACGTGTCGAATTTGTCGGCGCGGCGCTTGCCGAACAGGAGGCCGCGCTCCATCCGCGTCCGCGCCGCGTCGTAATAAGCAGAGAGGAAGGCTCGGTCGGAGCCGCCGTCCCAGGCCAGGCCGAGCTTGCCTCGGATCACACGGCCGACGGTCGCGATCGTTTCGGCGTGATTGTCGCGCAGCACCTGCTCGAGCGTCTGCAGCTCGTAGACGCCGTAGACGTCGAGCTGCGCGTCGCTGAAAAGATGGTCGGGCGCGGCCTCGCTCGGCTGCGAGAGCTCGACGGTCAGCTTCCTGCGCGGCGCGCTCACCACCCAGGTCCCGGCGAGCAGGTCGCCGACCCGCATCCTGTCCTTGTTGAACATCGGGAAGAACAGGAACAGGCCGGTCCAGGCGAGGCCGGCGAGCGCGGTCAGCGCGTCGCCGGCTCCCTCCGCTCCATTGTAGAAGAGGAAGGAGAGGGGGAGATAGAATTCGATCTCCCGCATCATGTTGCGCGCGATCACCCGGTCGGCGGTCAGCCGCTCGCCGCTGCGCGCGACCACGCGCAGGCCCGACGCGCGCTTGCCGAACGTTGCAGCGCGGGGCCCCATCTCCATCACGATGAAATAGAAATTTCTGAGCAGGAAAAAGCCGAGCAGCCAGATGATGATCGCGATTTCGGCGCTGGTCAGGCCGAGCGTGAAAGCGCCGATCGCGCAAAGGATCGTTAGGCCGGTCAGCATGCCCGCCATGATGACGAGGTCGAGCAGGAAGGCCGGAATGCGCTGGCCGATATCGGCCAGCTTGAGGCTGAGATCGACGCCCTCGGGCGTGACCAGGCTTCGCCTCTTCGCGGCCTCGGCCCGGTGGTGAAGCGTAAGATCAGACATTGCCGGCGCGCCGGGGCAAATAGAAATAAGCAAGCCAGGAAGCGAGCATGAAAAGGCCGATCGCGTAGCGCAGGCCGTCGCTCGTCACCAATTGCCGGCCGAGCCCTTCGAGCAGGCCCGCGCAGAGCAGCATGACCACCACCCCCGCCATCACGATCGCGGCGCTGCGGCCGGCGGCGGTGGCCGCGGCGAGGCGGCTCTCCTCGCCCGGGAAGACGACGCTCCAGCCGATCCTGAAGCCGGCCGCGCCGGCGAGGACGATGGCGAAGAATTCGGTGGAGCCGTGGATGATCAGCCAGCCGCCCATTTCGAAGCCGAGGCCGTGCGAGGCGAAAAGGGCCAGGAACGCGCCCGCCATCGCGCCGTTGTAGACGAGCAGCATTGCCGTCGGCACGCCGAAGGCGAAGCCAAGGGCGAAGCTCAGCATGCAGACCTGGGCATTGTGGGTGAAGAGGAAGGCGGCGAAAGCGCTGAGGCCGCGCCCGCCTTCGTCATGGTAGAGCGTGTCGCGCAGCGATTCGGCCGTGGCGTCGAAGTCGCGGCCGTCCGCCATCGCGGCGGGCACCATGGTGTCGAACCAGGCGGGATCCGCGGCGACCAGCAGATAGCCGGCAAGGACTCCGATCAGGGTGACGGCGAACGACGCCAGGGTTTCCCGCCACAGGCCGCGCACCGCCGCCGGCCAGTCGCGGGCGAAGAAGGCGGCGGCGCGGCTCCCGGCCGAGGTGCGCACGCCGTAGACGAAGAAATAAGCGCGCGTGCACAGGCCTTCGAGATAGGTGACGAGCTCGAGGTCCAGCGAGGTCTCGCGCGCGACCGAGAGTGAGGAGAGGGCGCCGCGGTAGAGGACCGGAAGCGCGAGCAATTCCTCGTCGGACAGCGAGCGCACCGATTTCTTCTCGGCGCGGGTCAATATGTCCTCGAGCCGCCGCCATTCCTCCTCGCGGGCGGCGCGGAAGCTGCGCGGATTGGCCGGGCGGTTCATAGCAGGCTCCGCCGCTTGAAATCGAGATAGGCGGCGACCAAAACGGGCCCGGCCTCGGCGGCCGCCGCCTCGACCACGTGGACGCCGAGATGGCGCAGGCGGGTGATCACCAGCCGGCGCTCGCGCAGCAGCGCCCCGGCGGTGACGGCGCGGCTGACGTCCTCGGGCGCGGCGGGCTCGGCGGCGGCCAGCGTCTCGAGCTCCTCGTCCTTCAGGACGACGAACAAAACGAGGTGGCGGCCGAGCAGGCTGCCGACCGCGCCAAGCATCAATTCGGCGCTGATCGTATCGGCGAATTCGGTGAAGACCACGATCAGCGAGCGGCGGTTGAGCCCGTTCGCGAGAGTCGCGATGGCGAGCGTGTAATTGGTCTCGTTGGCGGAATAGTCGATGCCGGCCGCGACCCGCTGCAGCGTCGCGAAGGCGCGCTCGCCGCCGATCGGCTTCGAAGACGCGCGCGGGCGCGAATCGAAGGCGAAGAAGCCGACCCGGTCGCCGTCCTTGAGCGCGACATAAGCGGTGAGCAAAGCGGCGGAGACGGCGCGGTCGATCCTCGGGACCGCCGCGATCGGCTCCGACATAGCCCGGCCGGTGTCGAGCGCAATGACGATATTGTTGTTGCGCTCGGTCCGATATTCCTTGGCGACCAGCCTGGTGTGGCGCGCAGAGGTCTTCCAGTCGATCGACCGCCGGTCCATGCCCTGGCGGTAGTCGGCCAGGGCCTCGAACTCCGCGCCTTCGCCGACCTGGAGCTGCGCCTTGACGCCGTACATCGCGTCGCGGTTCACCATTTGCACGCTTTTGTCGCGCACCGCCCGGATGTCGGGCGTGATCAGCACGTCCTGGTCGAGCCCCATCTGTCTTTGCTTCCAGGCCAGGCCGAGCGGGCCGGTCCAGCGGATCCAGACATTCTCCAGCCGCGCCGTGCCGCGCCGCTCGGTGGTGAGCGCGACCGCCGCCGAGCCGCCCTCGAGGCTCATCTCGCCGCGCGCGCGCAGGCCGAACGGCGCCGCCACCGGCCCCGCTACTCCCAGAGCGAATTCGGCCCGCCGCGGCGACCGGCCGCGGAAGCGGGCGCGGATCACGGCCGCGAAGGTCTCGCCGACGCTGACCGCGCGCGGCCCCTCGCAATTGACCTCGAGGCGGCGCAGGCCAGCCCCTGCCAGAGCGTCGACGCCGCAAAGCGCGATCAGCAGGACGAGCAGGGCCAGGCCGCTCGTCCATTGCGCCGGCGCGAAAACGCCGATCACCAAAGCGACCGGAGCGATCGCGGCGGCGATCAGGATGGTGCGGCGGGTCGGGTAGATCAACGCGGCGCCTCGATTTCCTGGATCAGCCGCTCGATCACCCCTTCGACCGGCCGGCCCTCGATCTCGGCCGCGGCGGAAAGGAGGACCCGGTGGCGAAGCACGGCGGGCGCCAGCGCCTTGACGTCGTCGGGGATGACGTAATCGCGCCCGTCGAGCGCCGCGCGCGCCCGCGCCGCCCCGGCCAGCATCGCGGCGGCGCGTGGGCTGGCGCCGCCTTCGAGATCGGGCGCCTCGCGGCTCGCTCGGACCAAAGCGACGACATAATCGGTGACGTCGCCGACCATCGGGACGGCGGCGACGGCGGCGACGGCCTCGCTGAGCTGGGCCGAATCGATCTTCGCCTCGATCCCCCAATGTTCGGGCCTGGGCGCGCCGAAGCGGGCACCATGGCCGGTGACGATCTTCTTCTCTTCCTCGAGCGTGGGGTAACCCATCTTGTGCTTGAACAGGAAGCGGTCGAGCTGAGCCTCGGGGAGCGGATAGACGCCTTGCTGCTCGATCGGATTCTGGGTCGCGATCACCATGAAGCGGTCGGACAGGCGGTGGGTCTCGCCGTCGATGGTGACGGCGCGCTCCTGCATCGCCTCGAGCAATGCCGCCTGGGTCTTGGGCGGCGTTCGGTTGATCTCGTCGGCGAGCAGCAGCTCGCAAAAGACCGGCCCGCGGGTCAGCGTGAACTGGCTGGTCTGGAAGTTGAACAAATTGGAGCCCAATATGTCGCCCGGCATCAGATCGGGGGTGAACTGGATCCGCCCGAAATCGAGCCCAAGCACGCGCGCGAAGCATTGGGCGAGGAAGGTCTTGGCGGTGCCGGGCGGGCCTTCGAGCAAGATGTGGCCCGAGGACAGCGCGGCGATCAGCATCAATTCGACCGCCTCGTCCTGGCCGATTATGGCCTTGGCCACGTCCTGCCGGATCCCGTCCGCGAGGGCTTTGACGTCTGTCACATTCACCGGATGATGTCCTTTTTCCATGAAAAGAGAGCGCGGGCGGCGGCGACCAGTTCGTGCCGGTCGCGCGCGGCGGCAAGCCGGGCCGCGAGCGCGCTGAAACCGGGCCTGTCCGCCCGGCCGAGGCGATCGAGATAAGCATCGAGCTCGGGGCCGGTCAGCCAGGCGGGCGCGCTCGCGGTGCGGGCGGCCTCGTGGCGGATGATGTCGGCATAAGCGGCGCCAAGCCGCGCCTCGCGCCGCGCGAGGCGGATAAGGCCGGCGCTGTTCTCGACCAGGGCCGCCTTGCCGAGCGCGATCGCGCGCTGCTCGCGCTTCGCCTGGCCGAAGCGGACCGCGCCGTGAAGCCCGGCGAGCAGGGCCGCGGCGACCAGGGCAAGGGTCATCGCCAGGAAGGGCGGCTCGAAGGCGGTACGAAGCAGGCCCGGCCTCGCCGATTGCTCGGCGCCAAGGCCGTTGACGGTCAGGTCGAAGGCGACGGCTTGCGCATCGGTCGCGTTCAATCCGTCGATCAGCGCCAGCGCGGCCTGGGCGGCCGCGGGAGTCCTGAGGCCGTGATTGTTGAGGAGGTCGGGATCGGCGACCAGATAATGGGGCTGGCTGCCCATCCGCGCCACCAGCGCGCCGCCGCCGGGCAGGCTCACCAGCGGCGTCAGCCCAGGTCCCGAAACCAGCTGCGGCTGGTCCGGGATCGGCATGGCCAGGCCCTCGAGGACATCGCTCCCGCCCGCGCGCCCGCCTGGATCGGGGCGGCGCCCAATCCTGAGCTGCACCGCCTGGTCCTGGATCCTCCCGATGGCCATCCCCGCCACCGGCGCGATCGCGCGCACCCAGCGCCGCCGCGCGGGATCGGCCACGGTCGCCCATTTCGGCAGGATGATCATCGTCGCCTTGCCGTGCCGCTGGCCGAGCAGGAGCTTCAGAGCCTCGGGCCGGCTTTGCGGCTCGAGCGCGACGATGACGAGGTGCTCGGCCGCCAGATTCTCCTGGCCCTGAATCGTGTAGCTGTGGCGAAACGCGCCGACCAGATCGACGAGGCCCTTGAACCCCACCGCCGAGACCGACAAGGCGTGCGCCCGGCCGTCGCGCCCGCTTGATCCGCCGAGGCTGCCGCCGAAGGCGAGGAGCAGGAGCAGCGCCGCGAAGGCGAGCAGGCCCGCGCCGATCAGGCCGAAGACGAGGCGCGGATTGAACGGATTGGCCGCGCTCATCAGCGCCAGCCTTCGGCGAAGGCGAATTCTTCATAGGCCGAGCGGCAGTCGCGCCAGTCGCTTTCCGCCAGCGTCTGCCCGGCGAAGAGGCTCGTCTCGACCATCATCGCGATTCGCGCGAAGGCGGAGCGCGGCCCGCCGGGTATGGCGGGCAAAGCGGCGATATCGCGGCTGGTCAGGGCGGGCCGGACCAGATCGGGGCGGCGGGCGTCGATATCGTCGATGCTTCGGTGGAGGAGCAGCCGCGCCGCCTCGCCATAATGTCCTTTCGCCGCCAGCAGGTCGGCGTCGCCGAGCAGCCGGCGGGCCGGCGCCTCCTCGGGCCGCCAGCCATCCTCCTCCGGGTCGGCCTTGGCGCGCCGCCACGGCCAATCCCGGCCTGAAGCCCATGACGCCAGGGCGTAGAGCAAATAGAGCAAAAGGGCGCCGGCCAATATCCAGAAGACCACTTCAAGGACAGGATAGATGGCTCGCACCAAGTCGAGCAGCCAAGCCGGCGATTCGGTCGGCTCGACGCGCGGCAGATCGAACTGGATCGCGCCATCGGCGAGCAGCCGCCTGTGCGCCTCCGCGAAGCCCTCGTGCGCGTCTCCGGGCGCCCCGTCGAGCGGCTTTGCGGTCATCGGGCCTCATTCCCCCTTCGCCGCCAGTCTTAGGCAAGCGCCGGGCGCGCGCGCAAGCCGTAACGCCCGGTATGACCTGCTGTTTTCGCGTCGTATGCGGCTCATCTCTTCCGCTGCCTCTGAAACTGCCTTTCCTCTCTGAAAACCTCCTTTTCGCAGGGCGCTGGAGGGGACTGGATAGGACTGGATAGGACAGCACATCCCCGGAATATCCCGGATCAAAGCCGCCAAATTTGAAGAAATAATGCGGGTCACCGCCGCGGTTAATGTCCACTAACGAGCCATTGCGAACATTCGATGGTGTCGCCAGAGTAGGCCCATGATCCGGTCCGCCCTCACTCTCGCCGCTGCGCTCCTCTCGCTCTATCCCCAAGCGGCCCCAGCCCAAGCGGCCAGCCCTCAAACTAGCGCGTCGGCTCATATTGCCGAACCCCCCAACCCCTCGAAGCTGCATCTCATCCGTCGGTTCATGCAATTGACGGGGCTGCAACGACGGCTCGACACGGGAAGCTTTTTAGAGCGGTACGCCATCCCTGGTGGGCCGATGTGGCAATCTCCTCGTGCCGGATCGCAAGATGGGGTCACATTCCTTCAACTGTTGGAACGGCGGATTGCCGCCCTCGATAGGGCATACGCCAGGCACCGGGCCACCTATCAACGCGATTATGAGAACCACATCAACTGGGAGTTTACCGAGGCGGAACTTGAGGAGATTGTGGCGTTCCTAAGTCGACCGGCTGGGCAACACTATCTCGACGGTAGCTGGCGTATGGAAGCGTATGTCGGGACCAGCGTCGAGGAGTTGGAGGAGCAGATCGTCCGGGAAGCAGTGTCATCCATGCCCAACTGAACGGAATGTCGCTATCCACCCATTCCGGACATTTGGCCGAGCTGGGGTCAAGCCACTAACACCGCTAACGGCTAACTGGCCGTCACTGGGCTCGTGCATCAAAACCTATTTGATTCAAAGCGATCACACTCCCGGAATTTCCCCGGAGTAACATCAGCTGGTCTATCGCAAAATGCCGCTAAGTCATTGAAAAAAATTGGTGGACGCACCAGGGCTCGAACCTGGGACCCGCTGATTAAGAGTCAGCTGCTCTACCAACTGAGCTATGCGTCCTGAACATCGCCGGTCGGCGAAGGCGCCATCTAGGGGGGCGGCGGCCCGATTGCAACCGCGTCACATCCGGCGTGCTTCGCGCCGGTTCTGCCGATCGATCGCCATCAAGATGCCGAGGCAGATCATCACCGTCATCATCGCCGACCCCCCGTAGGAGAAGAGCGGCAGCGGGATGCCGACGACGGGGGCGAGGCCCATCACCATCATCAGGTTGATCGCCACGTAGAAGAAGATGGTGGTGGTGAGGCCGGCCGCCGCGAGCCGGGCGAAGCGGTCCTTCGAATCCGTCGCGACCCTCATCCCCCAGCGCAGGACGAGCGCGAAGGCGAGGATCAGGGCGAGGCCGCCCGCCAGCCCCCATTCCTCGGCCATGGTCGCGAAGATGAAGTCGGTGTGCGGCTCGGGCAGAAAGGCGAAATGGCTCTGCGTACCCTGGAGGAAGCCATTGCCGAACAGACCGCCCGAGCCGATCGCGATCTTCGACTGGGTGATGTGGTAGCCGGCGCCGAGCGGATCGGCCTCCGGGTTCATGAAGATGAGCACGCGCTGCCGCTGGTAATCGTGGAGGAAACTGAACGCGACCGGAAGCGCGACCGCCATCGCCGCCGCGCCGCCCACGAACAGCCGGAGCGGAACGCCGGCGAGGAACATGATCGTGATCCCCCCAAGCGCGACCATGGTCGCGGTGCCGAGATCCGGCTGGATCAGGACCAAAGCGGCTGGGAAGCCGATCAGAAGCGCGGCCGGCCAGATCGCGCTCCAGCCCCGGATCTCGCGCGCCGGCAGGATCGAATAGAAATGGGCGCAGGCGAGGACGATCACCGGCTTCATCAGCTCGGAGGGCTGGAGGTTGATGAAGCCCAGATCGACCCAGCGCTGCGCGCCGCCGCCGACGAAGCCCATCGCCTCGACGACGATCAGGAGCAGGAGAACGGCGACATAAGCGGGGAAGGCGGCCTGCTTGAACCATTCGACCGGAAGCCGCGACAGGACCAGCGCCATGGTGAAGAAGACCAGGAAGCGAACGCCCTGCGGCATCGCCCAGGTCATCCGCCCGCCTGCCGCCGAATAGAGGACGAGGGTGGAGAAGCCGGCGATGGCGACGACCAGGATCAGCAGCCGCCAGGGCAGCTCGGCGATCGGCCGGGGGAGGAAGGCGACCGCCATCAGGCCGGCTCCGCCGCGGCCGCCGCGGGGGGTCGATTGCCCCAGTCGAGCGCGCGCCGCGCCATGCGCTCGGCGATATTGCCCCCCCAGCTCTGCTCGAGCGGCAGCAGCCGGTCCATCGCCTTGTCCTTGTCGAACAGGTAGGTCATCACGTCGCAGGCGACCGGCGCCGCGGCGCGGGCGCCGCCCAGGCCGTGCTCGATCACGACCGCCCCGGCGTAGCGCGGCACGTCGACCGGCGCGAAGAAGACGAACAGGCCGTGGTCGCGATAGCGCCAGGCAGCGCCGGCGCGGCCGCGGTCGGCGCCGATGTTGCGGACCTGAGCGGTGCCGGTCTTGCCGGCCATTCGGATGCCGTCGAGGGGCAGGCGGCTGCGGCCGGCGGTGCCGTTGCCATTGACGACCTCGTCCATGCCGCTGCGAACCGCCGCGAAGCTGGCCGGGTTGAACGGCAGCGGCGCCGCCGCCCGGCCCCGGCCGACCAGGCGCGGCTGGACGTCGCGGCCCGAGGCGACCCGCGCCGCCATGATCGCGAGCTGGAGAGGATTGAGGATGACATAGCCCTGGCCGATGGCTGCGTTGAGCGTATCGGACTGGGTCCATTCCTGATTGTAGCGGCGCTGCTTCCAGGCCGGATCGGGAATGGTGCCGTAGCTTTGCGAGACGACCGGCAGGTCGAAGCGCTGGCCCAGGCCGAGCCGCTTCGCCATCGCCGAGAAGCGCTCGATGCCGATCCGCCGGGCCATCGTGTAGAAATAGGTGTTGCAGCTCTTGGCGATCGCCCGGTGCAGGTTCATCGGCCCGTGCACGCCAAGGCAGCCGTAGCGGCGGTTGCCGAGCGTGTAGCCGCCGCCGCAGCTCACCTGCTCCTCCGGATCGACGCCCGCTTCCATCAGCGCCATCGCCACCGCCGGCTTGAAGGTCGAGCCGGGCGGATAAAGCGCGTTCAGCGCCTTGTTGATCAGCGGGTGGCGCTCGTCCTGGGCCATCATGTCCCATTCCGAATGGCTGATGCCGTCGGAGAAATTATTGGGGTCGTAGGCCGGCATCGAGGCGAGGGCGAGGATGTCTCCCGAATTGCAGTCGACGATCACGCACGAGCCCGATTCCTCGCCGAGCCGCCGCGCCGCATAGCTTTGCAGGCCGGCATCGATGGTGGTCCGGAGCGGCGCGCCGCTGACGTCGGACAGGGTCTTGAGCTCGCGCACCAGCCGCCCGCGCGCGGTGACTTCGACCCGGGCCGCGCCCGGCCGGCCGCGCAGCCTTCGCTCCATGACCTTCTCCAGGCCCTCCTTGCCGACCTTGAAGCCGGGCGTGATCAGCAGGGGATTGCGATCCTCTGCCTCGTAATCCTGGCGGTTCGGCGCGCCGACATAGCCGATCAGATGGCCGATCGCCGCGCCTTCGGGATAGTAACGCGAGAAAGCGCGAAGCGGCGACACGCCGGGCAGCTCGGGCAGCCGCACGTTGACCGCGGCGAACTTCTCGAAGGAGAGCTGCTCGGCGACCGGCACCGGCTGAAAGCCGGCCGCCGCGGCGAGATCCGCTCGGATCTTGGCGAGGTCCTCGGCGGTGAGATCGAGGATGGAGGCCAAGGCGGCGAGCACGCGGTCCGGATCCTCGAGCCGGTCGGGGATGAGATCGACTCGAAAGTCGCTTCGGTTGACCGCCATCGGCTGGCCGTGCCGATCGACGATCCAGCCCCGCCGCGGCGGGATCAGCCGCAAATGGACCCGGTTCGATTCGGCGAGGCCCGAATAAAGCTCGTTCTCGGCGATCGCGATATAGCCCATCCGCCCGGCGAGCAAAGCGGCGAGCCCCGTCTGGACGGCGCCGACGAAGAAAGCGCGGCGCGAGAAGCTGTTGGTCTGGCTGCTCTCCGTAACCGGGGGTCCGCTGAAGCGCTTCATCGCATCAGCCGCCACCGGTCGAGCGCGAGCACCAGCCGCGCCGCGATGGGATAAGCGAGGATGCTGAGCACCAGCTGGGGAAGCATGATCGAAAAAGCGGCCGGGCTGCCCATCAGGACGGCAATGTACCAGACTCCGGCGCTGTGGAAGAGGATCGCCGCGGCGGCCAGGATCCAATCGAGCCAATAGTCGCGGACCCCGAGCAGGCTGTCGGCATAGTCGAAGGCGAGGAAGGCGGCGGTCCACAGCACCATCGACTGGCCGAGCGGCGCGCCGCTGACGAGGTCGGCCGCGAGCCCCAGCCCGAGCGCGGTCTGAGCCGCCCAGATTTCAGGCCTGAGCAGCCGCCAGGTGATCAAGAGCACGAAGCCGAGATTGGGCACCCAGGGCGAACTGGCGACCAGCGGCATCAGCACCAGCAGGATCGCGACGAAGGTGGAACCGAGCGGGATGTAGCGGCGCCTGAGGTCGCGGATCGCGACTTCGGTCTCCGATCCCGCGATCCGGCTCATCGCGGCGCGCCGGGCGCGGGGCTTTGCGCAGCCGCGACGGGCCGCTGCTGCTGGAGCCCCGGCTGGTAGCGTGGGTCGGACTGCTGGCCCGGCGCCCCCGCCGGCCGGGCCGGGCCCGCGACCGGCGGCGCGGGGGTCTGCGGCGGCGCCGCCTCGAGCGGACCGGTGGCGGCGGGCTGATAGATGCGAAGGACGATGGCGAAGTCCAGCCGCGCGGGATCGGCCAAAGGCTGGGCGATCGCGGTGTCGCCCTCCCGTCCGCTGACCATCGCCACCGGCACGTTGGGCGGAAAGATGCCGCCGACGCCCGAGGTGACGAGGATGTCGCCGCGCCGGAACGGATTCTGGCCGACTTCGAGCGTCCTGAGCTCGATCGTGCCGTCGCCCCGCCCGACCGCCAGCGCCGGCGTTCCGTCGCGGACCAGCCGCACCGGCACGTTGCTCGATCCGTCGGTGATGAGCAGCACGCGCGAGGCCCAGCGGCCCGATTCCAGCACCCGGCCGATGAGGCCGTCGGCCGAGCGCACCGGCTGTCCCGGCGCAACGCCGGCGGAGGTCCCGGCCGAAAGCGTCGCCAGCCGCTGCGGCGCGTCGAACGACGAGCCGACGATCCGCGCCAGCGTGACTTCGTCGTCGGTCAGCCGGGCAAGGCCGAGCAGGGCCATCAGGCGCCGGTTCTCATAGGCGAGCGCCTGGCGGGCGACGAGCTCGCGCCGAGCCGAGTCCAGCTCGCGCTGCAGCCGCGCATTCTGCGATCCGGCGCGGAAATAGTCGGAGACCGTGCCGCCGATCCCGCCGAAGAAGCCGGCCACCGATCGCCCCGCGCCGCTCACCGGCGCGGTGACGTCGAGCGCGGCACCGCGGATCGGGCCCAGACCTTCGGGGTGGATCATGTGCAACAGCAGAAGCAGCGCGCCGAACAGGCCGCCACCGACCGCGATCACATAGCCGATGAACCGTCCATATTGCGCCCTGCGAGAGAAACCGGGGCGCCGTTTGCCGAGCGCCATGTCTCCTCTCCCTCAGCCTAGGCCGTCTGGAGCACGCCGCGGAAGATTTCCTCTTCCATCGCCCGCCCGGTGCCGATCGCGACGCAGGTCAAAGGATCGTCGGCGACCGTGACCGGCAGGCCGGTTTCGTCGCGCAGCACTTCGTCGAGCCCTTTCAGCAGCGCGCCGCCCCCGGTCAGGACGATGCCCTGATCGACGATGTCGGCGGCCAGCTCGGGCGCGGTGTTCTCCAGCGCG
>Ga0190265_10002207_pt1 | contig 13031 bp, 18 predicted proteins | sample Popmic124T_FD_133135 | JGI IMG/M metagenome (GOLD analysis project Ga0190265, IMG submission 133135) | Populus adjacent soil microbial communities from riparian zone of Indian Creek, Utah, USA - 124 T | ecosystem: Environmental > Terrestrial > Soil > Riparian zone | place: USA: Utah | collected... | reverse complement strand
TCCATTCGCAGCGGGCGAGGCTGATCGGATCGAGGAACATGCCGCCCATCTTGAGGCCGATCTGCCAGCGCACCTGGGCGTGGACCGGGCCTATGCCGGGAATGTCCAACGAGACGTAGCTGCCGATCCGCACCGGCTCGGCGCATTCGGCCATGAAGCCGGCGGTCGAGAGGTCGCGGACTTTGATCTCGACGTTGTAGAGCCGCTGGGGGCGAAGGTTCGCCGTCTCTTCCATCGCGACCCGATCGGCGCGGCGCGACTTGAAGCCGGGCTGCTGCTCCTGGTCGATGCTCCCCGGATCGGATTTCTTGCTCATGAAGATCGTCTAATCCACATCAATGAAGGAGCGGTAAAGGCGGCTGCATTTCGCGCGCTCTGCGCTAAAAGGGGCGGCGAATGACTCCCGTCCGAACCTTGTCCCGCGCGGCCCTCGCCGCCGCCCTCCTCTGCCTTTCGGCATGCGGCGGACCGGCCGGGGGCCCGATCGACGTCAGCGCGATCGGCGGGAGCCCGCGCCTGGCCAATCCCAATTTGCAGCCGCTCGACGCGCCGTCCGCCTTCCTCACCGAAGCGGTGGCGCAGGGCCTGGTGCGCTTCGACGCCGCCGGCGAGATCGAGCCGGCGCTGGCGCAAAGCTGGATCGTCTCGGACGACGGCCTGCGCTTCACGTTCCGCCTGCGCCGGACCGAGTGGGAAAGCGGGGAGCGGGTGACCGCGCAGGAGGTGGCGTTGCGCCTGCGGGCGGCGATCAGCCGGGCGAGCCGCAACCCGCTGAAGCCGGTCCTCGGCGCGGTCGACGAGGTCGTCGCGATGACCGACGAGGTGCTCGAGATCAGCCTGCGCGGCCCCCGGCCCAATTTCCTTCAGCTCCTCGCCCATCCCGAACTCGCCATCCTCAGGAACAATCGGGGCACCGGACCCTATCGCCTGGACTCGAGCGAAACGACCGGCCTCAGGCTGGCGCTGCCCCGCGCCGAGGACGAGGAAGCCGAGCTGGGCGCGCCCGATATCCTGCTGCGCGGGGAACGCAGCGCCCGCGCCCTCGCCCGCTTCGCAGCGCGGGAGACCGAGCTGGTCGTCGGCGGCCGCGCGGGCGACCTTCCCATCCTGCGCGCCGCCGGGATTCGGGATCGGGCGCTGGTCTTTGATCCCGTGACCGGGCTGTTCGGCCTGGCCTTCGCCGCCCGCGAAGGGCCGCTGACCGATCCGGCCGTGCGGCGCGCTTTGGCCATGGCGGTCGACCGGCAGGCGCTCGCCGCCGCGCTCGAAGTGCCGCGGCTCGGCCCTCGCACCAGCCTGGTCTCGCCGGGGGTCCAGGATCTGCCCGGCCCGGCCCAGCCGGATTGGGCGGCGGCGCCCCTGCCGATGCGGCGCGAGACGGCCGAGCGTGCGATCGCGGAACTCGGCCTCGAGGCGCGGCTCGTCGTTCGGGTCGCGATGCCCGAGGGGCCGGGTTACCGCCTCGTCTTCGCTCACCTTCGCCACGATTGGCGGCTGATCGGAGTCGACGCCGTCCGCGTCGGCCCCGGGGCGCCCGCCGACCTGCGGTTCATCGACTCGGTCGCCCCGGCCAACCTCGCCAGCTGGTATCTCAGGCATTTCACCTGCGAGGTCAGCCCGGTCTGCGACCCCAAGGCCGACCAGGCCCTGCTCGCCGCGCGAATGGCGGCGCGGCCCGCCGAGCGCATCGCGCAATTCGCCATCGCCGACCGGATACTAACCGACCTGACGGTGTTTATCCCGCTGACCGCGCCGGTCCGCTGGTCGCTGGTCTCGGCCAGGCTGACCGGTTTTCGGCCCAATCCGTTCGCGCGGCACCCCGCGGTGAACCTGATCGCGGAGCGACCATGATGCGCGTCAACCGGGAAGAGATGGAGCGGATGGCGAACCGGCTCGCGATCGGGCGCGACCCGGCCTCGGTTCGCCAGCGGATCGAGGCGATGGAACTGCTGCTCGAGCGCGCCATCGGCGTGCCGGGCACGAAGATGCGCGTCGGCCTCGATTCGATCGTCGGCCTGATCCCGGTCGTCGGCGACGTCGTCACCGCTGCGATGGGCGCCTGGCTGATCTGGGAAGCGCGCAATTTGGGCATGTCCAAATTCCATCTCGCGCGGATGGCGGGCAATCTCGGCTTCGACACGCTCGTCGGCGCGATCCCGCTCGCCGGCGATCTGTTCGACTTCGTCTTCAAATCCAACTCGCGCAACCTGCGGATCGTCAAGCGCTGGCTCGACAAACACCACCCCGAGACCCGGCTGATCGAAGGCGAAGTGGTGGCGCGGCGGGAGCTTTAGGAGGCCGTGAAATCGAGCCCGATATCGGCGGCGGGGGCGGACTGGGTGATTCGGCCGGCCGAGACGTAGGTGACCCCCGTTTCCGCCTTGGCGCGGATCGTTTCCAGGGTGATGCCGCCGCTCGCTTCGGTGGGGACTCGGCCCGCGACCAGCCGCACCGCCTCGCGCAACATCGCCACGTCCATATTGTCGAGCAGGAGGTGGGTCGCGCCGGCGGCAAGCGCGGGTTCGATCTGGCCGATCCGGTCGACCTCGACGATGATCGGCGCGATGCCGGCGGCAGCTGCGCGGCGGACGGCCTCGCCGACCGAGCCGGCGACGGCGACATGATTGTCCTTGATCATCGCGGCGTCCCAAAGGCCCATGCGGTGGTTCCGCGCGCCGCCCGATCGGGTCGCATATTTTTCGAGGACGCGCAGGCCCGGGATCGTCTTGCGCGTGTCGAGCAGCACCGCGCCCGTCCCCTCGATCGCCTCGACGTAGCGCCGCGTCAGCGTGGCGATGCCGGAAAGGTGCTGGACGATGTTGAGCGCGGACCGCTCGGCGCTGAGCAGCGCCCGCGCGTCGCCCGACAAGCGGAGGAGATCGGCGCCGGCGGGGACGCTTGCGCCGTCCGCGACGGGCCGCTCGATCGAAACGTCCGGGTCTAGCGCGCGGAAGAAGGCCTCGGCGACCGGAAGGCCCGCCGCGACGATCGCTTCGCGGCAGTCCATCACGCCGGTGAATCGCGTCCCGGCCGGGATCACCGCCGCCGACGTAATGTCGCCCGCCTCGCCCAGATCCTCGGCAAGCGTCTCGCGCACGAAGCGGTCGAGATCGAAGCGGTCGAGATCGAAGGTCATGGCCCGGCTCTGCCATCGGCGCGGCGGTGAAACAAGCGCGCCCGAACGGCGTTTCGGGGCTAATTATCGTGGAGGCGAACATGCGACGCTACGCTTATGGCTGGCTCACCCTGATCTTCTTTCTCGTATCGATTGGCCTGCACTGGCTGTTCGGCTGGTACGCTTTTGCCGAAGACGCGGCCGAGCATGGGCAGCAGGCCCAGCTGTCGAGCTATTTGACGATCATGGGACGCGACACGTTCGAGAATTGGCAGTCCGAGTTCCTGCAGCTGATCTGGCAGGTCGTTGGCCTCGCTTACTTCCTCTACGTCGGCTCGCCAGCCTCGAAGGAGAATGACGACCGGATGGAGGCCAAGATCGACGCATTGCTGCGCATCAACGGCGGCGAGCCGGCCGAGCCACTGATCAAGGAACTCGACAAGACCTTCATGCGCGACGACGGCCACGCGCAGCCCCACGGCCATGAGGAGGAGATCGCCAAAACGGCCGGCCGCGGCATCAAGCATGTCGCGCTGCGATCACGGTGAGCCGTTCCAGGAGTTGCTTTCCGTGGAACCGTCGGAGGCGCCGCGGATTGAGCGTTCGAACAGGGGAACGCGTGATGGACGTGATCGAAAGGGACTATTTCCTCGAACGCGCCGAGGAGGAGATCGACCTCGCCAATGCCGCGACTCACGAAAAGGCGGCGCACGCCCATTATCATCTCGCCTCTTTCTATCTCGACCGCGCCCATGGCGGCACCGCCAACGAGAATTAGCCTCCCGAAATCTGCGGTCTGCCGACGTCGCCTTTGCCTACCGTGTGCGCGGCCATCTCCATCATCCGGTCGAGCGACTTCTTCGCGCGCAGCCTGAGCCCCTCCTCGATCTCGATACGGGGCTGGAGGTCGCGCAGCGCGACGTAGAGCTTCTCCATCGTGTTCAAGGCCATGTATGGGCACATGTTGCAGTTGCAATTGCCGTCGGCGCCCGGCGCCCCGATGAAGGTCTTGTGCGGCGCGTCCTTCTCCATCTGGTGGATGATGTGCGCCTCGGTCGCGACGATGATCAGGTCCGAGGGCGATTCGAGCGCGTGCTTCAAGATGCCGGAAGTGGCGCCGACATAATCGGCATGGTCGAGGATGTGCGGCGGGCATTCGGGGTGGGCGAGAACCGGAGCGCCTGGGTGCAGCGCCTTCAGCTTGGTCAGCTCGGTTTCCGAAAAGGCCTCGTGGACGATGCACACGCCCGGCCAGAGCAGCATGTCGCGGCCGGTCCGCCTCGCGAGATAGCCGCCCAGATGCTTGTCGGGGCCGAAGATGATCTTCTGCTCGAGCGGGATCTGCGAAAGGATCGTCTCGGCGGACGATGAGGTGACGATGATGTCCGAAAGGCCTTTCACCTCGGCCGAGCTGTTGATGTAGGTCAGAGCGATATGGTCCGGATGGGCTTCGCGAAAAGCGCGGAACTGATCGGGCGGGCAGCTGTCCTCGAGGCTGCAGCCGGCGTCCATGTCCGGGAGGATGACGATCTTTTCGGGCGACAGGATCTTGGCGGTCTCGGCCATGAAGCGGACCCCGCAAAAGGCGATCACCTCCGCCCCCGTCGCCTGCGCCTTGCGGCTGAGATCGAGGCTGTCGCCGACGAAATCGGCAATGTCCTGGATTTCGGGCGTCTGGTAATAATGGGCGAGAATGACCGCGTTTCGCTGCTTGCGCAGCCGGTCGATCTCGACGCGCAGATCGAGGCCCTTCAGGCTCGCATTGGGTGCGTTCATGGGTTTTTCGCCCTTATCCTGTCCTCGATCCGCCGCGGCCGATCGAGGAAGCTCGCCAGCTCGGCGCCCGACGGGTCGACGAACCTTATAGCAACGCTCGCGTCGATCCCAGCGCCCCGCAGCGGCAAAGCGAAGCTGCGCGCCACGTCGCGCATCGCCGCCGCACGCGCCTGGCCCATCGGCAGGGGCCCGCGCGCCTGGCGCATCAGCTCCTCCTGCCCGGCGCGGCGGTTGCTTTCGTCGAGGGCGGTCTCGGCGTCCGTCAGCGCCATCAGGATTCCGCCTTCGGCATATTCCTGCACCTGATCGAAATCGATCTGCGGGCCCGCGACTTCAAGCGGAGGCAGAGTCACGGTCAAGGTCAGAGTCGCCGAGTCCCAGGCGAGATTCTGCCGCCTGAGCCTCGAAAGATCGACGCCGTAGCGGACTTGGCCGGGCATGATCAGAGTCTTGCGCGCGGTCAGGCCGAGCCGGGTCTCGCTCGCCGTCGCGACGGCGACGAAGCGGGCGGCGAACATTGTCTGCCGCCCCTGCTCGCGGACCGAAAGCAAGGTCGCGTTGGCGATCGCCAGGGGATCGGCGCCCGGCGCGGCGGGGGCGGACCGAAGCAGCAGGCCCAAGCCCGCCCCGACCAGCAGAGCAAACAGAGCCGGGGCAATAAAAAGCAATTTTTTCAGGTTCTGAGCGCCCATGCCTCACCCTCGCTTCGAACCAGTCCCCGCCGTTCCAGATCGACGAGATGGGCGAGCACCGACCGGCCCGCCGCGGGGTGGAGGCGGGAATCGATGTCGGCGTAAAGGACCTCGACGATGAGCGGGATCCGCCCCTCCCCTTCGCCCAGTTGCGCCAATATCTGGCCTTCGCGCTGCCGCCGATGCGCGATCAGGGCGCGGACATGGGCATGCGGCGCCTCCACCGCCGGCCCGTGCGCCGGATAATAGACCTTGTCGTCGCGCGCGAGCAGAGCGTCGAGGCTTTCCATGTAAAGGCTCATGTCGCCGTCGGGCGGCGAGACGACGGTGGTCGACCAGCCCATGACATGATCGCCGGTGAACAGCGCGCCCGTCCCTTCCAAAGAAAAGCAGAGATGGTTGGAGGTGTGGCCGGGCGTGGCGACGGCACGCAGGCGCCAGCCGGCTCCATCGAGCGCCTCGCCGTCGGCAAGGACCCGGTCGGGACGATAATCGAAATCGAAGGCAGCGTCGGCGCGCGGCCCGTCATCCTCCAGCGCGAGCGGCGCGCAGCCGACGATCGGAGCGCCCGCCGCCTCGGCCAGCGGCCGGCTCGCCGGGCTGTGGTCGCGATGGGTGTGGGTGCAAAGGATTGCCGCGATCCGCTCGCCCGCGGTGGCGGCGAGGATGGCCTGGACATGGTCGGGCAAATCGGGACCCGGGTCGATCACCGCGACTTCGCCCGCGCCGACCAGATAAGTCTGCGTTCCCGTATAGGTGAAGGGAGAAGGATTGGGCGCCAGCACCCGGCGCACCAAAGGAGCGATCCGCTCGACTGTGTCGGTGGGCGCCGCTTCCATCCCCGGCATGTGGCATTGGAAAGGTGCGAAGTGAAGGGGATGGCCGCAAGCCCCTCCCCCGGATGGGGAGGGGCCATGCGGTCACTGCGCGCGAAGCCGGGCGATTTCGCGGTCGAGCGCGGCGGTGACCCGGGCGCGCTGCTCGGCGCTGAGGTCGCTGTCGCGAGTCAGCCGTTCGCGGGCCTGCTGGAGCCGCTCGACGCGCTGGGCGGGGGTCGAATCGCCGCGGCTGCACAGCACGATTCGGGTCCGCTCGCCGTCCGTGCCTTCGTCGATGTCGGTGCGCGCGGCGCCCTCGCACTCGGGAGGGACCCCTCCGCCGGCGCCGCGGCGGACGTGGACTCGGTGCTCCCTATGCGCGCCGTCGGCCGCCTCGCCGCTCTTGTGGCTCCGAATGATGATCCGCTCGGACTTTTCGGTGCGCTCGCCCTCTGGATGGGGATGGGCGAGGCCGGGCGCGCCGAGCGTCATGCCCGCTCCGACCAGGATCGCGACGGCGGCGGCTCCGCCAAGCAGGCGAAGTGGGCTGTTCCTGTGGTTCTTCATCATTTTCAATCTCCGTTTCAATTGGTCGGCATGGTTGAGCGGGCAGGCTGCAATCAGGCCCGGGCGGCTCGCGGATTTGATCAGGGCGCGGGCATAATCATGGCGCGTCTCGGGGGAGGCGGCGGCCGCGACGGCGGCGTCGCAGGCCAGCTCCTGGTCGGTGCGAAAGGCGCGGAAGGCCAGCCAGGCGATCGGGTTGAACCAGTTCAGCGCCAGGATGAACAGCCCGGCATGGTTCCACCAGATGTCGCCGCGGCGGTGGTGGACGCTCTCATGGTCGAGCGCGAGCCTTTGCTCGCCGGCCGAATAGCGGCTCACGAAATCGGCGGGCACGACGATGCGCCGATCGAGCAGGCCGAGCGCGAGCGGGCCGCGCACCGCCGCGCTCTCGACGAGTGGGATGCCGCGATGGGCGCCGAGGCTCCGCGCCGTGAGGCTCAATTCGGTGAGGAAACGGCGATAAGCGAGCCATTGCCAAACCAGGAAAGCGGCCGCGCCCAGGGCCCAGATCGCGAGCAAAAGGGGCACCCACTGCCCGGGTCCGCCGTCCGGTGGCAAGGGCGCGGCCGTCCCTCCAGTCCACAGAATCAGGGTTTGCGGCGGGAGCAAGGCCGGAAGGTCGAGCGCCGGCAGCGGCGGCGCCACCAGCCGCAACGCGGGCAGCAGCCAGAGCGCATAGGCCGGGCCGGCCCCGAACGCGGCGGCGAATGGTCGGCGCAAAGCGAGAACGACCAGCATCAGCAAGGTCGCCCAGCCGAGGTTGGCGAAGAACCAGCCGGTCACGATTTCAACGCCTTCAAGAGCGCCTCGATCTCGGCGATGTCGGCTTCGGTCAGGCGGTCGCGCTCGGCGAGCTGGGCGACCAAAGGCGTCACCCGGCCGCCGAACATCCGATCGATCAGCCGGCCCGATTCCTGGGCGACATAATCGGCGCGGGCGACGGCCGGGCGGTAGAGGTAGCGCCGCCCCTCCTCCTCATGGGCGAGGACGCCCTTGGCGAGCAGGCGCGCGAGCATGGTCTTGACAGTGCGGATGTTCCAGCCGCGCTCGGCGGGGACGCGCTGGGCGACCTCGGCGGCGGTCAGCGGCGCGTCCTTCCAGAGCACCTCCATCACCGCATATTCGGCTTCCCCGATCCGCTCCATCTTCTCCCTTTCCGCTCGGACTACACGCGTAGTCACCAGCCGGGTGAATGCAGGATGAATGGCGTCCCCGCCTGTCGGCCGGCTTTACACCCGATGCGCAAGGTTAATTCGCGCTAACCAGGAAAAGCGCGGATTTCCGGGGCTTTCCGGGCTTGGCACGCGCCGTGAATAATAAGCGACGTCCACAATTCCCACTTACAGGGGCGGGCCAGGCGCACTTTTCCGGTCGCGCCGCCCGCCCCAAGTTTTTTCAGCCCCCCGCCATCAGCAAATCGGCCGTGCGCGCATCGGCGGGCAGGAACGCCTCGATCGCGAGCTCGGCGAGCGTGATGTCGATCGGCGTGCCGAACATGGTCGTGGTGCTGAGGAAGGACAGGTCCTCGCCGCCGGCGCGAAGCACGAGCGGGACGGCGACTCCGCCATAGGAATCGACCGCGTGGCTGGTGCCGCCCGGATAGGCGCGAAGCTCGGCCAGAAGCTCGGCCAGCACCAAATCCGCGCTCGCTTCGATCTGCGCATCGAGCCGGTGGAAGATGTGGGCGCGCCATTCGGGCAGATTGACGATCCGCGGCGCCACGCCTTCCGGGTGGAGGCTGAGCCTCAGCACGTTGACCGGCGGCTCGAGCAGGTGCGGGGCGACGCCGACCAGCAGGGGCGCGACCCCGGCATTGGCGGCGACCTTGTGCCAGTGACGGTCGATTGCGAGCGCCGGGAAGGGCTCATACGCCTTCAGCACCAGATCGACCGCCCGGCGCGCCGCGGCGAGCGCCGGATCGTCGAGCGGCCGTTCGGGCAGAGCGGGCGCGAAGCCGGCGGCGACCAGCAGCAAATTGCGGTCGCGCGCGGGAATGGCGAGCCGTTCGGCGAGGCGCAGAAGCATCGAGCGGCTCGGCCGGGACCGGCCGGTTTCGAGAAAGCTCAGATGCCGCGCCGAGATTTCGGCGTCGAGCGCGAGATCGAGCTGGCTGAGACGTCGGCGGCCGCGCCAGGCGCGCAGCTGATCGCCGAGCGGGAGGAGTTGGGTTTCCATGACCGCCAGACTAGCCGACGGCGCGGCGCAATCCCATTACCTTGGAGGTAATCGACACGATGACGTTGGACGGCGATGATTCGGCATCGCCAATGAAAGGAAAAGCCAATGTCATCGACCCTGTTCCTCCGCCGAGTCCTCGCGCTCGATTCGCTGAGCTGCCTCGCCATGGGCCTCCTGATGGGGCTCGGCGCCTCGGCTCTGGCGCCCCTCCTCGGCCTGCCCGAGCCGCTCGTCCGCACCGCGGGGCTCCTCCTCCTGCCACTCGCCGCGTTCATCGGCTGGCTGGCGTCCCGCCCGGCCCCGCCGCGCCTGCTCGTCTGGCTGGTGATCCTCGGCAATCTCGGCTGGACCGCCGAAAGCTTCGCGGTCGTCGCTCAATATCAGCCGACGCCGCTGGGCGCGGCCTTCGTCGCGGCCCAGGCGCTGGCCGTCCTGGGTCTCGCCGCGCTCGAATATCTGGGTCTGAGGAAGGCAGTCGCCAGGGCTAACGCTGCTTCATGACGGCGCGCGGGCCACCTGCTTCTCTTCGAGCAGCTGTTGCAGCTCTCCGGCCTCGAACATCTCCATCATGATGTCCGATCCGCCGAGGAACTCGCCCTTCACATAGAGCTGCGGCACGGTCGGCCAGTCGGAATAATCCTTGATGCCCTGGCGGATTTCGGGGTCCTGGAGGACGTCGACCGTTTCGAAGCCGACGCCGAGATGGTCGAGGATCGCGATCGCCCGGCTGGAGAAGCCGCATTGGGGGAAGAGCGCCGTCCCCTTCATGAAGAGGACGATGTCGTTACTCTTTACGATCTCGTCGATTCGGGTGCGGGCGTCGGTCATGATGCTTCCTTATTCGGGGATGGCGGTGCTGAGCTTCAGCGCGTGGAGTTCGGTCCCCATCCGCCCGCCCAGCGTTTCGTAGACTCGCTGGTGCTGCCTGACGCGCGGCTGGCCGCGGAAGCTCTCCGAAACCACGCGCGCCTCATAATGGTCGCCGTCGCCGGCCAGATCCACGATCTCGATCCGAGCGTCGGGAATGCCCGCGCGGATCAGGGTCTCGATCTGGTCGGCGGGCATTGGCATGCCGCTAGCCCTGCGCTTCGATGAACTGGCGGCGCGCCTCGACGGTCTTGTGCTCGAGCGCCTCGCGGATCGCCGAATCGTCGATCTCGACTCCGGCCGAAATGAGGTCTCCCAGGAGCTTCCTGATCACGTCCTCGTCGCCCGCTTCCTCGAAATCGGCTCGGATCACGTCCTTGGCATAGGCTTCAGCCTCCGCCTCGGTCAGCCCCATCTTCTTCGCCGCCCAATGGCCGAGCAGGCGGTTGCGACGCGCGACGATCTTAAACTGCATTTCCTGGTCGCGGGCATACATGCTCTCGAATGCCTTTTCGCGGTCGTTGAACTGGGTCATGTCGATCCTTGCCGGTGAGGATGATTTGCTCGGTTGAAGATAGGCGGCGGCGGGGGCCGGCGCAACGGGCAGCTCAGTCCATCGTCACCACGAGCTTGCCGACCGCCTGGCGCGCCGCCATGTGCGCGATCGCCTCGCCGCCCTGGGCCAGGGGCCAAATGCGACTGACCTTCGGCGCGATCCTGCCCTCGTCCCACAGCCGGAACAGGGTCTGGACGTGGGCCGCATTGGCCTTCGGATCGCGCGCGGCGAAGGCGCCCCAGAAGACGCCGCGCACGTCGCAGCTCTTGAGCAAGGTGAGATTGAGCGGCAGCTTCGGGATTCCGGCGGGGAAGCCGATGACGAGCAGCCGCCCCTCCCAGGCGATCGCCCGCAGAGCGGCCTCGGTATAATCGCCGCCGACAGGATCGTAGATCAGGTCGGCGCCGCTCGGGCCGACCGCGTCCTTGAACTGCTGCGTCAGCGCCTTGGCCCCATCCTTGTCGAACGGCCCGAGCGGATAGATGAGCACCTCGTCCGCGCCGGCCGCTTTCGCCGCGTCGGCCTTTTCCTTCGACGAGACGGCGGCGACGACTCGGGCGCCATAGGCCTTGCCGAGCTCGACCGCCGCCAGCCCGACCCCGCCCGCGGCGCCGAGGACGAGCAGGGTTTCGCCTTGCTCGAGCCCGCCCCGGTCGAGCAAAGCGTGGATGGTGGTCGCATAGGTCAGGACCAGCGCCGAGCCGTCGGCGAAGCTGCGCCCCTGCGGAAGCGGCAGCGCTGCGGCGGCGGAAACCAGCACCTTCTCGGCAAGCCCGCCATGGCCGAGCATCGCGATCACCCGGTCGCCCTCGGCCCGGCCGGTCACGCCCTCCCCCACCGCCTCGACCACGCCCGCAATCTCGCCGCCCGGCGCAAACGGCCGCTCGGGGCGGAACTGATATTTGTCCTCGATGATCAGCACGTCGGGATAGTTGATCGCGCAGGCCTTGACCCGGACCAGCAGCTCATTCGGGCCGGGGACCGGATCGGGAAGCTCGGCGAGCTCTAGAGTCTCCGGTCCGCCGGGCGCGCGGGAAAGCAGAGCCTTCATCGCGCCGAGGCCGGGAAAGCGGGCAGCTTGGCCACGTCGGCGGGCTCGTGCTGGATAATGATCCGGGCGCGCAGATTGCGGCCGAGCCGGTCGAAGCGGTCCATCGAGGCCAGGGTCTCGGCCCGGCTGGTGTTGAACGGCGGGACGCCGCGCCACTCCACCTGCTCGGCGAAATGATAGAGATCGCCGGTCAGCATCACCGGGCCGGAGGCGAGCCGGACCAGCAAGGCGCGATGGCCGGGCGTGTGGCCCGGCAGGTTGAGCATCGTCACGCTGCCGTCGCCGAACACATCGTGATCCGAAGGCGCTTCGGTGACTTCGCCGCCGCCTGTCAGCCAGTGGGCGAGCGCTTCGCGCGGGATGCCCGGCTGGGTCCCGCGCAATGCGGCGAGATCGCCGGCGCCCATGATCAGGCGGGCGTGCGGGAAATCGCGCGCCTGGCCGACATGATCGAAATGATAATGGCTGATGCCGATGATCGTGACCTGCTCGGGCCGAACGCGGATCTGGGCGAGCTGCTCGGTGATCCGGCGCGGCAGCCGCGCGGTCATCGCCGCATTGCTCGCCGCCTGGGGCAGGCCGGTGTCCCAGAGCATATAGGTCTCGCCGTGGCGGATCAGGTAGCAGCTCGCGACCAGGGTCTTGCGGCCGGGCGCATATTCGGAGGTATCGGAGAAGAAGGCGTTATAATCGGCGAACTCGACCTCGCCGCAATCGAGCCGCCACATTTCGAGTTCCGGCTGGGTCGGCGGCGCCTGCATGGCCGTGAGCGCCGCCCAGCCCAGCGCGATTCCCAAAGCCCGCTTCAGCATCTCTTCTTCTCCCGGCTCGGTCTTCCCCGAGCATAGAAGGGATGTCGGGCGAAGGGCAATGTCGGGATCAGCGGCGGATGGCGCCGCCCCGGTTGACCACCTCGAGCGGCACGTCGAAATCGACGATCACCTGGGCGCGGTCGTGCAGGCCGCACAATTCGCGCTGCACGAGAAAGGCCCAGAAGCGCTCGGCCGCCGAGTCGAGCAGCGCCTCGCGCTTCGCGCTGCCCGCCGGCGCCTCGCAGGCTCGAAAGGCCGCAAGCGCCGCGTCGGCCTGGCGCCCCGCCCGGCCCAGGGCCGCCGCTTTCTCGGCCAGCACCTCGGCTTCGAACGCATTGTGCCGAGCGCTCGAAGAGTCCCGGCCGGCGTCGCCGAGGCTGGTGGGCAGGCGAAGGCTCATCGTCGCTCCTTGGGCGAAAGATACGAGGGATCATGGACGAAGGGCAATGGCGCGCCGCGGGCGAGCGCGCCGAGGATCGCGGCGAAATCGGTGCGGCAGCGGAAGCCGAGCAGCCGCTCGGCCTTGGCGGTATCGTAGACTCGGTCGATGGATGCGGGGAGCGACCAGCCGGCGCGCGCGTAGAGATCGGGCGCCTGCG
>Ga0190265_10002206_pt1 | contig 13032 bp, 9 predicted proteins | sample Popmic124T_FD_133135 | JGI IMG/M metagenome (GOLD analysis project Ga0190265, IMG submission 133135) | Populus adjacent soil microbial communities from riparian zone of Indian Creek, Utah, USA - 124 T | ecosystem: Environmental > Terrestrial > Soil > Riparian zone | place: USA: Utah | collected... | reverse complement strand
GTCGGGGGATGGCGTGGGCCTTCACCCTGTGGACCAGGCCCTTGTTGGTGAAGAAGAGCAGATAGGCGTGTGCCGTGGTGTGGACGAGATGGCGGACCACGTCGTCCTCGCTCACCTCGGCCGCCTTCACGCCTCGACCTCCCCGCCCTTGGGTGCGGTAGGTGGAGGCAGGAACAGACTTGACGTAGCCGGTCTCCGACACCGTGATGATCAGCTCGTCGTCGGCGATGAGGTCTTCGAGGCTGAGGTCTCCCTCGTCGGGGACGATGCGGCTGCGCCTGTCCTCGGCGAACTCCGCGCGGATGGCCCCCAGCTCCTCTTGGATGATCGACCAGCGCCGCTTGGGGTCGGCGAGGATCGACTCCAGCTCGGCAATGACGTCCTGGAGCTCGGCGAGCTCGGAGCGCAGCTTGTCGACTTCCAGGGCGGTGAGCCGGCGCAGGGGCATGTCGAGGATGGCGTTGGCCTGGATCTCGCTGAGCTCGAACCGTGCGATGAGGTTGCCTCGGGCCTCGGCGGTGTCGGCCGAGCCCCTGATGAGCTTGATGACCTCGTCGATGTTGTCGACGGCGACGATGAGGCCTTCGAGGATGTGGGCCCGTGCCTGGGCCTGCTCGAGTCGGAACCGGGTCCTCCGCTCGATGACCTCCATCTGGTGGTCGAGGTAGTAGCCGATCAACTCGGCGAGGTTGAGGGTGCGAGGCACGCTGTCGACCAGGGCGACGACGTTGTACGAGAAGCTGTCCTGGAGCGGCGTCCCCTTGTAGAGCTGGTTGAGGACCACCTGGGGGACTGCACCCTGCTTGAGCTCGATGACGAGCCGGGTGCCCACCCGGTCGGATGACTCGTTACGCACCTCGGCGATGCCGGTCATCTTCTTGTCGTCGACCAGCTCCTTGATCTTGGCGATGATCCGCTCGATCGACACCTGGTAGGGAAGCTCGGTCACCACGATGGCTGGCCGGCCCTTGCGGACCTCCTGGACGTCACAGACGGCGCGGATCTTGACCGAGCCACGTCCGGTGGTCAGCGCCTCGCGGATCCCGGTCGTCCCGACCAGGAACCCACCGGTCGGGAAGTCGGGCCCCTTGACGAAGGTCATCAGATCCTCGGCGGTGGCGTCGGGGTTCTCGATCATGTGCATTGCGGCGTCGACGATCTCACCGAGGTTGTGTGGCGGGATGTTGGTGGCCATCCCTACCGCTATGCCCTGGGAACCGTTCACCAGGAGGTTGGGGAACCGGGACGGAAGGACCACCGGCTCCTGGAGCTCTCCCGAGTAGTTGTCCAGGAAGTCGACCGTTGCCTCGTTGATGCCCTCGAGCAGGTGTGTCGACAGCCTGGTGAGACGGCACTCGGTGTAGCGGGCCGCACCCGGTGGGTCGTCGACAGTTCCGAAGTTCCCTTGCGGGTCGATGAGCAGATGCCGCATGGAGAAGTCCTGGCCCATGCGCACGAGGGCGTCGTAGATCGCCTGGTCGCCATGGGGGTGGTAGTTCCCCATCACGTCGCCGACCACCTTGGAGCACTTGCGGTGGGCCGAGTTGGGGCTGATGTTGTTCTCGAACATCGAGTAGATGATCCGCCGCTGCACCGGCTTGAGACCGTCACGGACGTCGGGCAGCGCCCGGGAGACGATCACCGACATCGCGTAGTCGATGAAGCTCGCCTCCATCTCCTTGGTGATCTCCACCTCGGAGTGTGGGGAAACGGTGCGCTCGTCGGTCATCGGCTCAGATGTCCAGGAAGCGGACGTCGTCGGCGTTGTTCTGGATGAACGCCTTGCGAGAGGCGACGTCGTCTCCCATCAGGGTCTCGAAGACCTCCTCGGCGTGGGCTGCATCCTCCATCTCAACCCGGAGCAGCGTCCTCGTCTCCGGGTTCATCGTCGTGTCCCACAGCTCTCTGGCGTTCATCTCGCCCAGGCCCTTGAACCGGGTCGGCTTGACCTTGGGATGCTCCTTGCGGAACTTGGTCAGCTCTGAGTCATCCTTGAGATAGTGGACCTTGGAGCCCACCTTGACCCGGTAGAGGGGCGGTTGGGCGACGTAGACGTAGCCGAAGTCGATCAGTGGGCGCATATGGCGGAAGAGGAGCGTGAGAAGAAGGGTGCGGATGTGGGCGCCGTCGACGTCGGCGTCGGCCAGCAGGATGATCTTGTGGTAACGGGCCTTCTCGATCTCGAAGTCGTCTCCGATGCCCGTCCCCATCGCGGTGATGATGTCCTGGACCTCGGTGTTCTGGAGGGCCTTGGCGAGACGGGCCTTCTCGACGTTGAGGATCTTGCCTCTGATGGGGAGGATCGCCTGGGTCTCCGAGTTGCGCGCCGACTTCGCTGGCCCGGCCGCCGACTTGCCCTCCACTATGAACAGCTCCGACTCCCCAGGATCGCGGCTGGAGCAGTCGGCGAGCTTGTCGGGCAGGCCACCGGACTCGAGACCGGACTTGCGCCGTGTCAGCTCGCGGGCCTTGCGGGCCGCCTCCCGGGCCTTGGCGGCGTTGATGCACTTGTCGACGATACGGCGGGCCTCGGGCGAGTACTTCTCGAGCCACTCGGGGAGCTTGCGGTTCAGGGTCTTCTCGACGTAGGAGCGAATCTCGGTGTTGCCCAGCTTGGTCTTGGTCTGCCCCTCGAATTGGGGCTCCTTGACCCGGACGGAGACCACCGCGGTCAAACCCTCGCGGACGTCCTCACCGGTCAGGTTGGTGTCCTTGTCCTTCAGCAGGTTCTTGGTCCTGGCGAAGTCGTTGATCGACTTGGTGAGCGCCTTGCGGAAGCCCTTTTCGTGGGTTCCCCCCTCGTGTGTGTTGATGTTGTTGGCGAAGGTGAGCACCGACTCGGTGTAGGAAGTGGTCCATTGCAGGGCCACCTCGATCTCGGCATCGGCGGAGACGTCGCCGATGTCGACGATGTGGGCGTGGAGAGGGTCGCGCTTGGCGTTGAGGTGGTTGACGAAGTCGACGAGCCCACCCTTGTACATGAAGGCGTCGGTGCGGGGCTCCTGGTCGGGGCGCTCGTCGGCGAGGACGATCTGCAACCCGCGGTTGAGGAAGGCGGTCTCCCTGAGACGCGCGGCCACGATCTCGTAGTCGAACTCGAGGGTCTCGGTGAAGATATCGGGGTCGGGCCAGAAGCGAATCGTCGTCCCGCTCTTCTTGGCATCCCGGACCCGCTTCGGCTCCTTGACCTTGGGCTGGCCGACGTGGAACTCCTGTACGTAGACGCCGCCCTCGCGACGTACCTCGGCCTCGAGCTTGGTCGACAGGGCGTTGACCACCGAGACGCCCACCCCGTGGAGCCCTCCGGAGACCGTGTAGGCCCCCTGTTCGAACTTGCCCCCGGCGTGGAGCGTGGTGAGGATCGTGGTGAGGGCGGAGCGCTTGGTCTTCTCCATGCGGTCCACCGGGATGCCACGGCCGTCGTCGACGACCTCGACCCCGCCGTCGGCGCGGAGGGTGACGGTGATCTTGGTGCAGTGCCCCGCCATTGCCTCGTCCACCGAGTTGTCGACCACCTCCCAGATGAGGTGGTGCAGACCTCGGGGACCGGTCGTCCCGATGTACATGCCGGGTCGCCGGCGCACCGCCTCCAGACCTTCGAGGACCGTGATGTCTTTGGCCTGATAGCTGTCGCGGGTGGTCGTCACGACCCTCCTGAACGATGTGAGATTGCGGACCTGGTGGGGGGGAGACGTGCCGGTTCTACGGCAACTTTCACACGTGTCATTCTACCCTCTCGCACCCACGAAAACGAATCCTTTGCTGGGGTTTTGCCTGCTCAGCCCGGTCTGGCGAGCTGGATGTCGACCGTCTCGACAACCCGCCTCCCGAACCTCTTCTCCAGCTTCTCGATGAGGTCGGCCTCGCCGTACCGGAGGAAGGCGATGATCGACGCGCTGGAGGCTTCGACGACGAGTGTCGAGCCTCGGACATACAGGGGCCGGGACCGCCCCGACCATGGCGGCCCCGCCAAGGCCTCCCACTCCGAGCTGAGCGCCGCCGCCACCTCGGGGTCGGGCAGGCCCATCCTGGTGAACATGTCGTCGATCGAGTCCGAGACGTGCTCGAGGTCTCGCTCTGGGCTCATCGGGTGACACCTTCGCCCACCCGCCACACCGACCCGGAGATAGGGACGTCCTCGGGGAGGGCGGAGGTGATCATCGTCTGGGTCCCGGTTGGAAGAGCCTTGGCCAGCGCCCCGGCGCGCTCCGGGTCGAGCTCGGAGAAGACGTCGTCGAGGAGCAGGATCGGTGACTCCCCGGTGGCGGCGGCCACGGCGCGGTGGGCGGCGAGCTTGACCGCGAGAGCCGTGGTCCTCTGCTCCCCCTGGCTCCCGTGAACCCGAGCGTCGTGACCGTCGATCGAGAAGCCGGGCTCGTCGCGATGGGGGCCGACTGTTGTCATCCTTCGTTCGTAGTCGACGCGGCGGGCGCGTTCAAGGGATGCCAGGAGACGCTCTGCGTACTCGGCCGCCGAGGCCTGGTCGAGGACGCCCTCCCATGAGGGGGCGTACGTGAAGCTCACCTCGGTCTCGCTCTGGGCGATCTCTCCGTACGCCTCGAGCAGTGCCGGCGTCAGGGTCTCGATGACACGAGCCCTTCGCGCCATGACCCTCCCGCCGGCCTGGGCGAAACGGGAGTCCCACACCGCCAGGGTGGGCTCGTCGTGCTGACCGCTCTTCAGGAAGGCGTTGCGCTGTCGCAACGAGCGTTCGAGCTCGGCCTGGTCGAGGTGAGATGCCGGCCACAGCTGGACGGCGAGCTCGTCGAGCAGGTCCCTGCGGTAGGCCGGGCCCCGTTTGACCAGGTCGAGGTCCTCGGGGAGGAAGGCGACGACCCTGACCACACCGAGGAGGTCGGAGCTGCGCCGGAGGCGGGTCTTGTCGACCTGTGTGCGTCGCGGGCCCTGCCGCGGGATCTCGATCTCGACCAGCCTCTCCCTGCCCTCACCGAACAGCCCCGCTCGCACGATCGAGCTCTCCGCCTCGTCGGCGATGAGAGCGTGGTCGGGGACGGAGCGGAACGACTTCAGCGAGGCGAGATAGGCGACACTCTCGAGGAGGTTCGTCTTGCCCGAACCGTTGGGGCCGATGAGCAGGTTGACGTCGGCGTCGGGGCTCCAATCGAGCTCTGAGTACGACCTGTAGTCCCGGAGGGAGACCCAGCCGACTCGCATCTAATGGCCAATGTCTCTGCTACAGGCCACTAGACCCGGACAGGCATGAGGAGGTAGATGAAGTCGCTTCCGTCCCCTGCATCGAGAACTCCCGGCTTGAAGGCGTCGATGACCCGGATCCGCACCGAGTCGCCGTTGATGGCGGTCACCCCGTCTTGGAGGTAGCGAGGGTTGAAGGCGATGGCCACCTCCTCGTCGCTACCCGTGTACTGGCCAGAGAGGTGCTCGGCTTCACCGCCGACATCTTGACGGCTGACCGTGACCTCCACTCCCCCGTCCAGCAGCTTGAGCCGTACCGGGATGTGGTCTTCGGCAACCAGGGTCACCCTGCCCAGCGCCTCGAGAAGGTCCTCCTTGTCGAGGACGATCTGGTTTGGGTAGCTCTCCGGGAGCAGCGATTGGTATTTGGGAAAGTTCCCGTCGATGAGGCGCAGGCGGAGCACGCCGCGGTCCGAGGAGAAAACCGCCTCACGCTCCCTCAGTTGGGCGGTCACCTTCGGTGCGCCCACCGTCCGGGCCAACTCGCGCAGGCCCCGGGCGGGAACGAGGCCCGTGCCCTCCAGGCCGACTCCTGGAAGCTCACGCTTGGCGAGCCGGTAGGAGTCGGTCGCCACCATCCGCAACCCCTCGTCGGAGGTCTCGAACAGCACCCCGGTCAGGATTGGGCGGGCACCATCGCCCGATGCCGCCACGACCACCTGGTTGATCGCCTCGGCAAAGGCCTCGCCGTCGACCTCGACACCATCGGTCACCACGTCTTCCTGGGTGGGGAAGTCGTCCACCGCCAGGGGTCGCAGGGTGAACCGGGGCCCGTTCCCCTGGATCTCGATGTCGGTGTCTGAGACCCCGATCGTCACCTGCCCGGGGGGCATCTTGCGGACCGCCTCGGAGAGCAACCGGCCCGGGATGACCGCACGCCCCTCTTCCATGACCTCGACCTCGGCCTGAGTGCGCACCGTCATGTCGAGATCGGTGCCAGTGACCCGGAGGGTGTTGCCCGAGACCTCGCAAAGCAGACCCTGGAGCACGGGGAGGGCGGTCCTGGTGCCAACGGCTCGGTTGGCCCGGGCGAGCACATCGGCGAGATCGTCTCGCTGGGCTCTGATTCTCACAGGTCGGTGTCCCTTCTTCTATTGCTCTGGATTCTCATTGAAAGGTATTAGTTGTAGTAGGGGGCTGTGGAAGTGTGGAAAGCGGGGTTCTGGTCAAGTGGGGCCGGCCGAATCACCTGTGGGTCGAGCTGTGGACGTCGCGGCCCGATCTGGGGATGGCCGGTGGACAACTCAGGAGCCTGTGGAAACACCACCACCTTTCCTCAGCTCCTGTGTGAGTTGATTCACACGGTCGAACACGGCGCGATCGGAGCGCAGGATGCGTCTCACCTTCTCCACCGAATGCAAGACCGTGGTGTGGTCCCGGTCGAAGGCCTCGCCGATCTTGGGAAGGGAGAGATCGGTGAGCTCGCGGCAGAGGTACATGGCGATCTGGCGACACAGCACGAGTGGCTGGCGGCGGCTCGGGCTGAGCACGTCGTCGACGGAGAAGCCGTAGGCGTGCGCCGAGCTGCGAATGATGGTCTCCGGCCCCAGTGGCACCGGCTCCTCGGAGCTGACGATGTCCTTGAGGACGCGCTCGGCGGTCTCCAGATCGATGTCACGACGGTTGAGGGCAGACCAGGCGGTCACACGTGTGAGGGCTCCTTCCAGCTCCCGGATGTTGTCCGAGACCAATCCGGCGATGTGCTCGAGCACCGCGACGGGGACTGGACGCGGGGCGAACTCGGCGTTCCTTCTCAGGATGGCGAGGCGGGTCTCCACGTCGGGGGGCTGGATGTCGGTGAGGAGCCCCCATTCGAACCTGCTCCGCAGCCGATCCTCGAGGGAGGAGAGATTGCGGGGATGGCGGTCGGAGCTGATGACCATCTGCTTACCCGACTCGTACAACGAGTTGAAGGTGTGGAAGAACTCTTCGAGTATCTGCTCTTTGCCCTCGAAGAACTGGACGTCGTCGAGGAGCAGGATGTCCACACCCCGATACCGGGACTTGAAGTCGTCGGGACGCTTGCGCCGGATCGACTCGATGAAGTCGTTGAGGAAATTCTCCGAGGAGACGTAGCGGACCACGAGCTCGGGGTACATCTCCAGCGCCTGGTGGCCCACCGCGTTGAGGAGGTGCGTCTTACCGAGACCCGCGGCGCCATAGATGAACAACGGGTTGTAGTGAGCCCCAGGCTGCTCTGCGACCGCCATGGCCGCGGCCCAGGCGAAGCGGTTCGACTGCCCCACGACGAAGCTCTCGAACCGGTACCGATTGATGAGGTTGGTCGCCTTGGTGGGTGCGGCGGGTTGTTCGACGGCAAACCCAGCCCGGTCGGCGTCGACGCCGGCGGATGGAGGCGGGAGCGGGTGGTCCTCGGGAGGCGAGTCGCTCACCCGGTAGGTGGGCTCGGCATGGGTGCCGAAGATCGTCCGGAAGGCGGCGCGGACCAGATCGCCATGCTTGTCCTGGATCCAGCGGAGGTGGAACTCACTGGGGGCGACGAGGACGATGCGCTCGCCGTCGACGTCGGGCTCGAGTCGGGAGAGCCAGGTGTCCCAGTTCGCCTCGGAGACCCCGGCCCTCAGCGTGCCCCTGAAGTCGGCCCAAAGGTCGGGTCTTTGTTGTTGCGTCAATTGATGGCCACTCCTCCCAGGGGCCGAATTTGTCCACAGAAAAGTCCACACTTGTGGAAACGTCTGTGTACATCCTCCAGCGGGGTTCGGTTCAGTTCGGCCCGGGCCCTGCGCCGCTCGTCATCCTTGCGACTTTGGGAAGTGGGGCACTCCCGGGTGAGTCGGGCGAGTATTGGTTGGCACCATCACGGCGTCAAGAGCGCGAGAATCACCGTTGTGGATGAACCCATGGACAGGTATCCACAGCGATTTCCCTGTTCGTAGGGGCATTTTCCAGATGATGGCTCCCTTTTTCCGCCACGGAGAGCGACCAGGTGCCACTAATCGACTTTTCGCGTGCTTGACCGTTTCTTCGCGCCCTCTCCTCGGCGCCGGCCTCAGAGGCGTGGGAGCCGGCTCCCGGGTGCTTCGATATTGCGTAACCACCCGGGCGTCCGTATCCTGACCCGGTTCTCCCCTACCCGGCTGTGTTTCGTCATGAAGAGGACTTATCAACCCAAGGTGCGCCGCAGGAAGCGCCGTCATGGTTTCCGCCATCGCATGCGGACCCGTGCCGGCCGAGCCACGATCAAGAGTCGTCGGCTCAAGGGCCGGAAGCGGCTCGCTGTCTAACTACCAAACCCTCCGTAACTCTCGAGACTTTCGTAGAGTCCTGTCCGACGGGACACGTCGCCGCAAGGGCGGGATTGTGATGGTCAGCTCGCCAGGGCCGACCGGGCCCCCACGACTCGGCCTGCTGGTCTCGAGGAGCTGCGGGCCGGCCACGAGACGCAACCGCATCAAACGACGGTTGCGATCCGCGGCGGGCACCGTCGAACTTCAACCAGGAACCGACTACGTGATCATCGCGACACCACAGGTAGCCGAAACTCCCTTCGGTCGACTGACCGACTGGCTGGATCGCGCCCTCGAGGAGACCACAATTGAATGATCTCCTCCGCCCCCGAACCTGGGTCGTCGGTGGCATCCACATTTACCAGAAATTGGTAAGTCCCCGCCTCGGAGCCAACTGTCGCTATCAGCCCACCTGCTCGTCCTACGTCGCCGAGGCGATCCACAGGTTCGGGGTCGTGCGAGGGTCGTGGTTGGGAATCCGGCGCATCGGCAGATGTCATCCGCTGCGCCCGGGCGGATACGATCCCGTTCCCGACCGCTGGAGGGCCGTGTAGATGGGCGAGCTCTTCAACTCATTGGTCGACCTGCTGGGAACGGTCCTCAGCTTCTTCTACGACCTCCTCCACGATGCGCTCAGCGACGGCGTGTCCTATGGGCTCTCCATCATCCTGCTCACCATCACCATCAACATCCTGGTCTTTCCGCTCACTTTGAAACAGACCCGGGCCACCCGGGCGTTCAGTGCCTTGCAGCCGGAGATAAAGCGCATCCAGGCGCAATACAAAGACGACCCCCAGGAGTTGCAGAAACGGCTCATGGCCGCCCAGAAGGAGGCCGGTGCGACCCCCGGGGGATGTCTGCTCCCGTTGCTGGTGCAGATGCCGATCTGGTTCGCGTTGTTCCGCCTCTTGCAGAACCCCCTCGACCACATCACACGTGACGGTGCGCTCGGGCAGTCCATCGCCGCAGGTGGGGAACCATTTCTGGGGATGATGCTCGACCAATCCCCATCGGGTGCGGTGAGCGACCTCGGGTTCATCACCGCGCTTCCCTACCTGGTCATGATCGTGCTCATGGTTGCCACCCAGTACATCCAGCAGTGGCACTCCACCTATGGCCAGGTGCAGAACAAGAGCCAACCCGGCGCCGGGGCGCAGCAGGCGATCACCAAGATCATGCCTCTGTTCATCGGGTTCATCTCGTGGAACTTCCCCGCCGGTCTCGTACTCTACTGGGCGACTTCCAACATCTTCCGTCTCGGCCAGCAGGTTCTGATCTTCAAGATCGATGGGCGCCCCCCCACGCCTGGGTCCGACAACAAGCAGCTCGAGAAGCCGAAGAGCGCCGACAACGGTGACGATTCCGAGCCCGTCGCACCCAAGAAGCCACAGCAGGGCGCCAATGAGAAGCGCCGCCGGCGCAGGAGGAGGTGACGTGGAATACGTCGAGATCGAGGTCAAAGCCAGGACCGTGGATCTGGCGGTGGAGGCCGCCATGCAAGAGCTCGGGGTGACCGACCGCGAGGAGGTCTCCGTCCAGGTGATAACCGAGCCGGTCAAGGGCTTTCTCGGTATGGGGGGTCAGGACGCGGTGGTGCGGGTGAAGCGTCGTCCCCCGAGGAGGAAACGCAACCGAAGACGAAAGGGTGAGCCGGCAGCGGAGAGCCGGGGCAGCAATGAGCCCCGAAATCGACGTCAAGAGCGCACCGGCAACGCTAAGAATGACGAGAAACGCCCGGAACGTAGAAGCTCGCGGGAGCGATCCGGGGGAAGACATGTCAGAACGGAGTCCAAAGTGCCCGATGATCGACCGACCATGCCGCTCGAGGAGCAGGCGGAAGTGACCCGAGAGTTCCTCGAGGGCCTCGTCGACGCGTTCGGGTTGGAGGGATTGGTCACCGCCCGGGTCGAGGACGATGTCATCGTGGCCGATGTATCCGGCGACCAGACCGAAGCCATGGTCGGTGTGCGCGGATCGGTGCGCTCGGCCATCCACGAGCTCACCCGGACCGTGCTGCAACGTTACAGCCAGGACACCGCCCGTCTTCGACTCGACATCGCCGGTTATGCAGAGCGCCGTCGCACCGCGCTCTCCATCTACGCAGGTCAGCTGATCGAGCAACTGATGGAGGAAGGTGGCGAGATCATGTTGGAACCGATGAGCCCCGCCGATCGCAAGGTGATTCACGATGTCGCCGCGGAGCACGGCGGTGTGGCCTCCTATTCCGAAGGTGAGCCGCCTCGTCGGTACGTAGTTCTCTCCCGCACCGATCAAGGGGATGAAGAGGAGTAGATGACCATTGGATAGCCCGGGCCCGCAAGGACCCGGGCTATTTTTGTTTCACGTGGAACATGTGATCGCCGCCGCCGGCTACGTCGGGATCGATCTCGACGCCGACAAGCTGGAGACCCTGGGTCGGTTTCGCGACTGGCTACGAGACGAGGGACGCCGCAGCGGTGGCATCGGCCCGGCCGAGGGAGACCGGATCGAGAGACGTCATCTCGCCGACTCGCTCTTGTTCGCCACACAGTTCCATCCCTCGGTCGACCGGGTATGGGATCTCGGCACCGGGATCGGACTCCCCGGTGTCCCCTTGGCAATCGTCTTTCCCGGCACCGAGTTCCTGCTCATCGATCGGTCCCGTCGTCGCACCGACATGTTGCGTCGGGTCTCGAGGATGCTCGACCTGGCCAATTGCACGGTATTGAACGCCGACATCGAAGATCTGGAAGGAGAAGTAGGTGTGATGGTGAGTCGGGCCAGTCTCCCTCCGGAGGAGTTGGCCCCGGTGGCGGCACGTCATCTTCTCCCTGGTGGGGTAGCGATCGTGGCCGGATCCTGGGTGCAGCGCCCGGAGCACCCGGGTTGGACCGCGATAGAAATACCTCGATATGTGCTTGATCAGGACATCTGGCTTCTTATGATGCGCCGCTCATGAGCAAGCCAACGGTCGTGGCTCTCGCAAATCAAAAGGGCGGGGTGGGGAAGTCGACCACCGCCATCAATCTCGCCGCCTCGCTGGCGTTCCAGGAGCAACGGGTCCTGCTCATCGATCTCGACCCCCAGGGCAACGCCACCAGTGGATTGGGGATCGATCGAAGTTCGATCGATGTTTCCATCTACGACGTGCTCCTCAAGGAATCTCCATTGGAAGAGGCGATCGAGCCCACCTCCGTGCTCAACCTGTTCGTGGTGCCGGCGACCATCGACCTCGCCGGTGCGGAGATCGAGTTGGTCTCCATGTTTTCACGTGAAACACGGTTGCGGGTGGCCATCGACGAGTTGGAAGGGGACTACGACGTGGTCTTCATCGACTGTCCGCCTTCGTTGGGTCTTCTCACGGTGAATGCGCTCACCGCTGCCCAGGAGGTGCTTATCCCGATCCAATGTGAGTACTACGCCCTCGAAGGCCTCAGTCAACTGCTTCGTAATGTCGAGCTGGTCACTTCCAACCTCAATCCCAACTTGAAGGTGAGCGGCGTGGTGCTCACCATGTACGACGGGCGCACCAAGTTGTCCCGCGAGGTCGCCGAACAGGTCCGCGAGTATTTTGGTGATACTGCCTTCAAAACGGTCATTCCCCGTTCCATCCGGCTGTCCGAGGCACCTTCCTACGGTGAGCCCATCGAGGCCTTCGACCCGATGAGCCGGGGCGCCATCGCATATCGTCATCTGGGACGGGAGTTCTTGGAGAGGCACGGTTAGGGGCATGTCGCCGATGACGCGGAGACACGCCTCGCCCTACTTTCAACGACACACCACTAGGAGCTGAAGAGTGACCACCAAACGTAAGGCGGGTCTGGGAAGAGGATTGCAGGCGCTGATCCCCAGCGAGCCCGAGACGGGCGACCAGCCCACCTATCTCGAGGTCCCCGTCGAGGGGATTCGGCCCAACCCGGAGCAGCCGAGGAGCCGTTTCGACGACGAGTCGCTCGCCGAATTGGCGGCGTCGATAACCGAGGTGGGAGTGCTCCAGCCGGTCGTGTTGAGCCGGCACGACGACGGGAACCTGTACCTGATCGCCGGTGAGCGCCGCTGGCGGGCGGCCCGCAAGGCAGGATTGAGCACCATTCCCGCTGTGGTGCGAGGAAGCAGCGGCGAGTCGACCCTCGTCGCGGCGCTCATCGAGAACGTGCAACGCCAGGATCTCACCCCCTTGGAGGAGGCCCATGCCTACAAACAGCTCCTGGAAAATACTGGAATGAGCCGGGAGCAAGTGGCAGAGCGGGTGGGCAAGTCCCGGCCGGCGGTCTCGAACACCCTTCGTCTCCTCCAGCTCCCAGGGCCGGTGCAGTCGATGATCGACAGCGGGGCGCTGAGCGCCGGGCATGCCCGGGCCCTTCTGGGGCTCGAAGACCCCAAGTACGCGGTCTACCTCGCCGAGAAGACTGCCAAGGAGGGATGGAGCGTTCGCCAGGTAGAGGACGCGGTGCGCTCCCGACGCGAGATGGAGACCCCCGAGGTCAACCCGACTGTTCGCCAGATCCGGCCGGTCGAGATCATCGAGTTGGAGAAGCGGCTCTCCGATCGTCTCGGCTCGAGGGTGAAGATCGACTATCGGAACGAGAAG
>Ga0190265_10002205_pt1 | contig 13040 bp, 11 predicted proteins | sample Popmic124T_FD_133135 | JGI IMG/M metagenome (GOLD analysis project Ga0190265, IMG submission 133135) | Populus adjacent soil microbial communities from riparian zone of Indian Creek, Utah, USA - 124 T | ecosystem: Environmental > Terrestrial > Soil > Riparian zone | place: USA: Utah | collected... | reverse complement strand
TGACCGGCTTGCCGCTCTGCGCGACCACGGCAAGGATCTGCAAGGCGGTAACGAGCCCATCGCCCGTGGTCGAGAAATCCGACAACACGATATGGCCGGACTGCTCGCCGCCGACATTGTAGCCATGCCGGCGCATGTGCTCCACGACGTAGCGGTCCCCGACCGGCGTGCGCTCCATGCCGAGCTCAAGGCTCTCCAGATAACGCTCCAGGCCGAGATTCGACATCACGGTGGCGACGATGCCGCCGCCCGCGAGCCGCCCGCGCCGCAGCCAGGACTCGGCGATCACCGCCATGATCTGGTCGCCATCGATGATGCGGCCCTTTTCGTCGACGATCACGACACGGTCTGCGTCGCCGTCCAGCGCAATACCGATGTCGGCGCGGACTTCGCTGACCTTGCGGATGAGATCTTCGGGTGCGGTAGAGCCGCATTCCCGGTTGATATTGCGGCCGTCGGGATCGACGCCCAACTTCACCACGTCGGCGCCGAGCTCCCACAGCGCCTCCGGCGCAACCTTGTAGCCAGCGCCGTTAGCGCAATCGATCACGGCGCGGAGGCCGTCGAAACGGATGTTCTTCGGCAGGGTGCGCTTGGCGAATTCGATATAGCGCTCGCGCGCGCTGTCGATCCGCGTCGCCCGGCCGATCTTGTCGCCGGGCGCCAAGAGCTGGGAGCAATCGCCCCCCATAAGGGCCTCGACCTGGGCCTCGGTCTCGTCGGACAGCTTGTAGCCGTCCGGCCCGAACAGCTTGATGCCGTTATCGACGAAGGGATTGTGCGAGGCGGAGATCATGACGCCGAGATCGGCGCGCAGCGAACGTGTAAGCATGGCGACGGCCGGCGTAGGCATCGGGCCGAGCAGGAAAACGTCCATGCCGACGGCGGTGAAGCCGGAGACGAGCGCGGATTCGATCATATAGCCGGACAGCCGCGTATCCTTGCCGATGACGACCCGATGGCGATGGTCGCCGTTCGTGAATAGCTTGCCGGCGGCCATGCCGACCTTCATCGCCACCTCCGAGGTCATCGGATAGGTGTTCGCGCTGCCACGGATGCCATCCGTGCCGAAAAAGTTTCGTGCCATGGCGCCGTTTCCCCCTGCCTATTCCCCGACCGGTGCCCACCGGTTCAACGCGCGGATTGGCTTGTGCATGGGATTATGCTCCTCCGGAACCGCAAGCTGGGTTCAAAAAATGTAAGCGAACGTTACACCACAGGGAGCCTTAAACCCCCGTTTCTTAACTCTAACCCTTTGCCATCTATAGGGGTTTTTCAGCCCCTGCCGTCGTGCCCTGCCACACTTTGAGCGCCTGGCGGGTCCCGGCGACGTCATGTACCCGAAGCATTTGCACGCCTTGTGCCACGGCGGCGATGGCCGCGGCATGGGACCCCGGCTCACGGTCGCGCGCCGTTTCGCCGTCCTGGGCGGTGCCGATAAAGCGCTTTCGCGACGCGCCGACCAGGAGCGGCACGCCGAGGCCGTGGAAAATGCTGAGACTGGCCATCAGCGTCAGGATATGGGCAAGGGTCTTGCCGAAGCCGATGCCCGGGTCCGCGGCGATCCGCGCACCCGGAATGCCGGCGGCTTCGGCAGCGGCGATACGGTCGGCAAGGTAATCGTAGACCTCCAGGACCACATCGTCATAGGTCGGATTGTCCTGCATGGTCTTGGGCTCGCCCTGCGCATGCATGAGGATGATGTCGAGCTTATTCTCGCCCGCCACCCGCAGGCTGTCTCTGTCGTAGGTCAGCGCGGACACGTCGTTGAAGATGGTGGCACCGGCCTCAGCAGCCGCACGCGCGACGAGGCTCTTGCGCGTGTCGACCGAGATCGCGGCCTTCAGGCCTTTGAGCTTCTGCACAACGGGAACGACCCGCGCCCTCTCCTCCTCGACCTCGACCGCGTCCGATCCCGGACGCGTGGACTCACCGCCAACGTCGACGATGTCGGCGCCATCCTTGGCAAGCGCCGCCGCATGGCGCACCGCTTCTTCCGTCGTGTCGTAGAGACCGCCATCGGAAAAGGAGTCCGGCGTGACGTTGACGATGCCCATGAGGATGGGGCGATCGTAGCCGAGACCGGCAAAGGGAGACCGCTCGGCGGTGACATTCTCAAGCAGCGCCGACAGATCCGCATCGCGCGTCTCGGCGAGTGCGCGCACGGTGAAGAGATGTGACTTGCTATTGCCTGGAGTGCCTTCGATCAGCGCGGCGAGGCTGAATGCAGTCGGCCCGCCCGCAAGCGGCAGCGCCAAGCCGTCAGCGATCGCGTTTTGCGCGGCCGCGCCGTAAAGGAAACCAAGCGGGCGGAGATAAAGCCGAGACATCGATCAGGCTTAGCACGAACGACGCTGCGCGCGAGCGCCGGGCCTAGCTCGGCTGCGGCGCCATGCCCCCGGTATCAGGCTCCGGCGGTGCCTTCTTGCCCTTGCCCGCGACCGGCACGGCGGACGCCGGCGGCGGCCGCGTCGTGATGTCCGGCGTGAAGTCGCGCACAGGCGGCTTGCCCTGCAGGAGGTCCTTGATCTCCTCGCCGGTCAGCGTCTCGTATTCGAGAAGCCCGCGCGCCACGATGTGCAGGTCGTCGACATTCTCGGACAAGATCTTCTTCGCCCGCTCGTAGGACTCATCGACGATGCGATGAATTTCCTCATCGACGGTCTTCTGGGTCTCGTCGGAGAGGTTCTGCTGCCGTGCGATGGAATGACCGAGGAACACCTCCTCCTCGTTATCGCCATAGGCGAGCGGGCCGAGCTTGTCCGACATGCCGAATTGGGTGACCATGGCGCGCGCAAGCTGCGTCGCCATCTTGATGTCCATGGAGGCGCCGGACGTGACCTTCTCGTAGCCGAAGATCAATTCTTCCGCGACGCGGCCGCCCATCGCGACCGTGATGTCCGCTTTCAACTTGGCACGGGTGTATGACAGCATGTCCCGCTCCGGCAGGCGCATGACCATGCCAAGCGAACGGCCGCGGGGAATGATGGTCGCCTTGTGGACGGGGTCCGATGCCTCCTGATGCAGCGCGACGAGCGCATGGCCGCCTTCGTGATAGGCCGTGAGCGTCTTCTCTTCCTCGCTCATGACCATGGAGCGGCGCTCCGCGCCCATCATGACCTTGTCCTTTGCGTCCTCGAACTCGTGCTGCGTGACGAGCCGCTTCGAACGGCGCGCGGCGAGCAAGGCTGCTTCGTTGACGAGATTGGCAAGGTCGGCGCCGGAGAAGCCCGGCGTGCCGCGCGCGATGACGCGGAGATCCACGTCGGGCGCCAGCGGCACCTTGCGCACGTGAACCTTCAGGATTTTTTCGCGGCCGATGATGTCCGGACGCGGCACCACGACCTGGCGATCGAAGCGGCCGGGACGCAACAGCGCAGGATCGAGGACATCGGGCCGGTTCGTCGCGGCAATGAGAATAATACCCTCGTTCGCCTCGAAGCCGTCCATCTCGACGAGTAGCTGGTTCAGCGTTTGCTCGCGCTCGTCATTGCCGCCGCCAAGGCCGGCGCCACGGTGCCGTCCGACGGCATCGATTTCGTCGATAAAGATGATGCAAGGCGCGTTCTTCTTTGCCTGCTCGAACATGTCGCGCACGCGGCTCGCGCCGACGCCGACGAACATCTCGACGAAGTCCGAGCCCGAGATGGTGAAAAAGGGAACGTTCGCCTCGCCGGCGATCGCGCGCGCGAGCAGCGTCTTGCCGGTGCCGGGAGGGCCGACAAGCAGCGCGCCGCGCGGGATGCGTCCGCCGAGCTTCTGAAACTTCTGCGGGTCACGCAGGAACTCCACGATCTCCTCGAGGTCGTCCTTCGCTTCCTCGACGCCCGCCACATCGTCGAACGTGACGCGCCCATGACGCTCCGTCAGCAGCTTGGCCTTGGACTTGCCGAAGCCCATGGCGCGACCGCCGCCGGACTGCATCTGGCGCATGAAGAAGATCCAGACCGCGATCAGGAGCAGCATCGGGAACCAGGAGACCAGCACCCCGAGCAGCGAGGGCACATCCTCCTCGGACGGCTTCGCCGTGATCTTCACGTTCTTCTGGTAGAGCTTGTCGACGAGGTTGGGATCGTTGGGCGAGTAAGTCTGGAAACTCCGGCCGTCGGAGAAATGTCCGGTGATCTGGCTGCCGGAAATCGTCACGTCCTGCACACTGCCGGCGTCCACCTCGCTCAAGAGCTGGGAGAAGCTGATTTCGTTGCCGCGAACCTGTACGCCAGGGCTCTGGAACAGGTTGAAGAGGAACACCAGCGCGAGGCCGATGAGAACCCAGATGGCGAAGTTGCGGAAATTCGAATTCATGATTGTCCTGACTGACGAGGCCGGGATCGGCCCGGACGCCCAAACTGCCTGACCAAGCTAGTGATTAAGCCTTGGTAACATAGGAACCGCCGCGGTTTTTGCCAAGTAAGGCTAATCCAAAGAGGTGCACGCTTCCTCAATGCTAAGGCTTCGAATTCGGCCTTAGCGCGGCAGGGCGTGCACAAATGTCGCTTTCGCGCCCAAAGCGATCGTTGCATGGGCACCGAACGCTGGCAGTCCGAGAAGCTTCTCGCCCTGCCAGAGGGCAGGCAGGGTCCGCCCCGCCAGCCTCGGCAGGCCGGCAAGCCAGGGATCGTTGCGCCGGGCCGCGAGAAAGGCCGCGTCACCGAGCGCACGCACGTCGATCCCGCGCATGGCGGCCAGATCGAGCGTCACGGCAAAACGGCGATCCCAAACGGCACATTGCCCCGGCGCCACGGCAACGATCGGCAAAGCGCTATCGGCGCGCACCTCGCGGACAATAAAGAGCTGGTCGCCGGACGGCTGGAGGCGGCAGCCACCAATGGTACGGGCTTTGTCGGACTCAGCCAGAAGTGGCTCGAGCAGGGCTTCGATCTTCGCAAGCGATGCCGCCTCCTCGCGCCCGGTGACGGCATCGAGCACCCGCGCAAGCGCCCGCAAGGCGATCTCCTCCGGCGCGGTGGCGAGAGCGCCGCGATCGAGCACGCAGTAGCCCGCTTCATGCGCCTCTCCATGGGCGGAGAGGAATGCCTCGGTGGCGTGTTCGAGCGCTTCGCGGGCGCGCCGGAGACGCCCCACCGATCGCGCGATCGCTTCCGCCGTGAGGCCGATGCGCGCCAGAGTTTCGCTTTCTTCGCGCAGCCGCGTGCGCTCGAACCGGGGATCGGAATTGCTCGGGTCGGTGCTGAAAGAAACGCCTCTCTCTTCCAACGTCGCCACAAGCCGTGCCTTCGGCACGTCGAGGAGAGGACGCAAGACGGCGATGCCGGCCCACGCGCCCCGCACCGGCATGGCTGCGAGCCCGTCAAGTCCGCTGCCGCGCGCCAGCCGCATGAGAAATGTCTCGGCCTGATCGTCACGATGATGCGCGGTGAGCAGCGCCTTGATGCCTTGCTGATGGCAATAACCGGCGAGGAGATCGTAGCGCGCCTGCCGCGCGGAGGCCTGGAGGCCGCTGGTCAGATCGGCGGGTGGAGTCCACCGCAACGTCGCATGCGGCAAGCCAAGGCGTGCGGCCCCAATGGCAACCCTTTCAGCTTCGATAGCCGATCCTGCCCTCAGGCCGTGATCGACCGTCAGCACGGTGAGGGCGATTCCGTTCGCCTGCGCCCAGGGCGCGGCAAGGTGGAGGAGTGCCAGGCTGTCCGGGCCGCCCGAGACCGCGAGCGCCTGCCGCTTGTATGTGGCAAAGGGAGCGAGGAGCTTGTCCGCCTCAGCCTCTGAGAGGTAAGCGGCGGACATCAGCAGCCAGCCTTCTTTCGCTCGCTCGCTGCTGTTTGCCGTACGTCGTCCTCGGCAGCGGGATATTTGGTCTTGAGCTCGTCGAAGCTCGAGCAGGCCGCGTCCTTCTGCCCGAGCGCGGCGAGGGACATGCCGAGCTTGAGCAGGCTGTCCGCGGCCTTCTGGTTTGAGCGATAGCTTTTGTAGCCTTTCAAGAAGGCATCCGCCGCGTCCTTGTACCGGCCGCGCTGATAGTAGCTCTCGCCGATCCAATATTGCGCGTTGCCTGCCAAGGGATCGCTGGGAAAAGACGACACGAATTCCCGGAAGGCCGCCTCCGCCTTCTCGTAGTCGCGTTGCATGAGCGAGCCATAGCCCTGCTCATAGAGCGCCTTCGCATCGCTCGCCGGCAACGCGGCGGTGCTCCGAGACTGAATCGCTCCCGATTCGACGTCGGAAGGCAGAGGCGTCAGCGACTCCGGCCAGGCATGCGCCTGGGAACCGGCTTGCTGCGCCCCGGACCCTGTATTGGCGCCCCCGTTTGGGATTGTCTCCGTAGTGAAGTTCGTCCCCGGATTCTGCTCCTCGAACCCCGCCGTCGCGTTCGCACTGCCCGCATCCCCTTGCCGGCCGGGCGCCTCGTTCTGCTGCATTGGCGGAAGCGACGGTGTCGCGCCGGGGGGCTGGCCCTGCATGGCATTGAGCTGCCGCGCCATCTGCTCGAGTTGCGCCGTCAACGCCGCAATCTGGGTTTCCAGCGCACTGACGCGGGACCCAACCTCGCTCGAATCTCCGCCCGAGATCGAGGGCGGCGCCGGCGTCATGGGCGCCTGCTGCGGCGCCGGACCAGAACGCAACAGTGATTCGAGCGTACCGACCATGACCTGAAGGTCGACGAACTGCTCCTCAAGCCTTTCGATTCGGCTTGAGGATGATTCGGTGCTTGGCGCCTGCGGCCTTGGCTCCTGCGCCCACGCCGGGATGTGCGGCAGGGCGAGCAGCCCCGCGACCGCCAAAGCGGACAAGACGCGCGCAGGCGCGTGCCGGGTTAGTAAAAGCGGAATCACGATGCAGTCTTATAGCCCGCGGACCGGATGACGCCAGAGGCTCACGCTCAAACCGCGGAAGAAGAGAAGACTCCCAGCCGCTTTGCGCGCCGGCGAGGTTTGGATCGCAAATCCTGGCCGCCTCAAGCACCCTCGGCGCGCCGACTGGCACTTTTGCCAGCCGGCATCGCCGTTGGGCTACAGCCTAATAACGGGCGACAGCGCCGCCGTTCAGATTGGTCTTCGCGCGGCGGTTCTGCGACCAGCAGGAGATGTCGTCGCAGGTCGCGACCGGCCGCTCCTTGCCATACGAGATCGTCCGCATCCGCGCCGCCGTCACGCCCGAGCTTGCGAGGAAGTTCCGCACCGATATGGCGCGGCGGGCACCAAGCGCGATGTTGTATTCGCGTGTACCGCGCTCGTCGGCGTGGCCCTCGATCAGGATCGTGTATTGCGGATATTGATTGAGCCACTGGGCCTGATTGCGCAGGATCCCTTGGGCCTCACCCGTCAGGGAAGCGCTGTCGACCTCGAAGCGGACGACCTCACCCACATTGACGGCAAAGTCTCGGCTCGTTCCGGGCTGAACGGGCCCCTCGCCGCCAAGACCATATTGCTTCGGTTGCTGCTGCCGCGAGCACGCGGCAAGCACCAAAGCGATTACTAGAACGCCTGCAATCTTGCAGACGCGGTTAACCCCACCACTGACATGCATTTACTTTGTACTCCCGCTAGCCACGGCTTTTAGGAAATCGTTAAAGGCAAAACCTTAACGATTCCCTATTAACCTAAATTGTCGATCACGTTCTGGCAGCCGGGAAGGCCTCTGGGCCTAAAGGAATTGGATGCCCGGACACCGCTTTTCGCGGGTCCTGGCATCCTATCCGGTTCCGTGGAGAGCCTGGGGCGCTCCACGCAAAACTTTTGGCCGCAGCTTAGACGCGAACAACCTGCTCGACCACGACGTCGGCTGAACCGAGCTTCAGGGGCTCTGCGACGACGGCCTTTTCGTGGTGGCCGAAGCAGCCACCAAGCGCAACAGTGGCGGCCACGAGTGTGGCAACGACGATAACGCCCTTCAAACCCTGCATGGTCTTCTCTCCTTTGGTTAAAACGGCAGTAGCCGTCTTTGCATGTACCGGCGCGGCTGGCTCAGATCAAGAACGGACTACTTTGATACAACCGTTTTCCGGGGAATTGATGCCAAAATGCAACGCCGAATCTCATCCTCCAGCCGAGATACGCTAACCCTCAGCGATACCTCGATCAAGAAGGTTAAACCCTGCCGAATTAAGCTTAAAAAAGAGTAAGTTGCCGTAACAAAACGGGACAACCCCCGCTTCGAGCGACATTCCTGCAACGGTGCAAAGCGCTAGTTGATCAGGGGGGACCAGGCGGGATCGGAGCCGAAGGCGGGCGTGGCGACCTGGCGCTCGTTGTAGCCCGTCAAATCGATCGTATAGAGCTTCGGCCCGCCGCCCGATCCAGGCGATTCCCGGAAGAACATCAGGACGCGACCATTGGGCGCCCAAGTTGGTCCTTCGTTATGGAAGCCCTCGGTCAGGATCCGCTCGCTGGAACCGTCGGGTTTCATCACGCCGATCAGGAACCGCCCGCCCTGCTGCTTCGTAAAGGCAATGAGGTCGCCGCGCGGCGACCAGACCGGTGTGGAATAGCTCCCGCCCCCGCGACTGATGCGCCGCTGGCCGGACCCATCGGCATTCATGACGTAGATCTGCTGCGAGCCCTCACGATCGCTCTGGAACACCACCTGGCGCCCATCCGGCGCGTAGCAGGGCGAGGTATCGATCGCCTGCCCTTGCGTCAGGCGCATCGTTCGGCGGCTCCTCAAGTCCATCGCAAAGATGTTGGCGTTGCCGCTCTCCTCGAGGCTCATGATGATGCGCTGGCCGTCCGGGGAGAAGCGCGGCGCGAACGTCATGCCGGGAAACGCGCCGACAATTTCCTTCTGCCCGGTCTCGATATTGAGGAGATAGACCTTCGGCTTTTCGCCGCCGAAGGACATGTAGGTGATCTCCTGCGTCGACGGGCTGAAGCGGGGCGTAAGCACGAGATCCTGGCCCGTTGTAAGCAACCGCACGTTGTAGCCATCTTGATCCATGATCGCGAGGCGCTTCATGCGCTTGTCCTTCGGGCCTGACTCGTCGACGAACACGATGCGGGTGTCGAAATAGCCCTTCTCGCCGGTGATGCGCTCATAGATCGAGTCGGCGATGATATGAGCGAGGCGCCGCGCCTCTTTCGGCCGCGTGAAGAACTGCTCGCCGGCGAGTTGCTTGCCTGAGAGCGGATCCCACAGCCGATACTCCGCCTTGAGCTTTCCGTCCTGCACGGTGAGCCGCCCCGCAACCAGCGCCTGCGCGCTCAGAACGCGCCAATCCTCGAAGCGCGGCACGCGGTTCGAATCGAGGCCCTTCTCGATGAAGGCTCCCGGATCGATCGGCTTGAACAGCCCTGACGACCGCAAATCATTGGCGATTACGGTGCTGATCTCCCGCGTCGTTTGCGGACCCACCGAGCCGTCCGAGGCGAAATCGGTGACGGCGATCGGCATGGGCTGGATATTGCCCTGCGTGATGTCGAGCTCCATGATCGCGCGCGCCGGCGTCGGCGCCGCGCAGGAGAGCGCCACAACCACACCGAGCAAGATGGCCGGCGGAGCGAACGGAAAAGATTGAGTGGCGCGCATCATTGTTCGGTGCTGTCCGTCAGGTCAAAGATCAGCCGCTGCGATACATCTGGCTTGGGTCGAAATTGAGGATCATGTCGCGCCAGAGTGCGTATTTCTCCGCCGGCAAGGTGTAGGGCTGGCACTGGTAGACGGCGCGGACGGCGCTGTCCGCAGCCGCCTGGAAGAAGGCTGACGCCCCGTTATTCGTGATGCTGGGATACCCGATCAGCGTGCCGTCCTCGTTCAGCTGCAGGCGCAGCTTCACCACGATCGCATCGGCGCCGAGACCGCCCGGCGGCGGGTTCCAGCACTGGGCAATGCGCGCCCGAAGCGCATCCATCTCGTTCACCGACATGCTCGTCTGCGTCCCGTTCGATTGACCCCGGACGGGGGTATCCGGCGCGTCGTCGCGAATCTCGTTCGGCGTCGGTTCCTCGGCGGCGTCGGGGATCTTGTTCAGAAGGGCGGCGATGCGGTCCGCGTTGAAGTCGCGCTCCTTCTTCGGTGGCGCAGGCTTCTTCGGCGCCTCGGCCTTCTTTTTTGGCTCGGGCTTTTTCGGCTCCGGCTTCTTCTCCGGCAGCGGCGCCTTGGCGACTTTTTCCGGCTCAGCCTTCTTCGGCGCCTCGGCGGGCTTCGGCTCGGGCTTAGGCTCCGGCTTCTTCTCCGGCAGCGCCTCGGTCTGTTCCGGCTCTTCGGATTTTTCCGCCTTCTCCTTGACGGCGACCGGCTTCTTTTCCTTCGGCTTTGTCACGAGCGGCGCCTCATCCTTGGCGTCGACCATGCCGGCCTTGATCTTGGTGATCTCGGCAGGCGTGGCGAGATCGACCGGAATCTGTTGGATCGGCTGCGAATCGAGCTTCGCTGTCGGAAAGGCGGCGACCACCCAGAGCAGCAGGGCGCCGTGCAGAGCCGCAGAGATGAAAGCGCTTCTGCGCATGGTCTTAAAGCTTCGAGCTTCCCTCGTTACCCGGTTCGACCTGGTCGACCTGGTCGGTGACAAGCGTGACCGGCAATCCGGCTTCCTTGATGCGCGCGAGCACTTTCACGACATTGCCGTAGGCCGTGCGGTTGTCGCCCCGGACCCAGACCCGGTCTCCGCTGCCGGTCTCCCGTATAGCCGTGAGTTTTGGCACAAGTTCGTCAAAGCTGATGGCCGTGTCCTGCAGGAAGATCTTGCCGTCCGGGTCGACACTGATGTTGAGGGGCTCTTTTTCTGCGTTGATCGGCCCGGCCTCGGTCTTGGGCAGCTCGATCTTCGGCAGGTCCGCCTTGGCGGCTTCCACCTCCACGCCCACGGTAAGGAGCGGCGCCGCCACCATGAAGATGATGAGGAGAACGAGCATGACGTCCACGAACGGAGTGACGTTGATCTCGCTCATCGGAGGCGCCGCGCGACGCTTCCCGCGCCGGCCGCCGCCACCTCCGCCCTGCTGGATCGATGCACCCATCCGATTCGCTCCTTAGGCCGTCGTCTTGTCGATCTGCCGCGACAGGATCGCGGAGAACTCGTCGGCAAAGCCGTCGAGGCGCGCCTCTTGCCTTGCGACTTCGGCATTGAATTTATTGTAGAAAATAACCGCCGGAATGGCCGCAAGCAGACCGAGCGCGGTGGCGAACAAAGCCTCCGCGATGCCCGGAGCGACGACGGCAAGGCTCGTGTTCTTGCTGACGGCGATCGCCTGGAAGCTCGTCATGATGCCCCATACCGTGCCGAAGAGGCCAATGAAGGGCGCCGTGGAGCCGACGGTGGCAAGGAAGGTGAGCCGCCGCGACAGGCGCTCGACCTCACGGTTGACGGTGACGTCCATCACCTTCTCCACCCGGAGCTGCACGCCGGGAGATGGCTTTGGACTTCGCTCGATGCTGCGCTTCCATTCCCGCATGGCGGCGACAAACAAGGCGGCCATCGATGTGTTCCGGCCTTGCGCGAGAGCCTGATAAAGCTCCTCAAGCGACTGCCCGGACCAGAAAACCTGCTCGAAATTGTCCGTCTCCTTGCGCGTCCGTGCAAAGAGGAAGAACTTCTCCAAGATGATCGCCCAGCTCCAGATCGACGCCAGCACAAGCCCAATAATGACGAGCTTGACGACGATATGGGCGTGCCTGAACAGCTCGAAGATCGAAAGGTCTACCGCGACATCCGGCGGATTCATGACGGCCTCTTGGCTGATCCAACTTGTCTCTTCCGGCCCCGGCCTTGACGAGACGAAGCTTGATCGTCGCGGGGCCGATCCCCGCGCCTGCTTGACGAAATCGCCGGAGAGAACGCTGAAAGGGACCATACGCGAGCGAATGTGACTAAACTTGGGCTCGTTTACCTTGAATTGCCGGTCCTGCCCCGCGCTCTCCGCGACGCTTTACTGCCGATACTACGTTTCACGCTGTTGGTTAACGAAACGTTGAAGCGCTTGGCGAATAAGGTCATCGATCCTCTGCGGCTTGCCCTCGACTGAGATGAGCACGACGACCACGCGAAGCCGCGCGAGCACCGCCCCCTCCCGCCGGATCTCTTGGCTGAGGGTTAGGCTTGCGCCGCCGATGTCGGTACAGCGCGTCGCCACTTCGAGCACCTCATCGATCCGGGCCGGCTTCAAATAGTCGACCTCGATACGCCGAACGACGAAGACCGCCGGCTCGCCCTGATCCGGATTGGCAAGGCTGTGATGATGGATGCCGAGCAGGCGGATAAAATCGGAGCGGCCGCGCTCGGCGAATTTCAGGAAGTTGGCGTGATAGACGAGCCCGGTGAAGTCCGTGTCCTCGAAATAGACCCGGATCGGAAGCACATGGGTGTCCGCCTCGATGCGCCCCGCGAGATCGGGCCATTCTTCATCAGCCATTCTCGTCAGCACCATTGAAGAGCGGGAACTGCGAGGCGGGCCGCGCCGGCGCGGGCAGCCCGAGATGCGCGAACGCGGCGCCCGTCAGCACCCTGCCACGCGGCGTGCGCGCGATCAGGCCCTGCTGCAGAAGGTAGGGCTCGACGATCTCTTCGATGGCGTCGCGCGGCTCCGACAGCGCCGCCGATAGCGTTTCGACGCCCACGGGCCCGCCGTTGTAATTGAGAGCGATGCAGTTGAGGTAGCGGTGATCGAGCGCGTCGAGCCCGCGCGTATCGACTTCGAGCTGCGACAAGGCGCCGTCCGCGATCTTGGCGTCGACGGCGGGCGCGCCGGCGACGGAGGCGAAGTCGCGCACCCGGCGCAGCAGTCGTGCCGCAACGCGTGGCGTGCCGCGGGCGCGCCGCGCGATCTCATGCGCGCCCTCGGCTGTGAGATTGAGACCGAGAAGCCGCGCCCCTCGCCGCACGATCTCCTCCAGTTCCTCGACGCCGTAGAATTCAAGTCTGATCGGAATGCCGAAGCGCTCCCGCAGCGGGGTGGTGAGAAGTCCGGTCCTGGTCGTCGCGCCGACGAGGGTGAAGCGGGCAAGGTCGATGCGCACCGAACGCGCTGCCGGCCCCTCTCCGATGATGAGGTCGAGCTGGAAATCCTCCATCGCGGGATAGAGGATTTCCTCCACCGCTGGGCTCAGCCGATGGATTTCATCGATGAAGAGGACGTCGCGGTCCTCGA
>Ga0190265_10002204_pt1 | contig 13040 bp, 13 predicted proteins | sample Popmic124T_FD_133135 | JGI IMG/M metagenome (GOLD analysis project Ga0190265, IMG submission 133135) | Populus adjacent soil microbial communities from riparian zone of Indian Creek, Utah, USA - 124 T | ecosystem: Environmental > Terrestrial > Soil > Riparian zone | place: USA: Utah | collected... | reverse complement strand
GGTACTGCTTGTCGTGATCGAGCATCACGCTCAGGTCGCCGACGCCGCCGATGATGTAGCGGTTGTGCGACTGGCAGGCGGTGGCGCTTTGCGGCGCCTGGATCACCGGGCCGAGGTCCTGCCAGTTGCGCCCGCGATCGGTGGACTTCGCCGCGCCGATTCTCGACACCACGCGATCCTCGCGTCCGCACCGCGTGGCCGGCCATTCGTTGTGATAGAAGCCGTACCACGTCTCCACATCGTCCGACACGATCGCTTCCATCCACACGCCGTATCCCGGATGCGGCTCCATCGCGACCGGCGCGAGTCCTGCCAGCCGTTCCACGGCGGCGCCAGAGGCGATGCGCGGGATGCCCGCGACCGAGGTAAACACGAACAGCGTGCGCTGGCCGTCCTCGAGATCCCATAGCAGCGGGCTGTTCGAGTCCACTTCGCCGGGCAACGTGATGGCGAGGGCCGGACTGAGCGTGGTGCGTGGCATCGGCGGTGCGGCCGCCGTGGTGGCGATGCGACCGGAGCCGGGAACGGCGTTCGGCAGAACGAGGAGAGCGAGCGCGACGACAATCGAAGACGAACCCCTGGTATTCACTGTCACTGACTACGGCCGGGTTCGGATGTTTGTTTCACCCCTCCGGTCAGCATCGCGCTATCCTGTGCAGCATGTCTCCCGTTGTCACGGACTACGTTGACGACGTCCTCGATATTGAAGAGCTCGAGCGGGCCTGGCACGGTCCGTCCACGGGCGACGGCCATTCCGCCGGCAAAGCCAACAACGCGCAACTCTCGATCACGCGCAATGGCGCGTCGGACTTCCAGGACCGGCAGGTCTACATGTTCGTGGACGATCAGCCGTTGGGGAAATTGCGGTACGGCAAGACGATGTCGCTCGAGATCGCGCCCGGCCGCCATCGCGTGCGGGCGTTCAACACCCTGTTCTCACATACGGTTGAGATCGATGCGGTGCCCGGCGAGCATGTCCGGCTGCGTTGCACCAACGGCATGCCCACCGCCGGGTGGTTGATGATGATCTTCCTGCACGTCACCGCGCTCCGCCCGCGGCTGGAGCGCGAGTAATCAGTGCTTGGTGATCTTCGACGCCGTCAGCCAGGTCTTGCCGTCTTTCTCCGCCACGCTGCCGACCACGGTGGCCGGAATGGCCTGCGTGCACGCCTCGCCTGATTCCTGCGACACCTTGTTCTTGGTGATGTAGTACTCGGTGGTCTTGCCGGCGTTCTTGACCAGCAGCACGTCCTGGCATTCCTTGGCGTCCGGCTTGTTCAAGAAGCACTTCGCGCACACCATCTCGCCCTTGAGGGTGAGTTCATCCGCGGCATACGCGCGCGCCGCCACAACAAGCCCGCCAATCGCGACGATAGCTTCACGTCTCGTAATCATGACTTCCTCTTGGTAGGCACCGTACGCACCCGTACGCACAGTACGCACAGTACGCACAGTACGCACAGTACGCACCCTGATTCTATCTTACAGTCCAGCCGCGCGTGCTGTGCCGGTATTGGCCCACGGTCGACGATGTGAAGCTCGCCGTCAGGTCGTCCCATGAGTGGCGCGACAACGTAATATCGGGGCGCTGCAGGCGCAGCACGTTGAATGACGGCTGCTCGCCGCGGCTGCGCGTCGACACCGTACCCGCCTGGACGATCAGCGCCGAGTGGCCGGCAATCTCGTAGCGATCGACGGCATGCGAGACATGGCTGATGTGCAGGTGGCCTGACAGAAAGAGATCGGCGTTGGCCTCCGCCAGTCGCGCCATCGCCATCGCGCTGCGGCCGAGAATACGGCGTGCTTCGACGCCCGGCGGCAGATCGAACGGGTGATGCGTGACGATGATCCGGAGCATCGACGCCGGCACCGTCGCCAGCCGCTGCAGGATGCGCTCGACCTGGCGCTCGTTGATCCGCCCTTCGCCGATGGCCAGCGAGCGCGCGGTATTCACCCCCACCACGATCATTTCGTCGTCGCGGTATTCGGGCTCGAGCTCGTCGGAAATGTATTCCCGATAGCGCGCCAGCGGCGTCACGAACCGCGCCAGCAGGTTGTAGAACGGGATGTCGTGATTGCCGGGGACGACCAGCGTGGTCGTGTTGAGCGACTCGACGAATGCGCGCGCCGCCGCGAACTGCGATCGGCGGGCGCGCTGCGTGAAATCGCCGGAGATGGCGACGAGATCGGGCTTCAACTCAACCACCGCGCGCCGCAACGGATCGACCAGGCGGGGATCGATGCGTCCAAAATGCAGATCCGACAGGTGCACGAGCGTCTTCATGGCTGGGGCAACAACACCTGGAGTGCACCGGGCCTGACGGCAAACCGCAACGGCGATTCGAGCTCGCGCACCTCACCATCGATGGCGGTCAGGACCCGCCGGTGGCTCAACGCGATCGTGATCTCACGAGCGCTGAGTGTCTCGAACTGCTCGTAGCGTTCGAGTGTTCCCAACACGGCGCGCATCGGCAGCGACAACGTGCCGAGCCGGCCGGCGCGCGGCGCCACGTAGAGCGAGAGTTGACGGTCCGAGATGGTGTGGCGCCGGCTCAACGCGAAACCCGACAGCACGTAACGGCCATTGCCGACCACGATGAAGGGACTGCGCCGCACCAAATCCCGGCGGTCGACGGTAATGGCCGCGGTCACGCTTCGCAGACGCCACCAGGTCCTGGCGACGGCGACAATGGCCGCGATGCGCCGCGAGCGCCCGCCGCGCTCGAGCGCCGTGCGCTCGTCGACCATCCGCGGATAGCTGCCGAGACTGACGTTGTTGAGAAAGAACCGGTCGTTGACGATGCCGGCGTCGATCGGCCCCGGCCGTCCGGTGCGCAGGAGCGCAACCGCCGCATCGAGCCCTGCCGGAATGCCCGCATCCCGCGCGAAGTGATTCAACGTGCCCGTCGGAAGGACCGCCAGCGTCTTGTTGGCGCGAGCCACGCGGGCGGCCACCGACGACACGGTGCCGTCGCCGCCGGCCACGGCGATCACCGCAAAGCTGCTTGCGAGGCGATCGATCCAGGCGTCGAAGTCCGGGCCGCCCGGGATGTCCAGAATGTCGGCGCTGATGCCGGCACCATCCAGCGCCTGCCGCAGCGCGGCGCTCTCGACAGCGGATCCCGAGCGCGGGTTGCGCACCACGACAATGCCAGCGCTGGCGTGAATTCGCGCCTCGACCACGTCTCCACGTTACTTCACCAGCGCGGCCGCATAATATAGGTCCACGTTCGGAGGATTGGTTGAAACGATTCGGCGTCCTACTTCTCTTACTCGTCAGCGCCGGCCTCGTCACGTTGAGCGCGCAAACCAAGCGCATTTTCACCAATCCGCGGCCCGAAGCGCATTTCAAGACGCTGTTTCCCAACGCCGCCGGCGTTTCGTCGTTCGGGGGCGCGCCGCTGCACTGGAAAGTCTACGGCGCCGATCCGAAAGCCAATCCAGCCGCGCCGCCCGCCTCCGCCGGCGAGCTACGGCGGGACAAGCCGATCGGCTACATCTTCTGGACCACCGATCTCGTGCCGAACGAGCGCGCCTATCACGGCCCCATCCACATGCTGGTCGGCATGGATACGCGCGGCATCCTGCAGGGCGTGGTGGTGGACTACAACTCCGAACCGTACGGGTATTTCTCGATCGATCTGCCTGAGTTCGTGGCGCGGTTGAAAGGCAAGAGCGTGCGCGATCCGTTCGTGGTCGGCAAGGACATCCAGGCCGTGTCGCGCGCCTCGATCACCATGAACGGCGCGGCGCGCGCGCTGCGGGACGCGTCGCGCTCGGTGGCGAAGGCGTTTCTCTCGCCGGATCAAGTGAAGTAAGTGTCCGCGTTCCAGCCCGCTCCAGATCCCTGGGGGTTCGACGAGACGCCGGTCGAAACGTGGGCCGACATTCTCGGTCCGCAGTATCTGGACCTCGCGCTGCTGACCGCGTTCATCGCGCTGGCGGTCTACAGTTTCAAGCGCAAGACCGTGGCGCTGAAGTACCTGACCTTCGCCGCCGCCATCGGCTACATGGGCTTCGCGAAGAGCTACCTGATCTCGATCACCAACATCTTCAGCATCGTCGACTGGAGCTGGCCGGTCGTGAAGTACAACCTGGCCTGGTATTTATTTTTCGGCTTCACGGTGGTGTCGACGATCTTATGGGGCCGGTTGTATTGCGGCCGCGTGTGTGCCTACGGCGCGCTCACGCAGACGCTCGATGCGGTGATCCCCAGGCGCTGGCGCGTCGAGGTGCCGAAAGCCATCGAGCAGCGCGCGGCCTGGATCAAGTTCGGGATCCTCTTCGGCGTCATCTCGTACTACATAATCACGCGCGACGTGCAGATCTACCAGTACGTCGAGCCGTTCTGGATGTTCGGCCTGTTCGGCACGCCGCTGCTCTGGACGCTGCTGGCGGTGCTGCTCGTCGCCACGGTGTTCGTGCGGAATCTCTATTGCCGGTTCCTCTGTCCGGTGGGCGCCACGCTCGGCCTGATGTCGTACCTCACCGTGTTCCGGATCAAACGCTGGTCGGAGTGCAACACCTGCCGCATCTGCGAGAAAGCGTGCGAGTGGGGCGCCATCGACGGACCGAAGATCCTGGTCACCGAGTGCGTGCGGTGCGACGACTGCGAACGTCTGTATGCCGACCCGAAGAAGTGCCCGCACTGGCGGATCATCGAGTACAACGACCGCAAGCTCGCGGTCTTGCCGCTGCGCCCCGTCTGAGCGCCGACCTAGTCTTACTCCGGCCGGAGGGCCGCGCTGGGACTGATCTTGAGCACCCGTCGCGCGGGCCACAGACACGCCGTTCCCGCCAGCAAGCCTGCTATCGCACCCGCGGACAGGAGGTTGATGGCGTCCACTGGGGCAATGTCGTACAAGGTGCTCGACGCCAATCGACCGGCGAAGACGGCGGCGGTCAGTCCAACCGCGATGCCGATTCCGGCGAGCACGAGGTTGGTCCGCGCGACGGCGGACACCAGCATCTTCGCGTCGGCGCCGAGCGCCAGCCGGATCGCCATTTCGCGAGTGCGCGAGTCGATCGTCGACACGGTGGCTCCCCACAACGACAGTGCAATCATCGCCAGGGTGACCGTCGACACCAGTGTCGCGATGCCGGCCAACCACCGTTCGCGCGCCGTGTCGGCAAGGATTTGTTCGTGGATCGTGCGGAAGCCGTGCGCGACCGCCATGGGATCGACCGACTGGAGGGCACGCCGCGCCAGCGGTTGGAAGACCGCATGGTTCGCGGCGGTCTCGACCTGAAAGGCCAGCGCGTTGACGGGTTGCTGGAACAGCGGAGTAAAAATCATCGGCAGTGCGCCGTCGCGCAACCGTCCATACGCGGTATCCGCCGCGACGCCAACGATGGTCCGGTTGTTGACGGTTCGTCCGATTGCACTGGAGTCGCCGAAGTGTTTCGAGCGAAACGCTTCGTTCACCACGCAGATCGGCTCGGCATGGTCTTCGTCGCGCCGGTCGAGCAGCCGGCCCTCGGTGGCCCGGATCCCCATCACCTCGAAGAAGTCGCCCGCGACGCGATTGACCAGCGCGTACTCAGGAATCCCCGCGCCGCCATCGGCGCCGGCGATTGTCACCGCCACGCGGTCGGAGTTGTCGCCCAGCATGTGGCGGGAAGACAATCCCACGCGCGACACTACCGGCAGCTGCGCGAGTTGCTCTCTCAATTGTTTCGCGAGGGTGGCCGTGGTGTTCGCGTCGGGGGCCGCTCGCACTTTGAACGCGATGATCGAATCCTCGACCATCCCGGTGTCGATCTCCCGGAGGTTACGGTAGGTCCGCGTCAGCAAGCCGGCGGCAACCAGCGGCACCACGGCCATCGCGATCTGCAGCACCAGAACCGCGCGGAACCCGGCGGCAGCGCTGATCCTGGAGCCCGCCGGCACGCCGTACGGTTGGCGCCAGAGGCCGATGAGCAGCGGCACTGCCGTCACAGCCGCGACCAGCGCCGTAGCCGCAACCACGGCCATCACCACGCCGGCATCGATATCGGCAGTGACCGCAAGCGCCGGCATCAGCGTGGCGACGATGGCGTTTCTCGTCCAGTAGGCGAGCACAAGACTCAGTGCTCCACCTGAGAGGGCATAGAAGAGACAGTCCACCGTCAGGTGGCGGGCCAGGTCGAAACGGCGGGCGCCCAGGGAGCGCCGGATCGCCAGTTCTTCCGCGCGCTCGGAAGCCCGGCCCGCGAGCGAACTCGCCACGCTGACGCATCCCATGGCAAAGAGCAGTAAGCAAACGGCGCTGAGAATCACCAGCGGTTCGCGCTGTGCATTTCGCGTATTCGCATAGCCCTGAGATCCGGAGGCGAGCGCTAAACGCGGTTGGTCCTCGGAGGGGGGCAATGTCGCCCCGAAGACAGGATCAAGCTCGGCGAGCGCGCGTTCCTCGGTAACACCCGGCTGCAACCGACCAAGCAGTTGAAGCCAGAACCAGTCAGGGCTCGACAGGTAAGGCGCTTTGGGCCGCAACGAGGTGATCGCCGCGATGGGTGCAAAGAACTCCGCCTGGCTCCCGATCTGCAGCGTTCCGGAGAAGCGGCGTTCGATGACGCCGACGATTCGCGCCGGCCGGTTCTCCAGGTACCCTGGTTTACCGATGACGTCCCGGTTGCCGCCGAAGTGCGTCCGCCAGTGCTCGAAGGTGATCACGACAGCGTCCGATGCCGCGTGATCATCGCCGGGACCCAGGAGTCGCCCCATCGTCGCTCGAACACCCAGGTCGTCAAAAAAGTTTGCCGACACTACCTGGAGACGACCTAACGACGCCGTGCCATCGAATGACACGCTGACTTCACCGAGACTCGAACTGGCGACGAGGGCGGACCACGTTTGCGTGTGCTGACGCAGCGCCTGATACGCCGGATATGGAAAAGACGCGGCGGCGATTCGCCCCGAGCCCGCATCGCGCGAGAACTCACCGGTCATGTAGCCAACCGCAGGTTGTGGACCAGAGGTCCAGCGAAGCAGCACCAGCCCTTCCGGATCCTTGACCGGCAACGCGTCGAACAAGACGGCTTTCGCCACCGCGAACACCGAGGCATTGACCCCGATGGCGAGCGCGAGCACGGCGATCATGACGCTCGATGCGAATGGCCGCTTGCGGGCGTGCCTGATTGCGCTGGACAGGTCCCTGAATAACATGTCGGTCATAGGAATCTCAGAACTGACGTGACCCGTCAAGGATCATTTCCCGACAAGAATCACTTCCCGACAAGAATCACTTCCCGACAAGAATCACTTCCCGACAAGAATCACTCCCGACAAGAATCACTTCCCGACAAGAATCACTTCCCGACAAGGATCATCTCCCGACAAGAATCACTTCCCGTGTAGAATTCCTCCCGAATGTCACAACCCGTTGCGAAGCCGCGGATGTCCCCAACCGCGCAGATCATGTTGGGGCTCGTCATCGGCCTGATCGTCGGCTACATCATCAGCACCAACGACGACCCGGCCACCAAGGCATATTGGGCCAACATCATCCGGCCCTTCAGCCAGATCTTCATCCGGATGATCCAGATGCTGATTGCGCCGCTGCTGTTCGGCACGCTGGTGGCGGGCATCGCCGGGGCGGGACACTTCAAGGACGTCGGCCGCATGGGCCTGCGCGCGATCATCTACTTCGAGATCGTCACGACGCTGGCGCTGTTCATCGGCTTGTTCGCGGTCAACATCCTGCGCCCCGGCGACGGCATGGTCCTGCCCCAGGCGGCAGGCGGGTCACCCGTGGCCGGGGTGGCGCAGACCTGGGATCAGATCCTGCTGCACCTGGTGCCGACCTCGGTGATCCAGGCGATGGCGACCGGCGACATCCTGCAGATCGTGGTCTTCAGCATCATCTTCGCCGTCGGCCTCGGCATGGTCGGCGAGAAGGCCCGCCCGATGATCGAGTGGTGCGAGTCGCTGACCGAAGCGATGTTCAAGGTCACCAACATCGTGATGCTCTACGCGCCGATTGGCGTGGGCGCGGCGATTGCCTACACCATTGCGATGAGCGGCGTGGAAGTGCTGCAGACGCTCGCCTACCTGATCTTCACGCTGTATGTCGCGCTGGCGGTGTTCTACCTGGTGGTGCTGCTCCCGGTGATGCTGATGTTCCGGATCCCGATCGTCGCCTTCTTCAAGGCGATCAAGGAACCGGCGCTGATTGCGTTTTCGACCACGTCGAGTGAAGCGGCGCTGCCGCGGGCGATGGAATGCGTCGAGGCGTTCGGCGTGCCGCGCCGTATCGTCTCGTTCATCCTGCCGCTCGGCTACAGCTTCAACCTCGACGGCACCACGCTGTATCTGTCGCTGGCGTCGGTGTTCATCGCGCAGGCCGGCGGCATCGAGCTGACCATCGGCCAGCAGATCACGATGATGCTGACGTTGATGCTGACCAGCAAGGGCGTGGCCGGGGTGCCGCGCGCGGCCATGGTGATTCTCGCCGCCACGGTGGCGAGCTTCAACCTGCCGCTCGAAGGCGTTGCGCTGGTCCTCGGCGTCGACGCGCTGATGGACATGGGCCGCACCATGACCAACGTGGTCGGCAACTGCCTCGCGTCGGTGGTGATCGCGAAGTGGGAGGGCGAGTTCAAACCGCAACCCCTCGACGAGACGCCCTCGCCCGTCTAGCTCCAGAGATTCAGGAAGAACGTAATCAGCAGCGCGTTGGCGAAGTCGATGAAGAAGGCGCCGACCAGCGGCACCACGAGGTAGGCTTTCGGCGCCGGCCCGTAGCGCTCGACGAGCGCGCCCATGTTGGCCATCGCGTTGGCCGAGGTGCCGAGCATGAAGCCGGAGAACCCGCCGGCCATCACCGCCGCGTCGTAGTCGCGGCCCATCAGGCGCGGCACGACCCACGTCGCGACCACGGCCACCAGGGCGACCTGCGCGGCCAGCAGGATGAGCAGCGGGACGGCGAGTCCTGCCAGCTCCCACAGCCGCAGCGTCATCAACGCCATCGCCAGGAACAAGGCGAGGGCAATGCCGCCGATGTCGTCGATCACGCGCATCGACAAGCCGAACACGCCGGTCGCATCGTCGAGATTCCGGATCAACGCGGCCACCAGCATCGCGCCGATGTAAGCCGGCAGGGTGACGCCGAGCCGCGTCAGCCAGCCGCCCACCCAGATGCCGATGCCGACGGTGACCAGCAACAGGACGAGATGCTTCAACAGCACGTAGCTTTCGACGTCTTCGCCGGCCGGCGCCGCAGACGGCGGGTTCGGCACCTGTGCCTCGGCGAGGTTGGCGAGCGTCGTGGACCCGGGACCGCCCGGGCCGGCGCCGCGCAGCTTGTGTTCGATCAGGTAGGTGGCCACCGGCCCGCCGAGCACGCCACCGGCGACGATGCCGGCAATGGCCGCGGCGACGGCGAGCGTCGCCGCGCCGGGCACGCCGGCCTGCTCGAACAAGGGCGCGAACGCGAGTCCGGTGGCCGGTCCGCCGGCCATGGTCACCGAGCCGGCCAGCACGCCCATCAGCGGGTGTTGGCCGAGCGCCCACGCCAGCGTGGCTCCGAGTACGTTCTGCAGCACCGCGACCACGAACGAAAGAATCAGGAAGGTCAACACCAGCGGGCCGCCGCGCCGCAGCAAGGTCAGGCTGGCCGCGAAACCGATCGAGGCGAAGAACGTGTTTTGAAACGGGACTTGCAGCGCCGTGTCGAACTTCAGCGGCTGATAGCCCGCGACGTAGAGCACCGCGAGCACGCCGGCCACGGGAATGCCGCCGCAGACCGGGGCGGGAATGTTGACCTTGCCAAGAACCGGGATGGCACGGCGCAGGCCGTAGCCGAGGAACAGGATGACACCGGCGAACGCGGCGGTTTGGACGAGATCGAGAGCGATCGGCAGCACGCTGCCGAGTATAGGCCACCGATTCACACCGATTAAACACCGATTATCGAACAGTTACGGCGCGTCGGTGGGGCGGGCGCGCAGGTCGACGCGGCCCTGCAATCCGCTGGAGATCAACACCTCGTTGGTAGCCGTGACGATCACGGCCTCGACGTCGGTCATCTTCTCCACCAGCGCCAGGCCCGCCTCCGGGCCCATGATGAAGACGCCGGTCGACAGCACGTCGGCCATGAACGCCCGTTTGGCGATGATGGTCACGCTGCGGCAGCCGCGGGCCGGCTCGCCGCGATCCGGATCGATCAGGTGGTGATAGCGGACGCCGTCCTTCATGAAGAACCGTTCGTAGTCGCCTGACGTGGAGACGGTGGCGTCACGAACCTCGACGGCCGCGAAGGGCTCGTGCGCGCCGCGCGGATCGGCGATGCCGAGTGTCCATGGCGTGCCGTTGTTGGTGCCGGCCGCATACAGGTCGCCGCCGGCCTGGATCAGGAAGTCGGTGAATCCGTCGGCCTTCAATTGCGCCACGGCGACATCCACCGCGTAGCCCTTGCCGATGCCGCCGAGGTGCACGCGCACACCGGGACGGGCGATCAATGCGGTCAGATTCGCGGCGTTGATGTGCACCGCGCGATGATCGACGAGCGGCAATCGCGCGGCAATCGCCGCCGCGGCGGGCACGGTGTTGTCCTGATCGTGATCGAACTTCCAGATGTCGGCGAGCGCGCCGAAGGTGATGTCGAACTTGCCCGCGGTCCATTCGCTGGCCATGCGCGCGGCGGCGAGTACTTCGATGGTGTCTCGGCTGACCGGCACCGGCGCCTGGCCCGCGGCCGCGTTGAGCCGCACTACGTCGCTGCCGTCTTTCCACACCGACAGCAGCGACTCGAGCCGGTCGAACTCACGCGCTACGCGATCGGCGGCGGCGACCGCCTTGCCCTCGTCGGTGGTCCACAGCGTGACCTTGAGCTGCGACCCCATCGCCATGTAGTTGCGCGTGATGGCGAATGGCGACCGGCTGCTGTCGGCGCTGCACGCGGCCAGGCCGAGGACCGCCAACATGCTACAGAGACACAGAGACATAGAGCTGACGCGCGGTTCGCGACCGCAGGCCTTCGGGCGGCGGCGCGACCTCGCGGCGCGAAGCGCCGCTCGCGAACCGCGCGTGCACCGCGGTCCTCTGCCTCTGTGTCCCTGTGGCATTAGTTACTTCGCCCACACCACGTCGTCGCGGCGCGACCTGGCCATGCGCCAGATCTCGTAGAGCGTGTCGGCGATCAGGATCACGGCGGCGACCAGCAGCGCCACGTGAATGCTGCGATTGGCCCACAACTCCGCGGTGCTGGCCTGTTCCGCGACGTCGGGCCCGGCGGCCATCGTGACCCAATGCCCGGCCCGGAGGAGCACCAATACGATCGCGATCTGCGCGGCGTTGACGACGAGCGCAAAGCTGGTGACGAGCGTGGTCCGCCACGGCCGGATCAGATCGATCAGCGCGAGGGCAACGCCGCCTGTCACGGCCGCGAGGAAGGGGTAGAAGACCTGACCCCAGATTGGTCCAACCACAAACTGCACGGGCTTGCTGTCGTAGTGGATCAGGCTCGGCATCCGCACCAGATCCACCGCCCACACCAGGATGGTCAGGCTGACAATCAGGTCGAACACCGATTCGCTGCGCGGAACGGCGCGGCCGTGGCCGGGCTCGGGCAGCGATGCCGGGTCCCACCGATCGAGCGCCGTGATCCGCACCTGTTCGCGTTCGAGGATGGCGAACACGATGGTGGTGATCCCGACGGTGTAAATGGCGCCGTTCCACGCGGCGTTGAGCGTGCGGCCCCACACGCGCCACGCATCGCCGCTGAAGAACGGGTTGAACGTTCCGTGCCCGGCATAGATGGCGGCGATCGCGCCACCGACCAGGGTGAGCGGCAGGACGACCCAGAAGATCAGGACGGTGAGCGCCCGCCGGTAGTAGGGAAACAGCGCCGGGCCGATCAAATGCTGTTGCGGCAGATAGCGGCTGGCCATCAGCCACGGATGCCCGCGCTGCTGGAGGAGCCCGGCCAACTCCTCCCCGGTGAGCGTGCGTCCCAGCTCGCGCTCGCGTTCCTCGGCTTCCGACCGCAGGCTATCGGCCAGCTCGCGGACGATGTCGTCCTGGATGTCGCGGGGGAGGTGGCGGCGGACGGCGACGAGATAACGGTCGATCAGATCCATGTTGTTCTCACTACTTCGAAATCTGTGTCTAATCGGTGTCAACCGGTGGCCTACACAATCCTGTCCAGTGACTGGTTGATGCCTTTCCATTCCGCCAGCAGCTGCTTGAAGATCTGGCGGCCGTCGGGGGTGAGGCGGTAGAAGCGTTTCTTGCGCCCGCCTTCCTCGCGCCATTCGCTCGTCAGCAGGTCCTGCGACTCGAGACGACGCAGCAGCGGGTAGAGGGTGCCTTCGTCGATGTCGAGGCCCAGGTCGGCCAGCGCCTTGCGCAGCGTGTAGCCGTAGTGCTCGGCGCGCAGCTGCGCCAGCACCGCCAGCGTCAGGCATCCGCGCCTCAGTTCAAGCCGTAACGAATTTAAGAGGGTGGGGTCCATACTGTGCGCCAACTACTGTATGCCGCATACTGTATGATACACAGTAATTGAGTGTCAAGGGGTATGCTGAACGCCGTGGCCGAGAACGCTCACCTGTCGATCACGCGCGATCATCCGCAAGACATCCAGGACCGGCCGGTCTACCTCTGGGTTGACGGCGAGAAATGGGACGGCGTCCTCAAGTACGGCACCACGTTCACGCGCGAGCTGCCGGCCGGCCGCCACACCATCAAGGCCAACAACACGCTCTTCTCGCACACGGTGGAATTCGACGCCACACCCGGCGAGACGGTTCGCTATCGCTGTGAAAACGGGCTGACCGGGGGCGGGATGATCATGGTGTTGATGATGGGCGTGGCGTACCTGCGCGTGCGATTGCACCGAATTCATGCGGAAATGAGATAGATCGGCCCACCTCGACCTTCTGGCCTTTTGCCTTCTGCCTTTGGCCTTCGCCTGCTATATTTCCAGCGATCGACCCGTTCGGGCACGGCGTAGCTTTCTAAAGGAGCGCTGGAGATGAGCCGGATTCACACGTCGTTAGGCCTGTTGGCGGCATTCACCGTCGCGTTGCCCGCCGTGGCCGCTGCGCAGACGCCCACCTTC
>Ga0190265_10002203_pt1 | contig 13042 bp, 1 predicted proteins | sample Popmic124T_FD_133135 | JGI IMG/M metagenome (GOLD analysis project Ga0190265, IMG submission 133135) | Populus adjacent soil microbial communities from riparian zone of Indian Creek, Utah, USA - 124 T | ecosystem: Environmental > Terrestrial > Soil > Riparian zone | place: USA: Utah | collected... | reverse complement strand
GCGGCAGCGGCTGCCGGAGTTCATGCTGCCCTCGGCCTGGGCTTTCCTCTCCTCGCTGCCGCTGACCGCCAACGGCAAGGTGGACAGGAAGGCGCTCGCCAGGTTGAACCCGGAGCGGACGGCCGTTTCCGGAGGGCCGCCGAGCACCCCGACCGAGGAGCTCCTCGCCGGAGTCTTTGCCGAGGTGCTGCACCTGGAGCGGGTGGGCGTCGAAGAGGACTTCTTTGCGCTGGGCGGCCACTCCCTGCTGGCGACGCAGGTGGCCTCGCGGGTCCGCTCGGTCTTCGGGTTGGAGCTGCCGGTGCGGGCCGTGTTCGAAAGGCCCACGGTTGCGCGTATGGCCGCGGAGATCGCGGCTTTGCAGGCTGCGGGGCCGCGGCAGGAGATCCCGCCGCTCGCCAGGGTCGAGCGGCGGGGGACTCTACCCCTCTCGTTCGGCCAGGAGCGCCTCTGGTTCCTGCAGCAGCTCGAGCCCGGATCGGCGGCCTACAACATGCCGGTCGAGGTCGAGCTCTCCGGTGCCCTCCGGGCCGGCGCCTTGGCGGCGGCGCTGGGCGAGGTGGTGCGCCGGCACGATTCCCTCCGCACCACCTTCGGGGCGGTCGCCGGTGCTCCCCACCAGAGGGTCTCGCCGCCGGCCCCCTCCTTCCTCCTGCCGCTCGTCGACCTCTCGGGCTTGCCTGCTGCCGTCGGCGGTTGCGAAGTGGAACGCCTGGGCCGGGAGCAGGCGGGCATGAGCTTCGACCTGGAGGAGGGGCCGCTGGTCGCGGCCCTCCTCGTGCGGATGGAGGCGGACCGCCACCGCTTCCTGTTGAACCTCCACCACATCGTCTCCGACGGCTGGTCGATCGGCGTGCTGGTCGGCGAGGTCGGGGCCCTCTACTCGGCAGCGCTCGAAGGGCGGACCTCGCCGCTTCCCGAGCTGCCGATCCAGTACCCCGATTTCGCGCTCTGGCAGCGCGAGCAGCTCGCCGGAAGGCTGGATGCCGAGCTCGCCTACTGGGAGGTCCGCCTCGGCGGAGAGGTCGCCCCCGTCGAGCTTCCAGCCGACCGGCCGCGCCCGGCGGTCCAGACCTTCCGCGGCGGGCGGCGGCAGCTCGTGCTGCCCCCGGAGCTGACCGCGCGGCTCAAGGGCTTCGGCCGCGGCGAGGGTGCGACGCTGTTCATGACGCTCCTCGCGGCCACGCAGGCGCTGCTCTACCGGCACAGCGGCGAGCACGACGTGCCCGTGGGCGCCCCGGTCGCCGGTCGAAAGTGGCGCGAGACGGAGGGCCTGATCGGCTTCTTCCTGAACACCCTCGTGCTGCGCACCGACCTCTCCGGCCTTCCGAGCTTCCGGGAGCTGGCGTCGCGGGTCCGCGCGGTGACGCTCGAGGCCTACTCGCACCAGGACGTGCCCTTCGAGGCCGTCCTCAACCGCCTGCGCCTCGACCGCGACCTGTCGAGGACGCCGCTATTTCAGGTCCTGTTCAACATGTTGAACCTGCCGGCCGGGGACCTCTCCCTGCCGGACCTCTCCCTGCGGGTGTTGACCGGGGGCGAGGTCCCGTCCAAGTTCGACATGACCTTCTACGTTTCCGAGGCGGGCTCCAGCGTGTGGATCAACCTGGTCTACAACGCCGACCTCTTCGACGAGGCGCGCATGGCCGACGTGCTCGCCCAGCTCGAGAGGTTGCTGGCGCAGGCCGTCGAGCGGCCGGACGAACCGGTGGACCATCTCTCGCTGGTGACCGAGGCCTCGCGCCTGCTGCTGCCCGATCCCGCGCTGCCCCTGGACGCGGGCTGGATCGGGGGAGTGCACGAGCTGTTCGCGGCGCAGGCCGAGAGGGCTCCGGACCGGCCCGCGGTCGTCGACGGCGAAGTGGTCTGGAGCTACGGCGATCTCCTCGCGGGGAGCCGGCGGTTGGCGGGCTGGCTCGCGGCCCAGGGCGTGGGGCCGGGCAGTCCGGGCGGGCCGGTGGCGATCCTGGCCCACCGTAGCGCGCCCCTCGTGCAAGCTGTCCTGGGCGCGCTCACCTCCGGCGCGGCCTTCATGGTGCTGGACCCCGCCTACCCGGCTCCGCGGCTGGTCGAGATGCTGCGCCTCGCCTCGCCCCGCGCCTGGGTGGCCCTGGAGGCGGCGGGCCCGGTTCCGGACGCGGTCCGCTCCTGGCTGGAGGAGGCGGGCTGCCCCTGCCTCGAGCTGCCCGCGGGCGGTTCAGTCTCCCTGGAGTGCCTCCCGGCCCTCTCCGACGAGGCGCCGCGGGTGACGGTCGGCCCGCAGGACGTAGCCTGCATCGGCTTCACCTCGGGCTCGACCGGCGGACCCAAGGGCATCCTCGGGCTCCACGGGCCGCTGTCGCACTTCCTGCCGATCCATTGCCGGGAGTTCGAGCTCGGCCCGGAGGACCGCTTCTCCCTGCTCTCCGGGCTGGCCCACGATCCCCTCCAGCGGGACATCTTCACGCCGCTCTACCTGGGGGCCGCGATCGTCATTCCGGACCCCGCCGACATCGGGGTCGCCGGGCGCTGGGCTGAATGGATGAGCCGCGAGCAGGTGACGGTGGCGCACCTGACTCCCGCCCTCGGCCAGCTCTTGACCGAGCGCCCGCCGGGGGGCGAGGTGGTGCCGGTCCCCAGCCTTCGCCGTGTGTTCCTGGTCGGCGAGTCGCTGACGCGGCAGGACGTGGCGCGCCTTCGCGCCATGGCTCCCGGGGTGACCTGCGTCAACCTCTACGGCTCGACGGAGACCCAGCGCGCGGTGGGGTTCCACCGGGTGATGCCGGAAGAGGTCTCGGAACGGTCCCGTCAGGTGCTGCCGCTGGGGCGCGGGATCGCGGACGTGCAACTCCTCGTGATCAACCGGGGAGGGAGCCTGGCCGGGATCGGCGAGATCGGCGAGATCTCCGTGCGCAGCCCGCATCTCGCCCGCGGCTACCTTGGCAACGAGGAGCTGACGGCCGAGCGGTTCCAGGTCAACCCGTTCACCGGGCTCCCCGGAGATCGGATCTACCGCACGGGGGATCTGGGACGCTACCTGCCGGACGGAGAGGTGTCGTTCGCCGGCCGTTCGGACTTCCAGGTCAAGCTGCGGGGCTTCCGCATCGAGCTGGGAGAGGTCGAGGCGTTGCTGACCAGCCATCCGTCCGTACGGGAGGCGGTGGTCCTGCTGCGCGGCGACCTTCCGGGAGGCAGCGGGTTGGTCGCCTATGTCGTGGCGGAGGAACCCGAAGAGTCGGTGCGCGCTCTGCGCGGCTGGCTGGAGGATCGCCTGCCAGGCTACATGGTGCCGGCGGCTTTCGTTCCCCTCGAGACCCTGCCGCGGACGCCCAACGGCAAGGTGGACCGCCGGGCCCTGGAGCGGATCGCGCCGGAGATGGAGCGCGGAGCCGAAGGATCGGCAGCGCCGCGGAAGCCGGCCGAAGAGCTGCTGGCGGGGATCTGGGCGCAGGTGCTCGGGCTCGAGCGGGTCGGAGTCGACGACAGCTTCTTCGAGCTGGGCGGCCATTCGCTGCTGGCGACGCAGGTGACGTCGCGGGTCAAGGACGTCTTCGGCGTCGATCTGCCGCTGCGGCGCCTGTTTGCGACCCCCACGGTGGCGGCGCTGGCGGCGGACCTGGAGAGGATGTCGAGCGAGGCCGGTTCCCCTCCGCTCGAACGCGTGGAGCGCGGAGGGGACCTGCCGCTGTCCTTCTCCCAGCAGCGGCTCTGGTTCCTGGAACAGCTCCAACCGGGCAGCCCGGTCTACAACATGCCGGTGGCGCTGCGTCTGCTGGGCGAGCTTTCGGTCCCGGCGCTCGCGTCCAGCCTCGGCGAGGTGGTACGGCGCCACGAGTCGCTGCGGACGGTCTTCGTCCTCCGCGAGGATCAACCTTTCCAGAGGGTCGTCGCACCGGCTCCGGTCCCCCTGCCGGTGATCGACCTCGGAGGGCTCCATCTTCAGCCGCGGGAAGGCGAGCTGGCCAGGCTGGTGAGGGAGCAGGCCGGCCTGCCGTTCGACATCGCCCGTGGTCCTCTGCTGCGCGGCAGCCTGGTGCGCCTGGGCGCGGCCGAGCACGCCGTGCTGCTCAACCAGCACCACATCGTCTCGGACGGCTGGTCGATCGGGGTGCTGGTGCGGGAGGTCGTCACCCTCTACGGCGCCTTCGCCGCCGGCCTCCCGTCGCCGCTGCCGGAGCTCCCCATCCAGTACGGGGATTTCGCGGTCTGGCAGAGGAGTTGGCTGGCCGGCGAGGCGCTGGAGCGCCAGGTCGGCTACTGGCGGGAGCGGTTGGCCGGGCTGCCGGCACTGCTCGAGCTGCCCACGGACCGGCCGCGCCCGGCCTTCCGCTCGAACCGTGGGGCGCGCCAAGCCTTCCATCTCCCGTTGGAGACGCTCTCGGGGCTGCAAGGCCTTGGACGCAGCGAAGGGGCGACGAGCTTCATGACGCTGCTGGCGCTGTTCCAGGTTTTCCTGTCGCGCCTCTCGGGGCAGGAGGACCTGGCGGTCGGGACGGTGATCGCCAACCGCGGCCGCTCGGAGCTCGAGCCCCTGATCGGGTTCTTCGCCAACACCCTGGTGCTGCGGGGGGACCTGTCGGGCCGGCCGAGCCTGCGGGAGCTGCTGCTGCGCAGCCGGGAGAGCGCGCTCGGGGCCTACGCCCATCAGGACCTGCCGTTCGAGCACCTGGTGGACGCGCTGCAGCCGGCCCGGATGACGAGCTACACGCCGCTGTTCCAGGTGATGCTGGTGCTGCAGAACGCCGATCCCAGGAGCCTTTCGCTGCCGGGCCTCGAAGCGGTGCGGATCGAGGGGAGCAACCAGACCGGGGGAGCCCGGTTCGATCTGACCCTCGACCTGGTGGAGACCCCGCTCGGCCTCGCCGGATCGTTCGAGTACGCGACCGACCTGTTCGATCCCTCGACGATCTCCCGGCTGGCGGGGCACTTCGCGACCCTGCTTTCCGCCACGGCCGCGGCCGCCGCGGCTCCGTCGAGCTTGGTGTCCGAGCTGCCTTTGCTCGACGCCGCCGAGCGGCGGCAACTGGTGCTGGAGTGGAACGACACGCAGATCGTCCGGCCCGGCGCGGCGGTGCGGATCCACGAATTGTTCGAGCGGCAGGCGGCGCGCAGCCCGCTTTCGGTGGCCGTGGCCGGGCAGGGGACGTCCCTCTCCTACGCCGAGCTGGAGGCGAAGGCCAACCGGCTGGCTCGCCACCTGCGGCGCCTGGGCGTGGGAGCCGAGTCGCGGGTGGGCCTGTGCGTCGAGCGGTCGCCGGAGATGGTGGCGGCTCTCCTCGGCATCCTCAAGACGGGCGGCGCCTACGTGCCGCTCGATCCGGACCACCCGGCGGAGCGGCTGGCGCTGGTGCTCGGCGATAGCCAGCCGGCGGTGCTGGTCACGGAGGAGCGCTGGCTCGCGCGGCTGGGGGCCGAGGGCGCCTCCGGTCCCGCGGTCATCTGCCTGGACCGGGACCGGGAGCGGATCGCCGCCGAAGCAGGGACCGCACTCGCGGACCTGTTCGACGGCGGTCCTGAGAGCCTGGCCTATGTGATCTACACCTCGGGCTCGACGGGGCGGCCCAAGGGCGTCTGTCTGCCGCACCTGGCGGTGGTGAATTTCCTCTACGCGATGGCGGAGCGGCTCGGGCTGGGCGCGGACGACGTGGTGCCGGCGCTGACGACGCTGACCTTCGACATCGCCGGCCTCGAGATCTACCTGCCGCTGGCGCTGGGAGGGCGGGTGGAGGTCGTAGACCGGGAGGAGGCCGGCGACGCCGAGAAGCTGGCGGCGCGGCTGGCGTCCGCCGGAGTCACGGCCATGCAGGCGACACCGGCGACCTGGCGCCTGCTGCTGGATTCCGGCTGGCAGGGCTGGCAGGGGCAACCCGGCTTGAAGGCGCTGTGCGGCGGCGAGGCTCTGCCGCGGGCGCTGGCGTCGGCGCTCCAGGGGCGCGGCGTCGAGCTGTGGAACATGTACGGCCCGACGGAGACCGCGGTGTGGTCCGCCGTGGGGTTGGTCGCGGCTTCGGGAGACGGCGCCACGGTGGGCCTGGGCCGGCCGATCGCCAACACTCGGTTCCACGTCGTGGACCGTGAGCTCGATCTGGTGCCGGTCGGGGTTGCCGGGGAGCTGCTGATCGGCGGCGCGGGGGTGGCGCGCGGGTACTGGGGCCGGCCCGACCTGACTGCGGAGCGGTTCGTGCCGGACCCCTGGAGTGCGGCCGGCGGATCGAGGCTCTACCGCACCGGAGACCTGGTGCGCCACCGCGCCGGCGGCGAGCTGGAGTTCCTGGGCCGGATCGACCACCAGGTCAAGCTGCGGGGCTTCCGTATCGAGCTGGGGGAGATCGAGGCGTTGCTGGCCCTCCATCCGGCGGTGGCTGCCGCCGCGGTCCTGCTGCGCGACGGCCTGCCGGGCGGCAGCGCGTTGGTGGCTTACGTCGTTCCCACGGCACCGGGTGCGGTTTCCACGGCGCAGCTCTTCGACCACCTCCGGCAGCGCCTCCCGGCGTACATGATTCCGACCGGGTTCGAGCTCCTGGAGTCCCTGCCGCTCACGCCGAACGGCAAGGTCGACCGTCGAGCCCTCGGGCGGCTGGCGTGGGAGATCTCCCCCCTCGAAGGCGAATCGCGCGCTCTGCGCACCCCGATCGAGGAGATCGTCGCAGGGGTCTATGCGGAGGTCCTGAAGAGGCCGCAGGTCGGTCCGGACGACAGCTTCTTCCAGCTCGGCGGGCATTCGTTGAGCGGGGCCCAGGTGATTTCGCGCCTGCGCCAGGCGCTCCGGATCGATCTGCCGCTGCGGATCCTTTTCGAAGCGCCCACCGTGGCCGGAATGGCTGCCGAGATCGAACGCCGGCGGCGGCCCGACGGCGCGCCGGAGCCGCCGGCGATCGACGCCTTCCGGGAGGACCGGAGCTCGCCGGCTCCCCTGACCTTCGCGCAGGAGCGCTACTGGGCCAACCGGTTCCTCGAGGCCCGCAGCGAGCCCTACACGGTTCCGATGCTGGCGCTCTTCGAAGGACCGCTCGATCCGTTCTCCATGAGCCGCGCGCTTCAGGAGATCGTCGATCGCCACGAGGCTCTCCGTACGACCTTCCGGCAAGACGGGCAGCAGCCGGTCCAGGTGGTCCATCCCCCGAGCCCCATCCGGCTGCCGGTCGTCGACCTGAGGCACGTCGCTCCTCGCGACCGGATGAGCGAGGTCCGGTTCTGGAGCGCCCTCGACAGGAGGACGCACTTCGACCTGGAGCGTGGGCCGCTGTTTCGGCTGACCCTCTTCCAGTGCTCGGAGCGCGAAAGCGTCCTGGTCGTCTCCATCCACCACATCGCCTTCGACGGCTGGTCGCGCTCCGTCCTGATCGGCGAGCTCCTCGTCCTCTACGACGCTTTCCGCGCCGGCCGGCCCTCGCCGTTGAGCCCGCTCGCGGTCCAGCATCAGGACTTCGCGCGCTGGCAGCGGCAGGTCCTGGCGGGCGAGTCCCTGGCGAGCCAGGTGGCCTTCTGGCGCGAGCATCTGCGCGAGGCTCCACCCTTCGGCCTGGGCGATCGCCCCTCGCCTACCCAGGCCTCCGAGGCGGGGATCGAGGCATTCCAGGTGCCGGAGGAGCTCGAACGCAGGCTCGAGGCCTTCGCCGCCCAGCAGAGCGCGACCCTCTTCATGACGCTGTTTGCGGCTTTCAACGCTCTCCTCCGTCACGAAACGGGGCAGGACGACATCGTCGTCGCCTGCATGTTCGCCAACCGCAATCAGGTCGAGGTCGAGAGGATGATCGGCAATTTCGGCGTCGCCTTGCCCTTGCGCACACGTTTCTCCGGGGTCCGCACCTTCCGGGAGCTTCTGGAGCAGGTGCGCGACGTGACGCTGGCGGCTCAGGAGCATCCGGACCTCCTGGAGGAGCCCGGCCGGGAGGCTCAGAACCCTCTGCAACCGTTCCGTGTCATGTTCCAGCTCGACAAGCTGCCTCCCGCCGAGCAGGCAGGCCCGTCCGACTTGAAGCTGACCTCGCTGCCGGTCGACGGCGGCAGGATGCAAAAGGACCTCTGGCTCTCGCTCTCCCAGGCGGACCGGCTCGGCGGGCGCTTCCGGTACAACCGCTCCGTGCTCGACCGGGAGGCTGTCGTCCGCCTGCGCGACCGTCTCCTGGAGGTCCTCGCCGCGATCGTCGAAGACCCGGATCGTCCGCTGGCTGAGCTGCCGCCAGGCGGAAAAGGGAGCTTGCGTTGAGCCTCTTGCCGGATCCTCCGCGGACGATCGCGCTCAGCGCGACGTTTACCGCCGAGCCGCTGGTCGAGGTCCTCGAATTCTGGCTCGAGGAGCTCGGCATCGCGGCGCGGGTGGAGCTCGCTCCCTATCACCAGGTGTTCCAGCAGTTGCTCGATCCGGGCAGCCTGCTGAGCGGCAACCGCCATGGCGTGAACGCCGTCCTGGTGCGTTTCGAGGACTGGGCGCTTTTCCAGGAGGGCGGTGGCGAGCCGGCGGCCCTGGCGGCGATCGAACGCTCCGCGGCCGATCTGATGGCGGCACTGGAGGCGGCGGCCCGCGGCATGGCCGCGCCCCTCCTGGTGTTCGTCTGCCCCTGCTCGCCGGCCGCCGCCGCCCAGGCGTCTTGCCGCTCGCTGCTGGCCGAGCTCGAGGAGCGGCTGAGCGCGATGTCGAGTGGACCGAGCGGCTCGAGCGGCTCGAGCGGCGTGACCAACCTCTACGTGGTCCCCTCGGCCGAGCTTCTGGCGCTCTACCCCGTCGAGCCGCTGCACGACCCGTATGCCGACCAGATCGGGCACATCCCGTACTCGCCGGCCGGTTTCGCCGCGCTGGGAACCCTCGTCGCCCGCAAGGTCCACGCCCTGCTGAGCCCGCCCGCCAAGGTGATCGTGCTCGATTGCGACCAGACGCTCTGGCGGGGCGTGTGCGGCGAGGACGGCCCGGCCGGGGTGGTGCTCGACGAGCCCCGCCGCTTCCTCCAGGAGTTCGTCCTCGCCCAGCGGCAGGAGGGGATGCTGCTCTGCCTGTGCAGCAAGAACGAGGAGGAGGATGTCTGGAGCACGTTCGACCAGCGGCCCGACTTCCCCCTGGAACGCGGCCACCTGACGGCCTGGAAGATCAACTGGTCGGCCAAGTCCGAGAACCTGCGGAGCCTGTCCGCGGAGCTCTGTCTGGGGCTCGACGGCTTCGTGCTGATCGACGACAACCCGGTCGAGTGCGCCGAGGTCCGGGCGAGCTGCCCCCAGGTGATGGTGCTGGAGCTGCCCGCGGACGAACGGGAGATCCCCAGGGTCCTGCGGCACTTCTGGGCCTTCGACCGCCTGCGCACGACTGTGGAGGACCGCGAGCGCCCGGAGCTCTACCGGCAGTCGCTGGAGCGCGAGCGCCTTCGCGAGCGCGCCGGCAGCTTCGAGGAGTTCCTGGCCGGGCTCGGCCTGGTGGTCGACATCCTGCCGCCGGCGCCGGACAAGCTGGAACGGGTGGCGCAGCTCACGCAGCGCACCAACCAGTTCAATACCTCGACGATCCGGCGCACCGCGGGGGAGATCCAGCGGCTCCTCGCCGAGGACGCCCTGGAATGCCGCACCGTCCTGGTCCGCGACCGCTTCGGCGACTATGGGCTGGTCGGGGTCGTCCTCTTCGCCGCGCGCTCTGCCGTCCTCGAAATCGACACGTTCCTGCTGAGCTGCCGGGTGCTGGGGCGCGGCGTCGAGCACTCCGTGGTTTCGGCCCTCGCCCGCGAGGCCGCGGATCGGGGTTTGTGGCACATCGAGTTCAAAGCGAGGCCCACCGCCAAGAACAGCCCGGCCCTGAGCTTCCTGCGCGGCCTCCCCGAGTCCCTCGGGCAGGCTGCCGAAGACGGCGAGCTCCGCTTCCGCCTTCCGGCCGTGCCGGTTGCCATGGCTCACGCGTCCGTCACGCCGCAAGCCGATGGTGCTGCCGTCGAGGCCGTCCCGGGCTCCGTGGCCGGCACCGCCCGCGATGCCAGCCTTCTCCTGCGCATCGCGACCGAGCTCCGCGACCCGCTCGCGGTCCGGCGCCGGATCGCGGCGAGCCGGGGCAGGACGCGCCGCTCCACCCGCGGCTACGTGCCGCCACGGGGAGCGGCGGAGGAGCGGCTGTGCACGATCCTCGCGGAGCTGCTGGGCATCGAGCGGATCGGGGCCGAGGACAGCTTTTTCGAGCTGGGCGCCCACTCGCTGGTGGCGGCCCAGGCGGTGTCCCGCATCCGGGAGGCCTTCGGAGTCGAGCTGGCGATGCGGGCCTTTTACGAGGCGTCGACCGTGGCCGGCCTGGCCGCCGAGATCGAACGCCGGCGCCTGCCTGCCGGCGCCGCGGAGAGGCCGGCGATCGCCTCTTTCCGTGAGAACCGGAGCTCGCCGCCCCCGTTGTCTTTCGCGCAGGAGCGCTTCTGGGCGGGGCGGCAGCTCGAGGCCCTCACCGTGGCGTCCACGATCCCGGTGCTGTGGCGGTTCGAAGGGAAGCTCGACCTCGCCTGCCTGCGGCAGGCGCTGCAGGAGGTCGTCGATCGGCATGAGGCCCTGAGGACGAGCTTCCGGGAGGGCACGGAGCGGCCGGTCCAGGTCGTCCACCCCACGATCCCCGTGCGGTTTCCCGTCGTCGACCTGGAGCGGATGGCTCCTGCCGGCAGGATGGAGGAGGTCCGGCGCTGGAGCGCGCTCGATGGCAGGTCGCAATTCGACTACGAGCGCGGCCCGCTCTTCCGGCTGACCCTCTTCCAGCTATCCCCGAGGGAGAGCGTGCTGCTCTTCACCGTCCATCACATCGCCTTCGACGGGTGGTCGGAGCCCATCCTGTCGCGCGAGCTGTTGACGGTCTACGAGGCGTTGCGCGCCGGCCGTCCCTCGCCTTTGCCGCCGCTCGCGGTTCAATATCAGGACTTCGCGCGCTGGCAGCGGAATCGGGTGGCGGGGGAGGCCTTGACCCGACTGATGGCTTTCTGGCGGGAACATCTCCGCGGCGCCTCCCCCCTCGATCTCGCGGCCGGCCGTCCGCGGCCCGCCCGCCGGACTTTCGAGGCGGGCTTCGAGGCGTTCACGGTTCCGGAGGAGCTCGAGAGGAGCCTCGACCGGTTCGCCGCGGAGCACCGCGTGACCCTCTTCATGATCCTGCTCGCGGCCTTCAAGGCGTTGCTCCATCGCGAGACGGGGCGGGACGACGTCGTCGTGACCTGCCTGTTCGCCAACCGCTCGCAGTCCGAGATGGAGGACCTGATCGGCAATTTCTACGCCGGGCTGCCGTTGCGCACCCGGCTCTCGGGCGCCCCCACCTTCCGTACCCTCCTGGGACGGGTGCGCGAGGTGACCCTTGCGGCGCACGAGCATCCGGACATCCTCTACGAGTCCGCGATGGAAGGCATGAGCTTCCTGGAACCGGGGGACCGGGGCGGCCTCGCCACCTTCCGCATCCTGTTTCAGCTCACCAAGCTGCCTCCCTCCGGGCAGGCGGTCTCCGGCCTCGAGGTCGTCCGTCTGCCCTTCGACACTGGCAAGATCCGTCAGGACCTGAGCCTGTTCCTGGCGCAGTCGGATCGGCTCGGCGGGCGTTTCAAGTACAACCGCGACGTGCTCGACCGGGAGCGGGTCGAACGCATGCGCGACCGCTTCCTGCAGATCCTTGCCGCCGCCGTCGTAGACCCGGATCGTCCGCTGGCCGAGCTGCCGGCAGACGAAATCCCTCCGGGCCAGGGCCCCGCCATGACCCCGGCCCGGAGACGAAAGTTTGAATCGATTGTCAAAGAACCGTGCGCCGGTTCGCCCGGCGCCGGATGCCCTGCCGAAGGCCTGAGCCCAAGCCGGGGCAACGAAGACGCACTATAGTTCCGGCCGACGAGCCCGTCAAGGCGGTTTATGCATCTACTGAGCGGAAATTAGGTTGCACGCAGCTATGGATTGGTCAAATATCAGGAAAAAAGTTCTCATGGATCTAGGAGAACACCATTTGGAAGAAATTTTGCCGAGCCTGGCCAAATTCAGGCTTGATTTCTCTGCGGGAATGGCATTATTCTCCGCAAATGAGGCAGATTCCAACTCCCCCAGTCAAATCTCTGGGGAATTGGCCTTTTGGGAGAGCCCGGTGACGACGATCCATCGAACAGAAAAGAAGAGAGGTAGACGCACTTGCTCATCTGTTGAGCCGGGACGTATCATGTCTGCTTCCGCTTCGGACAGACCCTGATGATCGGACGCGACCTCCCCAGCAACCTCGACCCGGTCCTGCCGGCCCGGCAGGAGGCGGAGGGCGAGCCCGCCGGGTCCGCCTTGCCGCTCTCCCAGGGCCAGCGCGCGCTCTGGTTCCTGCACCACCTGGCGCCGGTGGGTGGCGCCTACAACATCGCGGCGGCGGTGCGCATGCAGAGCCCGGTGGACGCCGCCGTGCTGGAGCGCGCCTTACAGGCCCTGGTAGACCGCCACGCCGCGCTGCGGACGACCTTCCCGGCGGTGGGCGGCGAGCCTTGTCAGCGGATTGCGGGCGAGCTGGACTTCGTGCTGGCCTGCGAGGACGCCTCGGGCTGGAACGAGGAGCGGCTGCGTTCGCGCCTCGCCGAGGAGGCCTGGCGCCCGTTCGACCTGGAGCGCGGGCCGTTGCTGCGGGTCACGCTGTGGACCGGCGGCCCCGAGGGGCCGGTGGTGCTCCTCGTCATCCATCACATCGTGGCGGACTTCTGGTCTCTGGCGATCCTGGTGCGCGAGCTGCCGGCGCTCTACCGCGAAGCGGCCGGCGGCGGTGCGGCCGAGCTGCCGCCGCCGGGGCTCTCCTACGCAGAGCACGTTCGGATGGAGCGCGAGGCTCTCTCGGGCGAGCGGGCGGATGCCCTGCTGGCCTACTGGAAGGAGCAGCTCGCCGGGCTGCCCACCCTGGAGCTGGCGACCGACCGTCCGCGCCCGGCGGTGCAGACCTACCGCGGCGACAGCTACCGCATGCGGTTGCCGGGCGAGCTGGCGGCGGCCCTCCGCGCCCGCAGCCGGGCGCAGCACGGCACGCTGTTCATGACGCTCACCGCCGCGTTCCAGGCCCTGTTGAGCCGCCACACGAACCAGGACGACCTGGCGGTCGGCGCGCCGCGGTCCGGGC
>Ga0190265_10002202_pt1 | contig 13045 bp, 13 predicted proteins | sample Popmic124T_FD_133135 | JGI IMG/M metagenome (GOLD analysis project Ga0190265, IMG submission 133135) | Populus adjacent soil microbial communities from riparian zone of Indian Creek, Utah, USA - 124 T | ecosystem: Environmental > Terrestrial > Soil > Riparian zone | place: USA: Utah | collected... | reverse complement strand
GTGGGAGCGGGGTCTTCCTCGACCTCGAACACATTGCTGAACAGCTTTGCCATATCATCCTCCTGCGGCCCTCGCCGCCCCACAAGGATCAGAAATCGCCAGGCCGGGACAAGGTTCCGGCTCGGGGCGACGGAGGCTTCGGCTCGAGCCGCGGAGGACAGGTTTCGGGCGCCGCGCCCAGTTCAGCTTTCCCGCATTGTAAATAAACGAAACTGCGCCTATATCATTCGTGCTGACGTCGCCTGCGAGCGAACCTGACGCCCTAGCGGCCTCTCTTCTTCCTTTCGAGCTACACCGGCCCCGCCGCGCCGTTCGCGCGCGGGCATTTTTTGCATGAAAGGATCCCGATATGGCTATCGGCACCGTAAAATTCTTCAACACCGACCGCGGCTACGGCTTCATCTCCGACGACGCCGGCGGCAAGGACGCCTTCGTCCACATCAGCGCCGTCGAGCGCGCCGGGATGGCCACCATCCGCGAGGGCCAGAAACTGAGCTACGAGCTCGAGACCGGCCGCGACGGCAAGACCTCCGCGATCAACCTCGCCGACGCTTCCTAAAGCATGGCCAAGGAAGAGCTGATGGTCATGGAGGGGCTGGTCGACGAGATCTACCCCGACGGCCGCTTCGGCGTCATGCTCGACAACGAGCACCGGATCATCGCCTACACCGCCGGCAAGATGCGGCGCTTCCGCATCAAATCGGTGGTCGGCGACCGCGTCCATGTCGAGATGACGCCCTACGACCTCAGCAAGGGCCGGATCATCTTCCGCGAGAAGCTGCCCGGCCAGGGCCCGGGCGGGCCGCGCAAGCGGACGTTCCGGCGCTGAGCCCAGACACCAACCGGCGGCAGTGGCCGCCAGAGACTGAAATGAACGACAAGAAACGACCCAAACTCCATCTGCCGCTGGCTTTGCTGGCGGCGACCCATCCGCCGCGCCCGGCGCGGCACGAGCTGCGCCGCCTGGTCGCGGCGATGATCGACTGACCAACCCCAACGCCCTCCGCCGCAAGCGGGGGGCGCCTTCACGATCGGACCACCCCATGTCGAGAGAAATATTGAAGCCCTATTTGATCCTCAAGGACGAGGAGGGCCTGTTCCGGCTCACCGTGCGCGAGACCCGCTACAACAGCCAGGGCTATCCGCTGGTGACGGCGACGCCGGTCGAGGAGGCGTTCAAGAGCGCGACCGCGGCGCGGACCCACGCCAAGGAGAATTTCGGCGCCGAGGCCGGCCAGTTCGCGATGAAGTGAGCCCGGGAAGCGCTCAGTCCACCCGCCTGATCGCCGTCTCCACCGTCGCGACGCTGAGCCCGAAGCGCCGGAAAATCATCCGATTGGACGCGGTGCGGCCGTCCGGATGGAGCGTGATCCGCTGCTCGACATACGGCCCCTCCATGCTTCGATAGCGCAGATGGACGACGTTGCCGCTGACCTCGCCGGTGACCGGGCCGCGCGCGTCGCTGATCGTGCCGGAAATGCCGTTCGCGCCCGACCGGACCAGCCGCCAGCTCCGCCGCCGCGCCGGCTTGCCTTCCTCCATCACCACCTGGTCGAGCACCAGAGCGCCGTCCGTGTCGATCCGGCCGCGGCCGCGGTCGCGCACGCCATGACGGCCGGAGAGCGCGATATGCACCATCCCCTGCCCCTCGGTGCGGCCGACGAAGAATCGCTCCAGCGCGGCGCCGTCCGGCGCCTGGGCGAGGAGCAACAGGCCTAGTAGAGTGGGCAGAAGCACAGACATCTCCTCCAAGCGCCGGCGCCGGACCAAGGCCGGCCTTAAGCGCTTTGCGGTGCTTCGGCCACTGGCGGCGATTGCGGGGCTAAGTGGACAAAGTGGACGAGAGAGAGAATTTTGCGACGCGCCGAGCGGCCGTCTACCGAAGCGCCGCCGCCCTCAAAAGCTCACGCTCGCCGACGCCACGATGCCGCCGCGGACGTTGCGGCCCAGCCCCGACGCGACCGGATCGAGGTCGGTGTCGAAATAGCCGAGGCTGGCGGTGAAGGGGCCGCGGGTGAATTCGGCGCCGATCGACCAGTCGAACTTGGCGCCGTAGAAGGAGCCGCGCTCGCGCCCGGCCTGGACGAAGAGCGTGAAAGGCGTGGTCGGAACGCCGACCCGCACGCCGGCGCTCAAATAGAAATTGTCGCCGTCGAGATTCTCCTGGTCGGGCGCGTAATTGGCCTCGAGCCGCGCGGTCGCGGGGCCAAACGTATAGGAGATCGCCGCCGTGCCCTCGTAGATATTGCCGGTGCCGTCGCCGCCCGGATAGAGATAGGCGACCGCCCCGACCTCATATTCGACCGGGCCCGCCTCGCCCGCATAGCCGGCATAGAGATCGACCTCGACATTGGTTTCGGCGGTGCGGGCGATCGACGACGTCCAGATGCCGGCGTAGAAGCCGTTCCACGACAGGTCGAGGGAAGCCTGGGCCGCCGGGTCGCGATCCGACGAGGAGACGCCGCGGAACCGGTAGTCCGAGACGATTGTCGCGGTCACCGAAACGTCGAGCGCGGCGCCTTCGCCGGCGCCTTCTTCCGGGCCCGCCTCCTCCTGGGCGCGCGCCGGCGCGGCGGCGACGGCGGCGAATGCGATGGCGACAAGCGCGGCGCGGCGCAGGAGACATTGGGTCATGCCCGCCTCCTAGCCGCTCGCGGTTAGCGAAGCGTAAACCCTATGCTTCGCTGAGCACGCGCCAGGGGAGCCGCGACGACGCACGGCCCGCGCGCAGCAGGCGGCGGCGCGCCGTCGAGGCGGGCAGCAGCGACTGGCGGCGGGTGAAGGCGAAGGCGGGATCGAAGCGCGGCGGCGCCGCCGGCAGCTGGGGAAAGGCGTCGGCGCCGGCGCGGCGGTGGCGCCAGACAAGCTGCATCAGCGGGCTCGCCCGCGGCGGCGCCGGCGCGTGGCCGAAGCTGTGCTGGATCGCGTAGAGCATCTTGCGGCAGCCGGCCGCGCCGCAGCTGCACGGCATCGACCAGCGCGGATCGGCCTCGGTGGTCGAATAGTCGATCGTGATTTCCTCGTGCGCCTGGATCGGGCGCAGCGCCAGCAGCTGGCGGCGCGGGCCGAAGGCCGCGTTGGGCTCGCAATGATGGTTGATATGGTCGAGCGGCAGATCGGGATCGATCCACACGTCCGGGCCGAGGCCGATATAATTGGGCCCGCTTTCGGTCACCGCGCCGAACACCGGCTTGCCGGTCAACCGCCAGACCATTTCGCCCGCGTCGAAGCGGCGGCCCGCGATCATGCCCGCGCCGTGGATCGCGCTGCGGCCGATGTAGATCGTCTTGGCCTTATCGACCCACCTCGAAAATCCACGCCCGCGCAATGCCATAAGCGCGACACTACCGTGCAGCGCCACGCTCAGCAACGGATAAACGAGCAGCGCCGGATGGCGGCCCTGATCGGCAAGAAGCGTCACCACGGTGAGGACGGAATAGGCCGCCGTCCACACCAGCCAGGGCTCCGGGCGCTCCCGCTCGGGCGTCCGCCAGGTCGAGCGGAGCACCGGAAAGAAGGCGGTGAGCGTGGTGACGTTACCGGCGAGGAGAAAGCCGGCGGAATAAGGAGAGATGTTGCCATAGCCGAAGGCGATCGCCGCCCACAGCACGGTCAGCCAGACGTCGGCCGAAAAAGCGGTCGCCTCGACGCGGTCGACCCGGTCGGTCGCGCCCTTGCGCAGGCAGAGCAAGGCGATGCCGACGCTGAGCGCGGCGCAGGTCGCGGGCAGCGCCAGCACCGGCCAAGACCCGCCGTCGCTATATTCGAGCAGGACGAGCAGCGCCGTGCCGTAGGCGAACATCAGCGAGCTGGCGGCGTTCGGCCGGATCGCCTTCTTCAGGAACAGGCGGGCGTAAAGGAAATAGCCGAGGGCTTGCAGGAGTGCGGCGAGAATGGCGAGCTGGACTATCACAAACGACTTTCTCGTGCAGCCTGTGGAGCAGATCCGCCGCCCCTTCCTCAGCCCTAGTCCCGATTGCCGCGCGCAAATGTCGCATGGTTATCAAAAAGTTTACGAATCGCCCGAAATCGTGGCGCGAAAATCACAGCGGCGCGATCGCACAAGCCGTCCCGCCGCGCCGCTTCGCGCGGGCGGAACAAGGGTCAGGATTTCCTTAACCCCGGTCGGATAGGAGGAACGGCAGATAGCGAGGCAATGGCAATAATCACCAAACGAACCGGCCTGGCCGCGGCCCAGCGCCTGATCATCCCGATGGCCGGGCTGATGCTGCTCGTCGGCGCGGCGATGATCGCCGTCATCCTCTATTCGGCGCGGACGATGGACGAGAACGTCGTCAGGTCCCACACCGAGCTGATCGACAATTCGATCAACGCCCGGCTCGCCCGCTCGCTGAGCGAGCTGCGCAGCGTCGCCTGGTGGGACGAAGCGGTGGTCAAGAGCCGCGGCGCCACCTTCGATCCGGACTGGCTCGACCTCGAGGTCGGCATCTTCATGACCCAGTCCTTCGGCCACGACCGGATCATGATCCTCGATGAGCGCAACCGCCCCATTTACGGCTTCGCGGGCGAAAATCGCGTCGACGCCACGCGGCTGGGCCGCGACCTCGCCGCGGTGCGGACGCTGATCGCCCAGGTGCGCGGCGGCGCCAACGTCTCGCCGCGGGTCCGCGAAGGGACCTCCGACGAGGTGGAGAGCCAGTTCAGCGATCGCCGTTACGGACGCAGCGCCGCCGCCGTGGTCCGGGTCGGCGACCATGGCGAGCTCGCCTCGGTGATGGCGATCACGCCGTCGGTCGAGATGAGCCTGCAAAGCGCGACGCCGCGGATCCTGGTCTCGTTCATCAAGCTCGACGCGCCCTATTGGCAGACCGCCGGCCGCGACATGCTGCTGCCCGATCTCGGCTTCGGCCGGCCGAGCGGCGAGCGGCGGGGCAGCTTCGCGCTCAGGACCGACAACGGCGTCGCGCTCGGCATGCTTAGCTGGACGCCGCGGCGCCCCGGCCTGCTGCTGATGAAGAACGTGCTGCCGCTGATCCTGATCGGCCTGGCGATCTCGATCCTGGTCGTCTCGGCGCTGGCGCGCCGGCTGATCTCGGCCTCCCGAGCGCTCGAAGCGCGCGAGGCCGCCGCCCAGCATATCGCCAATCACGACGCGCTGACCCAGCTTCCCAACCGGCGCAAGCTCGAATCCGAGCTCGCCGTCTTCGCCCAGCGCGCCGAGAAGGACGGCCTGCGCCTCGCCATCGCCTGCGTCGACATCGACCGGTTCAAGGACATCAACGACACGCTCGGCCACCAGGCCGGCGACCAGCTGATCTGCGCGCTCGCCGATCGGCTGCGCGCGGCGGTCCGCGACGACGATTTCGTCGCGCGGCTCGGCGGCGACGAATTCGCCATCCTGCGCAGCTGCCGGACCGGCTCCGACGGCGATGCGCTGCTCGCCGCGGTGCGCGGCTGCTTCGGCACGCCCTTTCCGGTCACCGGCCATCTGATCGAGGCCGACGCGTCGGCCGGCATCGCCTTCGCCGAGGCGGGCCGCTCGTTCGAGGATCTGATGCGCGAGGCCGACATCGCGCTCTACGAGGCCAAGGCGGCGGGGCGCGGCCGCGACGTCCGCTTCGAGAAAGCGATGGGCAAGAAGATCGAGAAGCGCCGCATGCTCGAGGTCGATCTCAGGAAGGCGATCGCGCAACGCGAGCTTTCGGTCCTCTATCAACCGATCGTCGACGCCTCGAACGGCCAGATCAGCTCGGTCGAGGCTTTGTGCCGCTGGACCAGCCCGCGCCATGGCCAGGTGCCGCCCGACATCTTCATCCCGATCGCCGAGGAAGCCGGGCTGATGGCCGATATCGGCCGCTTCGTGATCGAGCAGGCGGTGACCGACAGCCTGAAATGGCCTTTGCTCCATACCGCGATCAACGTCTCGGCGGCGCAGCTGCGCTCGGTGTCGATCCTCGACGACCTGATCGGACCGACCGAGCGGCTCGGCGTCAGCCCGGAACGGATCACGATCGAGATCACCGAATCGGTCCTGCTCTCCAACGACGGCCATACCAGCCGGATGCTCCAGGTGCTGCGCGAGCTCGGCTTCTCGCTCGCGCTCGACGATTTCGGCACCGGCTATTCGAGCCTCGCTTACATTCGCGACTTCCCGTTCGACCTCTTGAAGATCGACCGCAGCTTCGTCCACGGCCTCAAGAATTCGGATCGCGCGCTGGCGATCATCGAGGCGGTCGCCAATTTCGGCCGAATCCTCGGCAAGCATGTCGTCGCCGAGGGCATCGAGACCGAGCAGGAGATGCAGGCGATGCAGCGCGCCGGCTGCACCCATTTGCAGGGCTATCTGTTCTCAAGGCCGGTAGCGGCCGAGCGGATCGAGACGATGGTCGCGCTCGGCCGGCTCAGCGCGGCGCGGAGCGAGGAGGCGGCGGGCGACGAGGCCGAGGCGAAGGTGGCGCGGCGGACGATTGCGCGGCGCGGCGGCGGCGGGGAGCTGAAGAGCGCCTGAGGCGGGCGATGGGGGCGAGTGTGGCGTAGCTAACTGGCTAGGCGATCCCAAAACGACTCCGTCAGACTCTCAATAGCGGCGGCATCTGATCAGACCGCTCTCGAAAAGAAGACATGATAGGCTTCGATCTACGCCCAGAGTGGTGTTCCGGGCGGCAAGGGATTGACCCTTCGAAGCCAGCACCTAGGGTGAAGCATGCGCGGGCGCCTCCCGATCGCAACCACTAGGGCCCGAATGGCTCGTCGAGGACAACAATGTTCGGGCTACTCATAGGAAGATCTAAACCGTTACTGGTTATCGGATCATGCCATCTCGACATATTTGCAGACCAGATTATCTCCGATGGAGAATCCGGTGGAGATATTAAGGTAAAAGGGCAAATACTAATAGCGGCCGGAGGCAGCGGATTCAATGTTGCAATGTCGCTGGCCCTCAATAAGGAAAAGGTCGAACTTTATACCAAGATGAACCCTTGGTATATCGGGCGCCCCGCCATAACCACAGAACTCCGCGCTTCAGGAGTCAAATCTCAAATTGATTACGACAGATCGATCGACAGCTATTTTTTTATCGCGCACAGATCAAGGCATGACGGCCGACTCGACATCGACAAAGCCATCGCTAACGATGGCATCATTTCGCCGACTATGAGCGGAACGAAGCTCCGGAAACTGATTCGCCGATCTCGCGGCGTGGTCCTTTGCTGTAACTATCCCACCAGCGAACTTCGCTTGGTAATCGACGAATGCAGGACTTTTTCGCGGCCTCTCTTCATGTGTGGTGTCGGAGAGCAACTCGTCACACGCATATCTGATATTAGAGATAAGCTGATAGGTTTGTCTAATTTTGAATTGCTGAGCTTAGATCGCGGTGAAGCTATTAGACTTGTCGAATCCTTCACGCGGGGAAGAAGGGTGCCAAAGTGGACTCAATGTTCTGAACTCGCAATGGAGATATTGACCGAACTGGGCTGCGAAGCGGTTTCCATTTCCGACGGTCCCCAAGGAGTGCGCCTCTTCATGAAAAGCGCGAAAGAGATAGTGCTAACGTCACCCGATGTTCCGATCATTGAATCCACGACCGGCGCTGGTGACGCCTGTTTTGCCGCTCTCGTCGCTCATATTGCAGCGGGTGAAACATTTGATGCGGGTCACGAGACCATGAGCCAAAAAGTCGACAGATTTATCAGACCCGTTCTTAGGTCACCTTATGCGAACACCTCTCGCGCCTACTTCCACTCTGAGCGAGAATCCAACCCCAAACAACTCCAGGTTATTGAGCACCGCATCCGCATAAGGGAACGTTGGTTTGCCGTCTGGCTCATGTTAGGCGGTACCGCAGCCGGTGCGGCATTAGGCGCCGCTGCCACCCTTCTTCTCCAGCGCTGGATAATCTGAGAAATGGGCGGCATGATGCCATGCAACTATGTCGACTTCAACGCCAGTTCGACAAAGCGCAGTGCTTTATCCCTCGACACTGGATTTCGAATTCTTTCTTCGAGCTTTAAGGCCGTTCCAACGATAATGGCATCAAATAATTGCGAATATTCTGATACATTTTCCAAGCTAACGCCGCTCCCACAGATTATGTCGATCTGCTCACCTAGCTGCTCGCGCACCCGCCTGACTTCGTCCAACGCCGGAGGCTGTCCCGTTACTGTCCCTGAAAACACCAGTGCGTCGACGAGACCGCGCTCGACCGCGTCGCGCGCTTCCTGTACCACGCCACGATGTGCGAGGGGAGCAGCGTGCTTGACGCTTATATCCGCAGCAATCAGCAAGTTAGTCAGCAGTTTCGCCCGCAGGCGGCAAGTCTCATGGCTTCGGCCGAGTAGCCAGCCCTGTTCGGCTACCGAAACGGCCATATGTTGATTGATGCGGACGAAATCCGCACCTACCGCTGCACCTATTGCCACGGCAGCTTCGCCGTCATTTCTTAGGACGTTGATCCCCAACTTGCGCTCCGGGTGCGCTCTCCTGACTTCGGATGCAACGCACGCGAGTGCGGCCACTGTCTCAACAGGCACAGTATCCGGATAAAACGGCGTGTCGCCGAAATTCTCGACAATCAAGCCGTGAAAGCCGGCCCCTATGAGCGCTTCGGCATCCCGCAGCGCCCCTTCAGTCACCTCATTCATCGACCCGCCGTAACGAGGAGCACCGGGCAGTGGGAGCAGATGGACACAGCCGATGAGCGCGGTTGGGTGGCCAAACATGGGATCACTCCGTTCTCTTCACTTCCGAACGGGGTCGGCGCCAGAGAGCGATGGCAGCCGAGAGCGACTCCCACGCCGCAGGGGCTTCACTCGCGGCGCGATCAAGAGCCCGGCCGACATGCACATAAATCGGGCGCAGGGCGAGCATGTCAGCGGGCGTCACCGGAGCATCATCATACACACGGGCGATATCACCGAGAAGCTGCGCCGCGCCGTAGAGAAGGACAACCGAATTTCCTTGGCCCGGCATTTCTGCAAGGATCCTTTTCTGCAGAGAGAATAGATGTTCCGGGTGAACTTCGTCTGAGAGCTCGCGAGACAGCTCGGCAAGCCGTTCGTTCATCTAAAGAATCCCTACGTTGTTAGTGGCGGTGGCCGGATCGTTCGCCGCATCGATGAAGGCGCGTATCTCGGCTATTTGGACGTTTGAAAACCTACCACCTACTTGGGGAGTAGCAAGAACATCACGCCAAGCACAAAGATAATGAAGGTGCAGATCGGCGTCGGCGAAAATTTGCTCCGTTACTTTATCAAGGCCGTAGTAGAACGCGGAAAACACGTGAGATACCATCCCGCCTTCTTCGCGTATGGTTCGGGCGAAGCCGATCTTCGACTTTCCGTCGGTCGTCAGATCTTCGACTAGAAGGACGCGTTTTCCCGCCACCGGTAGGCCTTCCACGAGCCTGTTTTGACCGAAGCCCTTCGTCTTCTTTCGAACATAGGCAAATCCGCAGTTCAAGCGATCCGCCAAAATCGCCGCATAGGGAATTCCTGCAGTCTCTCCTCCGGCGATCACGTCAAACGGAGCCACGGCGCGGATTTTCGTAATCTCGTGGATCGCGTGCCGGATTAACGCATCCCTATCTTGCGCCCTCCCTAGAAACGCCCGCATATTTACATAAACGGGGCTTACTAGGCCAGATGTAAACGTAAATCTCGTGCCGACGTTGTCAGCGTGGTCGATGTGGTCGCTGTTTATCAGCATGTCCGCCACCACCGAGCTATCAATATATTTGTGTATTCTCACGCTATTTCCATTTCCAGAAGGCATCCAAGGCGAGCTTGCGAATGTACTCCTGATTGTCGCGGCGGGAGTTGAGCAGCTTCGACAGTTCCTCTCGCGCTCGGGATCCGGGAATCTCAAACGGGATCTCCGTGAGTCCGTGCTCTCGAGAAATTTGCTGCGGCCGCGTGTAACAGACTCGCATGCTCTCCGACCAGGAGCATACGGAAAAAGCCTCAGCCCGTCCGTCAACCAACACCTTGCACAGTCGCGCGAGCCATTCACCGGTAGCGAGGTTTCTGGGGCGGCCTGCCTGCGCCGTAATCTGTATGAGGAAGCCACGAACGTCGTCGCGCACCCTGTCGTAATTTTCCTCCGGGTCGTAGACAGGTATCGTCCGGGCGCCATGCTCTCCAACGCAGAATGGCAAGACGTTACTCGGCCCCCTTTCCTCGGTGCCTAGAACAAAACGGAGCCTAGACGTATCGAGGTCCCCGCCAAATCCAATAGTGCGCGCCCGGTTAAATCGTTCGGTCTGTATCAATAACTCTAGGATATCATCAATGGGACTGGCGATAACGATCAAAATCACGTCGTGCGTGAGAGTGTCCGGTATCACCTCCGCCATTACCTTGGCGTTTTCGGCAAGGATATCTTTTGACGGTGAGCCCTTGGGTAGCTGAACTCCCGCCGTAACAACGACGATATCGCACTTGGCGAAATCCCCGAGCCCGCCCACGCTTGCGCGTTGCGCTATGTCGGGCCTGGCGCTTGCCGCGTCAGCGAGAGCAGCCTCAGCCTGATTCCGATTTCTTCCGCCAAATACGTATCCGTCGGCTCTCGTTTGATCGATCAATTGCATGACGGTCGCGCTGCCGGCATTGCCGATTCCGATTACGCCTATCTTTGTCACCGAGCCTCTCCAAAGCTCGCACAGAAGACTATTCTCTCCGTGACCGCCTTAACACGAAAGCGGCCCGGCAACGAAGCGAGCAGCGACCGCCTTAGCCCAGCCGTCTTCGCTTGCATTTCATCGATATCGTCGAAGAAAATCGTATATATAGCCTTTTCCTGACCAGCGGTGACGGCAAGCTCGTTATAATCCTGGATGACCCGATTTGCTGCCTCGATCTCATTTGGAGTCATCACACCAAAATTGGCCTTCAAATTCAAATGGCTCTCAAAGGGAGGGAAGTTGCTAATTTCATGCAGCCCATCAAGGTTTTGCCGAGCAACTGCCGAAGGTATCTGCGCAAATAGGTCTTCGTCTTCCGAGAGGATTTGCTCTATCTCTACGCGAACATCGGCAAGGGAGCCCACAATTTCGCGAGCTGTCCTAGCCGCCCCGAATGCGGCCTCTAGGGACGGCGTCCTGATGGTAAGGAGACAGCGAACGCCGCCGGGTACATCATGCGCGTCAAACCTGCCCGCGGCATCCGGACGGACAATCGACTCGAACCTAAGCGGGGACCAAGCGTGATCGGAATGTCTGAGGATTTCGAAATACGTCTCAGATCCCGCCGGAAAACCCACATGGACTTCGTGAAGCAATCGGTCTTGCATCAGAATCCACTCCAGGACTGCCCGAGAAGGTCAGCTGTCGCTGGGCACCCGCCCATCCGTCAGCCCCAAGCCTGTCGAGCTTCCGGAGCGCCCGGATCACACCAAGCTCCCAGCCAGCCCCATTGCCAAACCTTTAAGGGACTGAACATCAGCTGGTCAATCCACTCCCGACCGCATATGATCCCACGTTTCCTGAAGTAGGAATTGGCGGCCATGCCCCAGTAAGCCAGAACATACGGCAGCACTCACTCCAAGTAGCTTCCAACTCCCAAAGATGGGTGAAGGACAATCATACGAGCCGGCTCTGCTTCACGGCCGCCTCGATGAACGACGCGAAGAGAGGATGCGGATCGAACGGCTTCGACTTCAGCTCCGGATGAAACTGCACCCCGATAAACCACGGATGGTCCGGTCGCTCGACGATTTCCGGCAGCTCCCCGTCCGGGCTCATCCCTGAGAAGACCAGCCCGCCCGCCTCCAGCACGTCCTTGTAATGGGCGTTGACCTCGTAGCGGTGGCGGTGGCGTTCGCTGATGGTGTCGGCGCCATAGACGCTCCGCACGACGCTGTTGCCGGCGAGCACCGCAGGGTAAGCGCCGAGGCGCATGGTGCCGCCCAAGTCGCCGCCCGCCGCCCTCTTCTGCAACCCTTCCTCGCTCATCCATTCGGTGATCAGGCCGACGATCGGCTCGCCCACTTCGCCGAACTCGCTCGACCCCGCCCCTTCCAGCCCGGCGGTGTTGCGGGCCGCTTCGATGCAGGCCATCTGCATGCCGAGGCAGATACCGAAGAAGGGGACGTTGCGCTCGCGGGCGAAGTGGACCGAGGCGATCTTGCCCTCGCTGCCGCGCTCGCCGAAGCCGCCGGGGACGAGGATGGCGTGGAGCGGCTCCAGGGTGGCCGCGACCTCGGCGTCCTGATGCTCGAACAATTCTGCGTCGAGCCAGCTTATGTTGACCTTGACGCGGTTGGCCAGGCCGCCGTGAACGAGCGCCTCGGTCAGCGATTTGTAGGCGTCCTGGAGGCCGACATATTTGCCGACCACGCCGATCGTGACCTCGCCCTCCGGGTTGAGCAGCCGGTCGAGGACATCGTCCCAGCGCGCCATGTCGGGCGCCGGCGCGTCCTCGATGCCGAAGGCGCGAAGCACCTCGGCGTCGAGGCCGGCCGCGGAATATTGGGCGGGGACGGCGTAGATGCTCTTGGCGTCCAAAGCGGGGATAACCGCCTCGCGGCGGACGTTGCAGAACAAGGCGATCTTCTCGCGGTCGCTCTCGGGCAGCTCGCGGTCGCAACGGCAGACGATGATCTCGGGCTGGATGCCGAGCGAGGTCAGCTCGCGCACGCTGTGCTGGGTCGGCTTGGTCTTCAGCTCGCCGGCGGCGGCGATATAGGGCACGAGCGTGGTGTGGATCGAGACCGTGTTGCCGCGGCCGATCTCGTTCCTGAACTGGCGAATCGCCTCGACGAAGGGCAAGGATTCGATGTCGCCGACCGTGCCGCCGACCTCGCACAGGATGAAGTCGCATTCCTCGTCGACGTCGGCGCGGATGAACTCCTTGATCGCGTTGGTGACGTGCGGGATGACCTGGACGGTGGCGCCGAGATAGTCGCCGCGGCGCTCGCGGGCGATGATGCCCTGGTAGATGCGGCCCGACGTGACGTTGTCCGACTGGCGGGCGGGGACGCCGGTGAAGCGCTCGTAATGGCCGAGGTCGAGGTCGGTCTCGGCGCCGTCGTCGGTGACGTAGACCTCGCCATGCTGGTAGGGCGACATCGTCCCCGGATCGACGTT
>Ga0190265_10002201_pt1 | contig 13049 bp, 13 predicted proteins | sample Popmic124T_FD_133135 | JGI IMG/M metagenome (GOLD analysis project Ga0190265, IMG submission 133135) | Populus adjacent soil microbial communities from riparian zone of Indian Creek, Utah, USA - 124 T | ecosystem: Environmental > Terrestrial > Soil > Riparian zone | place: USA: Utah | collected... | reverse complement strand
CGATCCGCTTGGCGAGTTCGACCTCCTCCGCGGCGGTCAACAGACGGACCTTGCCGATGTCCTTGAGGAACAGCTGCAAGGAATCGGTGGTCATGTCCGGTTTCAGGTCGAGCGCCTGTTTCTGACGGCGACGGCCTTTTTTGCCGGACGGCTCGGGCATCGCTTCCGCGGCCGCTTTCTGGGCCGGGTCCATGTCCTCGACCAGCTCGATCCCCGACTTCTCGAGGTGCCCGTAGAGGTCCTCGACGTCGGACTCGTCCAGGTCCACCTCCGACACCGCCGAGGCGATGTCGCCGAAGGTCAGCACGCCAAGCTGCTGCCCCCTCGAAATAAGGCCTTTGACCTCCTCCAGCTCCTGAAGCTCAGCTACCAGCATTCTTTCTCTACTCGTTTCTCTCGCCTTGATGATTAAGTCTGCCCGTAAAAGACCGCCGCGAACCACAAGTCGCGAAAAAACGGACCGGCAATCCGGTCCGTGAGGCTAACTAGTCTGCGCGGCAGTGCCCCTGGTGGGCGTTTACCGATGCTCAAACGCCTGTTCGGGAATGGTAGTCGCTTCAGTTTGTGAAGTCAAGCTATGCCAAGCTCCCTGCGACACCCCCGACCCTGGCTGAGCGCCTTCTGGCAGCGGGCCTATCGCGAGAACGTCACCGGCCTCTCGGCGATGGTCGCCTACAACCTGATGCTCGCCGTCTTCCCCTTCGCCCTGCTGATCCTCTTCGTCTTCGGCCAGGTGCTGAAGATCGAGGGGGTGGAGACCGGCGTTCTCGACGACCTCCAGCGCCTCTTCCCCAACGCCGAGGAAGAGACGCTGACCGACGTGCTGTCGCGGATCGAGGGCAACTCGGCGACGATCGGGGTCCTCGCCTTCCTCGGCTCGCTCTGGATCGGCGCCTCCTTCTGGGGGGCGATGGACACCGCCTTCTGCCGCATTTACCACGTCGAGTGCCGCGGCTGGGTTGAGCAGAAGCGCTTCTCCTTCGCGATGCTGCTCGTCTTCGCCTTCTTCATCGGCGCCAGCATCTTCCTGCCGACGATGGAGGCGACCCTCGTCTCCAGCACCGACCGCCTGCCCCTCGGCCTCTCCAACATCAAGGCGATCGACACGGCGCTACTGCTCGGCGCCGCGGTGCTGCTCACCTTCGCGATCTGCTGCGTGATCTTCTGGGCGGTGCCGAAGGGCCACATGCCCTGGCGCGCGGTCTGGCCCGGCGCCGCCTTCGTCACCCTCACCGCCAGCATCGCCAACTGGGCCTTCCCCTTCTACCTCTCCAACGTCTCCGACTTCTCGCGCTTCGGCCCGACCCTGGGCTTCGTCCTGATCACGCTGATCTGGTTCTACGCGCTCAGCCTGGCGCTGATGGCGGGCGCCGTGATCAACTCGCTGCGCCACGAGCTGCACGACACCGGCGAGATGCCTTACGCGAACGGCAACAACGCCGGCACCGCAGCCAAGGACGACGACTGCGGCTGCCAGGACGCCTAGGAAGGCGCCAGGACGTCAATCAAGTCGCCGAGCTGATCGGGCGTCGCGATCGGGGTCAGGATCGGCAGCGTCACCCCGCCGGCGACGAAGGCGCCGATGCGCTCCTTCATCTGCTCCGGCGAGCCGAAGATGAACATCTCCTCGATCAGGTCCCAGGGCGCCGCGGCGGCGGCTCCCTGGCGGTCGCCGCCTTCCCAGGCGGCGACCATCTCCTCGATCCGCTCGCCGTAGCCGAGCCAGCGGTAGAAGGCGGCGTAGACCGGGACCGTGATGTAGGAGGAGAACATGAAGCGGGCCAGCGGCTCGACCTGCTCGCGCTCGCCGGGGATGCAGAAGAAGCGGCAGAGCAGCTCGAAGCCGTCCGGGGCGCCCTCGAGCTGGGCGGTCACCTTGGGCAGGCCACCGAGCGGCAGGAAGTTGGTGAAGGCGCCCTCGGCCTTGCGCACCGCCAGCTCCAGCATCTTGCCGCGCAGCGCCGCCAGCACGATCGGCACCGGCTGGGCCGGTGCCGACTCGAGCTTGAAGCCGCTCTCGGTGCGCTCGCCGGCAAGCGCCGTGCGCAGGAAGTCGAGCGTCTCCTCCACCTTGCTCAGCGGCCGCTCGAAGGGGATCCCGTTCCAGCCTTCGACGATCCGGTCCGAGGAGGAGCCGATGCCGAGCACGAAGCGGCCGCCCGAGGCGTCGGCGAGCGCCGCCGTCTCCTGCGCCAGCAGTGCCGGGCCGCGCTGGAAGACGCCGACGATGCCGGTGCCGAGGCGGGCGCGCTCGGTCCAGGCGGCGCTCAGCGCCAGCGGCGTGAAGCCGTCGGGCCCGTTCGTCTCACCGCTCCAGAGGTCGGTGTAGCCGGCTGCCTCCGCCTGCTTCACCAGCTCCTCGTGCGCGGCCAGCGGCGTTCCCGGGAGCGGCAGGGTCAGTCCCCATCGATCGGCCACCGGGCGAGCCTATAGGCTGCCGCGCCGATGGGCGAGACCTCCCCGACCAAGCCCGACCGCAACCTGGCCCTGGAGCTGGTGCGGGTCACCGAGGCGGCAGCGCTCGCCGCCGCGCGCTGGGTCGGGCGCGGCGACAAGATCGCCGCCGACCAGGCCGCGGTCGACGCGATGCGCTTTGTCCTCGACTCGGTCTCGATGGACGGCATCGTCGTGATCGGCGAGGGCGAGAAGGACGAGGCGCCGATGCTCTACAACGGCGAGCAGATCGGCGACGGCAGCCCGCCGGTGGTCGACATCGCCGTCGACCCGCTGGAGGGAACGAGGCTCTGCGCGCTCGGCATGCCCAGCGCCCTGGCCGTGATCGCGCTCGCCGAGCGCGGCACGATGTTCGACCCCGGCCCCTGCGTCTACATGGAGAAGATCGCCGGCGGCGAGGAGATCGCCGACCTGCTCGACCTCGACCGGCCGCTGGCCGAGACGATGAAGCTGGTCGCCGAGCGCAAGGGCGGCAGCATCGGCGACGTCACCGTGGTGATGCTCGACCGGCCCCGCCACGAGGAGACGATGCGTGAAGTGCGGGAGGCGGGCGGGCGCATCCGCCTGATCACCGACGGCGACGTCTCCGCCGCGCTGCTGGCGGTCTCGGACCGCTCCCCGGTCGACCTGCTCTGGGGGATCGGCGGCACCCCCGAGGGCGTCCTCTCGGCAGCGGCGTTGAAGTCGATGGGCGGGCAGCTGCTCGGCCGCCTCTGGCCGCGGAACGACGAGGAGCGCAGTGCAGCGGTCGACGCCGGCTACGACCTCGAGCGCGTCCTCACCGCCAACGACCTCTGCTCGGGCGAGGACGTCTTCTTTTCCGCCACCGGCGTTACCGACGGCGACGTCCTCCAGGGCGTTCGCTACCGCGGCCCCGGCGCCACCACCGAATCGCTCGTGATGCGCTCCCGCTCCGGCACGGTGCGCCGGGTCCAGGCACGCCACGATCGCTCCAAGCTGCGGGCGATCATCGGCGAGCGCTACGGCTAGCGCCGGGGGCGTCAGACGGCGCGGGCGAGGGAGAGCGCGTAGTCGCCGTCGCGGTCGGTGAACCAGCCGCTCATCTCGAGGCCCACCTGCTCGAAGATCGCCTCCAGCCGCTCACGGGTGAACTTGGCGGAGATCTCGGTGCGCATCTCCTCGCCCGCGCCGAAGGCGACGTCCAGCCCCAGGCCATCGACGCGAACGCTCTGCTCGCCGCGCGAGCGCAGGCGGATGTCCATGCGCGCCTCCTCAGCGTCGTAGCGGGCGACGTGATCGAAGGCTTCGAGGTCGAAGTCCGCCCCCAGCTCGCGGTTGAGGACGGCCAGCACGTTCTTGTTGAACTCGGCGGTGACGCCCCGTGAGTCGTCGTAGGCGGCCTCGAGGCGGGCGGCGTCCTTGACCAGGTCGGTGCCGAGCAGAAGCCGGTCGTCGGGCCCCAGCAGGGCCGCGATCCGGGCCAGGAACTCGCGGCGCGGCTGCGGGTAGAGGTTGCCGATCGTGCCGCCGAGGAAGGCGACCAGCCTGCCCCCCGCCCCGTTGGGGACTCGCTCCAGGTGGTGCTCGAAGTCGCAGACGAGGCCGCGGATCGCCAGGCCGGGGAACTCCTCGACCAGGGACTCCGCCGTCTCGTGGGTGATCTCCTCGGAGATGTCGACCGGCGCGTAGGTTTCGAGGCAGCCCGCCTCGCGCATCGCCTCGAGCAGGTGACGGGTCTTCGCCGCCGAGCCCGAGCCGAGCTCGACCAGCATCGTCGGCTCGCCCGCGGCGGCGACGATCTCGGCGGAGCGCTCGGCCAGGATCGCGCGCTCGGCCCGGGTCGGGTAGTACTCGGGCAGCGCCGTGATCTGCTCGAAGAGCTGCGAGCCGCGCTCGTCGTAGAAGTACTTCGGCGCCAGCTCCTTGGGCTCGCCGCTGAGCCCTGCGTGGATCTCGCGAGCCATCCGCTCCGAGCCGTCGTTGGCGAGGTGGACTTCGATCTCGATCTGGGGCCCGGTCGTGGTCATGCGTCTCTCGCGCAGCGGATGCCGCTGAAGATCTGGCGGCGCTGGGGCAGGTCCCAGTTGCGGAAGCTGGGTCGCATCACCTCGCTGCTGGTCGCCCAGGAGCCGCCGCGCAGGACCTTGTACTCGTCGCCGAAGAAGACCTCGGAGTACTCCTTGTACGGGAACGCCTCGAACCCTGGGTAGGCGAGGAAGTCGGAGGAGGTCCACTCCCAAACCTGTCCGACACCGACGAGGTGATCATGGGCAGCCTCCCACTCCTGCTCGCTCGGCAGGCGCTTGCCGGCCCAGCGCGCGAAGGCATCCGCCTCGTGCCAGGAGACGTGAATCACCGGCAGATCAGGGTTGACCGGCTCATGACGACCCATTGCGGTGTCGACCCAACCGTCCTCTTCGCGCTCCCAGTAGAGCGGCGGCTCAGCGCCAGTGTCCTCGATAAAGCGAACGTACTCGCCGTTCGTGACCGGCCACCTGTCGATCTCGAAGGGCGCCAACTCAACCGTGTGGCGGGGCCGCTCGTTGTCGTAGGCGAAACTGCGTGCGGGGGCACCGATCTCGTGCTCGCCGCCCTCGACCGCGACCCTCTCACCCCCCACGCTGACTTCGCCTTTCTTCGCCACAGTGGCGAAGAAAGGCGAAGTCAGCGTGGGGTCGAAGCGGGAGGGGAGTCCGTAGCCGTCGACCATCATCAAGAGCTGGAGCATCGTCTCGTTGTGCTGGTGCTCGTGGGCGATCAGCATCTCGTAGGCGAAGCCTCCCCTTAGGAGGGGAGGCTCGGCGTCCTTGCCCAACTCGACCTCGTCGAGCACTTCCAGCGTCCGTACGCGGACGTCGTCGAGGTAGGCGCGCAGCTCGGCGTCGCGCAGAATCGGCAGCTCGCCGCGCGTCTTGCGCGGGTTCTCGATCGCGTCATAGAAGCGCCCCAGCTCCCCGCGCAGCGGCTCTCGCCCGCCGATCGTCTGGACCAGCCAGAGCTCCTCGAAGTTGGCGATGTGGCCCAGATCCCAGGCGAGCGGGCTGAGAATCGGCGAGTAGACCCGGTTGAGCTGCTCGTCGTCAAGCGGCTCGATCAGCTCCAGAGTGCACCGGCGCGCCTCGGCGAGCCGTTCCGCGATCGCTTCCTTGGAGCTTGCCGTCACCTCGGTGGCGATCGGAGAAGGGTAGCGAGGTCGGCTCGCCAAGTGTGAATATCGGTGAGGGGTGGCTGTCAGTCGGTACCAGGCGCCTCGGGGTCGCGCCAGACGCGCTTTTGCCACGGTGGGCTGACGGCGAAGCGGGCCGCGCTGGTGGCCGCGATCGGCTCGAGCGGGAGCAGGTGGACGTGGTTGCCGGGCGTGAGCCGTTCGATGCGGGGGAAGCCGTTGGCGTTGCCGGCGTGGCTGCCGCCGGAGACGAGCAGCATCCCGGTCGCCGGGCCCCAGCCGCCTGCGGAGCGGGCGCCGACGGCCTCGGCGAGGTCGTTCAGCGGGCCGATCCCCGCGTCTGAGCCCCAGTTGGCGATCCCCTGTGCGTGGTTGTAGCCGTGGTGCGAGGAGGCCCGCTGGGCCACCTCGCCGTCGGGGCCGATCCTGAGCTGCACCGACTCCCAGTCGTCGCGGTGATAGCCACGCTCGCCGGCGACCGGCACGCCGCGCAGCGTGGCCGAGTCCACGTAGTAGAGCCAGTACTGGAGATAGAGGCTGCCGGCCCGTGGGCCCGAGCAGTCGGCTCCTTCCGCTTCGGAAGTCTCGGCGGCGCCGGAGCGGCAGTCGATCACGTGGACGAAGGCGGTAACCGGAAGGTCGGCGGCGCTGCGTCCGACGATGCCGCGCGCGGGGCCGTCAGCGCAGGCGCTGCGACGGCAACGCCTGAAGTCGACCGGCAGGGCGCGCGAGCGGCGCTCGTAGACCAGCGAAGGCATGTGCTGCCGGACCAGTTCGCCGACCTCGGTCCCGTAAGCAGCGATCAGCCGCGGTTCGTCATCGCAGGAGTCGGCGAGCGCCGCTGCACAGAGCAACCGCGAGGCGACCGCCTGCGCCAGCGCCGTCCCCGGCACCCGCACCCCCGCTCCGACCAGGGCCATGAGCAGCAACGCAACGACCGCGAGCAGCGCCACCCACTCGACAGTCCCCTGGCCTCGCTGATGACTTCGCACACCGGGTTAAGCACCCGGCTGGACTACTTCTCTCCCCTCAAAAGAACAATGCCAAGTTGCTCGGCAGGGGCGACCTCATCGCTGCTCGCGGGTTCCCAGCGCGTATCCGACCACCGCTCCGATCGTCGGCAACAAAAATGGCTGCAGGGGCGTGAGAACCCCTTCGATGTAGGCGATCGGCCGGCCTTCGATCGCGAGGTAGGCGACCAGGCCGATGACCATGAGTAGTGAGGCGATAGCTACGCACGCCACAAACGCTCCCATCCAGCTCCGAATCCGGAACCGCTCCTCCTGGACTCGGGTGCTGATGTCTCCCGGCTCATAGGCGTCGGGGATTCGGGTCGGCTGCATTTGCGGCGTGCGCATCGTGATCCCTCAGAGGATCATCAGCTCTTGCTCCAAACCGTCTGGGCGCCTGATCAGCAAAGTGCCGCCCTCCTGAACTTGCTTTCGAACGTAGTCCTCGATGTTCAATGCTCGCCGCACGACCTCGGCGATCGGCCGGTTCTCCTCCTCAGCCGAGCGCTTCAGTCGCTCGTAGGCCTCCTCATTGAGGTCGACCTGTAGTCGCTTGCTCATAATGATCTCCTTCTAAAAAGTGTCTGAGCGAATTTGGGGTACAATCCACTCAGAAGATACTCTATTTCTACTCAATCCGCCGTCCTGGAGGATCGATGAAAGAGATTCGAGATGCCGCAACTGATCACGAGCGATCCGCTCAAATCCAGGGATCGCCGAAATCGGTAGGCATGGCAGTCGATGCTGGCGAGCTAACCATGGCCGAAGCCGAGCTCGAGAGCGCAAAGGCCGCTCTTGCGTCCGCCGAGAACGACCCAGAGCTCAGGATCATGCTGGCCCTATCCATTCAGGAGGCCGCAATTGCCCTTTATCGCGGTGACTCTGACGAAACGTTCGACCTTGCCGAGCAGGCGCTCGACTTTGCGGAAACGCATTTTTCGACCCCCGGCATCGAGGTGGGGCGAGCGCGCCTTCAGCTCAACTTCGCACTCGAGTCGAGGCTGGACTACTCGGCGGCGCTGCAAGCCAACCGTGCTCTCGAGAGCGAACTGATCCCGGTGGCGGGGGCTCAGCCTCTGCGGCTGAACTGTCTCACCCGCGCGATCGCCTGCGCCGTCAAGAATGCCGACCGCGGAGCACTCCGGGAAAGTGGCTTCCGTGCGGAGGCGATTCGAGAGAGCCTTTCCTGGCCCCAGCATGGGCGCATCCTCTCCTGGCACTTTCTTTGGCTCGCCGTGGCCTCGCTGCGCCAAGGAGGGTCATTCGACGTCAAGAGATTGCTCGACCACGTTGAGTTCAACGTCATCGATCCCGGCTGGCGCTGGTGCAATGCCGCAAGCTTTGTCGAGGGCCGTCTCGGTTCGCTCCATCGCAGCGCCAAGGCGCAGGGCATCGAGATTCACACCGTCGCTGCCATGGACGCTGAAGAGCGAGGTTTCCATGGTCATTTGCGCTCGATCGACGCCGGCGTGAACGGCCCGGAAGTCTGATTGCCCAGCGACTGCGACTCCTCCCCCTGTGGGATGTCCGCTTCTAGCGGGGGAAGAACTTAGAGGTTCTGGATCTCAGAGGCGATGTCCGCCGCGGCCTGTTTGGCGTCGGCGAAGAGCATCGAGGTGTTCGGTTCGTAGAAGAGGTCGTTGTCGATGCCGGCGAAGCCGGGGCTGAGCGAGCGCTTGATCACGATCACCTGCTGAGCCTCGTCGACCTCGATGATCGGCATCCCGGCGATCGGGCTGTCGGGATCGTTCTTGGCGGCCGGGTTGGTGACGTCGTTGGCCCCGACGACGACCGCGACGTCGGTGCGCGGCATCTCGGGGTTGATCTCCTCCATCTCCTTCAGTTGCTCGTAGGGCACGTCGGCCTCGGCGAGGAGGACGTTCATGTGCCCCGGCATCCGCCCCGCAACCGGGTGGATCGCGTAGTTGACGGTGACGCCGCGCTTCTCCAGCTCGTCGCCGACCTCCTTGATCGCGTGCTGGGCCTGGGCGACGGCGAGGCCGTAGCCCGGCACGATCACGACCGAGTCGGCGTAGGCGAGCTTGATCGCCGCGTCCTGGGCGCCGATCGAGGTGTGCGGGCGCTCCTCGCCCGGCCCGCCTCCGCCTCCGCTGGGCGCGCCGCCGAAGCCGGCGAAGAGGACGTTGCCGACCGAGCGGTTCATCGCGGTCGCCATCTCCATCGTCAGGATCGTTCCCGAGGAGCCGACCAGGGTGCCGGCGACGATCAGCGCCACGTTGTCGAGGGCAAAGCCTGCGGCCGCGGCGGAGAGACCGGTGAAGGCGTTGAGCAGCGAGATCACGACCGGCATGTCGGCGCCGCCGATCGGCAGCACGACGAGGTTGCCGAGCACGGCCGCGGCGACCAGGATGGCGATGAAAATCGCCTGCGAGGGGTCGTCGTTGTTGATCGCGATGTTGACGCAGGCGGCGACGATCCCGATCAGCAGCAGGGCGTTGATCACCTGCTGGCCGGGGACGGCCAGCGGCTTAGTCGGGATCAGGTCCTGGAGCTTGGCGAAGGCGATGTTCGAGCCCCAGAAGGAGACCGAGCCGACGACGGCGGCGAAGAGGACCGGAATCAGCTCGTCGAGCGGAATCTCGTGACCGAGCGAGATCCCGTGGCGGATCTCCGACCAGGCGATCAGCGCGACGGCACCGCCGCCGACGCCGTTGTAGAGGGCGACCATCTGCGGCATCTCGGTCATCTGAACCCGGACCGAGGCGATCACGCCGACCGCGGTGCCCACTCCAAGACCGGCGACGAGCAGGCCCCAGTTGCCGATCCCGTCGAGCAGCAGGGTGGTCGCGACGGCGATCGCCATGCCGGCGGCGGCGATCAGGTTGCCCTGCTTGGCGGTGGTCGGGTGGGTGCCGCGGCGCACGCCGATGATGAAGAGCGAGAAGGCGACTATGTAGAGAGCGGTGGCGCCGTCGCCGCCGGGCTCGAGCATGGCCAGCGGGGTCATGGCCCGCCACCCTTGCCGTCAGCGTCGGCCTTCGGTTTCGGCTTTTTGGAGAACATGCCGAGCATGCGGTCGGTGACCATGAAGCCACCGACGATGTTGATCGCGCCGAAGACGATCGCGATCGTGCCGATCACGTACTCGAGCGAGTCGTCGGCATAGCCGACGACGATCAATCCGCCCAGCATCACGATCCCGTGGATCGCGTTGGTCTGCGACATCAGCGGCGTGTGCAGCGTCGTCGGCACCTTCGAGATCACCTCGAAGCCGACGAAGGCGGCGAGGACGAAGATCGTGATCTCGGTCATCAGGCTCATTTCGCGGCCCTCTCGTTCTTGATCTCGCCGCCGTGGGTGATGCAGGCGGCGGCGACGATGTCGTCCTCGAAGTCGACTTTCAGCCCGCCCTCCTCGTCAATGAGGAGCCCGAGCAGGTTCTCCAGGTTCTTGGCGTAGAGCTGCGATGCGGGCACCGGCATTTCGCTGGCCAGGTTGCGCGGGCCGACCACCTTGACGCTGTTCTCGATCACCGTCTGCCCCGACTCGGTCAGCTCGCAGTTGCCGCCGGTCTCGGCGGCGAGGTCGACGATCACCGAGCCGGGCTGCATGCCACGCACCGCGTCGGCGGTGATCAGCAGCGGGGCCGGGCGGCCGGGGATCGCCGCGGTGGTGATGATCACGTCCTGCTTGGCGGCGTTCTCGCCGAGCGCCTCGCGCACCTGGGCGTTCTCCTCGTCGGTGAGCGGGCGGGCGTAGCCCCCCTCGGCCTCGGCGTCGGGAATGAAGTCGAGTTCGAGCGGCCGACCGCCGAGCGAGGCGATCTGCTCCCAGGCCGCGCGGCGGATGTCGAAGCCGGTGACGATCGCGCCGAGGCGCTTCGCCGTGGCGACCGCCTGCAGGCCGGCGACGCCGGCGCCGAGGACCAGCACCTTGGCCGGCGGCACGGTGCCGGCGGCGGTGGTCATCATCCCGAAGAAGCGGCCCGACTCGCGGGCGGCGAGCAGCGTCGCCGCGTAGCCGGCGGCGGCGGCTTGAGAGGAGAGCGCGTCCATCGCTTGGGCCCGGGTGGTGCGCGGGATCGCCTCCATCGCAAAGCTGGTGACACCGGCCTGCGCCAGTGCCTTGTTGGTCTCGGCGGCGGTCCAGGGCGAGAGGTGCCCGATCAGGACCTGGCTGGAGCTGAGGCGACCGATCTCGGCGGCGGAAGGGGCGGCGACGCGAAGGACCACGTCGGCGCCCCACGTAACCTCGCCCTCGACGAGGTCGGCGCCGGCCTCCTCGTACTGGGAGTCGGGGTGACCGGCGGCATCGCCGGCACCGCGCTCGACCGCGACCGCGACCTTCTCGCTGGCGGTGAGGGACTTGACCACGTCGGGGACGAGCGCGACACGGCGCTCTCCCTCAGCTGTCTCTTTCGGCACTCCGATCTTCATCGTGATGCGGCGGGGGAGCCTATGACAAGCGGCTAGGCCGGTGTCTGGACGCCCGCGATGCTGGCCAGGCGCTCGAGCGTGTGCAGTTGCTGTTGGCGGTCGACGTGGACCGGGGAGACGATCAGCCGGTCGATGCCGGCGCCGCGGAAGCGCTCGACCCGCTCGGCCACTTCCTCCTCGCTGCCGACCAGCGAGGTCGCCTCAACGATCTCGTCCGGCATCGCCTCGTAGGCGCCACCTCGGTCCCCCTCCTGGAAGCGCCGCTGCACCTCGTCGGCGACCTCGCCGAAGCCGAAGCGGTGGGCGAGGTCGACGTAGAAGTTGGTCTTGCGGCTGCCCATCCCACCGAAGTAGAGAACGAGCCCCGCCTTGACGACGCTCTTCGCCGCCTCCAGGTCGCCGTCGATCGCGACCTGCAGCGACGGGCTGACCTCGAGGTCGGAGCGCTGCCGGCCGCCCTTGGCGAAGCCGGCCTCCAGGTGCTCACCCCAGGTCTGCTCGAAGGCGTCGACGCTGAAGAAGATCGGGATCCAGCCGTCGCAGATCTCCGCCGCCATCTCGACCGACTTGCGGCCGATCGCCCCGACGAAGACGGGGATCTGGTTGCGCTCGGGGTGGAAGTTGAGCTTCAGCGCCTTGCCCTCCCCGCCCGACAGGGGCAGTTGGTAGTGCTCGCCCTGGTGGTCGACCGGTCCTTCGCGGGCGACGATCTCGCGCACCACTTCGATGTACTCGCGGGTGCGGCCCCAGGGCTTCGCGTAGGGAACGCCGTACCAGCCCTCGGAGACCTGCGGGCCGGAGGGACCGAAGCCGAAGAGGAAGCGGCCGCCGCTGAGCTTGTCGATCGTCGCCCCCGCCATCGCCGCCGCCGCGGGCGGGCGGGCGGGCACCTGCATGATCGCCGCGCCAAGCTTGATCGTCTCGGTCTGCGGCGCCAGCCAGGCGAGCACGCTGACCACGTCGGAGCCGTAGGACTCGGCTGCCCAGACCGACTCGAAGCCGAGCCGCTCGGCGGCCTTGACCACCTCGACCGCGTCCTCGCCCGCAGGGCCGATGCCCCAGTAGCCGAGGTTGATTCCGAGCTTCAACGCCATCCGGACCGCACCCTATTGAATAGAGGCAGTGACAGAGACCGAGACAGCGATCGATCGAGGGCTGTCGAGCGCCGAGGCGGCGACGCGCCTTCGCCAGCTCGGCCAGCCGCCCGAGACCTCTTCCCGCTCGACCGCCAGCATCGTCGCGGGCAACGTCTTCACGCTCTTCAACGCGATCATCGCCTTCTTCTTCGTGCTGATCCTCTCCTTGGGCCTGCTCGCCGACGCCGCCTTTGGCCTGATCGCGATCGTCAACTCCTACATCGGCATCCGCCAGGAGCTGAAGGCGAAGCGCACCCTGGACCAGCTGGCGGTCCTGGTCGCGCCGCAGGCCAGGGTGCTGCGTGACGGCGAGGTGCAGAACCTGCGCGCCGAGGAGGTCGTGCCGGGAGACCTGATCGAGGTCGAGCCCGGCGACCAGCTGGTCGCCGACGGCGAGGTGGTCGGCAGCCGCGGCATGACCCTGGACGAGTCGCTGCTGACCGGCGAGGCCGACGGGGTGCGCAAGGAGGTCGGCGACCGAGCGCTGTCGGGCTCCTTCTGCCTCTCGGGCTCGGGCCAGTACACGGTCGACGCGGTGCGTGAGGAGAGCTACGCGGGACGGCTCGCGGGCGAGGCGCGGGCCTTCCGCCACCCGCCCTCGCCCCTGCAGGGCGAGGTCAACCGGGTGATCGTCGCCTGCACCTACGTGATGGCGCCCCTCGCCGCAATCCTCCTCCTCACCTTCCAGCTGCGCAGCGTCGACCTGGTCGAGGCAGCGCAGACGGCGACGGCCGGCCTGGTCACGCTGATCCCCGAGGGTCTCGTACTGCTGATGAGCGTCACCTTCGCCGTCGCCGCAGTGCGGCTGGCGCGCAACGGCACCTTGGTGCAACAGATGAGCGCCACCGAGAGCCTCGCCGCCGTGGACACGATTTGCGTCGACAAGACGGGGACCCTGACCAACGGCGAGCTGCGGCTGCTCGGG
>Ga0190265_10002200_pt1 | contig 13050 bp, 14 predicted proteins | sample Popmic124T_FD_133135 | JGI IMG/M metagenome (GOLD analysis project Ga0190265, IMG submission 133135) | Populus adjacent soil microbial communities from riparian zone of Indian Creek, Utah, USA - 124 T | ecosystem: Environmental > Terrestrial > Soil > Riparian zone | place: USA: Utah | collected... | reverse complement strand
TTGGCTTGCAGGTCGTCGATGGCGGCTTCGACACGGCTCAGCAGCAGCTGGGTCTGGGCGATCTGGGTCGGATCGGCATCGTACAGCTTCAGGTACTGCGCGATTTCCTCCAGGCTGAACCCCAGGTTCTTGCCGCGCAGGATCAGCTTCAGCCGCGCACGGTCGCGCCGGGAATAGGCGCGCGCAACGCCGCGGCGCGCCGGGGCGATCAGTCCCTTCGACTCGTAGAAGCGTATGGTCCGGGTCGTAACGCCGAACTCGGCCGCCAACTCGCCGATGGTGAACAGCCGATCGGCGTCGTCCGGCGCGGACGGCGCACGCTTCGTGCGTTCCGGTTGCAGGATGGATGTCATGCCTTCCGCCGCGCCGCTTCTTCGGCCTTCAGTTCCTTCTTCGAGAGTTTACCGATCATGGTCTTCGGCAGCTCCGCCCGGAATTCGATTTCCTTCGGCATTTCGATCTTCGACAGCTTGCTCTCCAGGTGCTTGAGGATGTCGGCTTCCGTGGCCGTCATGCCGGCCTTCAGCTTGATGAAGGCCTTCGGGGCCTCGCCGCGGTACTCGTCCTTGATGCCGATAACCGTCACCTCCTCGACCGCTGGATGCTCGTAGACGGCCTCTTCGATTCGGCGCGGGTAGACATTATAGCCCGAGCAGATGATGAGGTCCTTGATGCGATCGACGATGAAGATGAATCCCTCCGCGTCCATGATCCCGACATCGCCCGTGCGCAAGAAGTCGCCCACGAACTGGTTGGCGGTCTCCTCAGGCCGCTTCCAGTAGCCCTTCATCACCTGGGGACCCCTGACGCAAATCTCGCCCTTCTCGCCCAACGGCACCTCCTTCGCCGGATCGGCAAGGTCGCGCAGCGAAACGATCGTGCCCGGCAGCGGTTGGCCGATGGAGCCGGCTTTCACCGGCCCTTCCACGGGATTACAGGTAACGCTGGGGCTGGCTTCGGAGAGGCCGTAGCCCTCTACAACCTTGCAGCCGGTCAGCCGCTCGAATTTCTCTTTCACCTCGACCGGGAGCGCCGCGCCCCCCGAGACGCAATACTTGAGCGAGGAGAGATCGAAGGTCGCCAGCTTGGGGTGGTTGAGCATGGCGTTGAACATGGTCGGCACGCCCGGCATCACCGTGGGCTTGGCCTTGTCGATGAGCTTCATGGCGTCGTCGAGCACGAAGCGGGGCATGATCACGAGCTCGGCGCCTTCCTGCAGCGAGAAATTCATGACGGCCGTCATCGCAAAGACGTGGAAGAACGGCAGGGCTGCCAGCGCGCGCTCCTCCCCCTCCTTGAGGTTGGTCGCCCACGCGGCGCCCTGCTGGCAATTGATCGAGATGTTCGCATGCGTGAGCATGGCCCCTTTCGGCGTTCCCGTGGTGCCGCCCGTGTATTGCAGCACGGCGACATCTTCATCGGGGTCGATCACCGGTGCCCTGAGGGTTGCCGGGTCCGCAGGCACGTCGGCGTCCAGGACGATGTTGGCTGCTGCAGACGATTGCGTCGGGTGGGCCAGTTCCTTGCCCCGGAACAGCCTGAAGAGGACGGATTTGGCGGCCGGCAGCAGTGCGGGAAACGATGCCACGATCGCCCGCTTCAGCGCCCCGGCGGCCATGAGCCCCTCGACTTTGTCGAACAGGACGCGCAGATCGAGCGTCACCATCAGCTCCGTGTCGCTGTCTGCGACCTGGAACTTGAGCTCATCGAGGGTGTAGAGCGGGTTATAGTTAACGATGGTGCCGCCGGCCTTGAGGGTGGCGTAGTAGTAGATAATGAACGTTGGACAGTTTGGCATGAAGAGGCCGACTTTGGTGCCCCGCTTTACGCCAAGCCGTTGGAGGCCCGCAGCCGTCCGGTCGACCAGGCGGCCGATCTCCCCGTAAGTCAGCTTCTTGCCAAGGAAATTTGTGCACGGGCGGTCGCGATGGCGGCTCACCGAGGCGGCCAGGAGATCCGCCATGGCGACCGGCTCGAAGTTCTGGTCCCATTGCACGCCCGGCGGATAGTGCCGCACCCAGGGATAGCGCCCCGCTGCGGTGGCTTCCGCAAGTGCTGTCACATCCGTCTCCTTTTTGCCCCGGGGAGAGGTCATCGGCCCGCTCATCGGGCAGGCGATCCCGACCCTCGCATTCAACACGCTTTTCCCGGAACTTGCCACCACCAGGAGACCCTCCGAATGAGCGTGAATGCGCGAGATTTGCGCTCTACGGCCGCACTTTGCATCGGCTAGACTATTCGGGCTTTTGTGTATATGTGGACCCGAGCAAACCTTCCGGGCGCGCCTGGACTGGTCACAATCGTTAACTGACAGGGTCCCAGACATGCCCGCTTCCGGGCAGGGTGGGAGAGCGAGATGGACGAAGTAGCCACCAAGATTGTCGACATCCTCAAAAAGCACATGAAAGAGCCCAGGGACGATATCGGGCTCAATACCGCGCTGACGGACCTGAAAATCGAGTCTCTCGACCTTGCCATGATCGTCTTCGACATCGAGGACAGCTTTGGTATCGAGATCCCCTACAACGCCAACGAGGAAGCGTCCGACTTCAAGACCGTAGGGTCGGTGGTCGATCGCGTTCGCGCCCTCATGACAGCCCCGGGAGCTGCCGCGGCCAAGGCGTGACGGGCAGCGGGTGGCCTATCCTCGCGCCGGCTGGCGCACTGACCAAGAGAACATGAGTTAGATGACGGTTTCTGGCGGACCGCGCCGCGTGGTCGTTACGGGTATGGGCGTGGTTACGCCCATAGGCACAACGGTGGCGGACTTCTGGGCCGCGTGCCGCCGTGGCCAGGTCGGAGTTGGGGAGCTGGCAGGCTTTGACGTTCAGGATCTCAAGATCCTGATAGCCGCCCAGATCAAGGACTTTGATCCCAAGGTGCGCCTCAAGCATTTCAGGCGCGACAAGATCATCATGCACGCCGATCGGTATTCCTGGTTCGCGGCAGCCGCCTCAGATGAGGCCGTAGCCATGGCGGGCCTCGCGGTTCCTTTCCAGGATCCTTACCGGGTGGCGTGCATCATAGGGTCCGGTGGGGCTGGCCTGGTGGCCGTCGAAGCCGCCTATCACGACCTATTCGTCAAGAACAAGCGCGCAACCCATCCCTTGACGCTGCTGCGCATCATCGGCTCGTCCGGCGCGGCTCACGTCGGCATCGAGTATGGTGTCAAGGGACCGACGTTTGCTACCTGCAGTGCCTGCTCAACGGCGGCGCACGCTATAGGGGTTGGCCGCGACTACATTCGACACGGCTTGGTCGATACTGCCATTGTCGGCGCTTCCGAGGGCGTGATCAGTTACGGCACGATGCGGGCCTGGCAGGCGATGCACGTTCTGTCGCCTCAGGGCATCTTTCCTTTTGCCAAGAAGCGCAATGGCACCGTTCTTGGCGAGGGCGCGGGCATCCTGGTCTTGGAATCGCTCGAGCATGCCAAGGCGCGTGGCGCCACGATACTGGCGGAGCTCTCGGGATTTGGCATGACTTCCGACAGCAAGGATATGGTCAATCCCGACATCGAGGGCCCCAAGGAGGCGATGCGGTTGGCGTTGGAAGACGCTCGACTGGCGCCCTCGGACATCGACTATCTCAACGCCCATGGCACAGCGACGACCATCAACGACGTGAACGAGACGCGGGCGATCAAGGCTGTGTTCGGCGACCATGCCAACAAACTGGCTATCTCCTCGACCAAGTCGATGCACGGCCACCCGCTGGGCGCGGGCGGCGGCATAGAGGCGATCGCGTGCATCAAGGCCATGCAAGAGGGCTGGGTGCCTCCGACCGCCGGCCTCGACGAGGCTGACCCCGAGTGTGACCTTGATTACGTGCCGAACGCGGGCCGCGACAAGACGGTCACCTACGCCATGTCGAACTCGTTCGCTTTCGGCGGGCTCAACGCGGTGCTCGTCTTCGGCCCTCCGCCGGCCTGATCGCGGGCGCGGTTAGCCCTTCTCGAATAATTCGGGCAACCGCTCGGCGAGAGCTGACGCCAGCTCATCGAGCGCGCTGGTGCGCCGCGGCGTGACTTGCGCGAGCGCGCTGAGAAAAGCGTCCGGCCCAAGCTGCGAGAACGCGAGGCGGCGATACCAGCCCTTCGATGTCACGAGTGAGCGGAAGCTTTCCTCCCGCTTCTCGTGCACGCATCCATCCGGTGCCATACCCACTACCGGCAGGCGGGCGCTGACGGCCTCCGCGATCATGCTCGTGGAGTCGTCGGTGACCAGGATCGCATCGGACCTCGAGAGGATCTCAGGCACGGCGCCTGGCGTCCCGAACGCCATGAAGCGTTCGACGCCTGCGCTGCTGTCCGCAGCCAGCGCAGAGAGGATATCAGCGGCATGTGCGCTCGTTCGGCGAGAGGTCGTAATGAGCCAACGGGTCCCCAGTGTCTTCTGGCCGTCGCGCAGGAAGCCGGCAAGGTTCAGCCAATCGCCATCACGATAGCGCAGCGCGCCGGAATCGCCGCCGATCAGCACGCCCACGAGATGCGGCGGGTGATCGGGTCCGAACAGGGGCGCCGCTTGCGAACGCGGCGCCGGTTCGATGGCCGATGGCGGCAGGGCGATGAGGTGGTTGGGTTTGGAGGCGAGGCTCTGCTCGGGGACGACCACGACGCGCACCCACTCAGGCGCGAGCCGTCTGAGCGTGCCGTAGAAGATATTCGGCGCATTCAACATGCGCGCCGCCGCCGCGTTGGCCGCCAGCGTCTCGCCGCCCGCCGAAACCACGACATCAGCTTCCGGGACGTCCTGTGCGCCGACGCCGTAGCCGAGCCTCAGGACCTGCGCCGGAGAAACACCGATGTTGAGGAGCTGCTGCAGGACCCTGCTGGCCACGAGCGAACGGCGCCGCACCAAGAGCCGCCGAGTCTCCACCGGACGCAGCCTCGCGATGGCCGCGACCAAGCCCTCCGCACGGTTATAGTGGCCGGGTTTGTCGTCCGTGAGCAGCAGGACGCGGATGGGTTTGTTCGACACTTGAGCGTTACGTGGGTCCGGCAGGCCTGCGCCCGGTCGGGCTGGTGGGCCCGGCAGGACTCGAACCTGCAACCAGACGGTTATGAGCCGCCGGCTCTAACCATTGAGCTACGGGCCCGATCCCAGTGGATGGCGGCCCTCTACTACACCACTTCGCTGCCTGTTGGAACGCTTGCTTCGGCCTTGTTCGGCCAAAAGTTTCGTGTCTTCTGCCTCGTCCCAGGCTGTCTTGAGGAAAAAGAGTCCGTGGCTCATCTCCCGCTATCTCGCCGCTCGCTTCTAGCCGCCGCGGTGGTCATGATCGCGGCGTTCAGCGCGAGCAGCGAGGCTCAGGAAAGCAAACGCATGGAACGCACGATCACCGTATCGGCGACGGGAACGGCGAAGGTGCAGCCGGACATCGCGCGCATATCAGCCGGCGTCGTGACCGAGGCCGCGACGGCGCGAGAGGCCATCGACCGCAACAACGCGGGCGTGACCAAGTTCATCGACGGCATGAAGAAGGCCGGCGTGGAGGCGCGCGACATCCAGACCACCGCGTTCAATGTCGAGCCCCGCTATACGCAAACCAAGGATGGCCGACCCGGCACGATCAATGGCTATCGCGTGGTGAACCAGGTGCGCCTGACCGTGCGCAACGTCGGCCGTCTCGGCGAGATACTCGATGAGGCGATTGCGCTCGGCGCAAACCAGATCAACCAGATCGCCTTCGATGTCGGCGAGCCCGAGCAGGCGCAGGATGAAGCCCGCAAGCAGGCGATCACAAAAGCGCGCCAGCGCGCCGAGCTGTATGCAACGGCCGCCGGTGTCAACCTTGGTGCGGTGCTGCGCATCGCAGAAGGAGAGGGTCCCTCGGTGCCCGATGGTCGCATGATGATGCGCGCTGCCGTCCCGATCGAGCCCGGTACCCGGACCTTGGAGATCGAGGTCCACGTCACCTACGAACTGCGGTAGGCATCCCGATGGTTCCGGAACTGTTACTCGCATTCGCTGCCGCCTGCGTGCTCCTTGGTCTGACGCCTGGGCCAAACATGGCGCTGATGATCGTGAACACGGTGAGCAGTGGATTGCGCGGCGGCTTCATCACGCTCGCCGGGACGACAACCGGGCTTGCCGTGCTCGTTGCGGCCGCGGCGGCCGGCATGACGTCGGTCATGGTGTTCATGTCCACCTGGTTCGACGTCGTGCGGTGGGTCGGCGCGCTCTACCTTGTGTATCTCGGCGCAAGGCAGCTCTGGCGGCTGTGGAAACGGCCGCCGTCGGCCGTATCGCTCGAGCTGCCCGCGCCCCGCGGGAGTTGGTATTTTCAGGGCCTGGCGGTGAGCCTGTCGAATCCGAAGGTCATTCTGTTCCTGGGCGCCTTTCTCCCGCAGTTCGTCGACACGCGCGCCGATCCGGTGGGGCAACTCGTTGTTCTGGCGGTCCTGTTTGTCGTCGTGCTCGCCATGGTGGACGTAATGATCACGCTGGCTGTGGCCAGAGCGCGGACGACCTTCGGGGCCGCGCATCTGCGCCTGCTCGATGGCGCGGCCGGCGTATTCCTACTGCTGGGCGGCGTGGCGCTGGCGGCAATGCGCCGGCCATGATAGTGGCTGCACGTCCTCCAATCTCTTGATGGCCGCCATGAAACGCATCGGCTTCACATCGGGCTCCTTTGATCCGGTCACCAATGGCCACCTCGACGTGATCGCGCGCGCGGCGCGCATGGTCGATGCCCTGGTGGTGGGCGTCGGCGTTCATCCCGGCAAGACGCCGCTGTTCCCGCCGGAGGAGAAGATCGAAATGCTGAAGCAGGAGACCGGCGTGATCGCGCGCCGGAGCGGATGCAAGATCGAGATCGTGACGTTCGACAATCTGACCGTCGACGCTGCCGAGGCTGCGGGCGCGACACTGATCTTCCGCGGCCTCCGCGATGGCACCGACTTCGACTACGAGATGCAGATGGCCGGCATGAACGCCGCGATGGCCGCGCGCATCGACACGGTGTTCCTGCCGGCCAGCCCCGGCGTGCGCCACATCACGGCAACGCTCGTGCGGCAGATTGCCCGGATGGGCGGGGACGTCTCGGGATTTGTTTCTCCCGCCGTGGCCAAGCGTCTCAAGGCGAAGGCAGTCAAGAGAAAGGCCTGAGGGCGTGGTTGCGAGCGCGCCCCAGAAAGGCCATAAGCCCGGCATTGATGCTGCGGCGCCGGGCCCAGAGGCCCTTCCCAAAATCCTTCCCAACCGATCAGCTGGAGTTCTTCGTGATCCGACCCCTGCTCAGCGCGTTTGTTGCTCTGGCCGCCTTCGCCCCCCTGGCCCTTTCCCAAACTCCCGATCCGCAGAACACGCTCGTGATCGAGCTGAAGACCGGAAAGGTGCTGGTCAAGCTGCGGCCTGATCTCGCGCCCAAGCACGTCGAGCGCGCAAAAGCTCTTGCGAAGCAGGGCTTTTACAACGGCATCAAGTTTCATCGCGTGATCGACGGCTTCATGGCGCAGACCGGTGACCCGACCGGCACAGGAACCGGCGGCTCGAAGCTCCCCGATCTGCCGGCGGAATTCTCGCGCGAGCCCTACAAGCGTGGCAGCGTGGGCGCTGCCCGCACGCAGGACCCCAACACCGCCAACAGCCAGTTCTTCATCTGCTACGACGGCTGCGGCCCCCTGACGGCGAAGTATACGCTGTGGGGCGAGGTCGTCGGGGGGATGGAGCACGTCGACAAGATCACGCGCGGGGAGCCGCCGCGGACTCCCGACGTCATGGTGAAGGTGTACCTTCTCTCCGACGCCAAGAAGTAACGCCGCGCGCGGCGGACGCGAAAAGCAGGCAGAAGCAGCCCCACCTTATTGAGGAGATCGTAATGGCCGCAGTCAAAGACCCCGAGAACACGCTGATATTGGAGACCACCAAAGGACGCGTCGTCATCGCCCTGCGTCCCGATCTTGCACCCAAGCACGTGGAGCGGCTCAAGACGCTGGCGCGCGAAGGGTTCTACGATGGCATCGTCTTCCACCGCGTGATCGACGGGTTCATGGCGCAGACGGGGTGCCCGAAGGGGACCGGAACCGGTGGTTCCAAGTACCCGGACCTCGCGGCCGAGTTCAGCGCCGAGCCGCACGTGCGCGGCGTTTGCTCGATGGCGCGCGCGCAGAACCCCAACAGCGCCAACAGCCAATTCTTCATCTGCTTCGACGACGCCAGCTTCCTCGATAAGAACTACACCGTCTGGGGCATGGTGACCGAGGGCATGGACAACGTCGACAAGATCAAGCGGGGCGAGCCTGTGCAGAACCCCGACAAGATCAAATCCATGAAGGTGGCGGCGGACGTTGCCTAGACCAGGCTAGCGCGCGGTCACGAACGCTCGATTGCCAACTGAGGATGCGCACCGACCTCTTCGATTTCGACCTGCCTGACGACCGCATCGCGCTCGAGTCCGCCGATCCGCGCGACAGTGCCCGCCTTCTGTTGGTCAAGCCGGGTGACGGTCTCGAAGATCGTCAGGTGAGCGAGCTGCCCCAATTGCTTCGCCCGGGCGATGCGCTCGTGTTCAACGATACGCGGGTGATGCGCGCGGCTCTCACCGGTGAGCGCTGGCGCGGCGGCAATCGCGCCCGCGTGTCCATCAACCTGCACAAGCGGGTGGACGCGAGCCGCTGGCGCGCATTTGCGCAACCCGCCAAGCGGTTGACTGTGGGAGACCGCATCCAGTTCGGCCACGATGGACGCGTGTGCCTCCTCGGAACCCTTGATGCCACCGTGTCCGTCATCGGTGAGGCGGGCGAGGTTGAGCTCTCCTTCAGCATGCACAGCGCCTATCTCGATCACGCGATCGAGGTGCTGGGGGACCCGCCGCTCCCGCCCTATATCGCAAGCAAACGTGCCGTTTCTGCCGCGGACGCCGATCGCTACCAGACCATCTATGCGCGCCGCGAAGGTGCAGTGGCGGCGCCCACAGCGGGGCTTCACTTCACGCCCGAGCTTTTCGCCACCTTGGATCAGGCTAACATTTCCCGTCACTTCGTGACCCTGCATGTCGGCGCCGGTACGTTCCTTCCCGTAAAAGCTGAGGACACGGACGGCCATCGCATGCACGCCGAATGGGGAGACGTGACAGCGGACGTTGCTGACGCGCTCAACGATGCGCGGGCGAAAGGCGGTCGCATCGTTGCCGTGGGGACCACCTCGCTTAGGCTGCTGGAAGCGAGCGCGGACGACGGCGGCAAACTCAAGACGTTCGCCGGAGAGACCGAAATCTTCATTACGCCCGGCTACAGGTTCAAAGCCGTCGATGTGCTGCTGACAAATTTTCACACCCCGAAGTCCACTCTTTTCATGCTGGTGTCGGCATTCAGTGGGCTCGATGCAATGAAGTCCGCATACCGGCATGCGATTGCGTCCGGCTACCGCTTCTATTCTTATGGCGACGCCTGCCTGCTCCATCCGGCGCCGCGCTAGCCGATGACAGAGCCCTTCTCATTCGCCTTGCGCAAAGTCGACGGCGGTGCGCGTCTCGGCGAGATCATTACGGCGCATGGCAAGATCAGGACACCCGCCTTCATGCCCGTTGGAACCGCGGGCACCGTCAAGGCCGTCTACGTCGATCAGCTCGTTGCCGCCGGCGCCGACGTCATCCTCGGCAACACCTACCATCTGATGCTGCGACCGGGTGCGGAGCGTGTCGCGCGTCTCGGCGGGCTGCACAAGTTCATGCGCTGGGAGAAGCCGATCCTTACCGACAGCGGCGGTTTTCAGGTGATGAGCCTGGCCAAGCTGCGCAAGATCACGGATGCCGGCGTCACGTTTCAATCCCACCTCGACGGCAGCAGCCACGAGCTGACGCCGGAAAGGGCAATCGAGATCCAATGTCTGCTCGGCGCCGACATCCAGATGCAGCTCGACGAATGCCTGGCGTTGCCGGCTGGGGAGGCCGAACTGAAAGGCGCAGTTGAGCGTTCGATTGCCTGGGCGGCCCGCTGCCAGCGCGCGTTCGAACGCCAGCGCGAGCAGGGTGCGGCAGGCTCCGGACAGGCCCTTTTTGCCATCGTGCAGGGCGGCACCAATCCGGAGCACAGGAGGCGGTCGGCCGAAGCCCTCGTGGCAATGGGGTTCGCAGGCTACGCCGTCGGCGGCCTCGCAGTCGGCGAGCCGCAGGACCTGATGCTGGGAACGCTCGACTTCACGACGCCGCTGCTGCCGCCTGACAAGCCTCGCTATTTGATGGGCGTCGGGACGCCCGTCGACATCATCGAAGCGGTGGCGCGGGGTATCGACATGTTCGATTGCGTGCTGCCGACGCGGTCGGGGCGGCATGGCCAAGCCTTCACCTGGGGCGGCAAGCTCAATCTGCGCAACGCGAAGTACGCCGATGACCCGGCACCGCTCGATCCCGACAGCCGCTGCCCCGCCGCGCGTGACTATTCCCGCGCCTACCTGCACCACCTCGTGAAATCAGGCGAATACCTCGGAGCCATGCTGCTGTCGTGGGCGAACGTCGCGTTCTACCAGGACCTCATGCAGGCCATGCGTGAAGCGATCGCGGGTGGCCGCTTTGCATCCTGGGCCCACGAAGCCAAACTGCGGCTCGCCGCTGTGGCGTGAAGGACGGGCGGGTCGGTGCCGCGCTCACGTCCTCTTGCGGAAGGCAAGCGCCGCTTCCACGCGATTGCGCACCTGCAGCTTCTGCATGATGGTGGTCATGTAGTGCTTCACGGTCTTCTCGCCGATCCGAAGCTCTTTGGCGACTTCCCGGTTGGTCATCCCGCGCGCCACGTGGTCCAGAATCTGCTCCTCCCTCTTCGTCAGCTCCGGCAGGCCTTCCTCCGGCGCCGGCGTGCGGGGTGCACGGCGGTTGGACGCCAGCAGGCGTGCGGCGAGCGTCGGCGTGACGTAGTGCTCGCCGCGGGCAATGGTGCGCAGCGTGTTGATGAGCTCCTGGCCGCTGGTTCCCTTCAGGGTGTATCCGCGCACGCCGGAGGTCATCGCCTGCTGCACGTGTTCCTCTCTCTCCGAGACGGTCAGCATCACGATCTTCGTCGCCGGACAGGCCCGGGAGATGGCTTGCGCTGCTTCGATGCCTCCACCTGGCATGCTGACATCGAGTAGCATGATCTCAGGTTGTTCGGACTTGGCGATGCTTAGGGCGTCGTCCGCGTTGGCGCCTTCTCCCACCAGGCGAAGGATGCCTGATCGCGAGAGTGTGTGCGCCACGCCCTCCCGAAAGAGCGGATGGTCGTCAATAACGGCAACGCGGATCGTACCAGACATCGATTCATGCCCCAGGTGCGTCGCGAACTTCAAATCGGGCAGTGACGCGCGTGCCGATGCCCGGTCTCGACGAAAGATCGAAGGTGCCGCCGAGTGAATTGACCCGATCGCGCATGCCGATCAAGCCAAGGCGCGCATCCTGACCGTTCTTGGCGCCGGGATCGAACCCACTGCCGGTGTCCGAAATGGCGATCTCCACGACGCCGTCGCGATGCGTGCCCCGCACCGTCTGGCCCAGGCCACCGGCGTGCTGGTAGGCATTGTTGAGAGCGCCTTGCGTGAAGCGGTAGAGGCAGGACTTGAGCGTAGGCGACAGGCGAAGGGGAAGGCTCTCGATCTCGCAGACGACGCGGGTGCCCGTCCGGCGTTCGTGGTTCAGCGCGGCAAGGCGCAAGACGTCCGCGGGCGAAACAGGTTCCAATTCCGGCAGGATGAGCCCGGCCGAGATGCTGCGGATGTCGGCGAGCGAGTCGGTCAGTGCCGCCTTGATCCTTTCATAGTCGGCCAGACCCGGGCTGCGGTCCGCGCCTGGGGAAAGCGCGTCGAGCCGGAGCAGGGCAAATGCGATGAGCTGGGCCGGCCCATCGTGCAGTTCCGAGCCGACGCGGCGCAGGAAAGCTTCGTGCGTCTCGGCGGTACGCACGTACTGGGCGTCGAGACGCCGCTGCAAGCTGTCGCTCTGCGCGAGCAGGTGGCTTATTTGAGACCCGCCTTCCTGCAGCGCATGTTGCTGAGCCTCGACCGTCCGCCCGACGCTAGCGGCGAGAACAAGAAGACCGGCGAGCAGTCCGAGCTCGATAACCGCAAGGATGTTTCCCAGGTCGATGGGCAATCCGAAGTGTCGCTTGAGCGACAAGCTCATGATCGCTATGGCAACCACGGCAGCGGCGATTGCGCCCAACAGGTAGGGATAGGGGCCAAGCCGTGACGCGACCTTCGCGCACGAGCGCCGAAGGGTCGTGTCCCAGGTGCTCGGGAGGGAGCGAAGCATTGGCGGGGTATCCTGCTTCGGGGTTAGCGATCGCGCGTCGCCAAGATCAAGAGAGATGCAAAACGACGTTTGGTCAATAAGTTATATGCTGGAACGGAGACGGAATATGAATAAGTGTTGCGCCGCCGCAATGATTGTCGAACGGCGCTCTGCGTAGCCCCTCATTGGCTCCCACAGGCAATCCGAGCCGGTCGGCTTATCACCGGGAGGGCGCTGGCTTCCGTCAAAGGGCGGTGCATGTTACAAGCCGCGCCCGCCCGAGGTATCATCCTGCCAGGGCAGAGCGGGCCCGTAGCTCAGCGGTAGAGCATCTGACTTTTAATCAGGTGGTCGTTGGTTCGATCCCAACCGGGCTCACCATTGCTTTCAGTGGCTTAGGCTTTCGTGGTTAGCGTCCCTATTGCCCTGGTCAGTGCGGGGTAGGCAGCGCAGCGCAATTTTCCACCTCCGGCATCAAAATCTCCGGACTTGTAAGCTGGATCACAACGTGGGGTCTCGCTCTCCAGCATGGTTCAGCCACGGCGACGGGATGGACCCAGCCGCGATGTACTGGAGAGACAGCCATGAACACGAACATTCGCTCACTGTCGCTGGACGAGGTTGACACGGTATCCGGCGGAACGAAGGCCACCACTTTCAAGGGCAAGAGCGGCACCACGTATAGCCGGCAACCCACGGGTACGATCAATGTGAACCTGCCGAACGGCGACGTTCTACAGTTTGGCGAGAACGGCATTGCGGCAAGTATCGGCGGCAAGTGGGTGCCGTAGGCGATTTGGCTCGTATCCCGCCTCCGATATGGGCCGCCTGCCGTCAATTCGAGCAGAAGCC
>Ga0190265_10002199_pt1 | contig 13052 bp, 12 predicted proteins | sample Popmic124T_FD_133135 | JGI IMG/M metagenome (GOLD analysis project Ga0190265, IMG submission 133135) | Populus adjacent soil microbial communities from riparian zone of Indian Creek, Utah, USA - 124 T | ecosystem: Environmental > Terrestrial > Soil > Riparian zone | place: USA: Utah | collected... | reverse complement strand
CTTCCCGGCGACGAGGTCGACGTCAACGTCCATCCGGCCAAGACCGAGGTTCGCTTCCGCGATCCGGGCACTATCCGCGGTCTGATCGTCGGCGGCCTGCGCCACGCGCTCGACGAAGGCGGCCACCGCTCGGCGCAGCGGCCGTCCATGTCGGCGCTCGGCAATTGGCAGCCGGAACCCGCGCGCAGCCCGAGCTTCCCGGCCCCGGCGCCGGGCCAGGGCGCGGTCTGGGATCGACACCAGGCTTATGCTCCCCAGGCCCGCGCCGAGCCGGCGTTCGAGCCGGTCCCGCAATCGCGAAGCTTCCCGCTCGGCGTCGCCCGCGGCCAGGTCGCCGCCACCTATATCGTCGCCGAGGCCGAGGACGGGCTCGTCCTGGTCGATCAGCACGCCGCCCACGAGCGGCTCGTCCTCGAGCGCATGCGCCGCGCCATGGCCGATGGCGGCGTTGCCCGCCAGGCCCTGCTCCTCCCCGAAGTGGTCGAGCTCGACGAGCCCGCCTGCGACCGGATCGAGGCCCGAATCAATGAGCTGCGGGAGATGGGCCTCGAGCTGGAGCGGTTCGGCCCGGGTGCGATCCTGGTCCGCGCCACGCCCGCGATGCTCGGCGCCGGCGACGTCCGTGGCCTCGTCACCGACCTCGCCGACGAGCTCGCCGCCTTCGATGGCGCGCTTTCGCTCAAGGAACGGATCGATCTGGTCGCCGCCACCATGGCCTGCCACGGCTCGGTCCGCGCCGGCCGGCTGCTGTCGGTCGCGGAAATGAACGCGCTGCTGCGCGAAATGGAGGTCACGCCCCACAGCGGCCAATGCAATCACGGCCGCCCGACCTGGGTGAAGCTCGCCCATGGCGACATCGAGAAACTGTTCGGCCGGAAGTGATCTGCGACGGCGCCAGAGGTGCCGCGCCTCTCGGTGCGCCGCTTAGGGTCGGTCCGCATTGGACTGAAATCGTTCCCCGGCGAAGGCCGGGGCCCGGGATCGGCGCATAGCGTCGATTTCTGAGCTGTCGCGCAGGACGTAGTCATGGGCCTGGACCCCGGTCTTCGCCGGGGAATGATTCAATACGAGCTGGACAGACCCTAAAGCCGGGCCTCCACCACATGGGCGACGAGGTCCGCGCCATTGTGGAGCGGGCCGCACTCGCAGCTCGTCGCGCCGAGCCCGCGCAGCCGCCCGGCCAGCGCCTCGGCCTGGCCCGAGTCCAGGGCGGCCTCGACCAGCGCGGTCAGCCGCCCGCGGTGACAGTCGATCTCGAGGCGCACCTCCTCGGCCTTGGCGCGCAATTGCTTCAGGTCGAACGCCCCCCGACGGGTGAAGCTGTCGAGAAGGACCGCCCCGCAATTGCGGAACATGGCCTTGTCCCGGGCCTGCGGGACATGGCGGGCGGTGCGCTCGAGCGCGGCCTCGAACGCTGAGAAGCAGCGGTCGGCGGCTTGCTTGTCCCCAGAGTCGCGCTCGACGGCGAGCACCGCTTCGAAGCAGCGGGCGGCATGCCCGGGCAGGTCGATCTCGTCGAGCAGCAGCGCGGCCTCCGCGATCAACAGGGCCGAATCGGCGGCGACCTTGCCGTCGCTGGCATGGACCACGAAGCGCAGGCTCCCGGCGGGCGCGAGCATCCGCAAGGCTTCGGGCAGCGACTTGTCGAGCTTCGAATATTCGATCCCATATTGACTGATCACCGCGCCGAAGCCGCCGTCGGGGAAGGGCAGGGCCTCGACATTCGTCGCGGCCACGAAGCGGATCGAGGCCATCTCCTCGGTATTGCGGGTGACGAAAGCGGGCGGGTCGATCGCCGCCTGGTCCACGGCGACGATGTCGAAGCGGCCGGTTTGGGCGGCGAGCAGTGCGACAGCGCCGTTGCCGGTGCACAGATCGAGGACCCGGGTCCCCTCCGGCAAGGTCTGGAAATAGGCCTTCCAGCCATCGGCGATGCAGGCGTCGTAATTGGTCGCGCCCGCCCCGTCGAAACAGGATGCGATGCGGTCGAACCGCCAATATTGGTCCCAAATCCCCCTGTCCGACAAGCGAGCCCCCTCCGGCGGACGGAGCGGAGGCTAACATGGTGCAGGGAAATTACTAGGTCAGCCGGCAATCGGCTTCGGCCCGGCCTCGAACCGCGCCGCTTCCTCCGATCCGCCGGTGGCATTGCCCTCCGAATAGCTGTGCGCCCCGACGCCTGCGAGCTGGCCGCCCTGAACGATCAGATATTCGTCGCGGATCGGCCGGCCGTCGAAGAAGCACTCCAATATCTCGCGGGTCCCCGCCGCGTAGCGCGCCTGGGCCGACAGCGAGGTGCCGGAGATATGCGGCGTCATGCCGTGATGGGGCATGCTCCGCCAGGGATGGTCCTGGGGCGCCGGCTGCGGGAACCAGACGTCGCCGGCATAGCCCGCCAATTGCCCGCTTTCGAGCGCGGCGGCGATCGCGTCGCGGTCTGCGATCTTGCCGCGCGCGGTGTTCACCAGATAGGCGCCGCGTTTCATCCGCCCGATCATCGCCGCGTCGAACAGATTCTCGGTTTCGGGATGGAGCGGGCAGTTGATCGTCACCACGTCGCACTGGCCGACCATGTCCTCGACGCTGTCGTGCCAGATCAGGCCCAGCTCCGCCTCGACCTGCGCCGGCAGCCGGTGCCGGTCGTAATAATGAAGGTGCATGTCGAACGGCTTCAGCCGCTTCAGCACGGCAAGCCCGATCCGCCCCGCCGCCACCGTGCCGACATGCATGCCCTCGACGTCGTAGGAGCGCGCCGCGCAATCGGCGATGTTCCAGCCGCCGTCGAGGACCACCTGGTGCGACGGGAGATAGTTGCGGACCAGCGACAGGATCATCATCACGACATGCTCGGCGACGCTGATCGAGTTGCAATAGGTCACTTCGGCGACGGTGATGCCCCTCTCCATCGCGGCCTGGAGATCGGTATGGTCCGAGCCGATCCCGGCGGTCACGATCATCTTGAGCTTCGCGGCCCGGCCGATCCGCTCGGCCGTCATATAGGCCGGCCAGAAGGGCTGCGAGATGACGATGTCGGCGTCGGCGAGCTCGCGGTCGAGCGCCGAATCGGCGCCGTCCTTGTCGGCGGTCACGACCAGGCTATGGCCGGCCTCTTCGAGGAATTTCCTCAGGCCCAGTTCGCCCGAAACGCTTCCGAGTAGGCTGCCGGGCCGGAAATCGATCGCCCTGGGCGTCGGCAGCGTCTGGCCGTCCGGATAGCGATCGAGCCTGGGCAGATCGTCGCGCGGGTAGCCGGTCGGATGGCCGCCTTGCGGGTCGGCATAAAGCACGCAGACTATCTTCATCGCACGTCTCCTCTTCGTCTTCTCGTCTCGTCTTTTCTTGTCTCGCGCCGCTCGCCTCGCGCAATGCGCGCGGCTATCGTCGCTCGTCCCGCACCATCGGCAGCAGCCCGCCCCGGAAGGGCAGGATGAGGCCGCCTTCGGCCGTGATCCGGGCCTCGGTCCCGTCGAATTCGGCGATTCCGAAATCGTTGGGGACCAGGGTGAAGGCAAAGACGTTGCCCGCCGCCATGTCGAGCGCGAAGCGCTGCAGCGGCACGCCCTGGATCAGCTCGGAAAGCTCCACCCAGGCCGGAGTCCCCACCTCTTCGCCCTCGCCCGGATGCCAGCCATAATATTGCGTATAGCCTTCGAGCACGCGCCCGTCCGCCGTGCCGACTCGAACGTCGATCGTGGCGATGCCCTCGCCGTCCGGCCAGTTGACCAGGATGGAGAGCGGATGCTCGCTGCTGCGCGAGATCGGGCCGGCGGTGAAGGCGGGCGGGGTGGGGCGCGGCTCGGTGGTGAGGATCACCGTGCGTCCGTCGCTCGTCCAGCGCCCCTCGGCGCGCGCGTCGAGCGAGCCCGCGGCGAAGAAAAAGCGGAAGCGCCCGTCGCGGCCGAGCTCGAGCTGGCCGACCTCGTCCGGCCCTGCGGCGTCCCGATAGCGGCCGGCGGCGGCCAGGTCGCCGGGTCCGGCGGCCGCCGTCTCGCTCTGGGCCGCCCCGTTATGGGCCGCCTCGCCAAGGGCTGCATTGCCGGGCGCGGCGCTGCAGGCGGCGAGCAGCAGGAAGGTGGCAAACATGGGTTTCATCGTCACTCTCCCCTGAGCGCGGCGATGCGCCTGCGCACCGCCTCGATCGGGTGGGCTCCGGCCTCGGCGCGCGAACGAGTCAGCCGGGGATAGCCCGCTTCGGCGTCGGCGAGCAATTCGCGCACGAAGCTGCCCGAGCGGACTTCGCGCAGGATCCGGCGCATTTCGGTGCGGGTGTCGGCGGTGACGATCCGGGCGCCGCCCTTGAGCGCGCCGAATTCGGCGGTGTTGGAAATCGCCTCGCGCATCCCGGCTATGCCGCGTTCGTAGATGAGATCGGCTATGAGCTTTACCTCCGTAAGACATTCGAAATACGCAATTTCCGGTGAGAAGCCCGCTTCGACCAATGTCTCGTATCCGGCGTGGATCAGCTCCGGGATGGCGCCCCACAAGATCGCCTGCTCGTTGAACAGGTCGGCCTCGCATTCCTCGGCGAAGCTGGTGGGCAATATGCCGACCCGGCCCGATCCGATCGCCGCCGCGTAGGAAAGCGCCAGCGCCTCGGCGCCGCCGGTCGCGTCTTGGTGCACCGCGAACAGGGCGATCAGGCCGGAGCCGGCTTCATAGTCGCGCCGAAGCGCCGTCCCCGGCCCCTTGGGCGCGACCAGGAAGACGTCGAGGTCGGTGCGCGGCGCGATCAGCCCGAAGCGGATCGACAGGCCGTGCGCGAAGGAGAGGGCGGCGCCTTCGCGCAGATTCGGGGCCACCTCCTCGGCATAGATGCGGCCATGGTCCTCGTCGGCCGCCAGCATCACGACGAGATCGGCCTGCGCGGCGGCCTCGCTTGCCGTCATGACGTCAAAGCCGTCGTCCCGCGCTCTCTCACGCCCCACCGAATCCGGTTTCAGTGCGACGGTGACGGAAACGCCGCTGTCCTTCAGGTTCAGCGCCTGCGCGCGCCCCTGATTGCCGTAACCGAGGATCGCCGCCCGCCTGGAGCGGATCAGCGCGAGATCGCAATCCTCGTCACGATAGACTCGCACCTAACTCCCCTGCTCCGTTCGCCCTGAGCCTGTCGAAGGGCTTTTCTTCTATCGACCTAGGTAAAGGAGAGGGCTTCGACAAGCTCAGCCCGAACGGCGGCGGTTTCAAGAGGCTGTTCGAAGCGAGGCCACGCGGCCGGCGGCTGGCGGCGGAACCAGGTATATTGGCGCTTGGCATATTGGCGGGTGGCAGCTTGGCCTTCCGCCAGCGCCTGCTCGCGGGAGATATCGCCCCGGAGGAACGCCGCGATTTCGCGCACGCCGATCGCCCGCATCACCGGCGCCAAGGCCGGCAAGCTTCGCTCCAGAAGTAAGCTAATCTCCTCAATGCCTTCTTCAGAAAAGATTTTCTCAAATCGCTTATCGCAGCGGACATTAAGCCAGTCGCGCGGCGGCAGCAGCAGCAATGGCCGCAGCGAAACCGACCCGCCGATCCCGCCGACCTTCTCATCCTGCCATGTCTTCAGAGTCCGCCCGGTCGCGCGAACCACTTCGAGCGCGCGCGCGATCCGGCTGGTGTCGCCCGGCCCGAGCCGCGCCGCCGCGTCCGGATCTTCCCGCACGAGGGCGGCGAAAGCGTCGCCGACCGGCAACGCACGTACGGCCGCGCGCACGTCGGGATCGATGTCGGGCACGGGCGCGATCCCGTCGATCAGGGTGCGGACATAAAGCCCGGTGCCGCCGACGAGGATCGGCAGTCGCCCCTGCTCATGGGCGCGATCGATCGCCGCCTTCGCCTCGGCCGCCCAATCGGCGGCCGAGCAGGCGTCGGCGCCGTCGCGCGTGCCGTAGAGGCGGTGCGGCGCCCACGCCTCGTCTTCCATGCTCGGCCGGGCCGACACGATCCGCAGGTCGCGATAGACCTGGGCGCTGTCGGCGTTGATCACGACTCCGCCCGCTTCCTGCGCCAGCGCCAGCGCGAGCGCCGACTTGCCGCTTGCGGTCGGCCCCGCGATAAGCGCCACCGGCGGCTTATAAGAGGCATGGATGTTCATCGCGACCCTGATAGCAGCGGATCGGCTGACGCGCGGCGATATTTCGGCCGCGAGGGACGCGCTGGGCGGGTCCGCCGGCCATGAATGGGTGGAGGAGGGGAGCGCCTGCGACCTCCTCCTCGCCGCGCCCGATGGCGCGCGCGAAAGGCTCGAAGGCCTGATCGCGGGCGTCGACGTCGTCGTCCAGCCCCGCGCGAACCGGCGCCGCAAGCGCCTGCTCGTCGCCGACATGGATTCGACGATGATCTCGGTCGAGTGCATCGACGAGCTCGCCGATTATGCCGGGCGCCGGGCCGAGGTCGCCGCCGTCACCGAATTGGCGATGCGCGGCGCGCTCGATTTCGAGTCCGCGCTGGAGGGGCGGGTCGCCTTGCTCAGGGGCCTCGAGGAGAGCGCGATCGACCGCTGCCATGAGGAGCGCGTCCGAATCACGCCGGGCGCCCGCGCGCTGGTCGGCACGATGCGCGCGCACGGCGCTTATTGCCTGCTCGTCTCGGGCGGGTTCAGCCGTTTCGCCGACCGCGTCGCCGCCGAAATCGGCTTCGACGCGGCCCTGGCCAACCACCTTCATGTCGCCGATGGCAGGCTCGCGGGAACGGTCGGTTCCCCGATCGTCGGCGCCCGGGGCAAGCTCGACGCCCTTTGCACCGCCGCCGCCGCGCGCGCGATTCCGCTCGACGCGGTCATGGCCGTCGGCGACGGCGCCAACGACATTCCGATGATCGCGGCCGCCGGCCTCGGCATCGCCTATCGCGCCAAGCCGGCCCTGGCCGCGGCCGCGGACGCCCGCATCGAGGCGAACGATTTGACCGCCTTGCTCTACGCGCAGGGCTATTCGAGGAAGGAATGGGCGGCCGGTTAGGCCGCGGGCCGGCTCATGTCGGCAGCGATCGCGGCCAGCGCGAAGGCGACCGATCGCTCGCCGCAGGAAAAGCCGATCGAGATGCCGTCGTCGGCGAGGCCGCGCACTTCCGCCATGATCGCGCCCGCCTCGGGATGATGAAGCTCGACCGAGGTGCCGAGCGGCGGCCGGGCGTTGGTTTCGAGGAAGGCGCCCGCCGCCGAAACTTCGCGCAGGGCGGCCGGGGCCGGATGCTCGGCGATCAGCACGCACATGCGCCGGCGCCGCCAGCGGGTCGCCATCGAATTGCGGCTGTTCAGGCTTTCCGGTGCACCCATGATCGGCTCCCCCATAAGGAGCGCCGGATTAGCGCCTCGCGGCAAAGATAAGGTTAAGGCGGTGGCGGCTTCGGCGCGTCCGGGGAACGCGCCTAAGGCGCGACCGGGAAACAGGCCTGGCGGGCGGCGGCGCAGGCGCGGTCGGCGGCGGCGCGGCCGGCGAGCGGCCCGGCCTGCAGCCGGATCACCGATCCCGCCCGGACATAATTGGGCGAAAGGCCCGGCAGCCGGCCGGCGATCGCGCCCCAGGCGCGGCGGGCATTGGCCTCGCTGCTGAACGCGCCGAGCTGGATCCGCCAGCGTCCGCCGGCGGCGGCCATCGGCGCGGCCGGGCGCGGCGTCGCGGGCTGGCGCTCCGCGGTCCGGGCCGGCGCTCGCGGCTGCGGCGCGGGCGGGCGCGGCTGCGCGCGCGACGGGGCGGGCCGCTGCTGGGTAATAGCGGGCGAGGAGGGCGGCACGGCGGCGGCGAGCTGCTCGGCGGCCGGCGCGCGCGCCAGGCTTTGCAGGATCTCGTCGGCGCGGCCGCGCTCCTCGGCGGTGATATGGCCTTCCATGGCCGCGAGCTGGGTGACTGCGGGCGGCAGGCCGCTTTCGGCGGCGCGGCTCATCATCGCATAGGCGCGGGCGCCGTCGCGCGCGACCAGATCGCCGTTGAAGAGGGCGGTGCCAAGCACATATTGGGCGCGCGGGTCGCCGCGCTCGGCCGCGCGCTCGATCCAGGGCAGGGCCTCGCGCTGGCGGCCGTTCTGGAACAGGATCAGGCCGTAGGCGCCCTGCGCATCCTCATGGCCCTGGCGGGCGGCGCGCTCATACCATTGCTCGGCGAGGTTCATGTTGCGGGGCACGCCACGGCCCAGGAAATAGGCCTGGGCCATATTATATTGGGCGTCGGCGTCGCCGCGGTCGGCGAGCGGCCGCCACAGTGCGACCGCCTGCTCGTGATTGCCGGCCTGCCAGGCGGCGATGCCGCTGCGCACGCTGCCGGGGCCCAGATCCTGCGCCAAAGCCGGAACCGCCAGCGCCGCGGCCGCGGCGAGCAGGCAGGCGCGCATCTTCCTCGTCATCGAAATCCCTCCACCGGACAATCCGCCTTTTGCCTAGCCGCGATTGTTTAACGCGGCCTTAGCATAGAATCGCGCCTGGCCGCCACGCGCCGGAGGGCGCGAGCGAGGGGGGCGCATCGCGCGGGACGAAGTTAACCAGATTTTAGCGGTCTCGGCTGCACATCCCGCTTCGGAGTTCGAACGCCGAGGGAAAATTCATGCGGGTACTGGCATTGTCCTCACAGAAGGGCGGATCGGGGAAAACCACCCTGTCCGGCCATCTTGCCGTCCAGGCACAGCGCGCGGGTTACGGCCCCGTCTGCCTGATCGATATCGACCCGCAGGGATCGCTCGCCGATTGGTGGAACGAGCGCGAGGCCGAAATGCCCGCCTTCGCCCAGACCACGGTGGCGCGGCTCGGCGCCGATCTGGAGGTGCTCCGGCAGCAGGGCTTCCGCCTCGCCGTCGTCGATACGCCGCCGGCGATCACCATGGCGATCCAGAGCGTCATCCAGGTCGCCGAGCTGGTCGTCATCCCGACCCGCCCGAGCCCGCACGATCTTCGCGCCGTCGGCGCCACCGTCGATCTGTGCGAGCGCGCCGGCAAGCCGCTCATCTTCGTCGTCAACGGCGCCACGCCCAAGGCCAAGATCACCTACGAGGCCGCGGTCGCTTTGTCGCAGCACGGCACCGTCGCTCCGATCACCCTCCATCACCGCACCGATTTCGCCGCCTCGATGATCGACGGCCGCACCGTGATGGAGGTCGATCCCAATTCCAAGTCGGCCAAGGAGGTCGAGGAGCTTTGGGATTATGTCGCGGACCGGCTCGAAAAGAATTTCCGTCGCACCATCTTCTCCGCGCCCGGCGGCCATGTGCCGCAGAACCTCGCCCAGCGTCCGGCCTCCGGCTTCGGTCGCCGGGTGATGGGTCAGTGAGGGAGGCCGCGATGAACGAAGCACGACCTTTCGCCTCGCTCTCCTCGGGCCTGCTGGCGCGCAAGGGCGCAGCCAAGCCCGCCATGCGCCCGCAGGGATTCGGCATGGGCGGCTTCGAGGATCTCGGCTGGAACGACATGGGCCATCACGAGCCGCATGAGGACGAGGGCGATCTGCCCGAACATGTGCCGAGCTCGATCGCGGCGCTGACTCCCGCGCCCAAGCTGATCCGCGCCGAGGACGAGCCCGCCGCCCGCCAGGAGCGCGAGCCCGACGTCGTCGCCCAGCAGCGCGCCATCGCCGAAAGCTTCGAGGCCGAGGAGGCCCAAGCCGAATTCGCGCCCGAAATCGAGGCCGAAACCGCGCCCGACCTCGAGGCCGAAGCGGTTGCCGCCGAAGCTCCGGCCCCGGCCCAGGCGCCGGTCCGCGCCAGGGCGCAGGCCGACATCGTGGCGCTGCCCAAGCGCGCCCCGGCGCCCGCCGCGGGCGGCCGCAAGGCCGCCTTCACGCTGCGGCTCGACGCCGAGCGCCATTTCCGCCTGCGCCTCGCAACCGCGGTCACCGGCCGTTCGGCCCAGCAGATCGTGACGAGCGCGCTCGACGAATTGCTCGCCTCCATTCCCGAAGTCGAAGCGCTGGCCGGGCGGGTTCCCGCCAAGGCCAAGCGGAGCTGATCAGCAAAGGCCGAATGACATGAACCGCACCGCCTTCAAGTTCGCCGCCTCGACCGTCATCCTCGCGATGACCACGGCCGGCTTCAGCTCGCAGACAGCCGCGATGCGGCGGATGGGCAACGCCGTCCAGGCCAATTCGCCGACCGACCGCCAGGCGGCGCAGCTCCATGTCCAGGCGTCGCGCGCTCTCCGCGAGGGCCGCCTCGCCGAGGCGCTCGGCCATATGGAAGGCGCGGTCGCCTTGTCGCCGCGCGATGTCGGTTACCGGATGCTGCTCGGCGACATCTATCTGAAGAGCGGCCGTTTCGAATCGGCGCGCGCCACGTTCGGCGACGTGCTGACGCTCGATCCGGGCAATGTCCGCGCCGGCCTCAACAGCGCCCTGACCCTGATCGCGCTCGGCCGTCCGCAGGCCGCCGCGCGCCAGCTCGACGATCTGTCGAGCCGTGCGCCCGCCTCCGACGTCGGCCTCGCTTATGCGCTCGCCGGCCGCACCGACCGGGCCCTCGCCATCCTCGAAGATGCCGCGCGGCGCGCCACCGTGACTCCGCGCATCCGCCAGAATCTCGCGCTCGTCTATGCGATGCACGGCGATTGGCGCCGCGCCCGCGCCGTCGCCGCTCAGGATCTGTCCTCGGCCGAACTGGGGCCGCGGCTGCAGCAATGGGCGGCGTTCGCCCGGCCCGACGCGGGCGCGTCCCAGGTCGCCGGCCTGCTCGGCGTCTCGCCCGGGGAGGATCCGGGCCAGCCGGTCCGGCTCGCGCTCGCGCCGGTCGCCGACGACAGCGCACTCGCCTTCGCCGAAGCAATGCCCGAGGCCGCCGCGCCGGCCGCTTCCAATGCCTCCTTCGCCCAGGCGGCGCCGGCCCCGGTCTATACCGAGGTCGCTTATGCCGAGGCGCCCGCGCCCGCGCCGGAGCCCGCCGCGGCACCCGGCGCCCCGACCGCCTCCGCCGCGGTCGCATTCGCCGAGGCCGCGCCCGCCGAAGCGCCCGCTTTCTGGGTGCCGACCGCCCAGGCCTATGAATCCGCGCCGGCTCCGGAGCCTGTCGCCATCGCCGAAGCGCCGGCACCGCGCCCGGCCGCGCTCGCCGACGTCGCCGACGCGATCGATCGGGTCGCCGAGACGCCCGCCCCGGAGCCCGTGCCGGCGCCGGTCCAGGCTCGCTACGTCGCCGCCGCGCGCGCGCTCGTGCAGCCGCCGGCGCCGCTGATCCGCGCCTCCGCAATGGCGGCGCGCACCCCGCCGCCGGCCTTCCGCCGGGCCCGTCCCGCCGTGGCGCGCGGCAATCAGCCGGTCGTCGTCCAGCTCGGCGCCTTCAGCAACGAAGGCAATGCCGAGCGCGCCTGGATCGCCGCCGAGCGCGATTACGATCTCGGCGACTATCGGCCGCTGACCACGACCTTCAACCATGAAGGACGGATGCTTCACCGAGTCTCGGTTTCCGGCTTCGCCTCGACCGGCGACGCGCAGCGCCTGTGCGGCGCGATCAAGGCCCAGGGCGGCGCCTGCTTCGTCCGCGCCCAGGCCGGCGATTCGTCGATCCGCTGGGCGGCGCGCTACGCCGATCCGCGCCGGCGCAACGCCTGATTCAAACTCTTTCCGGACCCACGGGTCCCCTCTGGAGGGCGGCTGGCAGGCCAAGGCCGGCCGCCCTTTCGATTCCGGTCAGCCGCGCCGCGCCCGGGTCAGCAAATCGAGGCAGGCCATCCGCACCGCCACCCCCAGCTCGACCTGGTCGAGGATCGCCGAGCGCGCGGAATCGTCGGCGAGCGCGCCGTCGATCTCGACGCCGCGGTTCATCGGCCCGGGATGCATGACGATCGCGTTCGGCGCATATTTGTCGAGTTTCGCGTGGGTCAGGCCATAGCTGTCGTGATAATCCTCCATTTCGAGCTGCTCGCCCATCCGCTCGTGCTGGATCCGGAGCATCATCACCACGTCGCAGCCGCTGATTCCCTCCGCCATGTCGGTGAAAACCGGCTGCTGCGGGTGGTCGGGAAGCAGGGCTGGGGGGCCGACCAGCCGTAGCTCCGCGCCCAGCAAAGGCAGGCTGCGCATGTTCGAGGCCGCCACCCGGCTATGCCTGACGTCCCCGCAAATCGCGATCTTGAGCCCGTCGATCCGGCCCAGCCGCCGCCGGATCGTCAAGGCGTCGAGCAGGGCCTGGGTGGGATGCTCGCCGGCGCCGTCGCCGGCGTTGATTACCGGGCAATCCATCAGCGCGGCGACGTCCGCCGCGGCGCCGTCCGCCTCGTGGCGAATCACCAGGATGTCGGGCCGCATCGCATTGAGCGTCAGCGCGGTGTCGGTCAGGCTCTCGCCCTTGCGAACGCTCGAGGCGGCGGGATGGAAATTGGAAACCTGCGCGCCGAGCCTTTTGCCGGCGATCTCGAACGAGAAGAGCGTCCGGGTGCTGTTCTCGAAAAAGGCGTTGATCTGGGTCAGCCCGGCCAGCCGCCCGTCGGCCTTGCGCGCGCCCCGGTTGAACGCCGCCCAGGGCTCGGCCTCGTCGAGGATCGCCAGGATGTCGGGAGCCGATAGCCCCTCGATCCCGAGCAGATGGCGGTGCGGGAAGGGCTGGGGCATCGCTGCAGCGCTCTAGCGGGGCGGCGGCCGATGCTCAAGCGCGCCGGCGGCGCCTGCGCGCCGATGTGGCCAATGCCACAGACGGAGCGGCGGCGTTGGTCGAAGAGTCGGTCGGGTTGGACGCGGCGCGCTTGCGCCCGCCGCACGGCCGCGCAAGCCTCGGCCGACGGTGCAACGGGAGTGAAGACGTGACGGTCGAGGCCGCGAATCGGGCGCTGTTGCTGAGCCTGGGGCTTTTCGGGGTCCCAACCGGAGAGCGAAAGCCGACGCGCGAACCGCGCCAGCGGGACGCGCCCGCGCCGAAGCCGGCGCGCGGCTGAGCCTTGCGGCGGAGACGGGGCGGCAGGCCTGCCGGCCAAATTGCCATCGCGCGGGCGATATGATCTATTCGGCCGGGGAGGAACCAGGAAACCCGGATGCGCGCCCCTGGCCACGGATCGATCCTGGCGGCCTTGCTCTGCCTCGCCGCGCCCGCGGGCGCCCAGGGACGCGACGATCAATGGTCGGCCTGCGGCAACCGCAAGGACGCCTATAGTCACGATCAGCGGCGGGCCGCCT